>Ga0164305_10000167_pt1 | contig 22020 bp, 20 predicted proteins | sample Whisoiple_237_MG_FD_110215 | JGI IMG/M metagenome (GOLD analysis project Ga0164305, IMG submission 110215) | Soil microbial communities amended with pyrogenic organic matter from upstate New York, USA - Whitman soil sample_237_MG | ecosystem: Environmental > Terrestrial > Soil > Agricultural...
CGGCTGCCCCGGTGCGGGCGCAGGCGCCGGCGCCGGCTGCGGGCTTGGCGGCGGCTGCGCACCGCCCGGCTGCACCTGCGCCGGCTGGGCGCCCTGCCCCGCCGGCCGTGGCGGCTGCGGCATGAAAGCCGGCGCGGCAAACCCGCCCTGGCGCTCGACCGGCCGCGCAAAGGGCATCGGAATGCCAACCGGGATCGGCAGGAAGCCGCGGTTTTGCGGCGGAGGCGGCGGCGGCACGTAGTAATCGCGCTCACGCTCACGCGGCCCGATGAGCAGCACCGGCGCGGCCGGCGGCGGCGGTCCGTAGTCGCGCTCGTCGAAATAATAGGTGCGCCGGTTGTCAATGATCTCGATCTCGTCCGGCGGCGGCGGCGGCACGTCGTATTCGAAGAAGGCGAATTGCGCCGGCGGATCGAGCGGCGCCGAGATCAGCGCCAGGCGCCGGCGCGCGTCGGCGATATGCGGCCCGCGCGGATAGCGCCGGATATAGGTCCAGTACGCCTCCGGCCGGTTGGCGATGACGCAGCGCCGCCAGATGAACGCCTCGCGCCGCGCAGCCAGCATGGCGCGGACGCGCCGCGCCTGCGGCGAGCTCGGATAGGCGACCAGAAATTCCTGATAGACCGGGATCGTGTCGCGATCGATCGCCACTGCGTAGGCTTCCTCCGCGGGGAAATCGCGGATCGGCCGGCGCGCCACCTCGGCACGCGCTTGCGGCGACACGAGAGGCGCCGGCGCCCCCGGTGCACGCTCGAAGAACACGAACGGCACCGTGATTTTCGACGCGTGCCACGGCACGACCGCGCCGCGCGTCAGCTCGTTGACGCGCAGCCGCGTGCGGGAAAAGACCTCGTCGACCGGCAGGCCGCCCTCGCGCATCATCTCGGAAAGCGCCTGCGCATAGGCGCCGTAAGGCGGCTGCTCCTCCGGCGCGATCGTGCCCGGCGCGGCGTTGAAGGCGATGAGCGAGCCGTCCTCCGGGTCGACCAGCGCCAGGCCCGGCGCGAGCGGCTGGCCGCCTTGCGCGAAATTGTTGGCGCGGGCGAGGTCGAGCACGACCATGCGGGCGGCGAGCGGAATGCCGGCAAGTGGCCGCGTCAGGTCGGAGACACGGATCGCCTGCGCCGGCACGTCGCTGTCCCTGGGGATCGTCGCCTCGACGGGAACGAAATAGTTTTCGCCCTCGAACTGCAGGCCGCGGCCGGAGAGGTAGACGAAGACGACCGCCTGCGGCCCCGCTGCCGTGGTTTTCTCCAAAAACTCGCGGAACGCGCGGCGCGTCTGGTCCTGGTCGAGATTGGCGGCGCCGGTGACATCGAAGCCGGCATTGCGCAGCGTCTCGGCGATGAGGCCGGCGTCATTGGCGGCGGTGGCGAGCGGCCCGGCGCGATACTCCGCATTGCCGAGGACGAGCGCGAGCCTCGGCTGCGGCGCTTGTGCGAGCGCCGGCGCGACGAGGGCGAGCGGCAGGAGGAGAAGGGCAAGAATTGCGCGCGCGATCAAGCTTTTCACGAATGTTTCCCCGCGAAGCGGCCGCCCAGCCTTGGGTTTAGGACAAGCTATCCGCCGTGAACGGCGGCTGAACGGGCGAGGTTCCGAGAGGACAGAGTGATGTGAGCTCGCACGAGCGCGCCGACAAGCCGACCATCCAGGATGTGGAGCAGATCACATCGTGGTTGGCAGCGCCGGGCTACTCAGTTGACGAGCGGCAGCAATCCATACAGTGCTTTGTAAGACCTCTCGTACTCTCGTTTGGCGAGTATTTTCCACGACAAGGGTGTTGTTCGCTATCATATACGCGTCAACGTAACTGACCTCCTCGCAGCTTTTCGCTTCATTAAGTAATGACTCCGCCTCATCCACGAGGCCTGCTTCTGGCATTGAACATTGCCAAGACGACCGCACCGCGCGCCAGTTCGTTGTGATTATGGGACTGTCGAGCAATATCGACCGCCATAGCGAGCCGTTCCGCAGTATCGGAAACCTCCGCCACCTCGCCGAACCGGTAATACACGCACCTATCATCAGCGACTAGCACCTTGCTCGAGATGGCTAGATAGCGACTACGCGCGAGTTCGTAGTCCCCTCGTACGCGGGCGATGAATGTGCCGACGATACCTGCATAAAATTGTATTCGGCTCCGGGCGACGCGGCTCAAGCCGAGCTGGTCCAGTGACGAAAGCAACTCGCTCAGCTCCTTTTCTGCGTCTTTGTGACGCCCGGCAATGCTGAGGGCCTGACAATGGCATAGCCGTATCTCAGGCGCTTCAGACCGATATTCCTGCGTTAAATCCAATGCGCCTTCAATCCAACACGCATCATAGATTATCTTGATGAGATGGATAACGGTTCGGCGTTGAAGTGCATGGGCCCGCGCGCGATCCGCGAAATCGTGAACGAGTCGAAGCAGGCTTCCGGGTCGGCCACTCGCCTTGACGCGATTGGATAGCCGCGTAATGGCGAGATCGACCAGGTCTGTCGAATTCAATGGGCGGCTGAGCCATAGTAGTGCAAACAATACTCGTATTCGCTGTATCGAGCGAAGTCCGAGCGCTCTAAGAGGCTGCGGAAGTATGCGGCGACGGCACTCGCTGCAACGAGGCATTCCCTATGAATGCTCGACGTCTCATAAAGCCGCTCCAAAAGGCTGTCAGGATCAACCGCAAAAGAGCCGCGTTCCAGCTCGATGGAAGGGATAAGGCTTCTTGCCACCTCCGTGGAGCCGAGCGGCCGGAGGGAAGCCGGAACATCCCGATTTCGGCAAGTTCGTAGGGGTCTAAACTTCGACGCGACAAGGCTATGATCACAGGATCAGCTTTTGTTGTGTACTGAACTGTGCAAGTGCGCTTTCGATCGTTACAGCTGACAGAGAGGGAAGAGAGACGCTGCTCTTGCTCGTGACTTCGTGTAGCCGTTCGAGATCGCGGACGTTGCCATTCCTCGCCTTAAGCTCTCGTCGGAGAAGCTCGACGAACTTGGCGGCCTCAATGTGCGGGGTAAGGGCCGGCGCGAACGCCGCGTCTTTATCGTCGATCCGCGCCTGCGGCAGCATCTCGCACAGCTCGCCAACGGCGATGACGCGGCTCTGTTTTCGCGCGCGCGACCCTGGTCGACGCAAACCTTCCGCCAGGCGCTGCGCGCCTTCGCGCGAAGCGCCGGCCTCACCCGCCGGGTGACGCCGCACATGCTGCGCCACAACGCCGCGACGCTGCTCCTCGAGGATGGCGTCGATCTCCTCTTCCTGCAGCGGCTGCTTGGGCAGGAAAGCATCTCGACGACGGCGCTCTACGCGCATGTCGGCGATGCGAGCCTCAAGCGCGCATTGGAGAAGGCCGATGTTTTGACTTCGCTCGCGGCGTAACGGAAGAGCACCACATTCCCGGAGCCGCGAAGCGGCATTCGGGACCCAGGGGCGAACGCATCAGGTCATGTCGTTTGCCGTGGACCCCGGGTCGCCTTCGGCGCCCGGGGATGTGGCGCTGTGCTTCCGATGTTTGCGTGAGCGGAATCGCTGATCGGTAGCCACATTCCCGGAGGCCCGAAGGGCCATCCGGGACCCAGGGGCAAACGCATCGGCTCCTGGACCCCGGATCGCGCTGCGCGCGTCCGGGGATGTGGCCTCCTGGAAAAGCGCTCGTCCCCCAAGCGTACGCGGAGAACATGGGTGAACCCCGGATGAGCCGTCCGTGCGAGGAGCGTGAGCGACGAAGCAATCCAGGCGCAAAATGTTGGACGACCGAGGGTTTCCCCCTGGATGGCTTCGCTTCGCCCCGGCCCACATTCCCGGAGCCGCGAAGCGGCGTCCGGGAGCCAGGGCAAAGGCCTCAACGCCCTGTCATTTGCCCTGGATCCAGGACCGCTCTGCGCGCGTCCGGGGATGTGGCACCTCGCTTCCCTTTTGCGGCGCTTCGAGACGCGCTGCTCGCGAAAGTCGGCTGTTGCCGACTTCGCCACGATGGCCTGATCTCGGGAACACCGAGTTCAGCAGCGCTTCTCAGCGTGAGGGGTTGAGGGGCCCACATTCCGTTCGATATTCCGCACGAAATCGGCTACTTTCGCGGACGCTATGGGAGTCGAGGGCCGCGAAAGGGACAAGACGCTGGATGCCGGCGCGTCGGTGATTTCCGGCCAGCTTGGCAAGACCGTGCAGCGGCTGCGCAAGGCCTACAATCTGTCGCTCTCCGAGCTGTCCGAGCAGTCCGGCGTCGCAAAATCGATCATCAGCCAGATCGAGCGCAACGAGACGAACCCGACGCTGGCGACGATCTGGCGCCTCGCGCAAGCGCTCGACGTCTCCATCGAGCGCGTCCTGCAGGCGGCCGAGGACGAGCCTTTCCTGGAAAAATCCACCCGCGCGGACACGCCGATCCTCGTCTCCGACGACGGCAAATGCCGGCTCGCCATCATCGGCTGGATCAAGACGGTCGAATGGCTGCAATGGTACGATTTCTCCGCCGATCCCGGCGGCGCGCTCGAATCCGACGCGCATCAGCGCGGCTCGGTCGAGTGCCTCTCGGTGCTCGAGGGCGAGCTTGAAGTGAGGGTCGCCGATGTCACCGAGCGGGCCGGCGCCGGCGAGACGCTGCGCTACCGCTGCGACCGGCCGCACGTCATCCGCAACGTGTCGGAGAAGCCCGCACATGCCACGATGGTCTGCATTCTCAAAGCCGCGGTGATGGAGTGAGCCGGCGCGCATGAGCGCCGGGGAGCGCGGCGGGGAGCCGGCGCCAGCGGCCGGGTCCGAGCTGCGGCTGTCGCTGCTGACGGCGTCCGTGTACGCGGCGATCGGCATCCACCTGCCGTTCTTTCCGCTGTGGCTCGCCTCGCGCGGGCTGTCGGCGGTGGAGATCGCCGAAATCGCGGCGGTGCCGCCGCTGATGCGGCTTGCCTCCAACTTGATCCTGCCGCCGCGGGCCGATCGCTCGGGCGACATTCCCGGCATGTTGATGGGATGTGCGCTTGGTGCCGCTTGTGCCTATGCGGCGCTCGGGCCGATCGACGGGTTTTGGCCGATCCTGGCGGTGGTCGCCGCCCTCGCCTTCGCCCAGGGGCCGGTGATCCCGCTCGCCGACGCGTTGATTTTGAACGAGGTTCGCCGCCGCGCCCGGCAGGGCCTCGCAGCGCTCGATTACGCGCGCGTGCGCGGCTGGGGCTCGGCCTCCGTGCTAATAATGATGGTGGTGGGCGGCGCAATTTTGGGCCTGCTGCCGACCGAGGCGGTCGTGTGGTCCTTGGCTGGCACGGCGCTTACGACGGTGGTGATTGCGCGCTGGTGCGCTCGGCGATTGTCTCTAGCCGAGCGGGGGACGCTCGGGGCGACGCGCCTCACGTGGCGCATTCCGCACGCGCCGGCGATCGCGCTGTTTGCCCTTGCCGCCGCGACGATCCAGGCCAGCCACGCGTTGCTCTACGCCTTCGCCAGCCTTCAATGGCGGCGAGAAGGTTTTACCGATGCGTTCATCGGCCTTCTCTGGGCGGCGGGGGTCGCGACCGAAACGCTATTTTTCCTTCTGCTCGGACCACGGCTGGGCGAGGCGCGGGCGCTGGCGCTGCTGCTGAGTGGCGGCGGGATTGCGGTGTTCCGCTGGCTGGCAATGGCGGCAGAGCCCGGGCCCGTGGTGCTGCTCTTGCTGCAAACGCTGCACGCCGCCACCTATGGTGCGACGCAGCTCGGCGCAGTCTATCTCCTGTCGCAGCTCGCCGGAGCCGAGCGGCGGGCGCAGGCCCAAGGGTGGCTCTCGGCCGCGGGCGCGCTGTCGCTTGCGGCGGCGACCTTCTGGTCGGGGTTCTTGCAGGCAGGGTTCGGGCGCGGGGCTTATGTCTTCATGGCGGGCATTGCAGCTGCCGGGCTGGGCTTGGGGGCGGGCGCGGCGCTGACGCTGCGGCGCGGGGGAACGCCCGTGCTGTAGCCGCCAGGCGGCCACAATCTCTCCGAAACCGGCATGTACGAGAGCCCGCAAAGCATCGGGACCAACGCATGTCGCTTCGAATTTCCCTGCCGCTTTCCGCAATCTCCGTCGTCGCGGCGCTCGGCCTCGTACTGGCGCCCGCCTTTGCCCAGCAGCCGCCGCCGGAGGATCCGACCGATCCGCCGCCGCGCGCGGCGAAGCCGGCAAAGCCGGCGAAGAAGGTGGCGGCGAAACCGGACCTTCCGGCAATCGGCGCTCCGGCGAAGAAGGCGAAAGCCGGCAAGGACGACAAGCCGAAAGTGCAGCGCCCGTTCGGCGAGCTTGAGGGCTGGTCGAGCGCGGCGGAGGCGGAAAAGAAGAAGATGCCGGCCCCGCCGCCCGATCAATCCTCCACCGGCTACAAGAAGCCGCCGATCGGGTTCGATAACGGCGGCAATCTGGGCATGGGGATGAGTTTCTGACCTCCACCACCGCCACCACCACCATCACGGCCGCGCCGCGCTTTGCCAGCGAGCGTGCGCAGGACTCTGTGCGCCTGCGCCTTTCCGGCGACTGGACCATCGAGGCCTCGCGCGCCATCGAGAGCAGCGCCGAGGCGCTCGTTTCGGCCGGCGCCGAAGCCAAGCGCGCCATTCTCGATTTCGCCCAAATCGGCCGCATGGACACGGCCGGCGCCTGGCTCCTCGACCGGGCGCGCCAGAGCCTCGCCGCCCGCGGCATCGCAACCGAAGTCGAACGCGTCGGCCCCGAATATGCGATCCTGCTCAGAGAAGCGCGCTTCCACGAATTCGCAACACCTGCAAGACCGCGCACCAATCCGCTCGTAGATGTGCTCGCCGCAATCGGCGCCGCCATCGATGGGATCGGCCGCGATATCTACAATGCCGCCGCTTTCCTAGGCGACGTCGTCACCGCCTTCGGCAACGTACTCATCCGCCCGCGTGGGCTTCGCATCACTTCGCTCGTCTTTCACATCGAGCAGTTTGCGCTGCGCAGCGTGCCGATCATCGTCCTCATCAATTTTCTCGTCGGCGCGATCGTCGCGCAGCAGGGCCTCTTTCAATTGCGCCAGTTCGGCGCGCAGACATACACCGTCAATCTCATCGGCATCCTCGTCCTGCGCGAAATGGCGGTGTTGCTCACATCGATCATGATCGCCGGCCGCTCCGGCTCGGCGATCACCGCCGAGCTCGGCTCGATGAAGATGCGCGAGGAAATCGACGCGCTGAAAGTCATGGGCCTGTCGCCCATCGAAGTTCTGATCCTACCGCGGCTCTCGGCGCTGGTCATCAGCCTGCCGCTCTTGACGTTCCTCGCCGATATCGCCGCTTTGTTCGGTGGAATGTGCGTCGCCTGGGGCTATGGCGGCATCAGTCCGGAGGCTTTTCTCGCGCGGCTGCAGACGTCGATCAGTCTCAGCACGTTTTTCATCGGCATCATCAAAGCGCCGTTCATGGCGCTGATCATCGGCCTTATCGCCTCGGTCGAAGGATTTGCGGTGCAGGGCTCGGCGGAATCGCTTGGCCGGCAGGTGACGTCGTCGGTCGTCAAATCGATTTTTATGGTGATCGTCGCCGACGGTTTGTTCGCGATGTTCTTTGCCGGCATGCGATACTAGGGCCGCGGCGATGGAAGACATCGACATTATCGATCTCGCGACAATCGCGCCGCTGCCCGCCACAGCCGCACCGGCAACTCCGTCGGCGGCACCGGAAGCGGTGATCCGCGTTCGCGATCTCGTCGTCGGCTTCGGCGACAAGCTGATCATGAACGGGCTCAATCTCGATATTTATCGCGGCGAAGTCTTGGGTTTCGTCGGCGGATCCGGCACGGGCAAGTCGGTATTGACGCGCACCATTCTCGGCCTCATCCGCAAGCGCGCCGGAAAGATTGAGACGTTCGGCGAAAATGCCGACGCGATGAGCGAGATGCAGCGCCGCGCCATCGAGCGGCGCTGGGGCGTCATGTTCCAGCAGGGCGCGCTGTTCTCCGGGCTTACCGTGAAGCAGAATATCCAGGTGCCGATGTGCGAATATCTGCGCCTGTCGCAGCGGCTGATGGATGAGCTCGCGCAGCTGAAAATCGAGATGGTCGGGCTGAAGCCCGATGCCGCCGACAAATATCCCTCCGAGCTTTCCGGCGGCATGATCAAGCGCGCCGCGCTTGCCCGCGCGCTGGCGCTTGATCCCGAGCTCGTCTTCCTCGACGAGCCCACCTCCGGCCTCGACCCGATCGGCGCCGCCGATTTCGACGATCTCATCCGGACGCTGCAGAAGACGCTCGGGCTCACCGTGTTCATGGTGACGCACGACCTGGACAGCCTCTACTCGATCTGCGACCGCGTCGCGGCGCTCGCCGACGGCAAGGTGATCGCCTCCGGACCGATCGCGGCGATGCTCAAATCCGAGCATCCCTGGCTCAAGGCCTATTTCCAGGGCAAGCGCGCCCGCCAAATGCGGCCGCCGGCGCCCGCAAGCCTGCCGTGATGCCGACAGATTTCTGGGACAGCAAGTAACCCTATGGAGACTCGGGCAAATCACGCCATCATCGGCGCCTTCACTCTGGCGGTCATCGCGGCCGCTTTCACCTTCGTGTTCTGGTTCAACGGCGCCGGCAAGTCGGCCGGCCACGCCTATTACGCGATCGTCTTCCCCGGCTCGGTCTCCGGCCTCAGCCGCGGCAGCACCGTCCTTTTCAACGGGCTGCGCATCGGCGAGGTGCGCAAACTGGAGCTCGCGCCCGACAATCCCTCCAATGTGATGGTATCGATCGACATCGATGCGCGCACGCCGATGCGCAAGGACACGCTGGCGCGGCTCGAATATAGCGGCATCACCGGGGTTGCTTCGATCGCGCTCACCGGCGGCAGCAACAGTTCTGAGCGGCTGCCGAACGGGCAGAACGGCAACGTCGCAATCATCCAGGGCGACCGCTCCGACTTCGCCAATCTGATCAATACCGGCACGCGTATTGCCGCGCGAGCGGACGACGTGCTCGACAAGGTCACACGCGTCCTCGACTCGAATGCGACCTCGCTCAACAACACGATGAAGAATGCCGAAAAATTTTCGAAAGCGCTCGCCGACAACGCCGACGGCGTGAGCGAATTTTTGACCGCGATGTCGGATGCCGGCCGAGCGATCAAGCCTCTCGCAGCGAAGCTCGAGACCTTGACGGCGGATGCCGACGGCATTGTCAAAGCGGTCGATCCTGAGAAGGTGAAACTGATCGTCGCGCAGGTGAGCGAGATTTCGACGAAGCTCAACGCGGTCGCCGGCAAGCTCGACACGACCTTCACCAATCTCAACGGCTTTCTCGCCACCGACGACAATAAAGGCATGATCGCGGAGATTTCCGAGGCGGCAAAGTCGATCAAGCACCTTGCCGACAATCTCGACATCCGCACCAAGGAGATCACGACCGGCGTCGTGCGCTTCACCGGCAACGGCTTGAAGCAATACGAGCAGCTGGCGATCGACGCGCGCCAGACCGTCAATGACGTGAGCCGCGTTTTCCGTTCGCTCGAGCGCAACCCGCAGCAGATAATCTGGGGCGCGAAGGAGCAGCCGGCTCAGGCGACGCCGGTGCCGGCTCGGCCGCCGGAGAGGGCAGCGGCGAGGTAGGTAGGACGGCTATGGCAACGACGTTCAGAGGCATCAGGCGTGGCTCAGTCAATTTGATCCCGCGGACCAGAGCGCCGCAGTTGAAATGCTGCAAGAGCTGCAGTTGGTCTCGCGAGATGCGTTCGGCGAACGCTTCCGCGAATTAATTATTAGCACACAGAGGACGGGCGGCGCTCCTGTAGGCCTATATGCCGAACGTGAGCTGCGACATCGCTTCGGTGTGCCGCACCGCCTTTAGAAAAGGGACGGAAACACAAGCGTGCCGTCGGTGGCGGACCGCAGCCCGTCCGGCCTACGAAAGCCTACGATCCCCGCGTCGGCAGCGAAGGCATTGTTGCTCAACTCGTTCCTGAGCTATGTCGAGAGCATCCAACCAAATTTTACAGCCATCCGGGACCGGATACGATTCGCGCCAAAAATATCCGCCGCTTTTTACTCGTGACCGACTTCATCGGCAGCGGCACCCGCGCGTGGCGCTATTTAGAAGCTGCTTGGCGGGTGAAGAGCGCGTATGCGACAGCACATCTATTATCTACAGAAACTAGGGCCGGCCGAACATGCGCGAAAACGAAAATTCAGTTCCATTCGTGGAATGAGACGCCATCTATATGGCCTCGCGACGTTCGCTGGCCAAATTGAGCCGGAATGCGGCACACATTGTCTGAAACAGTTAGATAAAGTGAATTGGCCACTCTGACCAGAGTGCGGGTGAGGTGCTGGGCTACCCAAGCACTGCCTATCACGCGAATGGCGCCGATTATTAAGTGCTTGCGTTGCGCGAAGTTCTTGAGCTTGGTCGCGGTATTATAACAATCATCGTAGTTGTAGCTCAATAGGTCGTCTGCGAGCCTTCGCCCTTCATCAAGCTCGGGAGGCCATGATGAAGCATATCTTGCCGCACTCGCTTTGGCCGTCACTTCCCTGCCCGCCTTCGCCGACACGTCGATGACGTGCAAAGCGGTAACGGAGTCCGACATCAGCGGCCTGTTCGACCGCTGGAATGCTTCGCTGAAGTCCGGCAAACCCGATGAAGTGGTCAAGAATTACGCCACGGACTCGATCCTGCTGCCGACCGTCTCCAACAAGCCGCGGCTGACGCAGGACGAGCGGCGCGATTATTTCGTTCACTTTCTCGAAGACCATCCGGTCGGCGAAATCAACATGCGGCGAATCAAGATCGGCTGCAACGACGCGCTCGATGCGGGCATCTATACGTTCACGTTCGGCAACGGCAGCAAGGTGCGCGCGCGCTATACCTTCACGTACGTGCTGCAGGACGGAAAATGGCTGATCTCGTCCCACCATTCCTCGGCGATGCCGGAGAAGGAGTGAGCGGGCTCATCGGTTAGCCTATTCCGAAAGCCCCGCCATACGCCTCCACGCCTGCGATCTTTTCCGCTTGCGGCGGTCGAGCCGATAGAGACGCGTCAGAAACGATTCCGTCGGCCCGGCCGGCACCGCCGAGACGCTGCCGGCCAGGCGTGCCTCCGCAAGCTGCCGGTAGGTCGCAAGCCGCCGCGGCGTGTTCTCCGCAATGTCGTAGAGGCGGCTGGCGTGCTCGTCGGGCGCCTGGCCGAACGTCTCACGGTAATTCACGAGCCAGTCGCGGCGATGCTGCTCGTAGATCGCCATCGCCAGCAGGCCGACAAAGTCGGAATCGTTCGAAACCAGAGCGGCTTGCACCGTCTGTTCGCCCTCGCCGAGGGCGCGGCCGGGCTGCTGGTATCTGAGAGGCGATTGAACCCTCGGCAACATGGACGCGCTACTCATGGAAGCCATCCAAGATCGCAAAATGCGGCTGCAAATCGAAAGTAGGCGCGCGCTTGACCGCCGTCAATGAAGTGCAGCGGCGCGCCGCGTACTTTTGGTAAAATATTTTTTGCAATTCGTCGGCAAAATGCAAAATCAATCCATACAAGGTAAAATCAATCAAGCCGATCGGAGACGCGTAGGTCCTCCTCACGAGTATCGCCGCGTTGCGCCGTATTCGCAGACGCGCGCCCGAACGCGCGTGGCGCACGCGACCAGGGACGGTTCTCGCCAACAGCGCGCGCCGTGCGCATCTCGAAGCGATCGTCCTGAACTTTCAGCGTAATCGCGCCGCATATTGCCGACGGCGCCGAGCTCGGCGAAATACGCGTCGCGGGCGGCAACAGCCGCGCCTTCAGTTTCACGAACGCGCCGGCTTCGGCCGGCGGACGGTAGCGATCCGTCAGCCGGATGCGCCGCGGCATTTGCTCCGGCGACAGACCACCGCCGAGGCAAGCCGCATGACGAAACACGCGCCCTGGCGGCGATAATCCATCTGCTCGATGAAACCGGTAACTGTCGTGACGCGAATGCGTTCGAGAACGGGCCCTGCGACGCGCGCGCTTTTCCAGCCGGCCGACACAAAGCCGGCCGAGACTGCCGCCAGGGCGACGAACAGCGCGAAGGCGCCGCGTTTTTGCCGCGTCAGCCACACCAGCCCGGCAAACGCAACGAATGCCAAACCCGGCAACCACAGAACCGGACGACGCCGGCGCCCGCGGCGGCGGGCAGCCAGAGAAACGGCCGCCGCTCGGCAATCTCGCGCTCGAGCGCATCACGAAACAGCGCACGCGGATCGCCGAAGGAGAGGCGCAGCCGACCGACGAGCCCGAAACTCGCGCCCGCAATCGCAGCCGATCCGCCTTGCTGCCCGCTTCGCAAGGCCTACCCCAATAACACACGACACCTATTTCGAGCTTTCGCTCGGATGCCATGCTACACGAGGCCGCGCGCGCGAGGCGAGTCGCCTGTTGTCCACACCTTGAGTTTTTCCCGATGTCCTCTTCCGTCGTGACGCGTTTTGCCCCTTCGCCGACAGGTTTCCTGCATATTGGCGGTGCGCGCACGGCCTTGTTCAACTGGCTTTATGCCAAGAAGACCGGCGGCACGATGCTTCTGCGCATTGAGGATACCGATCGCGAGCGCTCGACGGACGCTGCGATTGCCGCAATCATCGATGGCCTGACATGGCTCGGGCTCGATTGGGACGGCGAGGTCGTTCACCAATTCGCGCGCGCCGCGCGTCACCGCGAGGCAGCAGAACAGCTGCTCGCGTCGGGGCGGGCGTATCGCTGCTATGCCTCACAGGAGGAGCTTGCCGAAATGCGCGAGGCGGCGCGCCGCGAAGGTCGCCCGCCGCGCTATGATGGGCGCTGGCGCGACCGCGATCCTGCCGAGGCGCCGCCGGGTGTCGCGCCGGTCATCCGCCTCAAGGCGCCGCAGGAAGGCGAGACGATCATCGACGATACCGTGCAGGGGCGCGTCGTCTTTCCCAACAAGGACCTCGACGATCTCGTGCTGCTGCGCTCCGACGGCACCCCGACTTACATGCTCGCCGTCGTCGTCGACGATCACGACATGGGCGTCACCCAGATCATCCGCGGCGACGATCATCTGACCAACGCCGCGCGGCAGACGCAAATCTACAATGCCTTTGGCTGGCCGGTGCCGGCAATGGCGCATATTCCGCTGATCCATGGGCCGGACGGCAGCAAGCTGTCGAAGCGCCATGGCGCGCTCGGCGTCGACGCCTATCGCGCCATGGGTTATTTGCCCGCCGCCTTGCGCAATTATCTCGTGCGTCTCGGCTGGAGCCAGGGGGATCGAGAGTTCTTCACGACCGAGGAGATGATCGAATCTTTCGAGCTTTCGCAGGTGCATCGCTCGCCGGCGCGTTTCGACTTTGCCAAGCTCGAGAACATGAACGGGCATTACATGCGCGCGACGCCCGATCTCGAGCTCATGGAAATTCTCGAAGCGACCCTGCCCTATCTTCCGGGTGGCCCGGAGATCGCGGTAAAACTGGATTCACGAAAACGCCCGCAGGTTCTCGCCGCAATGCCGGGCCTGAAGGAGCGCGCCAAGACGCTGATCGAGCTCATCGACGGAATGAGCTTTCTCTTCGCCGAACGCCCGCTCGCGCTCGACGAAAAGGCGCGAACCGTCTTGGCGCAAGGCGGCGCGGCGATCCTCGGCGCTTTGCTGCCGAAGCTGACTGCCATGCCCGAATGGACACCTGAAGCAGCCGAAGCGGTTGTGCGCGATTTCGCCGAGAAAAGCGCCATCAAACTCGGCCAGGTCGCACAGCCGCTACGCGCCGCGTTGACCGGCCGGCTCACCTCGCCCGGCATTTTCGACGTGCTCGCCGTCGTTGGACGCGAGGAGAGCCTCGCCCGCATTGCCGACCAGGCTGAAACCGCCCGCCCGGCGGTCGCGGCCGTCCGCTAGCATCCCATTGAAGCGCATGCCCTGATACGCTACTTGTGCGGTGCACAACACCCAATTCCTGTCGGCGCCTCGCCTTGGCATGAGCGCTGCACAGAAGATGCGGACCAAGTCAAAAGGCAGGCCCCATGGGCGCGACCACTCAGCTGAAATACGGCGACAATTCCCTTACGTTGCCGACCAAGGACGGGACGATCGGTCCCTCGGTTATCGATATCGGCAAGCTTTATGCCCAAACGGGCATGTTCACTTACGATCCGGGCTTCACATCGACGGCGAGCTGCGAGTCGCAGATCACTTATATTGACGGCGACGAAGGCACCCTGCTCTATCGCGGTTATCCCATCGATCAGCTCGCCGAGCACGGCGACTTCCTCGAGACCTGCTATCTCCTGCTTTACGGCGATCTGCCGACCGCTGCGCAGAAAGCCGATTTCGATTATCGCGTCACGCGCCACACAATGGTGCATGAGCAGATGGCGCGCTTTTTCCAAGGCTTCCGGCGCGACGCGCATCCGATGGCGGTGATGGTGGCGAGCGTCGGCGCGTTGTCGGCCTTCTATCACGACTCCACGGACATTTCCGATCCGACGCAGCGCATGGTCGCATCGATGCGGATGATCGCGAAAATGCCGACGCTGGCGGCCATGGCGTTCAAATATACGATCGGCCAGCCGTTCATCTATCCGAAGAACGATCTCGACTACACCTCGAATTTCCTGCGCATGTGCTACGCCGTGCCGTGCGAAGAATACCACGTCAATCCAGTGCTCTCGCGCGCGCTCGACCGCATCTTCATTCTACATGCCGATCACGAGCAGAACGCTTCCACTTCGACGGTGCGGCTTGCCGGCTCTTCAGGCGCCAATCCGTTCGCCTGTATCGCGGCGGGCGTCGCCTGCCTCTGGGGGCCGGCGCATGGCGGCGCCAACGAAGCCGCGCTCAAAATGCTATCGGAGATCGGAACGGTGGAAAACATTCCGAAATTCGTCGCGCGCGCCAAGGACAAGAACGATCCGTTCCGTCTGATGGGCTTCGGACATCGGGTCTATAAGAACTACGATCCGCGTGCCAAAATCATGCAGCGCACCTGCCACGAAGTGTTGGCGGAGATGGGTATCAAGGACGATCCGCTGCTCGACATCGCGATCGAGCTCGAGCGCATGGCGCTGCACGACGAATATTTCATCGAGAAGAAGCTCTATCCCAATATCGATTTCTATTCCGGCATCACGCTGAAGGCGATGGGCTTCCCGACCGACATGTTCACCGTTTTGTTCGCGGTGGCGCGCACCGTCGGCTGGATCGCGCAGTGGAAGGAAATGATCGAGGATCCAAGCCAGAAGATCGGCCGCCCGCGCCAGCTCTATACTGGCGCAGCGCCGCGCGATTACGTGCCTATGTCGAAGCGCTAGGGCGCTAGCGCTTCAATTCGATCCGGTGCTCGACGACATGGTGAAGCGAGGGCGCATCGTCTGAGGTCAGTACCATTTTCAGGTGCAGGCGGCGCTTGCCGCCGCCTTCCTGCATCACGCGCTCGATCTCGCGCTGCGAAGTGACGCCGACCTCCTTTAAAAACTTGCGGATCGCCATGTTGAAGCCTTCTTCGTCGAAGCTGCTATCGGGCATTGGCGTCTTCCTCGTTAATGGCACCCATCGCTATTTCTAAATCTGCTTCATGAAGGCGGCAAATTGTAAGAGGCCCTCAGGCCAAGGTCCGTGGCCGCTCGCGGCATTGATATGGCCGGACGGCCCTGCATCGATCAGCTTGGCACCCCAATCGCGCGCCAGCGTCTCCGACTCGGCAGGGCTAGAGTACGGATCGTCACGACTAGCAACGAGAACGGCGGGAAACGGCAGTTTTTCGCGCGGATAGGGACGGAACGCCGGGTCGGCTTCCACGACGCCGGCAAGCCGCTCTTCCGACGGCGCGGCGACGAGGAAGGCGCCCATTATCCAGGGAGCGGTCTCACGCACGGCATGGATCGCGGCAATGGCGCCAAGCGAATGCGCGACCAGAATGACCGGCCGCGTTGCGGTCTGAATTGCAGCGGCGATTGCGGCGACCCATTCGTCGCGTTGCGGTTTGTCCCAATCGCGTTGATGGACTCGCCGCGCCGTCGAGAGCTTCTGCTCCCATCGCGTCTGCCAATGATCGGGGCCCGATCCGCCGAGACCCGGAATGATCAGAAGATCGGCATCCGACGTCCGCATTATTCAAGGGGACAGGCATAGATGGCTTTGATGCGCGTCGACACGCGCATCTGCGGATAGCCGTCGAAGAAAGCCGGAATGAACACCGTTTCGGTTTCGCCCGGCGCGATCGTCACGCCGCCGCCGAGCACGACGTCTTCGAGCTCAAGGTTTTGCGTGATCGCCTCGACGCGCTTGATCACCTTGTCGGTGAGCACGTTGTGCACGTCCCAGGTGAACGTGTTGGCAAAGGCGACAAAGGATGGACTGGCAGCGCGCACGCGCCGGAATTCATCCTGACTGAGCGGCGCTGGCTCGCAATTCAACAGCTTCTCGCTGCGGCCGGACAGCGACAGCCGGCGCTCGGCATCGTCCGCGCACATATCGTGACAACGGCGCATTATCGAGCGAATGTGCGAGTCTTGGATATCGGTGCCGACGAGTTGCGGTCGGAAACAGGCGTTAAAGCAGGTTTCGGCGCGAAGCACATTGGGAGATACGGTAAGAATCACGCAAATCAGGCCCGCTTTCCCGGACGCGCGAAGCGCGATCCGGGACCCAGAGCAATACGCAGTCTTCCTGGACCCCGGATCGCGTTCCGCTGCGCTCCACGCGTCCGGGGACGTGGTTGCCCGCCGAATGCAAGTGTGCATATGACGTGCCTTCTTCACGCAGCCACGCCCTCGCCGAACACACGCCGAAACACTGTATCAACGTGTTTCAAATGATAATCGAGATCGAATAGCGCTTCGAGCTCGGCCGCGGTCAGCGATTTCGACACGTCCGCGTCTTGCTTCAACAGCGTGAGAAAGTCGCCCTCGCCGCGCCAGACCGGCATCGCATTGCGCTGCACGTAGGTATAGGCATCCTCGCGCGAGACGCCTTTCTGCGTCAGTGCCAGAAGCACGCGCTGCGAATGGATGAGCCCGCCGAGGCGGTCAAGATTTTTGCGCATGTTTTGCGGATAGACGATCAGCTTGTCGATGACGCCGGTCAGCCGCGCCAGTGCGAAATCGAGCGTGATCGTCGCGTCCGGGCCGATCATTCGCTCGACCGAGGAATGCGAGATATCGCGCTCGTGCCAGAGCGCGACGTTCTCCAGCGCCGGAATGACCATGCCGCGCACCAGGCGCGCGAGCCCGGTCAGGTTTTCGGTGAGCACCGGATTGCGCTTATGCGGCATGGCGGAAGAGCCTTTTTGCCCCTCCGAGAAGAATTCCTCGGCCTCCAAAACCTCCGTCCGCTGCAAATGCCTGATCTCGATCGCCAACCGCTCGATCGACGAGGCGACGACGCCGAGCGTCGCAAAGAACATCGCGTGCCGATCGCGTGGGATGATCTGTGTCGAGGCGGGCTCCGGCGTCAGCCCCATCTTCGCCGCGACGTGCTCTTCGACGCGCGGATCGATGTTGGCGAACGTGCCGACCGCGCCCGAGATGGCGCAAGTCGCGATCTCAGCGCGCGCAGCAACGAGCCGCGCACGACCGCGCGAAAACTCGGCATAGGCCTGCGCGAGTTTTAAGCCGAACGTCACCGGCTCGGCATGGATGCCATGCGAGCGGCCGATCGTCGGCGTCAGCTTGTGCTCGAAGGCGCGGCGCTTCAGCGCGGCAAGCAGCTCGTCGACGTCGCGGATCAAAATGTCGGCGGCGCGCGACAGCTGCACGGCAAGGCAGGTGTCGAGCACGTCGGACGAGGTCATGCCCTGATGCACGAAACGGGCGTCGGCGCCGATGAACTCGGAGAGATGCGTCAGGAAGGCGATGACATCGTGCTTGGTGACGCGCTCGATCTCGTCGATGCGCTCGATGTCGAAGGTGACCTGCCCCGCCTTCTCCCAGATGGCCTTGGCGCTCTCCTTCGGGATGATTCCGAGCTCGGCCAGCGCATCGCAGGCATGCGCCTCGATCTCGAACCAGATACGGAAGCGCGTCTGCGGCTCCCAAATGGCGACCATCTCGGGGCGGGAATAGCGGGGGATCATTTCTGGGGGATCGATCTCGATTCCTGACACGCCTCATATAGTGCAGATTCACCCCGGACCGCGCACCGCGCGGTGAGTGTCACTCTGCACCGGATTGCGGACCAGGAGGTCCGCGGTCCGGCTTGTTCTGCTTCACCCTTTTCCTGGTCTGCACCTTCACCCGCGGGCCTTCGACCAGCCGCACCACCATGCCCCACCAGGTGCGAACATCCTGCTGGGTCAGCTCCATGCGGTGGAACATGTTGCGCAAGTTGCGCTGCATGACCGGCCGCTTGCCGGCGGGGCGGAAGAAGCCTGCCGCCTCGAGCTTGCCTTCGAGGAAATCGAAGAACGACAGCACCATCTCGCGCTGCGCGGGCGGCGAGCGCTCCGGCGCTTCGTAGGGTGGCGCATCGCCGTGCGCGGCGCGGTACCATTCATAGCCGCAGATCAGCACCGCCTGCGCCAAGTTCAACGAGGCATAGGCGGGGTTCACCGGGAAAGTGAGGATCGCGTCGGCAAGCGCCACCTCGTCATTGTCGAGGCCGGTGCGCTCCGGGCCGAACAGAAGCCCGTGCCGCTCGCGTTTCGCCACGCGCGCGGCACTCGCCGCCATCGCCTGCGACGGCACCAGCACGGGCTTGCCCTGCCCGCGCTCGCGCGCCGTCGTCGCGTAGACATAGGTGAGGTCGGCTATTGCCGCTTCGGCCGAATCGAAGACGCGCGCGTCTTCGAGCAGATGCACGGCACCGGCCGCCGCGGCATAGGCGCCCTTCCGCCGCGCGCCGGTGCGCGGCCAGCCTTCGCGCGGCGAGACGAGACGCAAGTCCGACAGGCCGAAATTCGCCATGGCGCGCGCGCACATGCCGATATTGACGGCAAGCTGCGGCCGCACCAGCACGATAGCCGGCCCGCCCGCGATTTTGCGCTTGGTGCGATCTGTGCCAGCCCCGACCATTGTGGTGGTTTAGCCTGTTGGCGAGCGCGGCGCGAGGCGTGTAGGGTCGCGCCGCGTTTGTGACAAGCGGGTGAGCGATGACCGATCCGGTTTACGAAGATACAAACATCTTCGCCAAAATCCTCCGCGGCGAGATGCCGGCGCACAAAGTTTTTGAAGACGATGTCGCCTTCGCTCTCATGGACATCATGCCGCGCACCGACGGCCACACGCTGGTCATCCCCAAGGCGCCGTGCCGAAATCTGCTCGATATCAGGCCGGACGATCTCTCCGCATTGATGCCGCGTGTGCAGAAGGTGGCGCGCGCCGTCAAACAGGCGATGCAGGCCGAGGGGCTAACGCTGCAGCAATTCAACGAGCAAGCCGGCGGGCAGATCGTGTTCCACCTGCATTTCCACATCCTGCCGCGCTGGAGGGGCGTGTCATTGCGCCCGCCGGCAACTCAGATGGAAAAGCCCGACGTGCTCGCCGCAAATGCAGAGAAGATTCGCGCGGCCCTTGCCAGCGGCTAAGCGGCGTCGACGCGGGCCGGGAATACCGACACAAACCCAGAGGGCGCTCCGCTATCCCTTGAGCGGCACGCCGGGCACGCTGCGCACCGGCTTCGGGCTGTCATCGCCGGGCTCGCCGGAATCAGGCGGCGGGCCGGCATCACCATCCGCCGTCTTCATGCGCCGACTCTTGGCGCGGCGCACTTCAGGCTCCGGGCGCACGCGCTTCTTGCCGGCTTCGACGATGTCGCGTTCGGGCCGTGGCAGCACCGGCCCCTCGGGGAACACGAAGCTCAGCGACTTCGTGCCGGCCTCGTCCGAGGTGACGACAACGCGCACCGTGCCGCCATTCTTCAGGCGGCCGAACAGCACTTCGTCGGCAAGCGGCGTCTTGATCTTCTGCTGGATGATGCGCGCCATCGGCCGTGCGCCCATCGCTTCGTCATAGCCGTGCTCGACCAGCCAGCGACGCGCATCGTCGGTAAGCTCGATCGTGACGTTGCGTTCGGAGAGCTGCGCGTCGAGCTGCATGATGAACTTGTCGACGACGCGGGTGACCACTTCTGTCGGCAGATGCGCGAATGGAACGATTGCATCCAGGCGGTTGCGGAACTCCGGCGCGAACAGGCGGTTGATCGCTTCCATGTCGTCGCCCTCGCGCTTCGAACGCGTGAAGCCGTAGGCCGCGCGCGCCATGTCGGCGGCGCCGGCATTCGTCGTCATGATTAGGATGACGTTGCGAAAATCGATCTGCTTGCCGTTGTGATCGGTCAGCTTCCCATGATCCATAATCTGCAGGAGGATATTGTAGAGATCGGGATGCGCCTTCTCGATCTCGTCGAGCAAGAGCACGCAATGCGGATGCTGGTCGACCGCGTCGGTGAGCAATCCACCCTGATCGAAACCGACATAGCCGGGCGGCGCCCCGATCAGCCGCGAGACGGTGTGGCGCTCCATATATTCCGACATATCGAAACGCGTCAGCGGCACGCCGAGACTTATGCCAAGTTGCCGTGCAACCTCGGTCTTGCCGACGCCGGTCGGACCGGAGAACAGATAGCAGCCGATCGGCTTCTCCGCATCGCGCAGGCCGGCGCGCGCCAGCTTGATCGCCGAGGTGAGTGCCGAGATCGCGCTGTCCTGGCCGTAGACGACGCGCTTCAGCGTATCGTCGAGATGCTGAAGCACCTCGGCATCGTCCTTCGACACGGTTTTGGGCGGAATACGCGCCATCGTGGCGATCGTCGTCTCGATCTCCTTGATGCCGATCGTCTTCTTGCGCCGCGATTCCGGTAAGAGCATCTGGCTCGCGCCTGTCTCGTCGATCACGTCGATGGCTTTGTCAGGCAGCTTGCGGTCGTGGATATAGCGCGCGGAGAGCTCTACCGAGGCCTTCACCGCCTCGTTGGTGTAGCGGATTTTGTGGAACTCCTCGAAATACGGTTTGAGGCCCTTCATGATCTCGATCGTGTCGGGAACCGAGGGCTCGTTCACGTCGATCTTCTGGAAGCGGCGCACCAGCGCACGATCCTTCTCGAAATATTGCCGGTATTCCTTGTAGGTCGTCGAGCCGATGCAGCGCAGCGTCCCTTGTGCGAGCGCCGGTTTCAGCAGGTTCGAAGCATCCATCGCGCCGCCCGACGTGGCCCCGGCGCCGATCACGGTGTGAATCTCGTCGATAAAGAGGATGGCGTTCTTGTGCGCCTCGATCTCCTTCATCACCTGCTTCAGGCGTTCCTCGAAATCGCCGCGATAACGCGTGCCGGCCAGCAGCGTGCCCATGTCGAGCGCAAAGACGGTGGCGCCGGCGAGCACTTCCGGAACTTCACCCTTGACGATCTTCCGCGCTAAACCCTCGGCAATCGCCGTCTTGCCGACGCCAGGATCGCCGACCATCAGCGGGTTGTTTTTCTGCCGGCGGCACAGAACCTGGATGGTGCGCTGCACCTCGGCTTCACGACCGATCAGTGGGTCGATGCGGCCGTCCTTTGCCTTGCGGTTCAGGTTGACGCAATAAGCATCGAGCGCACCTTCCTTTTTCTTCGAGTCAGAATCCTTGCCGTCTTTCGCGTCCGAACGGTCGCTGTCGTCGTCGGCGCCGCGCGGCGTCTTCGATGTGTCGGAGAGGCCGGGCCGCTTGGCGATGCCGTGGCTGATGTAATTAACGGCGTCATAGCGCGTCATGTCCTGCTCCTGCAGGAAATACGCGGCATGGCTCTCGCGTTCGGCGAAGATCGCCACGAGCACGTTGGCGCCGGTCACCTCGTCGCGGCCGGACGATTGAACATGGATCACGGCGCGCTGGATCACCCGCTGAAAGCCGGCAGTCGGTTTTGCGTCTTCGCGTCCGTCGGTGACCAGGTTTTCGAGTTCCTGGTCGATATAGTCCCGCAGGTTCTTGCGCAGAGCGTCCAGCTCTACCGAGCAGGCGCGCATCACGGCGGCCGCATCGCTGTCGTCGACAAGGCTCAGAAGGAGGTGCTCGAGGGTCGCATATTCGTGGTGGCGCTCGTTGGCAGCCGCAAGCGCACGATGGAGCGATTGTTCGAGATTACGTGAGAAGGAGGGCATTTTGGCTCCAGATCCTGTGCGTCTTATCCGTGTGAAGTGGCTCGTGCTTCGTTCTAAG
>Ga0164305_10000168_pt1 | contig 21949 bp, 18 predicted proteins | sample Whisoiple_237_MG_FD_110215 | JGI IMG/M metagenome (GOLD analysis project Ga0164305, IMG submission 110215) | Soil microbial communities amended with pyrogenic organic matter from upstate New York, USA - Whitman soil sample_237_MG | ecosystem: Environmental > Terrestrial > Soil > Agricultural...
CAGGCGCGGGTGTCGAGCTCACTTCTTGTACTGCAGGCTTTGATGTTAGAGGGTTATTAGTAGCGGTGGTTGAGGATTTGTAAAGTTGAGAAGCCAGCACAAAGCCGGATATCGGTACGAGAATTAGACTCAGAGCACCGATTGACAGCCCAGATTTTTTAGTTTTAGTGCGGGCTAATTCTGGCTGCGGTGATGGCTTTTGCTGCCTTTGGTTTGGGGGTTTTCGAGTTGGGATTTTAGGGGGTTGGGGCGGAGATTTTTCTGGTCTTTGAGGGGGCGCAGTTGTGACATTTTGAGTTTTTTCTAGCTTGGGCAAAGTCACAGGAATGGGAGAAGCGGCTACTGCTGCACTCGCAGCTACTGCTGCATTCACGGCAACTAAGGGACTCACGGGTGCGGAAGTCAAGCGTTTTTTTAATTCTACCGTCTGAGTCCAAGCGGGCAATTGCTGGCCGCTGCGCCGCCCGTAAACTGTCACTGAGTAAAGGTTATTTGGTTGCAGCCGCTGCAACCCTTTGACTGCGACTCGGAGACAGGCTTCTTCTGCGGGTAATTGTTCTGCTTCCAGCAACAGGTGCAGGGTGTCATTTTCCCGACTGGCTTTAGCCGTGACGCCGAAGCTTTGGAGTGCTTGGCCGATCAGAAATGCGATCGCCCTGGCATCGCCTTCTTTTGCTAAATTTAAAATATCTTGTTGGCTCACAAATGCCTCTACTCTCTCACACTAGAAATTTAGCTCGATCTTATATCAAATTTGGCGGCACAGGATGAAATACCGATTGATTTAACTTAAGTAAGTGGGTACAAATAAACAGAACGTTGGCAGAGGACGCCTGCGTGAAAGGGTCTACTCGCTCTCACTATAGCTCCTAACTAAATCCGACCCTACTTTTACAAGATAGTATGATTTTTGGCGCTTGCTAGCTGAATACAATATTTCCTAACGGTTATTTTAGTCGATCGCCCAAACACTTCTATCCGGCATAATTGCCCCATTCAAATTAACATCGGTCAAATCAGCGCTCTCTTTCTTACAGCATTTTTGGTAAATAAAACTGGTTGGTGAGCGTCGAGAGTGCGTCCTGGAATGTACGGGAAATATGCGGTTTAGCAGCGAAAAATTAACGAAAAAACCTAGTTTCTCGTTACCAGTGCAATCCCCCTGTGCCACTGCCGCCCAAATTCACACAAAAACGATCGACCTGCAGGCTCGGAAGCTTGTTAAACTTTTGGTCATGCCACGCTATTAGTGAGAAATCGACAGCTAGCCAAAATCGTCTGCTAGCGCCGCCGCAGTGCTGCGCTGCGACTGCACTGCACACTGCACGTAGCTGAGATTAGCTGCAATCAACTTTCGGGATGCCGCTGCTAAAGTCGCAGCCGCCAATGTAGTTGTTCGTTTTAAACTAATTATTTAAAGGAGTTGCACGTCAATGACACAATTGTGCTTATAAGATCTGGCTCGGTGCCCTCTCAAATCAGGGTTTTTCGCTAGTCTGGTGCTATTTGTGAGTTAGTTAAGCCCATAGCAGCTAGGATCGAGCTAACTCAAGGTTAAACTAAAGCTCGTCATGCGGCGTTGCCTCTCAAAACCCGGATTGAGTCTTATGGCGCATTACCGCTCCTCTGTATGTTTGTTCACCTGCATTGCCTGTCTGGGCGCTGCGATCGGTCCAAGTGCCGACGGAGGGCAACAGGTACTCAATGCCTCCTACCGGGCTGTTTCCCAAGAAATTGCTCAGGCGAACTCTCCCCCGGACGACCGCCAGGATTCCAAGCCTCCAAAACCGTCTCCAGCGCCGGATAAAAACAAATCTCAGCCGTCCAAAACGTCCAAATCTAATTCTAAGATCCCGAAATCGGTATCCAATTTTATAGTCATTTTGTCTCGTCAGCGGGGGTTCTTAATGTTGGGTTTGGCAGCAGTTGTCGTCACGGCAGCAGCAGTATTTATCATGCTCAAATTAGTGAGCAGTGACGAGTCAAATTATTCTAAGCGAAGACGGGGAAGATTCGATCGTCACAACCAAAGAAACTCTCAATTCACTAATCCCGATTCTCCTACCAACTCGCAGGAAAGTAGACCGCAAGAGACTGCTTTTGGGGGACAACCGCTGTCAGCCTTGCCCTACCCTTTTGATTTCCCAAAAGGCCACAGTATCGAGAGCAGCGATCGACCTTTACCGTTTATCCTCGAATCCGGGGAACCAGAATCCGAGGATGCAGGAGTCGAGGGCGATCGAATTAATTCCGACACCTCGCCCTTGGAAGCTCACAGCAATGGGTACAGCGACACAGCTTTCAACATTCCCGAAACAACTAATCAAACCGATTCCCTAGCGAACAAGAAAGGTATTGCCCTTCCCGAAACGGATGGTAGACCTAAAGTTGATATTATTGAAGCACTGATTGAAGATTTGCAGCAGCTAAATCCGGCAAAGAGGGGCAAAGCAATTTGGGAACTAGGCCAGCGGGGAGATTCCAGAGCAGTTGAGCCGTTGCTCGATTTGCTAGCAAATTCCGACTCCAAGCAGTACAGTTTAGTTTTAGCAAGTCTCTCGGAAATTGGCATTCGCACGCTCAAACCCATGAATAATGCGTGGTCAATTTCGCTGCGGAATGAAAATCCCGAAGTGCGTAAAAATGCAATTCGCGACTTGACGCGGATTTACGAATTGGTGAATCAAATCAGTTACTTGTTGCACCGTGCGACTGACGATCCAGATCCAGAAGTTCAGGAAACTGCTCGCTGGGCAATCAATCAGTTGAATCGCATCCGTCCGCGTTCTGGGATGGATTAATAAATGTAGCAATTTTCAAATTATTGAAAAATTGAGATTTGAGATGGGAGAATTTATAATTTAGATTATGTTAAAATTAGTGAATGCTGACTAATGACTAAGGACTAATGACTAATAACCATTTAAAACTATTGTTCCTGTCAACTTCGGTCGGTCAACTAGGTTCGGGGTTGGGTGGCGGTGTCGAACTTACAGTCCTTAACATTGCTAAAGAATTGCAGTGTCGCGGTCATAAAATAGCAGTTGTAGCACCGATAGGTTCAGTCTTAGAATCAATTCCAGTCATCGAAATAACGGGTGATTTGCAAGTAACCGCCCAAACACAAGATTACTACGATCCTATTGTGATGCCCGCAGATTCGGTGCTGGCGAATATGTGGGAATATGCTCGCCAAGTTCAGGATGAATGGGATCTCATTGTTAATTTTGCCTACGATTGGCTGCCGTTTTATTTGACACCATTTTTTAGGACTCCGATCGCACATTTGATCAGCATGGGCTCCCTTTCCGCAGCCCTCGATCGCATTGCCGGAGAAACCGCCGTCCAGTTTCCTGGTACGATCGGAGTTCACACCGCTTCTCAAGCCAAAACATTCGCCTTTGCGGATGAATGTCAGTTGTTGGGAAATGGCATAGATTTATCCCTGTACGAATTTTGCAACCAACCGCAGTCTAAATTAGCTTGGCTAGGCCGCATCGCCCCGGAAAAAGGCTTAGAAGATGCAGTAGCAGCAGCGAAAATTACAGGCATTCCCCTGAAAATTATGGGCAAAATGCAAGATGAGGATTATTGGCAAAAAATTTGTGCAGATTACCCGGATGCTCCGGTAGAATATTTAGGATTTCTGACAACAACCCAAATGCAAGAGCAAGTCCGGCAGTGCCGAGCATTGTTGATGACGCCGCGTTGGGTGGAAGCTTTCGGAAATGTCGCGATCGAGGCTTTAGCGTGCGGTGTGCCCGTGATTGCTTACGAGCGCGGGGGGCCGACCGAAATTGTTCGAGACGGACTGACGGGCTTTTTAGTGGAGCCTGATAGTGTAAATGGCTTGGTAGGTGCGATCGCCCGCTTAGACCAAATTGACCGCAGCGCTTGCCGGCGACAAGCAGAGGTAGAATACTCTTTAGCAGCTTTGGGCGATCGATTTGAACGCTGGTTCAAATCGATCGCTGGTAGTAGGGTGCGTCAGTAATAATACTGGCCAATTTTTAGGAATCTCCGCTGACTGACGCACCTTACAAGTTTATTGAACAGCCATTCAAATGTATTCTCAAATTGAGTTAAATAAACTCTTAATCGAGCAGAAAAAAAGAAAACAGAAAAAACTATGGCAACCGAACGTTTAGTGCTTTTATCCAGTAGAGAAATAGAAAAAATGCGCCAAGCCGGTCGCTTAGCTGCCGAACTTCTGCTGCATCTCGAACCGATGGTTAAACCGGGTGTCAGCACTCTCGAAATTAACGACGAAGCCGAACGCTGGACTTTGGCACACGGAGCAAAAAGCGCTCCCCTAGGTTATAAAGGATTTCCTAAATCTCTGTGTGCAAGCGTCAATGAAGTTGTCTGTCACGGCATCCCGAATGCTAAACAAATTCTTAAAGAAGGGGACATTATTAATATTGATGTAACGCCTTTAGTTGATGGTTATCATGGCGATACTTCCAAGACTTTTTTTGTGGGCAAACCTTCACCGCTAGCGAAAAAGTTAGTTGAAGTAACCGAAGAATGTTTAAGAAGAGGAATTGCGGAAGTTAAACCGGGTGCTCGTACCGGGGACATCGGTGCAGCGATTCAAGAATATGCTGAAGCACAGGGTTTTTCGGTAGTGCGAAATTTTGCCGGACACGGGGTTCACCGAGTCTTTCACACTGAACCGGAAATTCTGCACTACGGCAAGCGGGGCACGGGGAAGAAGCTCAGACAAGGCATGGTTTTTACGATCGAGCCGATGATTAATGAGGGTACTTGGGAAGTGGAAATTTTGGGCGACGGTTGGACTGCTATCACGAAAGATGGAAAGCTTTCGGCTCAATTCGAGCACACTCTGGCTGTTACTGATTCTGGGGTGGAAATTCTGACTTTGCCGTAGCAATCATTAACAAACAATCTGAAAAACTCACTCCTAAATCAATAATCTACCATATCCCGTAGGGGCGGGTTTCACAGAAAATTTCCGCATGAAACAGACAATCTCGAAAACCCGCCCCCACCCAACGAAATATGTAAATGTGGGTAATGTTGATGTCGATAGTCGCTGGGTTTGGGGCGGTTTTTTGATATGGTTTGTTTGAATAGTTGATGGTTGGTAAAACCCGCTCCTACAGAATTACGATCGATTCACCAAACACGATATAACTAATAACTAATAACTAATAACTAATGACTGACATAAAATTTCTACAACCAGGAGATTTGCTCAAAGTAATTGCCCCTAGTGGCACTTTGCGAGAATCAACCAACTTTGAAAAGGGTGTAGAAATTTGGAAATCTCGCGGCTATCGAGTTGAATTAACACCGGGTTTTGACGATCGCTGGGGCTATTTGGCAGGTTCCGACGAAAACCGCGTCCGACAGCTAGCAGATGCCCTCAATGACCCGGATTGTCGGGGTATTCTCTGTGTTCGAGGTGGTTTCGGCAGCACTCGACTTTTGGAAAAAGGAAATGTGGGAAAGTCGGAAAACTCCCAATTTCCAACTCCCGATTCCCATTCGCCGAAATGGTTGATCGGCTTTTCCGACATTACTGCTTTGCTGTGGAATCAGGCTAAATTGGGTGTTTGGGGCGTTCACGGGCCGATGCTGACAACTTTGGCGGATGAACCGGATTGGTCTGTCGATCGACTTTTTGACTGCATAGAAGGTCGTCCCTTACAATCTTTGCAAGGTAAAGGATGGGGCCGCGGACAAGCCACTGGGCGGCTGTTTCCTGCGAATCTGACGGTGGCTTCTCATTTGCTCGGAACCCCGTATCAACCGGATTTGACTGGGGTTATTCTCGCATTTGAGGATGTTTCCGAGGCTCCTTACAGGGTCGATCGAATGCTGACTTTGTGGCGGATGGCGGGGGCTTTCGCTGGGGTGCGGGGCATTGCTTTGGGGCGCTTCAGCCGCTGCGAGATTGACCCGAGTATTCCTAGTTTTAGCATTGAAGAAGTTTTGCGCGATCGGCTGGGGGATTTGAATATTCCGATTGTCTCGGATTTGCCCTTCGGCCACGAGGGAGTTAACGCTGCTTTGCCGATGGGAATTATGGCGAGTCTCGACGCTGAATCGGGATTCCTGATTTGTGGCGATCAATCGCAACTTTAGATTAGGGTTCAACGTCTATAACTTTAACATGAGATTTTGCACCCGCTAAATAGCCGGGTTGGGTGAGGTTGACACGGTGGGCAGAAATTACATTTAAAATGGATTGTGTATGCAAATGTCGGCGCCAAGAAAGCAAAAAGATTTTAAATTTTTCCAGAGGTTGATATGAGAACACACAACTTGTTAAATAGTATTGCTGCCGCAGTCTTAGTTACGGGATTGGCACTTACGGGGATTTCCTCAAGTGCTGTTGGCGAACAGATACAGAATAACGATCGCATTGACGGAGTAATTCGCCGCACTTCCCCGATTTACCGTTTCCGAAATATGTGGACACCGGGATCTCCGACGGAAGAATTGCGGGGTCAAGAATACACTTTCAGTGCTCGGGAAGGCGATAACATTGAAGTGTTTTTAGACACCACAGATAGAGGTGGCGGTTTTACTCCCGTAATGGTGCTGTTTTACGGTAACAACAAACAAGTCGCTTTTACGCAAGACCGTTCTTTTAATTATCAAATTCCCCGTAGTGGCGATTACAAACTGTTAGTGTTAGCAAAAGATGCTGCCAGAGGCGGTAGCTACACGCTGGAAGTTTCGGGAATTGATGGGGGCGACAGACGATCTCGCAATTCGCGGGACGATTGGTATACTAGGCGAGATGACGATCGATATGACGGTCAATATGACAGAGCACGGCTTTTGGAAGATGATTTTGACTTGCGGCCTGTTGATTGTCGCGAGAGACGTTCTATGGTGAGAGTCAGGTTTGACGATGGTAATCAAGATTCAACTTACTGCGCTGTCCCGAATAGAAGGTTTCCGGCGGGAGATTATTACTACAATTCGCGGACTAGAGATTTAGATTCGGCGAGGCGGAATGATAGTAGATTCGATGCGGGCCGCGATCAATGTCGGGTAGTGGTGGGCGGAGTGTGCGTGACTAGGTAATTTGTTTCTTGTCATTGCGAGGACTGTTTCTTGTCATTGCGAAGACTGTTTCTTGTCATTGCGAGGAACGAAGCAGTCGCAGGATTTGTGCTTCATCGGTTCTATATTTTGGACTATAGCGCGGGTTCATCAACCCGGTTTCTTGGTAGAAATCGGGTTTCTTTGCCTCGCTATAGCAAGTCTATTTGAGTCGTGAATGTAGAACAACCTGAAACGTTTGTGATGATTGAATCCATTGTTTACAAATCAAATGGTTTTGCTATAGTGTCCATTCAATTAGTTTCCTCAGCGAGTGGAGAGTATGTTCGTGGTGCCTCTGGATTATGTCCAGAGGCATCAATCCTGTTAGCACTATCCTGGTGAACAAGGAGGTGATATGGTAGTCAAGTGCTTAGGTTTGTTTGTAGGTATAATCCTTGGCTTGTACCTTGCGTACTGGTTAAAGGTACGCCTGAATATCAATTTAAATGTAGTAGGAAATGAACACTTCCCCTCCTTCATCGAAAGGAAGTCTCATGGGTTAGTTAAGTGTAGGTGGTTCCCCAACAGCCATCACTGTAAGTAGATAATGTTTCCATTCAATTAGTTTCCCCAGCGAGTGGGGAGTCTGTAGAGTAACACCTATACCACGCTCCATGAGGTGGTTTCCATTCAATTAGTTTCCCCAGCGATTGGGGAGTGATGATTTCGATGCTTCTACAATGGAAGCAGTCAGTTTCCATTCAATTAGTTTCCCCAGCGAGTGGGGAGTAAAATCTGATTTACGCTCAAAAGTTGGTATCGTTGTTTCCATTCAATTAGTTTCCCCAGCGAGTGGGGAGTCCTCCATCATAAACCATATACAGGGCAAGATGTCCAGAGGCCATTGGCGAGGGCCTCCCAAAATATCCGTCAAAACTCCTTCAACCCCGCAGAAAAAATCGCTGAAACCCTGGCCCAGCAATGCTGCAAGGGTATCGACAAAATACCGTCGTTTCAGCGATTTTTCAAGGCCCTCGCAAACTACCACAGTTTGATCGCAAATCAAGCTCTACCAATTAGTTCATCAGCCCAGAAAACAGAAGCCCTACAAAACAGATCCCGCAATTGCTTTCCTTCGGATCGCTACGCTAACGGGCCTGGCAATGACAGACAATAGCTGATGCGGCCCGATCGCCGAATTTTCGATCGAAAAGGACGATCGCACAGTGGTAAGCTACCAAAGGCATTGAAATATCTAAGGTAGAGAAAAGTTAAAATGTCGGCATTAAATGAAGTTCCCTTGTTGTTGCGGGCAGCCCGCGGCGAAACCCTAGACCGCCCCCCCGTGTGGATGATGCGCCAAGCCGGCCGCTACATGAAAGCCTATCGAGATTTGCGAGAAAAGTATCCCTCGTTTCGCGAACGTTCCGAAATTCCCGAAGTTGCCATCGAAGTTTCCCTTCAGCCGTGGCGCGCGTTTCAACCCGACGGCGTAATTCTGTTTTCCGATATTGTCACACCCATGCCGGGTTTGGGAATCGATATGGACATTGCCGAAGGCAAAGGCCCGATTATCCACGCACCCATTCGCACTCAGCAGCAAATCGACAACCTGCAACCGCTGAACCCGGAAGAAAGCTTGCCGTTTATCAAAACAATCCTGAAATCCCTACGCGAAGAAGTCGGCAACAAATCCACCGTGCTCGGTTTTGTGGGCGCGCCGTGGACGCTGGCGGCCTATGCGGTTGAGGGCAAAGGTTCTAAGGATTATGCCATCATCAAAAACATGGCATTTTCCGATCCAACTTTACTGCATCAGTTGCTCTCAAAATTTGCAGATGCGATCGCCGTTTACGTGCGCTATCAAATCGACTGCGGCGCGCAAGTAGTGCAAATGTTCGACTCCTGGGCCGGCCAACTTTCCCCCCAAGACTACGACACCTTCGCTCTACCTTACCAGAAACAGGTGTTCGAGCAAGTCAAAAAAACCCATCCCGACACCCCGCTAATTCTGTTAGTCACAGGTAGCGCCGGCCTCCTCGAACGCATGACAACATCCGGCGCCGATATCATCAGCGTCGATTGGACAGTGGATATGGCCGACGCGCGCAAGCGTTTGGGCCCCAACATGAACGTTCAGGGAAATCTCGATCCGGGCGTGTTGTTTGGTTCTCAACCGTTTATTCGCGATCGAATTCTTGATACAATTCGCAAAGCCGGTCATCGCGGACACATCCTCAACTTGGGACACGGCGTCTTACCGGGAACTCCCGAAGATAATGTGCGTTTCTTCTTTGAAACCGCAAAACAAGCCGACAAATTGCTTGCAGTTGCTGCTTGAGTCCGACAATCCGACAGGGGTTTCAACCCCTGTCTCATAGCTAAAGTCCTCGCTATGAGGACTAAAGATTAATATTTCCGTCGGTTTTAACTCACTAAAGATCGCCCTTGCGAATAAAGCATCCTGTAGGGGCGGGTTCACCAAGAGTTTTAAGGAGTGGAGACAGGTTAAATAAACCCGCCCCCACCCACAAAAAAGCCCTTTATTAACAATGGTGCTCTTCAGTCGGTTTCAACCGACTTTTGCTATTAGCCAGGGGTTTCAACCCCTGGCGGATTGCAGGAGAATGAAACAGCCCAATTCTCCCCCTTGCCGTCCCCCCCTTCCCCTTCTGCAAAATGAACGCCAAAAAAATTTTCATAACGGGTGCAAGTGGCTGTATCGGTCACTACATGGCCGAAACTTTGATTCAAGAAACAAACCACGAACTTTACTTATTAGTTCGCAACCCAGAAAAATTAAAATTTGATTGGAAAGCCCGCCCCGGCATCCATATATTACAAGGCGATATGCGAGATATCGATCGACACGCCGAACTTCTGCAAACAATTAATGTCGCAATTTTAGCTGCCACTGCTTGGGGAGGAACTCAAGAAGTTTTTGATGTTAACGTAACGAAAACTCTCCGGCTAATTCAACTACTTTCGCCACAGACTTGCCAGCAAGTAATTTATTTTTCAACGGCCAGCATTCTCGGTCGAGACAACAATTTGCTCAAAGAAGCCGGGGAACTAGGGACAGATTATATTAGCTCAAAATACAACTGCATGGTGCATTTGTCAGCTTTGACAAATGTGCCTCCAATTACGGCACTTTACCCGACATTAGTATTGGGAGGAGACGCAGAAAAACCCGTCTCTCACTTGTCATCTGGCCTGCCCCTTGTGGCCAAATGGATTGGTTTGATTCGCTGGTTTAAGGCAGATGGCAGTTTTCACTTCATCCACGGTGCAGATATTGCTAAAGTAGTTAATTATTTAGTTCAACATCCGCCGGCTTCCGAGGAACCGCGACATTTTGTGCTAGGAAATCCGGCGATTACAGCTAACGAAGTGGTAGAACAAGCTTGCCAGTATTTGAATAAAAAGATATTTTTTCGGATTACTCTGTCGCCTTGGCTGGCCGATTTCTTTATTTGGCTGTTCCGAATTCAAGTGGCTGCTTGGGATAGATTTTGCATTAGCTACCGCCATTTTACCTATCAAAATCTTGTGAATCCCGAAAGCATAGGAATGCCGAGTTACTGCGGCACAGTTGCCGATATGTTAAGAACTAGCGGGATTCCCGGCAAAGATTCAAAGTAGGGAAGAAGGAAGTTCGGCAGCGGATTTTATAACGGATGTAACGGATGTAACGGATGTAACGGATGAATGTTGAGGCAAAAGGAAGAGTCATTGTGCATTAAACAACTAATGTAGAGTTCTTATGGCGCACCAAAGCAGTAATTTACTGTTTCAAGTTTTTTTGCCTTAATCCCATGCTTTTTAAATGCGATTATCGTCAATTAAGGGTCAAATAGGATAAGATATCAGCATTTGCAAACTTTAACAGGGAACTGCAAGCTAAAAATTGCGCTCAATTTGTGGGTTTTAGGGGGTGTCACCCCTCGCGAGATATTCGATCGAGTGCAAGATCGTAATTTTAGCCTTAACATGAAGTCTTGAGAGTCGATCGAACTTTCAAACACGCCAGCCCGATCGCAAGTTGTTTACTGATGTGAGGTTTAACATATAATGCGAGTTCTTCTAGTTTACCCGCTGTTTCCGAAAACATTTTGGTCTTACGAGAAAATCCTAGAATTAGTCGATCGTAAAGTGCTGCTGCCACCGCTGGGTTTGGTAACGGTAGCAGCTATTTTACCCCAGGAATGGGAATTTAAGTTAGTCGATCGCAATATCAGACAAATCACCGAAGCAGAATGGGAATGGGCAGAGCTCGTTATTCTGTCCGCAATGATTGTCCAAAAAGAAGATTTGCTAGACATCATTCGCGAAGCAAAACGGCGCGGTAAATCCGTAGCTTGTGGCGGCCCTTACCCGACTTCAGTACCCGAAGAACCTCAAGCAGCGGGCATAGATTACCTGATTCTCGACGAAGGCGAAATCACCTTGCCGATGTTCGTCGAAGCAATAGGGCGCGGTGAAAAAAGCGGAATTTATCGATCGGACGGCGTAAAACCCGATGTTACCACAACCCCGGTGCCCCGCTTCGACTTGCTGGAATTAGACGCCTACGACTCGATGTCAATTCAATTTTCCAGAGGCTGTCCTTTCCAGTGCGAATTCTGCGATATCATCGTCCTCTACGGCCGCAAACCCCGCACCAAAACCCCCCAACAATTGATAGCAGAATTAGATTATCTCTACAACTTGGGCTGGCGGCGCGGCGTGTTCATGGTAGACGACAACTTTATCGGCAACAAACGAAGCGTCAAACTATTGCTAAAAGAATTAAAAGTCTGGCAAGAAGAACACAAATTCCCGTTTACTTTCAACACAGAAGCATCCATCGATTTAGCCCAAGACCAAGAATTGATGGATATGATGGTAGCTTGCAATTTCAATGCAGTGTTTCTAGGGATTGAAACTCCCGACGAAGAAAGCCTGCAAATGACGAAAAAATTCCAAAATACCCGCAATTCCCTGATCGAATCCGTAGAGTTAATTGCAAAATCCGGTTTGCGAGTAATGGCAGGATTTATCATCGGATTTGACGGCGAAAAACCCGGTGCCGGTCAGCGGATTGTCAAGTTTGCCGAAGCCGCAGCAATTCCGAGCACAACCTTTGGAATGCTGCAAGCTTTGCCGCACACGGCATTGTCCCACAGACTAGCAAAAGAAGGGCGGTTGCGCGACAAATCTGGCAACCTCAACCAGACTACTTTGATGAACTTCATTCCGACGCGGCCTCTGGAAGATATTGCCCGCGAATATGTCGAGGCATTCTGCGAAGTGTACGATGCTGAGAAATATTTAGACCGCACTTATCGCCATTTCTTAATGTTAGGTGCACCGACAGCAAATATACCTGCAAGAATTCCCAGTTGGATCGATTTGCGAGCACTGCTAACTGTGGTGTGGCGGCAGGGAGTCAAGCGTAGCACTCGCTGGAAGTTTTGGCATCATTTGTTCAGCATTCTCAAGCGCAATCCTGCGGTTTGGGATCATTATTTGACAGTGTGTGCTCACAACGAGCATTTCCTGGAATACCGCCAGATTGTGCGGGATGAAATTGAAGCTCAATTGGCTGAGTTTTTGGCTAATGAGTCTCAAACTGTATATCAAGAACCTGTTGCTGTTGAGGAAAAGCAAGTGCAAGCGGTTTAGGGTTGGAGAATTCAACTTAATAGCCAGATACCCTACTTCTTAAACAAGTCGGGTATCTGGCTATTCTCTTTTGTTAGCTGGGCTTACTTATAAAATTTTTGCCTTCTTCATCACCACACCCGCTGAATTGGATAAGCATCAAAAGCCTCATCGCGACTGATCAAAACCAGCGCATGATTCATCGTCTGTGCTACCAGAATGCGATCGAAGGGATCTCGATGATGCAGAGGAAGACCTGCGTAAATCTCAGTGTCTTCAAGTGTAATTGGTAGAATTTGAGCGTGAATGTATTGCAATTCCTTCGGCAGGTCTTCAAATGGCCGATTCAGTTGAAGCTTACCGACATTGATTTTAATAGAGATTTCCCAAAGGCTGGCAATACTAAAATACAAACCTGTTTTAGTATCGATCGCTTCTTTTGCTTTACTACCTAGATTGGAATCGCCAAGCAAATACCACAGAAAGGCATGAGTATCTAAAAGGGATTCCATGTTACATATATTCCTTTAAATCTTCCAGCGGTTCATCGAAATCATCAGACATAACGATCTGACCGGCCCAACTACCATAACCATGAGGTTGTTCAATTTGTTCGGGAGATGATTCAGTTTTTGCGTATTTTTCAAGTAAATATTTTGCATAATGCAATATCTCTTGTTTGAGAGATTCTGGCATCTTGACGACAGTTTGAAAAATCTCTATATCGATAGTCATGATTTATGTGGAATTTTTACTATGTCATATTCACCAATTATACCGTAATTGCAGTCAAAGGGTATTTAGAATGGGTATCTCGTTTAATCTCGTTTCCAAGCAGAGCCTGGAACTGTCTTATCCTGTGGCTCTACCGCCTCTTGAGAGCAGGCGAGAGAGCCTTCCGAGGCATTCCCTGTTTCTCACTGAAAAGGTGAAATACTACTATTGGCGGCAGCAGTTATTTCGGCAGATAGAGACGCGATCGCCCCCAAGTATGGAAATCTAATAACAAGCTCAAAAATATCAAAATAGCGATCGCCCTCAACCCGTTATGTTAGGAACAAATCAACTCAGAACAGCCGCTCTCTTAGGACTCCTAAGCGGCCTTCTCGTTTTAGGAAGTTATTATTTAATCGGCAACGAGCAAGGACTTTACATCGGTTTAGCGCTAGCCGCCTTCTCAAGTTTTAGCTCTTGGTACTATTCCGACACAGCCGCGTTAATGGCTTACCGCGCTCAGCCGATCGCCCGCAGCGAAGCACCAGAAATCTACGATATGGTAGCATCGCTGAGCGAAAAAGCCCAAATTCCGGTGCCTAAAATATTTCTAGTTCCCACTCAATCTCCCAACGCATTCGCCACAGGAAGAGACCCGGAACACGCAACAATAGCAGTTACTGAAGGCATCATCAAGCTGCTTTCCCGCGAAGAATTAGAAGGCGTTTTAGCGCACGAACTCACGCACATCCGCAACCGCGACACTTTGACTCAAGCAGTTGCAGGGACAATTGCGGGTGCCATTACATTTGTCGGGCGAATTCTGACTTTTGGAGCGCTTTACGGCCCGGTGACGCGGGATAGCAGACAAGGCGCGAATCCGTTTGGTTTGCTGTTTTTAATCATATTAGCACCGCTATCAGCAACCGTAATTCAATTGGCAATTTCTCGGACGCGGGAATTTGCAGCCGACAGCGGTGCGGTGGAAATTACCAATAACCCGATCGGCTTAGCAAACGCGCTGCAAAAATTGGAGAAACTGGGTCATGAAATTCCCATGCACGGCAATCCTGCGATGTCGCCGCTGCTGATTGTGAACCCTTTTTCGACTAAAGGTTTGCAGTCACTTTTCCGCACTCACCCGCCGACAGAGGATCGCATTCAACGCCTTTTGGAAATCGCGCAGCAGCAGCAGCAAGGTACTCCAGTTATGGCCTACGTGCCCGGAATTTAATCGTCGAAAATGCAGCAACAATATGGAGAAACCCGGTGTTTTGAAGCAGCCGGGTTTTTGTATGTTTATCATTATAACTGTAGGGAGCGACTAATTAGATAGGTAGGGGCGATCGCAGTCCGTACAATCATCGCAGTGGCATGGTAGAAATGGATAAGATTGTGAGGGAAAAAATAGGTTGGGTAACACGAGCGTCAACCCAACCTACAAGTAAGGGCGTAAAAGCGATTGCACTATTTATCAAAACTAATAGCTGCTACCGAGGTAAAGGAGGTGTTGGTCTAAAGCATCCCCAAGAATAAGGATCGCTCGGGTTTACTGCATTAGCAAAAACAACTGTATAGCCTTTAGAGCTAGGATATTGCTCTTTGCAAGCATTTTCAACAGAAATTTCATAACGATTAGAGCCTACGAAGCAACGCCAGCCCCAAGCAGTGCGCTCTATCAAATCTGCATATGACCCTCTCCACCGTTGCTGACAGTAGCGGTTTAAGTCAACACCTCCAATACGCTGACTGTTAGAAGATTGAGCTCTAACTTCCTGTCTATTTGAGCTGATCGGTAAACCAACTAGCATACAAGCTAGACCTAATGATATAAAAAACTTGTTCATGAATAACTCTCCATAATTGTTGGCTGAGATAGAAGCTCGCAGTTGCGATCTAACACAGCATTACAGGGTATAACACAACAAGTGTTTAATCCCTAAATTTACGCTTTAATACTTCTCCTATTTTCCTTATAAATCCGAGCTGTGTCTAGCCCAAAATGCTCAATTTTGTTGGCACTTTTGTATGCTACTTCAACTCGCCCTCTATAAAAAATGTTGGGAAATGTTGGGAAATGTTGGGAAATGTTGGGTACAATACAACCAACCCTGACATTGACCCGACTCTATGAACCTTAAGGAAGTGATAAAACTCGCAGACGATCTGGTGTTTGCTAGAACAGGTAAGCATCTCAATGACTTACAAGAGAAAATCCTGCACGGGACGTGGGAAGATGAGGATTATAAAGAAATTGCCAAGGCGGTTAACCGCTCTGAGGATCGCGTTAGAGAGGTAGGAATGGAATTATGGCAGACCCTTTCACAAGAGTTGGGAAAAAGAGTCACTAAATCAAATTTTCGCTCAACATTTTCACATTTTGAGCAACACCACAACCAAAGTAGCTATATGATCTGTGGGCATACTTTATACCTAACAGATATACCAAACTCTACCCCGTCAACAGAACAAACATCTAACCCCCAACAAACCCGAACTTTACATCAAGATTTAAGCGAAATGCCAGAGTTGGGCGATTTCTACGATCGCACCCCCGAACTCGACACCCTCACCACCTGGATTCTACAACAACGCAGCCGCCTGATCGCACTCACGGGCATCAGTGGCATCGGCAAAACATCCCTAGCAGTCCAACTCTTACAGCAAATAAAAGATGAATTTGAATGCGTCATTTGGTGCAGCATCGACGCCTCCTGCACCCCAGATGAATTTGAACATAAACTAATACAATTTTTATCGCAGTCAGAAAAGCTAGATTCACCTGCAACTAACCCGAAACACTTACCGCTAATTAAGTATTTACAAAAGTATCGTTGTCTAATTATTTTAGATGACGTTCACAACCTTTTCTGTAGTGGCGAATCTGCAGGAAAATATAAACCAGAATATGAAGAATATCGCTCCCTATTCAAAGAGATAGAAAGATTATCCCATCAAAGTTGCTTTCTGCTAATCGGTTGGGAACAACCGAGAGAAGTGACTCAATTTAAAAACCAAAATACTCCCATTCGTACCTTACAACTCAAAGGTTTAGACATCGCAGCCGGACGGGAAATACTCAGAGATTATGGGTTAGAAGAAAGCGATAACAGTGAAGCACTCATTCACCGCTACCAAGGCAACCCCCTATGGTTAAAAAGCGTGGGGAATCTGATTGAAGAGTTGGGAATCAGCGCGACAGAATTATTACTAGATGACACCATATTGTTACCTGAAGATTTGAAAGATGTTTTACAGCAGCAGTACGATCGCACTTCCGAACTAGAAAAACAAGTTATGTCATTGTTGGCTAGGGAAAACCAGCCAGTCAACCTAGCAAAATTGCTAGAAAAAGGACAAATATCCTCATCAGATTTACTCAACGCGCTCCAATCTTTATCACGGCGCTGCTTTATAGAAAAACAGGAAAGTCTTTACACTCTCCCACCTGTATTGAGGCAGTATATCAAAGGGTTGTAACCTAACGCGATTCCTACCAGTAAGTATCAAAAAACGCAGATGATTAGGAATCATCTGCGTTCATCTGCGGTTTAATTAAACCCTATTAAACTGAAGCCGGAACCTTATCTAAAGGCCGCACTTGAGCGAGGAATTCGCGAAGTGCATCACCTTCCACCACCTCAGTTTCCAACAGCTTCTGCGTAATTGTTTCCAACAATTCCCGATTTGCTTTCAGAATATCCAAAGCTTGCTGATGTGCAGTTTCGACAATTTCCTTCACTTCTTGGTCGATCGCCTCAGCAGTTTGAGCACTGACAGCGCGGCGGGCATTTCCCATACCGTCGCCGAGGAACGATTGTTGACTCCGATCGTAAGCTAGAGGCCCCAAAACCTTACTCATCCCGTAAGTTGTCACCATCCGTTCAGCTAAATCAGTCGCCCTTTGCAAGTCATTTGAAGCGCCAGTAGTAATGCTACCAAACACGACTTCCTCAGCCGATCGCCCGCCCAACAAAGTCGCAATTTGACCCCGCAATTCCGACTCATCTAACAAGAAACGGTCTTCAGTCGGTAATTGCAACGTGTAACCCAAAGCAGCCATACCGCGAGGGACGATCGAGATTTTGGCAACTTCGCCATTACCCGTCATCAGAGCACCCACCATCGCGTGGCCGACTTCGTGATAAGCAACGATGGTTTTCTCTTTTTCATTGAGCACGCGGCTTTTCTTTTCCAAGCCGGCTACAATGCGTTCGATCGCCTCTGCAAAGTCTTCCTGTGCTACAGTTAGGCGCCGGTTGCGCGCCGCCAACAAAGCAGCTTCATTGACCAAATTTGCCAAATCTGCGCCGGAAAAACCGGGGGTGCGAGTGGCGATCGCCTTCAAATTAATATCCGGGCCCAACTTCACTTTTTGAGCGTGAATGTTCAAAATTTCTTCGCGGCCAGATAAATCGGGGCGATCGACTAAAACTTGGCGATCGAAACGGCCAGGGCGCAACAAAGCAGCATCCAAACTTTCCGGGCGGTTAGTTGCAGCCAGCACAATTACCGTAGTATTGCCCGCCGCAAAACCGTCCATTTCAGTTAATAGTTGATTGAGAGTTTGTTCGCGTTCATCATTCCCACCGAAGCTAGCGTTACTGCTACGAGATTTGCCGATCGCGTCCAATTCATCAATGAAAATAATACAAGGAGCCTGTTTCTTAGCTTGCTCAAATAAATCTCTAACTCTTGCAGAACCAACACCTACAAACAGTTCCACAAACTCCGAACCGGAGATGCTAAAAAATGGCACACCAGCTTCACCAGCCACTGCTTTTGCTAACAGAGTTTTGCCAGTTCCCGGAGGCCCGACTAACAGCACCCCTTTCGGAATTCTCGCACCGATTGCCGTAAAGCGATCGGGAGTTTTCAGGAACTCAACAACTTCGACTAATTCAGTTTTAGCCTCTTCTACTCCAGCCACATCAGCAAAAGTAATTTTCGCCGATTCGCCTTCTACATAGACCTTAGCTTTGCTTTTGCCGATCGACAGTGCACCCTGCGGCCCGCCACCGCCCCGGTTCATAAAAAATTGAAAAATCGCCACAAAAATCAGCGGCGGAATCACCCAGCTTAAAACACTGCCGATCCAGCCATTTTTGGAAGGGGGAGTTGCCGCAAATTCAACCCCTTTTTCTTGCAAAAGTTTAGGAAGTTCCAGGTCAAAAATCGGCGTTGTGGAGAGCACTTGACCTGGTTTGTCGCCTTCGCCTTTGAGTTGGTAGCGAATTTCATTTTGGCCTACCGAAGCTCGCGCCACATCTTGTTCTTGAACCTGATGCACAAACAAGCTGTAAGGTACTTGCGGAATTTGTGGCCCGAACAAATTGGGCAAAAAGATGTTTGCTAGCAGAAACAAACTTGAGAGCAATAACAAAATATTGCTGATTAGTCGAAAACGAGGTGGTTGGGGCTGGTCTTTAATTGCCATTGATAACGGTTATCCTTTGATTTAAACCTGTTTTATTCATTTATCTTGTCATTAAACACGGATACACTGTTAATCGGATTTCCTCACTCGGTTGGTTCGGTTAACCGATTTTAAATTTGAGATTTTAGGTTTGAGACTAATATTTTAGATTAATCTTTAAGATTTTAGACTTGATATTTTTGAGGGTTGGCGATTGGTTCAGGAACTTTTCTTGCTCTTGTGAAAGTGGGTTTGATGAAAATCTGTCGATCGTTCCGAGAGTCCGACAGGAGTTGAAAACCCCTGTCTCATAGCTAAAGTCCTCTTTAAGAGGACTTTAGAAATCCGTCGTTTAAATTTAGTCTTAACTTTCAAAAATAGGCGTTGCCGATTTACGGTATGAAAGGCTAAATATGCAATTCATAAAAACCAGTGTCTACAAAGCTTCTGGATTTTAAAATTATTTATTTTATACCCTGATTTTCTCGTTGATTTTATTTAAGAAGAAGCTTTTTGCTGAAAATTCACAATCTGAAACTGTCTCGCTTGAGGCAGTTTCAGGAGAGGGGGGGTAGTTGAGCAATTACCAATTTTTTAATTTTTAATGGTTGAGCGCGGATCGATCGCAGGTTTGCGATCCACTAAACGGATTTGATTTTGCTTCACCACTACTGTCACCAGCGGTAGGGAACGCTTAGCAGGGCCTTTAATAATTCGACCTTGAGCGTCGAAGTGAGAACCATGACAGGGACATTCAAAGCGCGATCGCTCTGTTTTCCACTCCACAGTACACCCTAAATGCGTACACACAGGATTAATACCATATTCCGCAATCTTCGGCCCCTCATTAATCACCAAATAAGCAACTTTTGGCAATCCTTTCACCAGTACAGGAATCCCCGCTTTTGCGTTAGGAAGGAATGCAGAAACCTCAATAGGTTTTTCCTCACTATCTTCTGCCCTTACTCCCGGCAGATAATTTTCACACTGGGAATTGTAGGGAAATGCAGAACAAAGCTTTTCTAAGTCAACTTTTTTTTCGCTTTGTCCCGCTGTGGGAAAAAGTAACCCAATAGCAAGGCTTCCCGCTGTCCCAGTCACCATATATTGCAAGAATTGTCGCCGATTTCTGACCATAGTGTGAGCCTTCTGCCTTAGCTGTGAATAAGTCAAACTTCTTAAGGATTTTTTACCTTAATTTGTGTAATCATAGCACTCTGCTAACCATCAGTGCTATACATTTTAGACATTGAGAGCCAGGTAATTTTTCTGGCTCTTCTAGAGTAATGATGACAAATTAATAACAAAAAAGAGTTAGTAAGCAAAGTAATTTTAAAATTCAATTAACTAAAGTTCTTTTCTGAAGCTTGACTCAAGGGGTATTTTATGGTATAAATATTTTAATCTTGAACCATAAAAACAAATTTTTAAGAAAATGCCATCTAACTCACAGCTTCATTTTATGGCGTTGCTTAATCAGGGTATGAAAAAAATAATTTTAAAATCCAGAAGCTTTGTAGACGCTGGTTTTTATGAATTGCATATTTAGCCTTTCATACCGTCAATCAGCAACGCCATAAAATACATTAAAAATGCGAGGGCTGGCTCGCGATCAGCTTACAGAGGGTGTAAAAAACTGTCCGAAGCATTGAGAATTAACTGTCGGATTTAACCGAATCCGAGCTATGAGACAGGAGTTTAAGCCCCTACCAAACTAACAAACTACGGGTTGAATTTCCTTTAATTATCGAAGATAAAACTATTATTTTCAACCTTCCAATTGTCCGATCGCCCTTATTCAGCGCCATCCCTTGTCCGACTTTGCAATCAGCAACTAACCGCCCGACACATTCTTAGCAAACTCTTCGCGTCCAGACACCAAATTAGCTGGAACGCCGTTAGGGTAATTTTGTGCGATTAAAGCTTGCAACTTTTGAACTCGGTTTTCAGGGTTGGGGTGAGAACTCAAAAACTCCGGCGGCGCTTCGCCCTTCCTAGCTGCACCGAGGATTTGCATGACCTCAACAATACCTATAGGATCGTAACCCGCCTCGGTCATAAACCGAAAACCGAGCCGATCGCTCTCAAGTTCGTCCGATCTACCGTACCGCAAACCGACAACTTGATTGACAGCTTGAGCAATTAATGCTGCCTGCTGACCGCCCCCGCGATCGTCGCTAGCAGCCACCCCAACCGCCGTTACCAAAGCCCTGCCCAACTGCTGTTTTGCCAAGTGTTCCGCAGCGTGGCGCGCCACAACGTGACCGCTTTCGTGTCCCAGTACAGCAGCCAACTGAGCCTCGGAATTCAGCCGCCGCAGCAGCCCCGCAGTAATGAAAACTTGTCCCCCCGGCAAAGCAAAAGCATTGACTGTTTCGGGGTCTCGCAGCAGGTGGAATTCAAACGGATAACCCGCTTGTTTCGCCGCCGAACGGTTGACAACTCGTTCTCCTACTCGATCGACATACTGTTGAATACTCTGGCTGGGATAAAGCCCCCCGTACTTGGCGGCCATTTGATCTCGCGCCTGCAATCCCAAAACTATCTCTTGGCGGGGAGAAAGCTGCACCCGCTGTCTCTCTCCTGTTACCGGATTTTGTACGTCGTTTGTAAAATAGGTAATTGCTCCAAAAAATGCCATTAATAGCCCGATCGCAGCTCGAAATAAAAATTTATTCACAGGCTTTTACCTAAAAAGTTTCGCGAGTAGAATAGTATGGTGACAGCTCTCTCCACATCTGTCTGAAGTATTAAGAATGGAAAGTTGTTATAGTTTTTTTGGGTGATTGGCGAACAAGGCTTTTTTTAACGAACCGCTTTAGTCGCGTAAGCGAAGCGACGAGAGCATCTCAATGAAAGCAGTTAAGCTAGAAATTGGAGTTTTAAGGCCCGAGGCTGCGGGGCAGGAGGAAAGAGGAAGAAGGAAAGAGTCAAAAGAAGTGTTTTTACAAATATGAGATGCTCCCGAAGCGACACGAAGGAAGAGAAGAAGAGCAAAAGAGAATAGAACAAGAGAAGAGAAGAAGGTTAGGCTCTCCTGAGTTTATGGTGTAAAATGTACCTACTAATACATTTACCGTTATGAGCTTCCATCTAGACTATCTATTAGCCTTGCCTGGAGTCAGGGTTGAAACTTGTACTCAAGTTGAG
>Ga0164305_10000170_pt1 | contig 21878 bp, 20 predicted proteins | sample Whisoiple_237_MG_FD_110215 | JGI IMG/M metagenome (GOLD analysis project Ga0164305, IMG submission 110215) | Soil microbial communities amended with pyrogenic organic matter from upstate New York, USA - Whitman soil sample_237_MG | ecosystem: Environmental > Terrestrial > Soil > Agricultural...
CGCGCTCAAAGATAGCCGCGGTTTCTAGCCACTTCGGTTTCATCAGCCACGTTGCCTGCGAGATGGGAAACCGGAAGCGCTGCGGCGCCGATCCCGCGAGGGCCATGAGGGACGGAACTGATGCAGACAATCTTGAAGACCGGTGCTTTTATCGTGCTCGGATTTTGCAGCGCGCCGGCGCTCCCGCAGATGGGTCCGGGCGTGCGGTTCCGGCATGAGGGCGGCTACGGCCGTCCTCACGCGGCGCGGACCTACGGCTTAGGCGGATATTGCGGCGGCTGGGCGGGGGGGATCGGCCGTGGTTACGGCGCGCGCCGCGCTTTTGGCTATGGCTAGCGCCGCGCCGCTTCGGCTACGGCGGGCGCGCGTGGGGATATGCGCATCGTCGCGTTTACGGCGGCTACGCGTACGCCTACCGACCTGCGGTGCGCTACGCCTATGCCGAGACGCCCTACGCCTATGATATTCCGCAGGAGACCTACGCGACCGGCATTTTCCCGACCAGGGCGGCGCTGGGGCTGCATTCCTACGACTACGCCTACACAACGCAAGTGCGGCCGATCGCGGCGTATGGCGGGCTGACCGGCTCGTATGCGGGCGGCTACCCCATCTACAACCGGCCGCTCGCGCCGGCCTATCCGACCCCGGGATGCGACTGCGAGTACTGAATCCGCGCCGCTTTGCGCCGACCGGCGCTTCGCTTTAAGAGGCGAAGCGTCGATCAGCTTTGACCAGGACCGGCGATGGCGTCCCCCGAAAGCGAACCGCGCCGGCTCGAATGTCTGTCCTTCATCTCCTCCGGCACGCCGGAGGCAGAGGCCGCCCGCACCGAGCTCTCTCAGATCTATGGCGATTGCGATCCCGGCTCCTCGGACGTCGTCGTGGCGCTCGGCGGCGACGGCCTGATGCTGCAGACGCTGCATCGCTTTATGGGCCGCAACAAGCCGATCTACGGCATGAACCGCGGCTCCGTCGGTTTCCTTTTGAACGACTATCGCAAGGACGGGCTTCGCGAGCGGCTTGCCGCGGCGCAGGCATCGATCGTGCGCCCGCTGATCATGAAAGCGCGCGATGCCCAGGGCGAGGAACACACCGCGCGGGCGATCAATGAAGTCTCGATGCTCCGCCAAACCTTCCAGGCGGCGAAGATGCGCATCCTGATCGACGGTCAGGAGCGGCTCGGCGAGCTGATTGCCGATGGTCTGCTTGTCGCGACGCCGGCGGGCTCGACTGCCTATAATCTTTCTGCCAACGGGCCGATCCTGCCGCTCGACGCCCATCTGATGGCGCTCACGCCGATTTCCGCGTTTCGGCCGCGCCGCTGGCGTGGCGCGCTGTTGCCGGACAAGGCGAAAGTGCGAATCGACGTGCTCGAATCGGCGAAGCGCCCTGTCGCCGCCGTTGCCGATCACACTGAGTTCCGCGACGTCTGCAGCGTCGATATCGCCATGGACCATGACACCGGCCTCGTGCTTTTGCACGATCCCGGCCATTCGCTCGAGGAGCGGATTCTACGCGAGCAGTTTGGGTATTGATTTGCGGCGCTCCTCCCGCGCCGCATCATTCAATTCCTCAGCCCAAGAGATCGATCAAGGGAGGGATCAGCGGCGCGTCCGCCGGAGGCATGGGGTAATTGCGCAGATCGCGCGGACGCACCCATTTCAGTGCCTGCGCTTCGCGCGCTTGCACGAACCCGTTCCATTTCCGGCAGATGTAAAGCGGCATCAGGAGATGGAACTCGTCATAGGCGTAGCTGGCGAAGGTGAGCGGCGCGAGGCACGGGATTTCGACGTCGATGCCGAGCTCTTCGGCAAGCTCGCGGATGAGCGCAGTTTCGGGCATCTCACCGTCGTGCACCTTGCCGCCCGGAAATTCCCATAAACCGCCGAGCATTTTGTGCGCCGGACGCTGTGCAATGAGAACGCGATTGTCGGCATCGATGAGGGCGACGGCGACGACGAGCAGGAGCGGCCGGTTCACGGTCCGGTCAGCACAAATTTGACCTTCTTTTCCTTGCCGGTCACGTTGACGATGTCATAAAGCGCGCCGCCTTCCGAAAAGAGATTGCCTTTTGGGCGCCACATGATTTGCGTCGCGACAAAATATTTGCCGGGCGCGACGTTGTCGAACGTGAAGCGGCCGTTCGAATCGCTCGTCGTCGTGCGGGTGAAGCTTGCATATTCCGGATCGGCTTCGATCTTCGGGATTTGCCAGGCCGGTACATATTTCTTGCCGTTATAAAAGTGCGCGAAGCGCGCTTCGCTGTAGGGCGTCACCGGAATGAGCCGCACGACTTGTCCGACGGCATTTTCCGGCACGTTATCGGGACGGCGCAGGAAGGCATGACCTTCGATTGTGGTCTTGCCCTCCTTGTGGATAAAGGCGGCGGCTTTTGGGTCGAAGTCGGCTTCTTGGGCGTAAGATGGGGTCGCGCAAAGTACGGCGGTGATAAGTGCGGCCCCGCGCAAAGAGTGTCTACGCATACTCCGACTGAGCATCGGACAGCGGCGCGCACAACAGGGTGCGGCTAATGCAAAAGGCGAGGCACAAGGCCTCGCCTTTTCATCTGCGCAGACGCAGCTGGCTCAGATGAGCCAGTGCGACGTGTCGACGCGATAGGCGCGCTCGGAATGGCCGTCGCGCATCAGGTCGGTGTGGTGCATGGGGTGAGCGTTGGCGACGATCGTGCTCGCCATCCCGAGAAGGAAGGCGGCCGCCAGCAGAATTTTGAGAAGCTTTTGCATGTGTCTCGATCCGAAAGGGAAGGAGCGGTGATGCCCACCGCTCCCTCGTATCAGCGGCATACTAGGCGACTTGCGGCTGGGTCTGGCCTTCGGGCCGGGTGTAGGAGGCAACCTGCGCCTGCGACTGGCCCTCGGGCTGGCCGAAGGAGGCGACCTGCGGCTGGGTGTGCCCTTCGGGGTGGCTGTAGGAGGCAACCTGTGCCTGCGCGTGGCCCTCGGGCCGAGTGAAGGAGGCGATCTGTGCCTGGCTGTGGCCCTCGGGCGCTACATCGGCGAAAGCGGCGGCGGGGGTGGTTGCGATGGTCGCTGCAAAAAGCGCGATCTGGAGGATTTTCATTTTCAGTCTCCTGTCTCTTGAGCCTTATTGGTGCTCTGTCGGGACATGAGATAGTCCGAAGACCTCATCGGGATAATTCCCCTTTCCTGCAATTCATTATCCCGTTATTCTGGATAATTCCTGCCGAGCGGCGCCAGTCCGATGCCACGCTACGACGACCTCCTGATCTTCGTCCGCGTGGTCGAACGCGGCTCCTTCGTCGGCGCGGCGCGCCAGCTCGGACTGCCGCCGACGACGGTCAGCCGCAAGGTTCAGGAACTCGAAGCCCGTCTTGGCAGCCAGCTGCTCAGGCGCACCACCCGGCGGGTCGACGTGACCGAGACCGGCCAGGCGGTGTACGAGACGGCCTCCCGCGGCTTCGCCGCGATCGACGAGGCGGAGAGTTTTGCCCGCAGCCGCCACGCGGAGCCATCGGGCGTGCTGCGGCTGACGATGCCGCACGCTTTCTCGCGGCTGCAATTCGAGCCCTGGCTGCCCGAGTTCATGGCGCGCTATCCGAAAATCCGCGTCGAGCTCCTGCTGACCAGTTCGCCCCTCAACCTTGTGGAATACGGGATCGACGTCGCGATCCGCGCCGGTCCGCAGCACGATTCGAGCTACATCAAGCGGGCTTTGTTTCGCGGCGGATATGCCGTCGTTGCTTCGCCCGCTTATCTCGCCCGCGTCGAGCGGCCGCGCACGCCGCGCGAGCTGACCGATCACCCGATTGCGCTCGTCGCAAACATGCTCGACCGCTTGCACGGACAGCACGCGGTACCCTCGACCTATTCTTTCGAGAAAGACGGCAAATACGAAGAGGTGATTTTCGCTCCGGTTTTATCGGTGAACGATCCCGATCCTTTGGTCGCCTTCGCGCTCGAAGGCGCCGGCATCGCGGTCGTTTTCGAAGTCATGTCGCGCGACTACGTCGCACGAGGCGAGCTCGTGAACATTTTCGACGATTGGCGCATCAGCGCGCAGCTGGAAATGTCGATCCTTTATACGCCGCGCGCAACGATGGAATCGAAAGTGAAGGTTTTCGTCGATTTCATGCTCGAGAAACTGAAGAATTTTCACGGATGAGCAGGCCATAGGCCGCTCATCCGGCACCGTGACGATACTGGAGCTCAGTAAGTGCGCAGGCCGGAGCCAAAAATCAGCCAGAGGACGATGATCAGGAGCAGAAGGCTGCCAATCCCCAGACCGCCGCCGCCATAATAGCCGCCGCGATAGCCGTAATAGCCGCCGCCGCCGAACAACAGCACCAGAATGATGATGATGATGAGAAGCGTCATTGGTTCAGCCCTCTTTGTGAAGCTCGAGCTTCTTGGTCCCAGGCGGCAAACGCGAGTAAACCTGTTCGGTTGCGGGCTTTTTTAGCTTGCCCGATTTGGTTAAGCTCTGTCGCGGCGCAAAACCCCGCGCGTGAAGCGCTTGAGTGAGGTTGCCAGGCGATGGCGGCGCTCTTCCCGCAATGCCGTCGCGTGATCCACGACATAGCTCATCTGCACGGCATGGCGCGGTCCGACAAAGGGTAGGTGGCCATGCCATGAGGTTTCGCTGCGGCGGAAGGCAAGCAGGGTGCCTATTTCCGGCGCGATCTCGACGTCGAAATCGTCGAGGTTTGGCGAGCGCAGCAAACGGAGGCGCCCGCCCGGCGCGTGCCAGTCGCGATTGAGATAAAGGAGCACGGTGATGAGCTTCGTGGGCGAGTCGGTGTGGATCGCGCCGTCCTTGGCGCGGAGCTCGCCGCGTATTGTCGTCCCCGTTGGGCGGCCGGTGAGCTCGATTGCGAATTTGCGTTCGATGGCGTGACGGAAGGTGTCGCCCTCGAGTTCCGCAAGCAGCGGGGCAAAGGGTACGGGAATCTTCAGTGCCGCAGGCGAATGCGACCCCGGGCCGGGCACATCGGGGAATGCATCCAATATCGCGCCGAGATGTCGCGGATTGATGAGATTGCGAAGCACGATGTGATCGAACGGATCGCGTTGCAACGGCATCGCGTCAAATGCGGCAAGGTCAAGATAGAGATTGCCGGCGATCGCGTCGCGTTTTGGCGCAGATATCACTGACATTCAAAATTCGCCGTTGATCTCATGGCTGCGTATTGTCCCCGGACATATCCGCCGCCAAGAGATGAATGGCGGGAATCTCAATCACGCTCGTGCTGCGCTCGCGCAATCGTCTCGGCCGCCGCGATATCGCTCATCTCGTTCACATTGAAGAACGGATCGTAAGGCTCCCTCGGCCAGCTCACTTCCGCCACCTGATAGCGCGCGGTGAAGCGATCAATCTTGCGCTCGCCTTTTTCCACAAGGGCGCGGCGCAACTCGGAGCGCAGCGCGAGCGGCCAGAGCGCAATGACCGGATGCGTCCGCCCTCCCGACACCGCAACGGCGATGTCGCACGCTTCGTCGACCCGCGCCGCCTGCAGGCGCTGCACAAGGTTGCGCGGGATGAATGGCGTATCGGCCGCGACGCTGATGGCGCTCTCCGCCTCCCGCATATTCTCAGCCGCCCAATCCAATCCCGCCAAAATGCCGGCCAGCGGCCCGGCAAAATCCGGCACATCGTCGGCAATCACCGGCAGGCCGAAAGCCGCAAACCGCGCGGGATCGCCATTGGCGTTAAGCGCGAGCCGCGCGCATTGCGGCTTAAGCCGCGAAATCACATGCGCAAGGATTGGCGTGCCTGCAATCTCCTTCAACGGCTTGTCGCCGCCGCCCATCCGGCGCGCCAGACCGCCGGCGAGAATGATGCCGCAAACCGGCGCTTCACTCATCCGCGCTCGCGCCCTTGCGGCGATGGCGCGCGTCTTCTTCATCGACGCGTGCGGGATCTTCGTCGAAGACGATGCGCTCGGCGCCGGAGACGACAGTGAAGCGCTTACCGCGCATGCGGCCGATCAACGTGAGGCCAGCCTTGTTCGCGAGCTCGACGCCCCAGGCGGTGAAACCGGAGCGCGAGACCAGCACGGGAATGCCCATGCGCACCGTCTTGATCACCATCTCCGACGTAAGTCGTCCCGTGGTGTAGAAAATCTTGTTCGAGGGATCGCAGCGCGTCTGCAGCATCCAGCCGGCGATCTTGTCGACGGCATTATGTCGCCCGACATCCTCCATGTAAACGAGCGGGCGATCTTCTTCGCAGAGGACGCAGCCGTGAATCGCGCCGGCTTCGAGATAAAGCGACGGCGTCTGGTTGATGATGTGCTGCAGCCGGTAGAGCCACGACGTGCGAAGCGGTGTCGCCGGCAATTGCGCGCGATCGATCGCCTCCATGAGGTCGCCGAAGGTCGTGCCCTGGGCGCAGCCTGAAGTCAGCGTGCGCTTTTTGAGCTTCTCCTCGAAATTGGTGCGCCCTTCCGTGCGCACGACGACGACATCGAGTTCTTCGTCGAAATCGACGCCGGTGATGTCGTCTTCCGGCGTCAGCATCAGCTGGTTAAGGAGATAACCGAGCGCGAGATAGTCTGGGTGATCGCCGATCGTCATCATCGTGACGATCTCCTGCGCATTCAGATAAAGCGTCAGCGGCCGCTCGACGACGACGCGCGTTTTGATCTTCGCGCCGGTCTGATCGATCGCCTCGACTTCCTGGGAGAGCCGTGGATCGAGCGGGTCCGGCCGGATGATATAGGAAGAAAGAAGGTCGTGGCCTTCCTGGCGGAGCCTTGCGCCGAGGGCTGGCATGTTAACGCTCCCGCGCCGTCATTGCGAGGAGCGCAGCGACGAAGCAATCCCGGGACAAACGCATCTGACTGTGAAGCGATGGCTCCTGGATTGCTTCGCTTCGCTCGCAATGACGGCCTCGAAGCACGGCTTAAACCCGCACCAGCATGTCGCGATTAATGTCGGCGATCGACGCGCAACCCGCCGTGCCCATCGTCAAATCCAAATCGGCGATCATGTTGCGCAAGACGGCGCGAACGCCAGCCTCGCCCGCAATCGCCAGCCCATAAACATAGGGCCGGCCGATGCACACGGCACTCGCACCGAGCGCCAGTGCTTTGAAAATCCCGGCGCCGCCACGAATGCCGCTGTCGAAGAGGAGCGGCGCGCGCCCGCCGACCGCCTGGGCAATCTCATCGAGCGCATCGAGCGCGGAGCGGGCGCCATCGACCTGCCGGCCGCCATGGTTCGACACGACGATCCCGTCGAGCCCATGATCGAGCGCCTTGCGCGCATCGTCCTGATAGTTGATGCCTTTGAGCAGAATCGGCTTTGTCGTGTGCTCGCGCAAGAAAGCGAGCTTGTCCCAGGTCAGTGCCGGATTGGAATAGATCGTCATGAAGAGCTGCGCGGCGGCGAGCATATCCTCTTCCGGCGGCTTCTTCAGCATCGCGCGAAACACCGGATCGGACGTATATTGCGCAATGCCCATGCCGCGGATGAACGGCAGATAGGCGTAATCGAGATCGCGCGTGCGCCAGCCGAGAAGCGTCGTGTCGAGGGTCACTACAATCGCATCGCAGCCGCACGCTTCGGCGCGGCGCACCAGGCTCGCGACGAGCTCGTCCGATTTAGACCAATAGAGCTGGAACCAGCGCGGCTCATCGCCCATCGCGCTCGCCATCGTCTCCATCGCCGCAGACGCCTGGTTGGAAAAGATCATCGACACGCGCTCCGCGGCGGCGGCTTTGGCGGTCGCGAGATCGCCGTCCTTGTGCGCGAGCTCCTGCACGCCGATCGGCGCGACGAGGAGCGGCGTGTTGAGTTTGCGGCCGAACAGCTCGATCGAGAGATCGCGACTCGCGACGTCGCGCAACATGCGCGGTACGATGCGCCAGCGGTCGAAGGCGGCGGTGTTTTCTTCGACCGTGTGCTCGAAGCCCGCGCCGCAGGCGATGTAGGCGTAAGCTTCGGGCGTCAGCTTCTCGCGCGCTTTCGCCTCGAGCTCGGCAAACGCAATCGGCACGATCGGCTTCGCGCCGGCCATCGCGCCCTGCAGATAGATCTCGAATTGCCTGAGGGGGCCGGGGCCGGCGGGCGGAACGGGCTGCGGGATGTTGGCGGTCATTCTCACTCCACATTCCCGGGGCCGCGAAGCGGAACCCGGGACCCAGACGATCCTTGGGTCTGGACCCCGGATGCCGCTTCGCGGCTCCGGGGACGTGGCTGACGTTCTACATCACTCCGCCGCTTCGCGCATCTCGACGCGGCTCACCCGCGCGGCACAGAACTTGAACTCGGGGATTTTCCCAAACGGATCGAGCGCCGGATTGGTCAAAAGATTCGCCGCCGCTTCCGCGTAGCAGAACGGCATGAACACCATGTTCTCGGGCACGTCGGAATCCGAACGCACCTTCACTTCGACGATGCCGCGCCGCGTCTCGAGCTTGATATAGTCGCCAAGCCGCAAGCCCTGCCGGCGCAGCTCCTTCGGGGACATGAAAGCGACCGCCTCCGGCTCGAGATCGTCGAGCACGCCGGCGCGCCGCGTCATCGACCCGGTGTGCCAGTGCTCCAGCACACGGCCGGTCGAGAGCACCATCGGATATTCGTCATCCGGGATTTCATCCGGCGGCGTGACGCGCGCCGGCACCAGCTTGCCGCGGCCGCTGTCGGTCGGAAAGCCGGTCGCAAAAATGATCTCGTTGCCGGGCTTGTCCGGCGCGTCGGCCGGATAAGTCACCGCGCCTTCGCGTTCGAGCCGCTCCCAGGTGATGTTGTTCAGCGAGGGCATGACCTGCGCCATCTCGCGGAACACGTCGGCGGGCCCGCCATAATTCCAGTCGCAGCCGATACGCCGCGCGATTTCCTGGATGATCCACCAATCCTGGCGCGCATCGCCCGGCGGATTGACGATCTGCCGCGCCATCTGCACGCGCCGATCGGTGTTCGTAAACGTGCCGACCTTTTCCGCAAAGGCGGAGGCGGGAAGGATCACATCGGCATGGAACGCCGTCTCGGTAACGAACAAATCCTGCACGACGAGGTGTTCGAGCTTGGCAAGCGCGATCCGGGCGTGATTGAGGTCGGGGTCCGACATCGCCGGGTTCTCGCCTTCGATGTACATGCCGCGGATTTCGCCGGCATGGATTGCATTCATGATCTCGACGACCGTGAGCCCGCGCTGCGGATCGAGATTTTGGCCCCAGAACTCCGAGAAAAGATCGTGCACCTCTTTTTTATCGACCGGCTGATAGTCGGGATACAGCATCGGGATGAGGCCGGCGTCGGAGGCACCCTGTACATTGTTTTGGCCGCGTAAGGGGTGCAGCCCGGTGCCGGGGCGGCCCACCTGTCCGGTCGTCAGCGCCAGCGCGATCAGGCAGCGCGAATTGTCGGTGCCATGCACATGCTGGCTGATGCCCATGCCCCAGAAGATGATGGACGCGCGCGACCGCGCGTAAACGCGGGCGACTTCCTTGATCGTCTCGGCGGGAATGCCGCAGACCGCCTCCATCTTCTCCGGCGGAAACTCAGTGATCTTCGCTTTCAGCTCTTCGAAATTTTCCGTGTAGCCGGCGATATATTGTTGATCGGTCAAGCCCTCGGTGATGATCGTGTGCAGCATCGCATTTAAAAGCGCGACGTCGGAGCCCGGCTTGAATGCGAGATGTCGCCACGCATGCCGCGATATGAGCTGCCGCCGCGGATCAATGACGATCAGCTTGGCGCCGTTTTTCGCCGCCTGCTTGATGAAGGTCGCCGCGACGGGATGATTGATCGCCGGATTGGCGCCGATGACGATAATGACTTCCGCGTCGAGCGCGGCGGCGAACGGCGCCGTTACCGCGCCGGAATTCAAGCCTTCCATCAAAGCCGCAACGGACGAAGCGTGACAAAGGCGCGTGCAATGGTCGACATTGTTGGAGCCAATGCCGGTGCGCACCAGCTTCTGGAAAAGGTAGGCTTCTTCGTTCGAGCCTTTTGCCGAGCCGAACCCGGCGAGCGATTTCGGTCCATGCTGATCGCGCAGGCGCTTCAATCCGCCGGCTGCGAAATCCAGCGCCTCCTCCCATGTCGCTTCGCGGAAATGCGTCCACGGATTGGCCGGATCAACCTGGTCGTTCGAATCTTTCCTGGCGTTCGGTAGGCGGATCAGCGGTTTCGTCAGCCGGTGCGGATGCTGGATGTAATCGAAGCCGAAGCGGCCTTTAACGCAGAGGCGATTGTGGTTCGCCGGCCCGTCGCGGCCTTCGCCGTAGACGATTCTCTCGTTCTTCACCTGATAGGTGACCTGGCAACCGACGCCGCAATAGGGGCAGAGCGAATCCACTTTGCGATCTGCCCAAACCGCGCGCTTCTGCGTCGCGTCGTCCATGAGCGAAGCCGGCATCAGCGCGCCGGTCGGACAGGCCTGCACGCATTCGCCGCAGGCAACGCAGGTCGATTCGCCCATCGGATCGTCGAAGTCGAAGACGATCTTCGCCGCCGCATTGCGGTAGGCCATGCCGATCACATCGTTGACCTGCACTTCGCGGCAGGCGCGCACGCAAAGGCCGCATTGAATGCAGGCGTCGAGATTCACGCGCATGGCGGGGTGGCTCGAATCCGTCGTCCAGCGCTCGGCCGCGGGGAAGCGGCTCTGCGTGATGTCGAGCGCGTCGGCCCAATGCCAGAATTCGGAATCCGGATCGTGTGAATTCTCGCGCGACGGCTGATCGGCGACGAGCAGCTCCATCACCATCTTCTGCGCTTTGGTCGCGCGCTCGCTTTGCGCTTTCACCTTCATGCCGACGGCCGGCACGCGTTTGCAGGAGGCGGCGAGCACGCGCTCGCCTTCGATTTCGACCATGCAGGCGCGGCAATTGCCGTCGGGCCGATAATCCGGCGCATCCTTGAAGCAGAGATGCGGGATTTCGGTCCCGAAGCGTTTGGCCACTTGCCAAATCGTTTCGCCGGGCAGCGCCTCGACCTGCTTGCCGTCCAATTCGAAGATGATCTTGTCGCTCATTCCGCCGCCTGTTTCGGGGAGAATTCCTCAGGAAAGTATTTGATCACTGACGTCAGCGGATTCGACGCGGCTTGGCCGAGGCCGCAGATCGACGCGTCGCGCATCGCGGCGCTGAGCTCTTCCAGGAGATCACGATCCCAGTTGCCGCGCTCCATCAGTTTTGCCGCCTTTTGCGTGCCGACGCGGCAGGGCGTGCATTGCCCGCAGCTCTCGTCCTCGAAGAAACGCATGAGGTTTAAGGCGGCTCCCTTCACTTCGTCCTGATCGGACAGGATGATGATTGCCGCCGAGCCGATGAAGCAGCCGTATTTTTCGAGCGTGCCGAAATCGAGCGGGATGTCGTCCATCGAGGCAGGCAGGATGCCGCCGGAGGCGCCGCCCGGCAGATAGGCACGAAACGTGTGGCCTTTCGCCATGCCGCCGCAGAACTCGTCGATCAATTCACGCACGGTGACGCCGGCCGGCGCGAGCTTCATGCCGGGCTCTTTCACCCTGCCGGAGACCGAATAGGAGCGCAGGCCCGTGCGGCCGTTGCGGCCGTTGCTCGTCCACCAATCGGGCCCGCGCTCGACGATGTCGCGCACCCAGTACAGCGTCTCGACATTGTTGATGAGCGTCGGCTGGCCGAAGAGGCCGACCTGGAACGGAAACGGCGGCTTGTGGCGGGGATAGCCGCGCTTGCCCTCGACGCTTTCGAGAAGGGAGGATTCCTCGCCGCAGATATAGGCGCCGGCGCCGCGGCGCAGATGCAAGATTGGACCGCCCGGTGGCAGCTTCGCCATCTCGCGACGCAGGATTTCGAGCACCGCCGGGTATTCGTCGCGCATGTAGATGTAGACGTCGGTCGCTTCGACGGCATGCGCGCCGATCAGCGTACCTTCCAAAAACCGGTGCGGATCGCGTTCGAGGAACCAGCGGTCTTTGAACGTGCCGGGCTCGCCCTCGTCGCCATTGACGGCCATGAGGCGCGGGCCCTTTTCGCCCATGACCGAACGCCATTTGCGCCCGGCCGGGAAGCCGGCGCCGCCGAGGCCGCGGAGCGAGGCTTTATTGAGCGCGTCGAGCACGTGCTCGACCGGCATTTGCCCGGAGCGCACCTTTTCGAGCAGTTTGTAGCCGCCTTGGCGAACATAGGTGTGGTAGTCGACGTAATCCGGGATGTGCGGATGCGTGTCGCGCGCCTTCGCGGTCGCAAGTACGCTCTCGACCGTGGCGCGATCTACAAAGTTGTGCCCGACCTCCGCGGCCGGCGCGGTGTCGCAGCGCCCGACGCAGGGCGCCCGCACGACGCGGATGTCGCCGCCGACGCGCGACTTCAGGTCGGCGAGCAGCTTCTCGCCGCCGAACATGGCGCAGGTCAGGGAATCGCAGACGCGGATGGTCAGCGGCGGGATATTCGGATCGCCCTCCTTCACCACGTCGAAATGGGCGTAGAAGGTCGCGGTCTCGAACACCTCGGCAAAAGCGAGCTTCATCTCGTCCGCAAGTGCGGCGAGATGGGCGGCGGAAATCTGCCCGTAGGTGCCCTGGATCAGATGCAGGTGCTCGATCAGGAGATCACGGCGGCGCGAACGGTCGCCGAGCAACGCGGCGATCTCCTCTGCCGCCTGCGGATCGACCTGGCGGCCCTTCGGCACCGGCCGGGCGCGCCGCCGGCCTTCGCCCGGATGGTCGAAATGCCTGATCTCGTGGACGTTTGCGTGTGCGTTTCCGTTTTTCTGGCTCATCGCGCGCTTCTGCTGCGGCCTCGTGGCGGGCGCTTATAGGCAGATAGTTTACCGGCGCGCGGCGGCCATGGCTAGCTCTGGTATACCAGAGTGTGAGGGGGCGGGGTGCCCCGTCAGCGCAGGTCCAGGTCAGCCAATCTGACCGAGATCGCAGGAACGCGCGTCTCCGTCGAGGGCACATCAATGATCGAGCGATTAGGAATACGGCATTTGCAGCCGACCGCCTCCCTGAAATCAAGCGGGGGAGACGGTATGCTCCGAGATAATCAATCTTCGCCACCTGGATCATTAAACCTGCGATTTCGCTCAGCGGGAGTTCCACGTCAGTACGTATCTCCGAAGAACTCGACACGAGTCCCATTTCACGAACCCGAGCGTATACATCACAGAAAAAATCTCGAAACTTATAGCAAGCATGCCAAGCAAACGGGTTTGTGAACTGCAACTGGTCACCGAGACCAGTATCAACAATCATGACTTGATCGTCTATAATTCTTCTCTGCGCTTCCCAGCCATATTGACAGGCGGGTAATAGAGTCTGCTCTTTACAATCTCTCTTATACGAGCTGCGTTATTCGAGAACGCCAAAAAGACCAACAGCGTGATAGGCGCAGTTACGCAGCTGCAGAATGCTCGTGATCTCTTCTTTGTAACGAATGTCATCAATTGCCACGCCCACTAGTCTTAGAAATCTAAAGACGCGCTCCATGCCCTTACCCGTGCAGCTTCTTAGGTCATGGTTTGTGCTCAGCTCAATTTCCTTGCACAGAAGCAAGCAATAAGTTTCGAACAGAGACGCGCAAGAGTACAGGTTACCGACAGAAATTAAGTATGGGAATGTGCCAGTGATTCTTCGGTGATTGAACTCCCAGCGCATCTTCCGCAGTCGCAGACTATCTCTGTCTTTCTCCTCGTCTCCAGACAATTGAAAATATGCATCGAGTTTCCTTAGCTCAACTTTGAGCTCCTACTCGACCAGGCCGACGCTTTTCCAGTAGTAAGCTAGTGCATCGTCGAATTCATCTCTGCTCGAGCGGCCAAGCCATAGTACGTAGCTGCAGGTTCCATTTGCACTCAATTATCCAAGAAGCTCCGCAGCTTCCGCGACCGGCTCGGATGCTTCAGCTTACGCAGCGCCTTCGCCTCGATCTGGCGGATGCGCTCGCGCGTCACCGAGAATTGCTGGCCGACCTCTTCGAGCGTGTGGTCGGTGTTCATGCCGATGCCGAAGCGCATGCGCAAGACGCGCTCCTCGCGCGGCGTCAGCGAGGCGAGCACGCGCGTCGTCGTCTCGCGCAGGTTCGACTGGATCGCCGCGTCGATCGGCAGAATGGCGTTCTTGTCCTCGATGAAATCGCCGAGGTGGCTATCCTCCTCGTCGCCGATCGGCGTCTCGAGCGAGATCGGCTCCTTGGCGATTTTCAGAACCTTGCGCACTTTTTCGAGCGGCATGGCGAGCTTCTCGGCGAGCTCTTCCGGCGTCGGCTCGCGGCCGATCTCGTGCAGCATCTGGCGCGACGTGCGCACGATCTTGTTGATCGTCTCGATCATGTGCACGGGGATGCGGATCGTGCGCGCCTGATCGGCAATCGAGCGGGTGATCGCCTGCCTGATCCACCACGTTGCATAGGTCGAGAATTTGTAGCCGCGGCGATATTCGAACTTATCGACCGCTTTCATCAGGCCGATATTGCCTTCCTGGATCAGATCGAGGAATTGCAGGCCGCGATTGGTGTATTTCTTGGCAATGGAAATGACGAGGCGGAGGTTGGCCTCGACCATTTCCTTCTTGGCCTGGCGGGCTTCCCGCTCGCCCTTCTGCACCATCTGGACGATCTTGCGGAATTCCTGGATTTCCAGGCCGGTCTCGGTCGCCAGCGAATGAATTTCGGAGCGTAGCTCCTTGATGTGATCCTTCTGCCGGCTGACGAATTCGCGCCAGCCGCGCGAGCCGAGCTTTGAGACGCGCAGGATCCACTTCGGATCGAGCTCCTGGCCTTGATAATTCTTGAGAAAGTCCTCGCGGCTGACGCCGGTACCCTCGGCAAGGCGCAACAGGCGCGTCTCGTGGCCGATCAGCCGCTTGTTGATGTCATAGAGCTGCTCGACCAGCGCATCGATGCGGTTCTGGTTGAGCGACAGCGATTTGACGTCGGCGACGACCTCTTTCTTCAGCGTCTTGTATTTGCGTTCCTGCGCCGGCGTCAGCGTCTCGTTCTTGAGCTTGTTCTCGACGTTCTGGTCCTGCAGCCGCCGCAGCTTCTTGTAGGCGTCGGCTACACGGTCGAAAGTTTCCAAAACCTTCGGCTTTAGTTCCGATTCCATGGCCGAGAGCGACACGGAATTTTCGAGGTCGTCGTCGTCGTCGAAAGACTCCTCGCCGATCGGCGGCTCGGCATCGCCGTCGAGGCCTGCCGGGGGCGTGCGCGGCGCGGTCGCCGGCGCCTCGCCGCCGATCGCGGAGAGATCGACCTTCGGTGTGTTCTTGCCGTCGGGACCGGCATAGGTCGCCTCGAGGTCGATAATGTCGCGCAAGAGAACCTTGCCGTTATTGAGCTCGTCGCGCCAAATGATGATTGCCTGGAAGGTGAGCGGGCTTTCGCAAAGCCCGGCGATCATCGCCTCGCGGCCGGCCTCGATGCGCTTGGCGATGGCGATCTCGCCTTCGCGCGACAAAAGCTCGACCGAGCCCATTTCGCGTAAGTACATGCGCACCGGATCGTCGGTACGGTCGGCGGGCTCGGACGTGCGGGTCGCAACGGGCGCAGGGCGGGCGACTTCGACGAGGTCGCCGCCTTCCGGCTCGTCCTCTTCCTGCGCGGCGTTTTCTTCCTCTCCTTCGCCATCGCTTTCTTCGCTCTCGATGACGTTGATGCCCATCTCGTTGAGCATCGCGAGCGTGTCTTCGATCTGCTCGGAATTCACCTCTTCCGAGGGCATGACGGAGTTGAGTTCGCTGTAGGTCACGAAGCCGCGCTTCTTGGCGGCTTTCAGCATCTTCTTGACGGCGGCATCCGACAGGTCGAGGAGCGGGCTATCGGGCGCCTCGACGGCTACGGCGGCGTCGCCCTCCTGCTTTTCCTCTTCTCGCTTCGCCATAAGCACACTCCAAAACCGGCGCCGCCCGCGCCCGGCTCAATCGCTCTTTAGATTAAGGGACGAACCGCCCGACGATTCGCTTGACCGGCGGAAACTGCCGATACGGGATTTAGGCCCCGTAAACCACGACAGTCAGGCAGGAACAAGACAGGATCCGCGACACCCCTTAGAGGTCGCGGCGATGCCGGCCGGACGCCTCGCCGAACCCTTCGATTACCGCCTCGGTGCCCTCGAGCGCCGACAGCTGAGCTTGGATGTCCCTCAATTTCGCCAGGTTGTGCTCGCTCGCCTCCCGAGCAAGCGCCGCCTCCGCTTTCTGCAGTTCCGTATGTAACGCCCCGAACCTTCGATGCAAGACTAACGCCTGCTTGAGCGTGGCTTCGGAATCGGCGTCGGATGCGTCCGGCCGCACCGACCAGAGCGAGGAGAGCGCGGTGAGATTTTGGAGCCGGCGGCGCACCGGTTCAAACCCCGCCGCATCGAGCGCGGCCGCAAGCTCCTCCGCGTCGGCAATCTCGCCGCCGTGCCGGATGAGGAAGTCCCGCAGGCGCCGGGCTTCGGGGCTGGCGAGATCAAGCTGCGCCAAATCCTCGGCGTGAGCGCCGATCAACGTGGGATGATTGAGCAGGATCAAGAGGATCAGCGCCTCGCGCATGGGCACGCCGATCCGCGACGCAAGCATTGGCGAGCGCGAAAGGGTGGGGCTGATCTCGATCGATGCGCCCGGCAGCGGGGGTCCTGCTTTTCGGCCAAATCGGATGCCGGCGGCGGTGGTTCTGCGGCTGAAAGCTCTGGCTGGTGGGCGGTTGTCGAACAGCCGGCGCAGCCGCGCCCACATCTCCTGCTCGTAATGGCGGCGCAGCGAAACGTCGCGGATCGCCTGGACCGAGGCCGCTATACGCTGCTCCAGCGCCGCGCGGCGCTCGGGCGTGTCGAAGACGTGGCCTTCGGTCTCCCGCATCCACAAGAGCTCGACGAGCGGAAGACTGCCATTGAGCAGGTCGGCGACGCCCGCAGGACCGGACGAGCGCGCGAGGTCGTCGGGGTCCATGCCTTCCGGCAGCAGCGCGAAGCGCATGCTCCGCCCGACGCTCATGAGGGGCAGGGCGGTGTCGATGGCGCGATAAGCGGCCTTGCGGCCGGCCTTGTCGCCGTCGAAGCAGAGGATCGGTTCCTCCGCCATCCGCCACAGCAATTCACATTGCTCAGGCGTCAGCGCCGTGCCGAGCGGCGCGACACATTCGGCGATACCGGCGCCAGCCATGCCGATCACGTCCATATAGCCTTCGACCACGACCACCCGGCCGGTCTCGTGCGCGGCCTTGCGGGCGCGGTGGTGATTGTAGAGGCACTGCCCTTTGTGGAAGAGCGGCGTTTCCGACGAATTCAGGTATTTCGCCTGCACCTCCTTCTCCATCGCTCGCCCACCGAAGGCGATCACCCGGCCGGAGCGGTCCTGAATCGGGAAAATCACCCGCTCGCGGAAGCGGTCGTAAGGAACGGCAATGTCTTCGCCGTGCACGAGGAGACCGGTCTCGATCATCGCCTCGCGGTCGATGCCGCGCCCGGCGAGGTGGTCCCGAAGCGCGTACCGGTCCGCGGGCGAATAGCCCAAGCGAAATTGTTTCTGCAGCGCTTGCGTGACCTGCCGTCCGGCGAGGTAGGTGCGGGCCTGTACGCCCTCCCTGTCCACGAGCCGCGCTTCAAAGAACTGCGTCGCAAGCTCCAGCACCTCGACCAATGAGGCGCGCTTCTTCTCCCGAACATCCTGCTCCGGCGAGGGGGTGGGCAGCGGCAGCCCCGCCATGGCCGCGAGCCGTTCAACCGCCTCCGGAAAGCTCACGCCTTCAGTGTCCATGACGAATTTGAAGGCATCGCCGTGCTTGCCGGACGAGAAATCGTGGAAGAAGCCCTTCTGGTCATTGACGAAAAAGGACGGCGTCTTCTCCGGATTGAAGGGCGAGAGGCCGCGCCATTCGCGCCCCTCTTTCTTCAGGCGCACGCGCTGGCGCGCCACCTCGGAGACCGGCAGCCGCGCTCTGATCTCGTCGAGGAAAGACGGGGAGAATCGCATCTTTCGGCACACTACAGGCGCGCAAAGGACCCCGGCGCTTGTTCATTGTATGTTCTCGCCTCTGCTCCCGCAATCCACAGAGCGTCAACCTGAGCAGCAGCGGTCGCGGCTACGGCATGCATCGCAGGTACGGCATGCATCGAGGGTACGGTATGCATCGCGGCTACGGCATGCGGCATCACCGCATGCATCATCGGTATATGCGCCGTTACTGATCGATTTTGCGCGAGCGGTCGCAACCGCTCGCGCAACTTATTCAGGTCAGGACGTCAGTTTCGCCTTCACAACTGCGCTGGCGCGCGCAAAATCCATGCGCCCCGCATATTGCGATTTCAGTGCGCCCAAAACTTTGCCCATGTCCTTGATGCTGCCGGCGCCGGTATCCGCGATCGTCTTGTCAATCGCCTCCTCCATTTCGGCGTCGCTGAGGGGCTGCGGCAGAAACGAAGTGATGATTGCGATCTCCTCGCGCTCCTGTGTCGCGAGATCGGTCCGGCCGGCTTTCTCGTAAATGTCGAGCGATTCCTGCCGGCTTTTAACGAGCTTCTGCAATAGGGACAGGATGTCATCGTCGGAGACGGTCTTACCCTGACCGCGCGCCTCGATGTCCTTGTCCTTGAGCGCGGCATTGATCATCCGGATCGTATCGACGCGGCGCCTATCGCCGGCTTTCATCGCCGTCTTCAGCTCGGCGTTGAATCGGTCACGCATTTAGTTCTCCCATCAGCATCGTCATTGCGAGCGGAGCGAAGCAATCCAGCGGCAAACGCTCCATCATTGCAGCATTTGCCCTTGGATTGCTTCGTCGCTCACGCTCCTCGAGACAACGTCAATATAGGTGCGCGCCGAAATTCCGTTCGGGATCGAATTCCGGCGAGAGGCGGCCGAGCGGCTCGGCCGCGCCGCCGCCGGCCCGGGCTAAGAACTCGCCGCTACCAGGTGCGGCGAGACAGCTTCCATTCTCGGCAATGATCTCGCCACGGCGAAGCACCGTCACTGGCCAGCCGCGCACGGTGCGGCCCGCATATGGGGTGTAGCCGCCGCCATCGACGACCGTGGCATCTGCGAAAGTGGCCTCTTTGTCGGGACCCCAAATCGCGATGTCGGCATCGGCACCGATCGCAATCGAACCTTTGCGCGGCGCGAGGCCATAGATTTCAGCCGGCGCGGTCGATGTCCATTCCACGAATTTTTGCGCGCCGAAGCGGCCGTTCGAGACCATCGCATCGAAGAGCAGCGGCAGGCGCGCTTGCAAGCCGGGCATGCCGTTTGGAATCTGCTTGAAGTTCGCGGATGTGCCCGCCATCAGCTTGCCTTTCTCGTTGAAGGCGTAGGGCGCATGATCGGAGGAGATGAGCTGTAGATCGCCGGCTGATAATGCCTGCCACAGCGCCTCTTGATCGGATTTTTCGCGCACCGGCGGCGAGCACATCCATTTCGCGCCTTCGATACCCGGTTTGTCGAGATCGTGCTTCGTCAAGAACAGATATTGCGGGCAGGTTTCCGCAAACACTTTTAGACCGCGTCCGCGCGCGGCACGGATCACCGCCGCGCCTTCCGCCGACGACACGTGATAGATCATGATTGGCTGATCGAGGAATTCCGCAAAGGCAATCAACCGCGTGAAAGCTTCCGCCTCGCCGAGGCGCGGATGCGAAACGGCATGATAACGCGGCGCGGTGTAGCCTTTGGCAAGCAGACGCTTGGACAGCCAGGTGATCATGCCATGATTCTCGGCATGAACGAGCACCAGCGCCTTGTTCTCGCGCGCGGTCATCAGCACGTCGAGCAATTGCACGTCGTCGACACGCAGACGATCGTAGGTCATGAAGACCTTAAGCGTCGAATGGCCAGACTTGATCAGCGGCGGAATTTCGTCGCGGAGTACCTCCTCGCGCGGATCGGCGAGGATCATGTGGAAGCCGTAATCGATGATCGCGCCGCGGCGCGCCAACGCGTGGTAATCCTCGACCACCTTGGTCAAGCTCATGCCGACATGTTGCGCGGCGAAGCAGAGGACGCTCGTCGTGCCGCCAAGCGCTGCCGATCTGGTCGCGCTTTCGAACGTATCGGAGTTGATGAGGCCCGAGGCGGACAATTGCTCGATATGCGCATGCGCATCGATGCCGCCGGGCATGACGTATTTGCCGGACGCATCGATCTCGCGCTTGCCCGGCGCGAGGTCGCGGCCGATGGCGGCGATCGTGCTGCCGGCGATGGCGACATCGGCACGCATCGTGTCGGTTGCGGTGACGACGGTGCCGTAGCGGATGACGATGTCGTGAGGGTTCATCGTACCTAGCTCGTTAGCCACTTTCCCGGAGCCGCGCGCAGCCAAGTGTACGCAGGCTGCGTAAACTTGCCTGCATTGCGGCATCCGGGGCCCAGGGCGAACGCATCTGCCCTGGACCCCGGATCGCATTTCGCTTCGCTACATGCGTCCGGGGATGTGGGAAAGCACCCTCGACAACATTATTCCGCCGCTGCCTGCTGCGCCGCTTCGATCCGTCGCTTCACCACGACCTTGATCGCATCGTCGACGCGATCGCGCGCGTAGCGCAGCGCCGTCGGCAGGTCGTCGAGCGCGAATGTGTGCGTGTGAATTTTCGTCGCGTCGAAGCGCTTTTGCGCCATGAAAGCGGCGGCGCGATGCGTCGCGCTCTTGCCCTCGCCGCGAATGCCGTAGAGATAGATGTTGTTGGTGACGAGCGCCGCGACATCGATCGGCACCGGCTCGTGCGGAAACGCGGCGAGGCAGATTTTGCCGCCGCGATTGACCATGCGCGCGGCCTCGTCGATCGCATTCGGCGCGCCGGCGCATTCGAGCACATAGTCGACGCCTTTGCCCTTCATGATCCGCTGCACGGCTTCGACCGCATTCTCCTTGCGCACGTTGATGACGTGATCGGCGCCGAGCTCGCGGCCGATCTGCAGGCGATTGTCGCGCGTGCCGGTGAGGATCACCGGCTGCGCGCCGAGGGCCTTCGCCACGGCAACGCCGAGCAGGCCGATCGGCCCCGGCCCGGTGACGACGATGCTCTCGCCGGCAACGAGCCCGCCGAGCTCGGTCAGGCCGTACATCGCCGTCCCGGCGGTGACGACCAGCGTCGCCTCCTCGTCGGACATGCCGTCTGGTACGTGGATGAGGGTGTTGAGGTTATTGAGGACGTATTCGGCGAAGCCGCCGTCCGTGGTGAAGCCGTTAGCGCGATGGCCCTTGTCCACGTTTCCGTAATTCAGGCCGTAGTTCAGGCACGACGTGTACATGCCCTGCCGGCAGCGTTTGCATTGGCCGCAACCGGCATGAATTTCGACGGTGACCCGCTCGCCGATCGCGTACTCGTCGACGCCGGGTCCGAGTGCCGCGACAGTACCCATATATTCGTGGCCGGGCGTCCAGTTCTTGTTGAAGGGCAGGCCGCCCTGGACTTTCGCCGGCGAACCGTGGGCAATCACTTCGAGATCGGTCGCGCAGATCGCTACCGCGTCGATGCGCACCAAAACTTCGGCGCGACGCGGCACCGGCACGGGCTTTTCGACAAGCTTCACCTCGCCTGGGTTGCCCAGAACCCAGGCGCGCATCACCTCCGGCACCGGCATTTTCGGGCTGAGCTTCACGCCGTCTGGTGCGTACATCGTTCATCCTCTGGAGCCCGGTTGCATTCTCGTTTGGCGGGCGTGATTGTCCGCCACCTTAGCGCATCCGAAGCCCAATGTGATCATGACCGAGAAAGCAATCGGCCTCGCTCGTGGCCTCACCAATTACGGCGACAGCGCCTTCTCGCTGTACCTCCGGCGCTCCTTTGCGCGCTCGATGGGCTATTCAAAGGCCGCGCTGGCGCGCCCGGTCGTCGGCATCGCCTATTCCGGCAGCGGCTTCAATAATTGCCACCGCGCCTTTCCCGAGCTGCTCGAGGCCGTAAAGCGCGGTGTCACGGCAGCGGGCGGGCTGCCGATCGCGTTCCCGACGATCTCGCTCGGCGAGGTCTTCCTCAACCCAACGAGCCTCATGTTCC
>Ga0164305_10000171_pt1 | contig 21869 bp, 28 predicted proteins | sample Whisoiple_237_MG_FD_110215 | JGI IMG/M metagenome (GOLD analysis project Ga0164305, IMG submission 110215) | Soil microbial communities amended with pyrogenic organic matter from upstate New York, USA - Whitman soil sample_237_MG | ecosystem: Environmental > Terrestrial > Soil > Agricultural...
AGATGCATCGCAAGTGGCGGCGTTTCACCGGGGCCTGCGCGAAACCGGCTAGGGCGAGGGACAAAATGTGGCGATCGAATACCGCTGGGCGGAGGGCCATTACGATCGGCTGCCCGCATTGGCCGCCGATCTCGTCGGCCGCAAGGTCGATTTGATCATCGCGACCAGCCCTCCTGGTGCATTTGCCGCGAAAAGCGCGACCTCGACGATCCCGATCGTCTTCAGGGGTGGCGCCGACCCGGTGGGGGACGGGCTGGTCGCCAGCCTCGCCCGGCCGGGCGGCAACCTCACTGGGGTCAGCGTGCTCGCCACCGAGGTGACGGCTAAGCGGCTTGAGCTGCTGTCTGAGCTGGTTCCGCGGGCTGGGGTGATTGCCCTGCTGGTGAACCCGACGAACTCGAGTGCCGAGCGTGTCATTCAAGAGGTGCAGCAAGCGGCACGAGCGAAGGGAGTGCAGCTCTCTATCCTCAAGGCCAGCACCGAGAACGAGATCGATGCCGCTTTCGGCTCGCTCAATGAACTGGCTGCCGGAGCGCTTCTCGTCGGCGCCGATCCGTTCTTGAGCGGCCGGCGCGAGCAGCTCGTGGCCCTCGCATCGCGCCATGCCGTTCCGTCGATCTATGCGTGGCGCGAATTCGCCGCTTCCGGCGGCCTGATCAGCTATGGGGCAAGCCTCACCTCTGCCTTTCGCCTGCTAGGCACTGACGCGGGAAAGGTCCTCAAGGGCGCCAAGCCCGCCGATCTGCCGGTCCAGCAGCCGACGACCTTCGAGCTGGTCATCAACCTCAGGACTGCCAAGGCGCTTGGCCTCACTGTGCCGCAATCGATGTTGACGCGCGCGGACGAAGTGATCGAATAAAGGAAACCAGCTCGAGCTTAACCTTGCGGTTAGAAAACAGGAGGGCGAGAGTTCGCGCGCCTGCATGCATCCGATGTTACCGCATGCGGCCGACGCTGAACGGGCAAATGGATTTCCTCTGCGAAATAAAGGCTTCGGAAGTGAACATCCGAAATTGCCAATCTCTCGGTGCAGGCGGCGCTACCGCGGCCGCCGGAGCGGCAGGGCGATCGCCGCCTCGGCGGAAATGTCGGTTTCGAAGCGAGCGAGCTTCTCGCGGCCTTTGGCATTCGGGTGGGTATAGATGACCCGGCACCGTTCGCGTTCCCGAGCTGCGAAGCCGACAATGTGCTAGACTACGGGATGACCTGGTCAGAGGGGCCGTTCAACGTGCCACTCGGCGCCGAAGGGCCTGAGCTGCAATCGTGCGGATCATGGTTTCTACATAGGTAGAAGGTCATTATGGCCTACTGAGGAAGTGGTCCCGAGTGCGCTTGCTCAGAAATTACCGTAGCATCGTTCTCGTTCGCCCCGAACGTGCGTGTGCAGGCTATCAATGGCACACTCCCAGAGCTTTCGATCAGTCGGAGCACTCGTTGGGTTTGCCCTGCTTCCGTTTGTAGGCCTAGTCTGGGCCGAGCAGCGGATGAAGCCACTAGCTCCAGACTGCGCCGCCTTGCGTCGATCTCTCACACCTGGTGACCTGAGTCGAACCGCGGAGCGGGTCCGGAAAGGCGTTTTGATCGTACTCGCCATTGGCTCATCATCGACTTCGGGCGTCGGCACCTCGTCCCCGGAAGAGGCGTATCCCGCCCGCCTCGAGCGCGAGCTGAAACTGTTCGTTCCCGGTCTAGACGTGACGGTTGTAGCGTCCGGGGTGGGCGGCGAGACAGCGACAGAAACTCTCGCGCGACTTGTTAATCAGGTTGCGGCGTTGAAGCCGCATCTGGTTATCTGGCAGGTCGGCACCAATGACGCGCTCTCCGAGGGGGGCGAGGATCAATTTCGTTCCCTAGTGGAACGCGGCGTCGCGGCGGTCGTCGACACTGGCGCAGATCTTATTTTGCTGAATCAGCAGTTCTTCCCAGGCATTACCAAGAAGGAGCGATATGAGCGATTCGTTGATATCGTTCGAGAGGTCGGCCTGCGGCACCATGCTTCCATCTTCGGCCGTTACGAAATGATGAAGGATTGGGCCGACGCGTTAAACGACCGGTTTGGCGCCATGCTAGCCACCGATGCTTTCCACATGAGCGATCGGGGCCATGCCTGCATGGCACGAATTCTTTCCGACGAGATTGTTGATGCGGCCCAACGTTCGGCGCTAACACCGGAAATCCAATGAAGTAGAATGCCGGGGACTACCTCGCATCTGGCGTAAGCTTTTAAAGTGCATGCCTCATGAAGGCTGAACTCTGATCACGACGACCGTAGAGAAAGCTCGACAATGATCTCCGCCGGACGTTTCAAAATGGGGCAATGGTCTGGCGGATTCCCGGCGCTCAGGACCGTGTCGGAACAGGCTGTCGAGAAGAACGCTTGGCGCCTCCTCCCATTTTTGACCTTCGCCGCCTTCGTCCACTACATGGACAGAACAAATATCGCGTTTGCAGCGCTGAGTATGAACCGGGATCTCGGGCTAACCGCGACAGAGTTCGGGACCGCTTCCAGCACCTTCTATCTTGGCTATGTTCTAGTCGCTATTCCCAGCTCTCTCGCAATGTATCGTTACGGCGCCCGCCGCTGGCTTGCTTGCATAATGATCTGCTGGGGACTTGGCGCGGCCACGAAAGCCTTCGCAATCGGGCCCGCCACCCTCAGCAGTATCCGCTTCATCGAGGGAGCGGCCCAGGCAGGCTTCTTTCCCGGCGTGATCTACTATCTCACTTTATGGTTCCCCGCCCAGTATCGCGCTCGTGCCCTCGCCTGGTTTCTCGTGTCGATTCCTGCGTCTGCGGTTATCGGGGGACCCGTTGCTGTTACACTTCTGCATATGAATGGGATCCTTGGCCTATATGGGTGGCAATGGCTGTTCCTGATCGAAGGATTGCCGACTATACTATTCGGTATAATTGCGTTTTACATCTTGGCAGACGAACCCAAGCAAGCTGCTTGGTTAACAGAACAGGAACAACACGCCTTCCTAACCGTGATTGCTGACGAGCCGCGAACTGGGAGGCGCTTTTTTGTTGTCGCACTTCGGGATAAGCGCACCTTGGTCTTGGGTGTTATCTTATTCCTGTTGATTCTTGGGGTTCTTGGACCCACCTACTGGATGCCGCTCATCCTGAAGAGTCACGGTCTCTCCGACACGCAGGTCGGGTGGGCCTCGGCAGGACCTTATCTCATCGCGTCGCTGGCAATGATCCTGTCTGGGAGAATTCTGGATCGCACGGGCGCACACGTCCCCTATCTTGTGATTGCTTGTCTGCTCTCGGCGGCTGGTTTCGCTTTCTCGGTTCTCTACGATGCGCTCTTTCCGGCATTGACTGGCCTCACAATCGCGCTTGCAGGCCTCGGTGCTGCTCGGCCGGCGTTCTTCAGTATTCCACCACGATTCCTTACCGGCATGGCAGCGGTAGGAGGCCTGGCAGTCATCAATTCCGCTGGTAATTTAGGAGGTGTTGCCGGCCCGTTTATTATCGGATGGCTGAAGGACACAACTGGCTCATTTGTGGTTGGTCTCTACAGCTTGGCGGGCGCACTGGCCCTCGCAGCCCTGCTCACCTTCCTTCTCGCGGCGTCTTCCAGAGGATGGCGTCTCCGTAATGAACCGGCGGGATGGGCTTCGTAAAGCGGCGAGCTCGTATAAAGAATCGGCATGTATGGGCCACTTGTTGTCGCAACTGAGGGGGCCTGGGATCCCTGCTCCAAAGCTGCCATTCCGTTCACGGCCAGCTTCGCTCGTTCCGCTTCGCGCCCACACCTTTCATCCAGGCTCGTGAGCAGCTGCGATTTTGAGGTGAACTAGGCGAGGAAGCTTGGTCATTGATAGCTCTGAAACGGCCTTGCTCGATGTGCGGCGTCACTGGACGTTCTTCTGGCGTGGGCGCAGAGTGTACTTTACCAACGCAGGCGGGAAACGCCCCGCCGTCGCGGAGAGCGCCATGAGGCATGCGTTCCTCCACCATCCTCGGCATCGTGAGAAAAGCGGGCCCATCAGTCACCGACACGGCAGCGTGTCGGAACTTTACGGAAGATCTACGGTCATTCGTTCGCCGCCGGTCAATCGCCCGACACCACACTTTATGAGCTCTTGGAAGTGTCCGGCTCACATACGGTCAGCGATTTGCATGTTACGATGCTTCAGCAGGACTACGACGATGGCTTGCTCGAACGTAAGGTCAAGAAGGTTCTCTGCCGGAAGTGACCGGCTCCGAGAGATGCTGCTCCTGGTCCTGTTTCTCTCTGCGGTGCCAGGCTCAGCACGCGCGCAGTTGGTCGAGCAAGACGTTTTCATTACCCCTTCCTATGACGTTGAATGTACGTTCGCGCAGTCCGGCGGCCCTGAGCTTTCCTGCGACCGCTTCGGTGAAAGGCACCTGCGCCTCGTTCTTGGTCCGACGGGGCATGCACATATCTTAACCGTTTCATCCGCTGAGGGATGCTGTTCGACTGAGAAGGTTTTGGAGCCCGGAATGACTTGGTCACAAGGGCCATTTGTCTGCCGATACGCGCGCAATGACCTGACTTGCGAACGAGAACGACACGGTTTTCGCATCGGGAAGAAGGTCGTAGTGGCATACTGAAGAACCGGCGACGGGCCGCCGGGCCGCTTTTTCGATAGAGATCTACTTTGGGTCAGAACCAGGGGTGGCCGAATGAGGCGGGGAGATTCCGAGAGAGCCGCCCGGCATTTCCGAATTGGAGATAGTAGCCCGTCTAAAACGCTTCGGGATTGTGCGGCAAAGGCCGGACATTTGAAAAGTGCGACCGGAGACGGAGGCGCCATTGGCGCATTGGGTTGCCCGGAAATGCCGAATTTTCGGTCTCCTCACGAAATTACTTTGCGCAAAGCCCCGGAGTTCCGGGGCTTTTCTTCCGGAGACCGGAGATTGCCGAATTACCCCGACTGCGTGGCTGGGGCGGGAGGATTCGAACCTCCGTATGGCGGAATCAAAATCCGCTGCCTTACCGCTTGGCGACGCCCCAGTACTGCGCCACAGGAATATCGGGTCCCACGGCGCGGCGGACCATAGTGGCCGCACGCTTACGCCGCAACCCCGCGGATCAGAGTTTACGCAGCGCCACCTCCTCTATGCGATGCGTGATGCCCTTCGTCAGAATGAGGCTCGCGCGCGGCCGCGTCGGGAGGATGTTCTCGTGCAGATTCCTGAGATTCGTGCGCGTCCAGATGCCGAGCGCGGTTTCCTCCGCATCCCTGTCGGACAAATCCGCATATTTGCGGAAGTAGGAGCGCGGATCGCGAAACGCGGTTTCGCGCAGCCGCATGAAGCGCGAGACATACCAGCGCTGCAGCGCCTCTTCGGCAGCATCCAGATAAACTGAGAAGTCGAAAAAATCGGAGACGAACGAAACGTCCTTGCCGCCCTTCCCCGGTCGGCTGGGCAACAGTACGTTGATGCCCTCGAAAATCAGAATGTCGGGACGATCGACCATGACATATTGGTCCGGCACGATGTCGTAGGTCAGGTGCGAGTAAACCGGCGCCTTGACGTTGCGATGGCCGGCTTTCACTTCCCAGAGAAAGCGGATCAGCGCGCCCTGGTCGTAGCTTTCCGGGAAGCCCTTTTTGTCCATCAGGCCTTCGCGCTCCAGCACGGCATTCGACAGCAGAAAGCCATCCGTCGTAACAAGATCGACCTTCGGCGTGTTCGGCCAGCGCGCCAGTAACGCCTGCAAAACGCGTGCGGTCGTCGACTTGCCGACCGCAACCGAGCCGGCAATGCCGATAATATACGGCATCTTGCCGCCGTCTTCGGCGCCAAGGAAACGCTGCGTCGCCTTGAACAGTCCTTGGGTTGCCGCGACGTAAAGCGCGAGCAGGCGCGACAGCGGCAAATAAATTGCAATCACCTCTTCGACAGAAATCGGATCGTTGATCGATTGCAGCTTGGTGAGATCATCGACCGTCAGCGTCAGCGGCGTGTCGGCCCGCAACCGCGCCCACTCGGCGCGGGTGAAGCGCCGGTACGGGGAAAGCGTCGGCTCGCGAACGGCTGGTGCGATCTCGTTCATGCGCCTCTTGCGTGTTCAGCCGGCGCGTCCGGCTTTTTCGGCGTGGCCGGACTGGCCGGTGCGTTTCTCCATCTCCGCCATCACCTCGTCCACGGAGATACCCCGCGTCTTAAGCAAGACAATAAGGTGATAGAGGACGTCGGCCGCTTCCTCCACGAGGGCGGTGCGGTCCTCTTCCATCGCCGCCACCACCACCTCCACCGCCTCCTCTCCAAATTTTTTCGCGGCGCGGGCGGGGCCGGCGTTCAGCAGCGACTTCGTGTAGGACTGCTCGGCCGTCGAGCCAGCGCGGGCGGCGATGATGGCGGCAAGATCGTCCAGGGTGAAGCGGCTCATCGGTCGGCCTCGCTTGTCGTGCGCACATGCAGGCCGGCGCGGCGCATATGGTCCTTCGCCTCGGCAATGGTGAATGTCCCGAAGTGGAAGATCGAGGCGGCAAGCACGGCCGCGGCATGGCCGTCGCGAACGCCTTCGACGAGATGGTCGAGCGTGCCCACGCCGCCCGAGGCGATCACCGGAACCCGCACCGTGTCGGAAATCGCTCGCGTAAGTTCAAGATCGAAGCCCTTCCCCGTCCCGTCGCGGTCCATAGAGGTCAGCAAAATTTCGCCGGCGCCGCGACCGACGACCTCGCGCGCATAATCAACCGCATCGATGCCGGTCGGATTGCGGCCGCCGTGAGTGAAAATCTCCCAGCGTCCCGGCCCGATGTTCTTTGCATCGATCGCCACCACGATGCACTGGCTGCCGAATTTCTCCGCGCCTTCACTGACGATCTGGCGATCGGCAGCTGCCGCGGAATTGATCGAAATCTTGTCGGCGCCTGCAAGCAGCAGCTGACGAATATCTTCGATGCTGCGCACCCCGCCGCCGACCGTCAGCGGCATGAAACAGGCTTCCGCGGTTCGCTGTACCGCATCGAGCAATGTCCCGCGACCCTCGTGACTTGCCCTAATATCGAGAAAGCAGAGTTCATCGGCGCCTGCGGCATCATAGGCGATGGCGCTTTCGACGGGATCGCCGGCATCACGAAGATTGACAAAATTGACGCCCTTCACCACGCGTCCCTCTTTCACGTCTAGGCAGGGTATAACGCGCGATTTAAGCATGCGCGCGGCTCTTGATCAGTTCTAGTGCTTCCGCCGGATGGAGCCTGCCATCATATAACGCACGCCCGACAATCGCACCGGCGAGCGATGCGCAGTCCGGCTCCAGCAGGCGCTGGATATCGGCGAGAGAGGCAAGACCACCCGAGGCGATGACCGCAATTTTTGTCGCGTTCGCCAGCGCCAGCGTTGCCTCGATATTCAATCCCTTCATCACGCCGTCGCGCGAGATATCGGTGTAGATGATGGCCGCGACGCCCGCATCTTCAAATCGCCGGCCGAGATCGATCGCCGATATTTGCGCGGTCTTCGCCCAGCCTTCTATCGCGACCTGTCCATTACGCGCGTCGATGCCGACCGCCATGCGGCCGGGATAAAGCCGTGCGGCTTCGCGCACGAGATCGGGATCACGCACTGCCGCGGTGCCGATAATCGCGCGCTCCACGCCCTTTTCAAGCCAGCGCTCCACCGTACGTAAATCGCGAATGCCGCCGCCGAGCTGCACGGGGATGGACACAACGTCGAGGATCGCCTTGACGGCATCTGCATTGACCGGCTTCCCGGCAAAAGCGCCATCGAGATCGACGAGATGCAGATATTCGAAACCCTGCCGCTCGAAGGTCAGCGCCTGTTCGGCAGGATTGTCGTTAAAGATTGTCGCCTGCGTCATATCGCCTTGGACGAGACGTACGCAGCGGCCATCCTTGAGATCGATCGCCGGAAGCAGGATCATGGACGCCATTGCAGAAAATTGCGCAGCAGCGCGAGGCCGAGCGTCTGGCTCTTTTCCGGGTGAAATTGAGTGCCGATGAGATTGGCGCGTCCGACGATCGCCGTCAGCGCGCCGCCGTGATCGGTTTCAGCGATCAGCAGATCCGCAGAAGACGGCTTCAAATGAAACGAGTGCACGAAATAAGCGTGCAATCCGTTCTCGCCGGTCGCGATCCCGTCGAGCAGCTTGTGATCACGCCGAACACTCAGCGTGTTCCAGCCCATATGCGGAATTTTCAAAGTTTTGTCGGCTGGCTCGATCGCGACGACATCGCCGGAAATCCAGTCGAATCCGTTCGTGACCTGATGTTCGAGGCCCCGTGTTGCCATGAGTTGCATACCCACGCAAATGCCGAGAAAGGGCTTGCCCTTTTCGATGACCGCTTCGTTCAGCACCTCGATCATGCCACCGACCGCATCGAGGCCACGGCGGCAATCGGCAAAAGCGCCGACACCAGGCAGCACGATGCGCTCGGCCCGGCGTACGTCTTCGGGATCGCTAGTCAGGCGGATTTCAGCGCTGGTACCGCTTTCGCGCGCGGCGCGTTCCAGCGCCTTATGCGCCGAATGCAGATTGCCGGAGCCGTAATCGACGATTGCGACGCTCATTACGCCTCCGCATCCGGAAAAATCCCGATGAACCGCTCGCGGGTTGTGGGTGTAATCGCGGCTGGTGTAACGGGCCGGAATAGCGGCTCGTTTGGCCGGCGTGCGCGGTCAAAAGCAGCTAGCCAGCGCGGATAAAAAATCCGTTCCGCATCATCGCGACTGTCGGTCGCAACGATATCGGCAAGCTCGTAGCCGCGTCGGCGCAGGCCGGCGCTGCGCAACATGCCACCCTCGAGGCCAAGAAATACGTCGATGGCCACCAGACTCCAGAACACGGCCCAACCGGAGAGCCCGAGCCAATAAGAGCCGCCCCAAAGCGAAAGAGCGGCCGCGAGCCAGCCAAGTAAGGCAAGCCAAAGCTGGTGCCGGAGCAGCCAGAGCGGCCCGAAGAAAAGCGCGCCCCAAGAAAAACTGTCGCGCACGAACGCGCACCGATCGGCAGCTGCGACTTGATCGCCGACATTCGTCGGCGCGTGAACCGCGAAAATGGTCATCGATCAGCTCTTGCCGTTATCACAGCGATCCCTTGGTCGAAGGTATCTCGCCCTTGCGACGCTCGTCGATTGCGATTGCGGCGCGTAACGCGCGCGCCACGCCCTTGAAGCACGATTCGGCGATGTGATGACTGTTTGCGCCATACAGCGTCTCGATATGCAGCGTGATGCCGGCGTTCATTGCGAAAGCTTGAAAAAATTCGCGCACCAGCTCGGTGTCGAAATCACCGATTTTCGGTGCAGTGAACTCGGATCTGAACACTAGAAACGGCCGACCGGAAATATCGATAGCGACACGCGTCAGCGTCTCGTCCATGGGCAGATGCACGTCGGCATAGCGGCCGATGCCTTTGCGCTCGCCGAGCGCCTCACGGACTGCCTGGCCGAGCGCAATTCCCGTGTCTTCGACAGTATGGTGCATGTCGATGTGGATGTCGCCCTTCGCCTTGACTTCGAGATCGATGCCGGAGTGGCGGGCGATCTGATCCAGCATATGATCGAAGAAGCCGATGCCGGTCGAAATGCGCGCCGTCCCGGCTCCGTCGAGGCCGACGTTGACCGTGATCTCCGTCTCGTTCGTCTTGCGCGTAATGGTGGCGCGGCGCATGGGATCGCTTCAAAGGGGAAATGAGCCGGGCTTCTAGCAAGCCACCCGCCTTATGGCCACCCTTGCCGCGGGTTATAGTGACCTTGCAACGGCATCGCCGGGGTCATAGATCGAACCCCGGCGCGGGTTCAGCGGGATTTTGATGCAAACGGACGGGCGTCCTCAGGACGCATACCAGGACCAGTGGCACGCGACCACGATTGTACTCGTCCGCAAGGGCGGCCGAACTGTCATCGGTGGCGACGGCCAGGTCAGCCTCGGGCAGACGATCATCAAAGGTAACGCCAGAAAAGTCCGCCGGCTCGGCAAAGGCGGCGTGATTGCGGGTTTTGCCGGGGCGACCGCGGACGCTTTCGCCCTCTTCGAGCGTCTAGAGGCCAAGCTCGAGCAGTACCCCTCGCAGCTCCTGCGCGCCTGTGTCGAACTTGCCAAGGAGTGGCGCACTGACCGGTATCTGCGCCGGCTCGAGGCGATGATGCTGGTCGCGGATCCCGAGGCGGCGCTGGTGCTTACCGGCACGGGCGACGTGCTGGAGCCGGAGACCACATCCGAAGGCAGCGCCATGGCGATCGGCTCCGGCGGCAATTATGCACTTGCCGCCGCGCGCGCGCTGCTGCCGATGGAGCTCGACGCCGAGGCGATCGCCCGCCGCTCGCTGGAAATTGCCGCCGACATTTGCGTCTACACCAACCGAAACGTCGTCATCGAGACAATCGCTTCGAAGTGAGCTTGCGGCGCGTTCATTATCATCAGGAAAGACTCACTAGCAAAAATGGCTGATTTTTCTCCGCGCGAAATCGTTTCCGAGCTCGATCGCTATATCGTTGGGCAAAATGACGCGAAGCGCGCCGTTGCGGTGGCTTTGCGCAATCGCTGGCGCCGGCTAAAGCTCGAGGGCGCGATGCGCGAAGAGGTGCTGCCCAAAAATATCCTGATGATCGGCCCAACCGGCTGCGGCAAGACCGAGATTTCGCGACGGCTGGCGAAACTTGCCGATGCGCCGTTTCTCAAGGTCGAGGCGACGAAATTCACCGAGGTCGGCTATGTCGGCCGCGACGTCGACCAGATCGTGCGCGATCTGCTCGAGGTCGGCATCACACTGGTCAAGGAGCGCGGCCGCAAGGATGTGCAGGCACGCGCGCAGTTGGCAGCGGAAGAAAGGGTGCTGACGGCGCTTGTTGGCCCGAATGCCTCACCGGCGACGCGCGATTCCTTCCGCAAGAAGCTGCGTTCCGGCGAACTCGACGACAAAGAGATCGAGATCGAAGTCGCGCAATCCAGCCCATCGATGCCGATGTTCGAACTGCCCAACATGCCAGGCGCATCGATCGGCGCAATCAACATCAACGACCTCTTTACGAAATCTTTCGGCGCGCGAACCAAAATTCGCAAGACCCTGGTGAAGGACGCCTATGAGCCGGTTGTCGCCGAAGAATCCGAGAAGCTGATGGACCAGGAGCAGGTCGTCCACGAGGCGATTCGCGATGTCGAGAATAACGGCATCGTCTTTCTCGATGAGATCGACAAGATTTGCGCCAAGGGTGCGCGCTCCGGCGCCGATGTCTCACGCGAAGGCGTGCAGCGCGATCTCCTGCCGCTGATCGAGGGAACGACGGTCGCGACGAAGCACGGATCGGTGAAGACCGACCACATCCTGTTCATTGCCTCCGGCGCCTTTCACGTCTCGAAGCCCTCGGATCTGCTGCCGGAATTGCAGCGCCGCTTACCGATTCGCGTCGAGCTTGCGTCGCTTGATGAAAACGATTTCCGCCGCATTCTGACGGAGACGGAAGCAAGTCTCATCAAGCAATACGGGGCGCTGCTCGAGACCGAGGGCGTCAAGCTGACCTTCACGCCGGACGGAATCGACGCGATCGCACGCATTGCCGTGCAGGTGAATACGGCGGTGGAAAATATTGGGGCACGACGTCTACAGACGGTGATGGAGCGTGTACTCGACGAGATCAGTTTCGCCGCGCCGGATCGCGGCGGCGATACGGTGACGGTCGATGCCGCTTATGTCGAATCGCGCATTGGTGATCTTGCTAGAAACGCGGATCTGAGCCGATTCATACTATAGCGCGGATTTACTAGAGCTCGCCGAACATCCGCTGTGCTTCGCGCGTGTGCTCACGTCAGGCCGGCCGCATCAGCAGTTTGGTCACCTGCCAGCCGCCGACGTTCAGCGTCAAGGATGCGCCCCCGCAGCGCGGCATAATTGCCGCGCGATCTTCTTGACTCTTCCTTCGTCGGTCATCGACTTCGTGCCTGTGCGTGAACTCGCCGGGAGTACGCGCACCTGCAGTAAACGGTTTCGCATTCGAAGCAGGGATAGATATGTGATCTTAAGAGGCGGCTAACGCGTCCCAATCTAAGCGCGCCTCCCCGCGATGCAGAGCCTCGGCCTGCGGCGTAAATGCGCCATTCTCGCCATGCAGGACGAGCGCTGGGGCCACCGTAAGCGGCGTGCGCCGGCCTTTTAATCCCCGGACGAGAATGCGTGTCGCCGGACGGTTGTCGCTCGGGTGGATTGGCAGAAGCACGAGCGCGCCGACAGCGATCGAAAGCGATTGCAGGATTTCGGCAAGCGCATCGGCGCGGTGAATCATCAAGAACGTGCCGCCGGACTTAAGCAAAGCGAGGCAAGCGTGTATCCATGCCACAAGACCGCCGGCACCGATCACATGCGCTTTCGCTTTGCCGGCATCGGGCGAGATGCGCGCCTTGTCTCCCGAGAGAAACGGCGGGTTTGTGAGTACGAGGTCAGCCGACGCGGGCTCGAGGCCCGCCGCCCGGCAGGAATCCGGCGAGAGCAGATCGGCATGTGCCACGAAGGCGCGGCCGTCGAGCCGATTGGCGGCGACATTGGCGCGGGCGAGCGCCGCTAGCGCGGATTCGCGCTCGAGCAGCGCGATGCGCAAGCCGGGCGCGGCCAAAGCCGCCGCGAGTCCCACGGCGCCGACTCCCGCGCCAACGTCGATGGCGAGCCCGGATGCGGTCGCCGGAACGCTGGCGGCGAGCAGGACAGTATCCGTGCCGGCCCGGTGCCCAGAGGAGGGCTGATAGAGACGCAAGCGGCCGCCGAGAAAGGCGTCCGCAGTATCCGGCGCCAGGTCAGCCACCCCGAAGCTCTCGGCCGAGCCCGGCCGCCACGAGCAGCCGCCGCGAGCGTGTAAGGTCCTCATCCGGAACCAGAACCCGCCGCGGCAGAAAGCCGACCGAGCCCTCAAGCGAACTCATATGCTCATCTGCAACAAAGACGTGGATGTCGTCTTCGGCGAGCAGCGCGCGCACGGCCGAGATCAGCACGAGATCGTTGGTGCGCAGGAGTTCGACCATTCGGTTGTTCTACCACGAACGGGATAGCCACAATGATGCCGTAATGTGACTCCTGCGACACAGGTGTCGTGAAACTGCACCAGATGGCTTGCCCCGCATTGCTTCCCCGCCGATTCGGCCGCATCGTGCTCATGGGCTTCTTGCCCAATCCTCCCAGACTTATCGGCCGTCTTCACAGGGCGGCCGTTTTTCTTTCGGCTTCTGCGGCGTCATCGGATGGCGTAGAAGCCAAGAATGCACCTGGCTTCGAACGTCGTCGTGCTGGTCGCGATCTGCGTCGTCTTTGTGGCGCTGCTCCTTGGGCTTGCCAACATGCTGCGTGGCGGCAGCGCCAACGCCTCGCAAATGTTCATGCGCTGGCGCGTCGGATTGCAATTCGTCGCCCTCCTCATCATCCTCACAGTCCTGTATTTGCGCGGCTAAGCCCTTGGTCCGGCTCAACAAAATCTACACCCGCAGCGGCGACGACGGCACGACAGGTCTGGCATCTGGGAAACGTCGGCGCAAGGATGACCTGCGCGTCGCCGCCTACGGCACGGTCGACGAGGCCAACGCCGCGCTCGGCCTCGCCCGCCTCTCGACCGCCGCCGACCCCGAGCTCGACCCGATGCTCGCCCGCCTCCAGAACGACCTCTTCGACCTCGGCGCCGACCTCGCGACGCCGCCCGCTGAGGCCCCCCTGCCCTATGAGCCCCTGCGCATCACGCAGACCCAAGTCGACCGGCTGGAGCGCGAGATCGACCGGCTCAACGCCGATCTCGCGCCCTTGCGCTCCTTCGTCCTGCCCGGCGGCACGCCGGCCGCCGCCGCGCTGCACCTCGCCCGCACCATCGCGCGCCGGGCCGAGCGGCTGATGGTGGCGCTCGCCGCCACGGAGCCGGTAGGCGCCCCGTCGCTCAAATACGTGAACCGCCTCTCTGACTTCCTGTTCGTCGCCGCCCGCTACGTGAACCACAAGGCGGAGGGGGAAGGCGGCGGCGACGTCCTCTGGGTGCCGGGGAAGAATAGGTAGACAGCGCGCTCTCCGCCCCACATTCCCGGAGCCGAGAAGCGGCATCCGGAACCCAGAGCAATGCGGGTCTCCCCTGGACCCTGGATCGCACTTCGTGCGTCCGGGGATGTGGCGAACGGCGCGCAAGGCTTCCCCACCCTCTCCCGCGAGGGAGTTCGCGCCGAACAATGCGCTAATCAGGGATTTGTTGCCGCCCATGCGGGGATTGGCTGCCACGCTTGCCATCGCCGCCGCTGCAGGCCGGGCCATATCAATCGCACGACCCACAACAGCGGTAAGACCAGCACAAAAACGGCGATCCCTATGCCGAACCCCCAGCCGGCAGGTGGTGGAGCGGCGGCAAGGCGCGGCCAGAAAAACCAAGCCAAGAAAAGCGCTTCAGCAATGTAGAGGGGCGTCGACGTGAGTCCCGGATTCGGCCGATAGCCGATTGCATGGAGCAGCACATGCGAGATGAGCGTCTCGGAGAGACGTGCGCCGATCAAAGCGCCCAATGCGAAAGCGGTGAGGCCGGCACCAAGCAAACCTGTGATCCCGACAAATCCGATGACAAAAAGGATCAGTGTCAGAAGAACAGTAAATATCGCGAAGCCCACGCGATCCGGAAGCTGAGTCCCGACGATCGCGCCGAAATTGCGCCACAGCGGCGCGCCCGCGCCCTTCCATTCTTGCAGGGTATGACAAAGCGTGATCGCGAAATCGACCGCGACAAGGACGACAACGAACAGCGTAGAATTCGCCGCTTCGGCCACGCGACACCTCGCCGGTTGCTCATGCCGCTGTCTATTCAGCGCGTCTTAAATCCCCGCTTTCCACGTTGTCCACAGCGTGACTCACGCCGCGGGAAGCGCTTTCAGCGTCGAAAGCGCCTTCGAGCTGATGGAGATCGGGTCGTCATGGCCGCTCGTCGCAAGCCGGATGATCAGGCGCGCCAGCCGCGTGTCGAGCCGCGGCGGCCAGATGTGAGCGAAGTCGCTGTCGTCGAGTCCCAAATGACTAATAGCTGCAAAGTAGGCTTCCCGTGCTAAACCTTGTTTCTCCGGCTCGAGAACGCTTCCTAAATCGTGCACAACAGACTGACGCATAACGACCATCCTCTGATCGCCCTCAGCACCCGGCATGTCCTCCCCAGGGAAGGGTCTCATTGCGGTCAGCGCTCCGCAAGCGCCTCCGGCTCCTCGGCGGTGTCACATCTGCGGGCGACACGGCGTTTCCGAGCGCTTGCTTGCAGATGCTTCTTTAAAGGTGGCGGGCGCGAATGGCTCTCGAACCACTCATCGGCGGCGCGATCGGCGCGCTCCTCGATCGAGCTGATCGAGCTCCAGCGCTTGTCGTCGAGCTCAATGCGTTTTTCGTGCATCGCAAGGTCGGTGAAATGAAAAACGAGACGAGCGAGCGGAATGCCCGAGCCCGGCCGGTTTTGCAACGGGCCGCCTGCAAGCTTTCGCGGCAATCCCCGCAATTCACTCCGCGACTCCGCGGGATCGGCGGCTGGCTCAGCACGGCAGGCGGGCCGGCGACTTGAAAAGCGGACGGGCTCAGCGTCTAAGAGGCGCAACAGGAGTTGCCCATGTCGAGCTCAGCCTTGCGCGCCCGCCCCTCCTCGCCGGCGCCGAACGACCTGCAAAGCTTTTGGCTGCCGTTCACCGCCAATCGCGCCTTCAAGCAGCGGCCGCGCCTCATCGCCCGCGCCAAGGACATGCATTATTACACGCCGGAAGGCCGGCCGATCCTCGATGCGACGGCGGGCCTGTGGTGCTGCAATGCCGGGCACAATCGCCAGCCGATCGTCGCGGCGATCCAGGCACAGGCGGCCGAGCTCGATTTCGCCCCTACCTTTCAATACGCGCATCCGAGCGCATTCGAGGCGGCGTCTCGACTCGCCGAACTTGCGCCCGGCGATCTCAACCAGGTGTTCTTCTGCAATTCCGGATCGGAAGCGGCGGACACCGCGCTGAAAATCGCGCTCGCCTACCATAACGTCCGCGGCGAAGGTGCGCGCCAGCGGCTGATCGGCCGCGAGCGCGGCTATCACGGCGTCGGTTTCGGCGGCATTTCCGTCGGCGGCATGGTCAACAACCGCAAATTCTTCGGCACGCTGCTCGCCGGCGTCGATCATCTGCCGGCGACATACGATCGGGAGCACCAGGCCTTCTCACGCGGCGAGCCGGATTGGGGCGCCCACAAAGCCGACGAATTGGAGCGCATCGTTGCGTTGCACGATGCCTCGACGATCGCCGCCGTGATTGTCGAACCGATGTCGGGCTCGACCGGCGTCTTGCCGGCACCGAAGGGCTATCTGCAGCGGCTGCGCGCAATCTGCGACAAGTACCGCATCCTTTTGATCTTCGACGAGGTGATCACCGCGTTCGGACGGCTTGGACACGCGTTCGCGGCGGAGCGCTACGGCGTCGTGCCCGACATGATCACGTTTGCCAAAGGTGTCACGTCGGGCGCGGTGCCGATGGCCGGCGTGATCGTCCGCGATCACATCCACGACGCCTTCATGTCGGGGCCCGATCACGCGATCGAGTTCTTCCACGGCTACACATATTCCGCGCATCCGCTTGCCTGCGCGGCGGCGGTCGCGACGCTCAACGTCTACCGCGACGAGCGATTGTTCGAGCGCGCGAGGAATTTGGAGCCGGTCTGGGCCGACAAATTCCACACGCTGCGCGGCTTGCCGAACGTGCTCGATGTGCGCACGATCGGACTTGTCGGCGCAGTCGACCTTGCGGCCAAGCCCGACGCGGTCGGCGCGCGCGGCTTCGAGGCGATGGAGCGCGCCTTCCATGACGAGGGCCTGATGGTGCGCGTCGCCGGCGACACGATCGCGGTGTCGCCGCCGCTGATCGTCACTGAGGCGCAGATCGACGAGATCGTGCAGAAGCTCGGCAACGTGCTGAAGAAGGTGGGCTGAGTCTCTTTCGCGGGAGACGCGCAGCACGGCTATGAATAAACCGAGCAAACCCGTTTCCCTGAAGCCGCAATTGCCGCGCGGCTTCGTCGATCGCGGACCGCAGGAAATCGCCGCGGTCGAGCGTATGCTTGGCGTCATTCGCGAGACGTATGAGCTCTATGGGTTCGAGGCGGTGGAGACGCCGTTCATCGAGTTTACCGACGCGCTCGGCAAATTCCTGCCGGACCAGGACCGGCCGAACGAAGGCGTGTTCTCGTTCCGCGACGATGACGAGCAATGGCTGTCGCTGCGCTACGATCTGACTGCGCCGCTCGCGCGCTACGTCGCGGAAAATTTCGACCGGCTGGCGAAACCGTATCGCTCCTATCGCGTCGGGTTCGTCTTCCGCGACGAGAAGCCGGGCCCCGGACGCTTCCGGCAATTCATGCAATTTGACGCCGACACGGTCGGTGCGCCCTCCGTCATTGCCGACGCGGAAATGTGCATGATGGCCGCCGACACGCTCGAGCGGCTCGGCATCAAGCGCGGCGACTATGTGATCAAGGTCAACAACCGCAAAGTGCTCGACGGCGTGATGGAGGCGATCGGGCTTGGTGGGCCGGAGAATGTCGGGCGAAGGCTGACGGTGCTGCGGGCGATCGACAAGCTCGACCGACTTGGTGTCAACGGTGTCGAGCAGCTATTAGGTCCGGGGCGCAAAGATGAAAGCGGTGATTTTACCAAGGGCGCAGGCCTGGACAATGCGCAAACAAGCAAGGTGCTTTCAATCCTGAACGCGAAGGACGAGTCGAATTCCAAAACAGTGCAGCGTCTCGCAAATGAATCTGCCTCAACGCCGATTGGTTATGAGGGGGCGGAGGAATTGCGCACCATTGCTGACTTTCTTTCGGCGGACGAAGATCGGATTGTCATCGACCCCTCCGTCGTGCGCGGTCTCGAATATTACACCGGCCCAGTCTTCGAGGCCGAGTTCACTTTCGAGGTAAAAGACGAGCGCGGCAATCCCGTGCGTTTCGGCTCGGTCGGCGGCGGCGGCCGCTATGACGGTCTCGTCGCGCGCTTTCGCGGCGAGCCGGTGCCGGCAACCGGTTTCTCCATCGGAGTCTCGCGGCTTTATGCGGCGCTGAAGGCGATCGACAGCCCGATCGTCTCGGGTGCGGACATGAGCGGTCCCGTCGTCGTGCTCGTGCTTGATCGCGATCAGATCGCGCGCTACCAGGCAATGGTCACCGCCTTACGCAACGCAAACATCTGCGCCGAGCTTTATCTCGGAGGAGCCGGCATGAAAGCGCAGATGCGCTATGCCGACCGGCGCGGTGCTCCCTGCGTCGTCATTCAAGGCTCGGACGAGCGCACACGCGGCAAAGTGCAGATCAAAGATCTCGTCGAAGGCGCGCGCGCCGCCGCCTCGATCGCCTCCAATGAGGAGTGGAAAGCCGCGCGTCCGGCACAGATTTCCGTGCCGGAAGAGCGGCTCGTCGAAAGCGTGCGCGAGATCCTAGCGCGCCACCAGCTCAGTCGACCCTGAACTCGCCTTTCTCGGAGAGGGCTTGCACTGTGTAGGTGTCGGTCTGCCCGGGTATAGTTGGTCCCGCGATCGATATCTTGTGCTCGGTCGTGATGCCCTGCGTGCTGACATTGGCAGGTTGCGAATCCTGTAAATTGACGGTGGGGATCAGCAGGGTAAATGTCGTGTTGCCCCGATCCGGCGTGATATCGATAGTGACGCTCACGAGGCGCCGAGTTCGGACTCTTCTTTACGAATATCACCGCCGACAAAATCCTTCTTCACTTTTCCGTCTTCGTAATGAAACAACGGCCGGCCACCGAAGCTCGTACTGGAATAACTTACCTTGATGGCGCCGCCGGAGAGGTCGAAAAAGTTCGGCTGTTTCGCAGTTGAAGCTGTCGCTGCTGCTGTTGCGGGCATTTTAAAAACTCCCTAATTCCGCTGCGCGTGCGCAGTCGGCGTGTTATAAAAACCCCTCCGTTTTCTTCTTGTATGCCCCACGCTAGCACAATTGCCGCAACCTGCAATCGTGAACATGGGCGCGCGGTGCGGCCCCCTTGCTTGTGGAGCTAAGCCAAACCGCAGCCGTGTTCGGCTGTGAATACGCCCTTCGCTCGGACGTATCGAGGGACCGGGTTAAAGCGATCTGAGAAACGTGAGGGTGCCCGTCGCACCCTTGACCGTCAGCGTGTCGCCTTGCGTCTCCCAGGTCGGCCCCGAGTGGAGGATCGTCAGGTATTCCTTCTCGAACGCCATGAGCGCCGGATCGCATTGTTTTTTCGTCAAGACGACCGGGCCCATGGCCAGCTTCTGTCCGCGAATGGGGTAAATCGTCGCCGACCAGGTATTGCAGCCGCTCGAACCGGAGCCGCGCAACGCGCCGTCGATCATCAGCGATGCGTCGCCGGGCGGCGCTTTGCCGTTGATTTCCTTCAAATTGAAATTCGCCTTGGTCGGAAATTCCTTGTCGTATTTCTTTTCGCCGGCAGGCTGCGCCGCTTCCTGTTTTTGCTCGGGCGCGCCCTTGTGCTTCTTGCCTTGGGCAAAAGCGGGGACCGCGACAAACGCGGCGAGCGCGGCAAAAGCAATCGTGTAGGTGAGCTTCATTTCCACCCTTCCTGACCTGCTGATTTCGTCGGATAGACTCGAAGCACGGCGGAATAGTGGCATTTTTGCCACGCTTACCCTGTCAGCGGGACGCCGGCGATAAACTGGTGGCCCCATTTCAGGATGATCGCATACAGCGCGCAGCCGATCACGACCGCAATAATATCGCCGGTGAGCGTACCCGGCTTGCGGCCGAGCGGACCAAGGTCGCCGCGCTCGCCGGTCGAAATGCGATCGGCAATGGCCCAAACGAGAAAGCCGCCGAACAGCAGCAGTCCGGCAAGATCGCCGTTGGCGATGAGATGGGCTAGCGCCCAAACCATGATGCCAAGCAGCAACGGGTGATATCCGGCGAGCTCGCGGATGCGCGAGGGCGCATAAGCCGCAACCATCAGAATGAGGGCAGGCAGCATCAGCGCGAAGGCGACGTGCCGTGCCCAACCCGGCGGCGACCAGAGCTGGACGTCCTGCCCCGAGCCGCGCAATTGAGCGAAGCCGACGATGATGAGAAGGAGCCCGAGCGCCGAAAGAATCCCAAAAGCCATCTTGTATCCGCGCTCGCCGAGTCGCGCGTGAACGGGTTCTCTTAAGGAAGGCAGCATCGGCAGCGTGTGCAGGCCGAAGAACAGCACCAAGCCCAGAATGAGAAGCGCCATAGTTTTTCCCCCCGCCCTGCAACAAGTAAACATTGGCTTACGCGAGTTGCAAGCGCATTCACCCTGTTAAACACAAACGCGGGTCTGCATTTTAAACGGATTTGTTGTTTCAGTGATCATTGCACACCTCTATCACTTCGCCGCCGGTTGGATCACCCGCACCTCGTCCTTGCCGATCTCGAAGGCGGTCAGGTCGACGCCGAGTGCGAGCGGTCCGGAATATTTCTCGCGCACTTTCGGGACGAGGTCGTCCGGCGTCGGCGCGGGGAAGCCCGGAGCGCCGAGAAACACAAAATGTGTGAAAGCCGCCAATTTGGGGGCGGTTCTGCGGAACAACTCGCCCGCCTCCGTTGGCGAAATGTGGTGCGCCATGATGTAGCGGACCACAGGGGTCTGATCGTAATAGGCTTGGTTTGCCATCGCCACTTCATGCACGATGAGGTTTGCGCCGGTGGCATGCTCGATCAGATTCTCGCTGAACCGCGTGTCTCCGGAAATGACGACCGATCTGCCGTCATAGTCAACGCGATAGCCGTAAGCCGGCTTGATGAACACGCCATGGTCAACCTCGAAAGCAGTGACTTTGACGCCGTTAAGTTCGTAGACGGCTCCGTCGGGTATCGAACTCGGAGGGCGCGATCGCAATGCCCTCCATCGGATTCTTTTCGTCGAGATAGCGGATGCGTATGTCGTCCCAGTAGGCCCGCTCGAGATTCTGCATGAGCGACGCGGTTCCCTTCGGCCCGATGATTCTCGATTCCCGTAATAACGCTGAATCCAGCCAGTGAGCCAAAGGTCCGGCAAACCACTGGTGTGATCGGAATGAAAATGCGTGATGAAAACCGGATTGATAGCGCCGTCGGCACGCCGATTTGATTCAGCCGTATCGTCGCGCCTCTTCCGACGCCGAAGAGCAGTTTTTCCTGGCCGGCTTCGACCAACGTCGCCGCCGAGAACCGGTTGGGATCGGGAAAAGGCGAGCCGATGCCGAGGAGGGTGACCTTGAAGTCTTGCGCGCTGGCCGAGGCCGATGCCAACGTCGACAAGAGCGCCGCCACACGGACGATAGTTCTGATCATCCGACCTAACCTCCCCGGTTCTTTTCTGCTTATCCGGGGAAGCTTAGCTCAACCGAGCCGGCGCGCCAGCCTGTCGTAGAGCGCGTTCTTGGCGCTGAACACATAATCGAGCTGGCCGACGGTGATGTGCTCGGCGCCGCGGCCGATCAGCCAGTCGGCAAGATCGGGCACACGTTCCTTGGCGCAGGTAAGCACGATCAGCCCGGCGCGGCCTCGGCCGCGCAGCCGCGCATCGAAGAGCCGGCCCGCCTCCTCGCCGATCGCATCTTCGTCTGCTTCCAGCCGCGTGCGAACTTCGCGCGTCGTGCGTGCCTCCTCTTCCGCGGCGATGCGGGACAGAATGAGCCGCGCGCTCTCGCGCGCGCCTTGCGACCATTCCGCCGCGAGCGAGGCGACGAGATTGGCTTCCGATCGCAAGATGACGCCGTCGTCGAGAACTTTCAGCGCGTTCGCCTCCAGCGTCGCGCCGGTCGTGGTGATGTCGACGATGAGTTCGGCCTGGCCTGCGGCGGGGGCGCCCTCGGTCGCGCCGAGACTCTCGACGATGCGGTAATCGCTGATGTCGTTCGCTGCGAAGAAGCGGCGGGTCAGATTCACGTACTTCGTCGCGACGCGCATGCGC
>Ga0164305_10000173_pt1 | contig 21722 bp, 24 predicted proteins | sample Whisoiple_237_MG_FD_110215 | JGI IMG/M metagenome (GOLD analysis project Ga0164305, IMG submission 110215) | Soil microbial communities amended with pyrogenic organic matter from upstate New York, USA - Whitman soil sample_237_MG | ecosystem: Environmental > Terrestrial > Soil > Agricultural...
CAAAGCCGATTCTTTCGCCTCATCTGTCCGCATCGAAGATCCCGCCTACCGGCCGCACGACGATTGGTTCCATTTGGCGCCCGGACGCGAGAAAATCGTCCGGCTGACCGAGCGATCCGAGGGCAGCTCAGCCCCGCCGCGCGGGACCGTCGCGCCGCTTTTCGGCGAATCCACCTCTTACGGAGGCCAAATGAGTTCGGTTGAAAAGGCGCTGTCTCCGCTTCTCACCACCCCCGTCGATCCCGCCTGGATCGATTATAACGGCCACATGAATGACGCCTATTACGCGCTCGTCTTCAGCCGCAGCGGCGACAAGCTTCTGGAGGCGATCGGGCTCGAGACGCACGGCCGGGAACGGACCAGCCGGACGATCTACACGACCTCGTTGATCATCCACTATCACCACGAGGTCACGACCGGCGACGTGCTCACCACATCCGCCCGCCTGCTCGAAACCGATCGGAAGCGCCTGCGCATCTGGTTCGAGATGCGCAACGCCGAAGGCACGCTGGTGGCGTCGAGCGAGCAGGTCTATCTCTGCGTGGACCAATCCGGCGAGAAACCGCGCGCCGCATCTTTCCTGTCGGAGCAGCAAACTGCGATCGCGGAGCTTCACGCCGCGACCGCCGACCTGCCCTGGCCCGAAGCCGCCGGAAGGGGAATTTCCCTGAAGCGCACCTAAGCCGCTTTATCCTGACGCCCGCAGCCCTATTCTCACCTCCGCTCGGCAGAGCTTCAAGGGGGATCGCATGCACTACGTCTGGATCATCATTATCGGCTTCCTCGCCGGCCTCATTGCGCGCTGGATATCACCGGCGCCGAACAATCCGCAGGGCTTCATCCTGACCTGCATTCTCGGCATCATCGGTGCGTTCGTCGCCACCTGGCTCGGCCAACTGGTCGGGTGGTATGGACCGAATGACAACGCGGGGTTTATCGGCGCCATCGTTGGCGCGGTGATCGTGCTGTTTATCTACCACCTGATCGCCGGCAAAGGTTATTTCGACGGGCCTGGCGGGCCTGGGCGCCGGCTCTAGTCGACGACTGACCCCGAACAGCCGAAGTTCCGGCATTTGTCGCCGACTTCGGCTGTTTCCATTTCGGGTGAGCCGTTTCAGGAAACATAATGAAACTAAAGCTCTTTTTCGCCTTATCTGCAGCCGTAGGCGCGCAAACGTCGGTAGCGCAGACGATTCCGCTTCGGATCGGCTTCATCCCGGTTCTCGGCACGTCGCAGATTTTCGTCGCCGACCAGCTCGGCATGCTCAAAGCCGCCGGGCTCACGCCGCGCTTCACCAATTTCGAGTCCGGCCCGGTGATGATCCAGGCGCTCGCCTCCGGCACGCTCGATGTCTATGTCGGCGGCGTTGCGCCACTCGCCGTCGCCCGCTCCAAGGGCGTCGAGGTCAAGGTCGTCACCGCCACCGCGATTGAAGAGATGACGGTGACGATCGGCGGCAAGTTCGTGCCTTACTTTAAGCAAGGCACCTCATCTGCCGAGGCTTTCAAGGCTTTTCACGCAGCAACCGGCAAGGCGGCGCGGATGGCGACGCAGCCGCCGGGCTCGGTTCCGCACACGACGCTCGTGCATTGGCTCGACGAAGTCGCCCACGTGCCGAAGGCGGACTACGAGATCATCACGATGGGGATCGACGCCACGCAGCAGGCGCTGCTTGCGGGGGCGGTCGACGGTTCGACCCTGCGCGAGCCGGCAATCACCGTCTCCGAGCAGCGCGACCCGCGCATCAAGGTCGTCGCTTATGGCGCTGAGATGTTTAAGGATCAGCCGGGCACCGTGGTCGCCGTCTCCGGCGCGTTTCTCGCCAAGAACCGGGAGGGAGTGCAGAAGCTGGTCGACGCGATCGTTGAGGCAACGGGGATCATCCAGAAGGAGCCGAAGAAGGCGGTGCCGGCGATCGAGGCGGCGCTCGGCAAGAGCATTATCGACGAGGCGACGATCCTGAAATCGCTGTCCTCGCCCGCCTCGAAATTCACCGCCGACCCACGCGTGATCATCGACTCGACGCGCGAGATGCAGGCCTACCAGGTCAAGATCGGCACGCTCGACAAGGAATACCCGCTCGAAGGCTTGTTCGACCCCTCCTTCTATGTGAAGGCGGCGGCCGGCAAATAGTGGGTTGATCGATGCGGGCCGCGACGCCCTATTTCCTTGCGGCGATCGGACTGGCGCTGTTCCTCGGCGTTTGGGAACTCATCCCGCGCCTCGGCGTGCTTCCGCCGACCCTGCTTCCTGCGCCAAGCCAACTTCCGGCCGCGCTCGTCCGTGAAGTGAAGAGCGGCATTTGGGGCGAGTCCGTTCTCTTCAGCCTCTGGCATTACGCGATCGGGCTCGCTTGCGGTACGGGCTTTGGTGTCGTTCTTGGTGTGGCGACAGGCATGTACCGTCCCTTCGAGTGGGCACTTGCCTGGATCGTGCGCGTGCTGCGGCCGATTCCCGGTCTCGCCTGGGTGCCGTTCGCGATCCTCTGGTTCGGCATCGACCAGACCGCGGCGGTATTCATTATCGCCATCGGCTGTTTCTGGATCGTCTTCTTCGCCGCGCAAGGTGCGATCCGCGGTGTCGATCGCGACCTCATCGAGGTCGCGGAAGCCTTCGGCTTCCATTCCGGTCCGGAAAAGCTCGTGAAGGTGCTGTTTCCTGCGGCGTTACCGGGCATCCTGATCGGCATTCGCACGGCGCTTGGTCAGGCCTGGATGGCGGTCGTGGCCTCGGAGCTCTTCGGCATCAGCGGTCTTGGCCAGCGGATGCAGCAGGCCTCAAGCCTGCTCGCGACCGATCTCGTCGTCGTCTACATGCTGACTATGGCAGCGCTTTACGGCCTCGTCGACACCGTTTTCGTGTTTCTCCAGTCGCGGCTCCTTGCATGGAAGGCCTGACGTGGAAAGCGTGATCGACATCGAGGGGCTCGGCATTGCCTTCGACCAGGGCGGTGTGCGTACCGAAGTGCTCCGCGGGCTCGATCTTAAAATCGCGCCTGGCGAGTTCGTCGCGATCGTCGGGCCATCGGGTGTCGGCAAGTCGACCCTGCTGCGCGTTCTGATCGGCCTCGCCAAGCCCTCCTCCGGAACGGTGCGGCTCAATCCGGACGTCAACGCCGAGCGCGCCATGGCGCTGGTCTTCCAGGATTCGCGCCTCCTGCCCTGGCGGCGCATCCTCTCCAACGTCTGTTTCGGCCTGGAGAAGGCGCATCTCTCGCGCCCCGAGCGCCGCGAACGCGCGCTTGCCGCGCTGGCGGGCGTAGGCTTACGCGATGTCGCCCGCCGCTTCCCGCATCAGCTTTCGGGCGGGCAGCGCCAGCGCGTTGCGCTCGCCAGGGCACTGGCGGTGCGGCCCGCCATCCTACTAATGGATGAGCCGTTCAGCGCGCTCGACGTACAAACGCGCGAGGGCCTGCAAGACGAGCTCATCCGCGTGCAGAAAGCGTCCGGTCAGACCGTTCTCTTCGTTACGCATGACATCGATGAGGCGGTCTATCTCGCCGACCGCGTGGTTGCGCTCGGCGGGCGGCCAGGCGAAGTGAAGATATCGCTCACCATCGATGTCCCGCATCCGCGGCGCCGCGATGACTTACATTTGCGCAATCTTTCGGCACGGATCAGAGATGTCCTTTTCGCCGAAACCGTCGTTCGCGAAGATTGGGTCATCTGAGGGCCGGCCCCTTGATTATGCGCGCGGCGCCTGATTAGGCTGCCGACAACAACGAGCGCGGATTTCAACCGGTGCCGGTTTCGGGGAGGCAGTTCAGCGTGAGTGACGAATATGTCCTCGTCACCGAGGGCCTGACGAAGGAATTTGCCGGCTTCACAGCGGTGCGCGATGTCAATCTGCGTGTCAAGCGCGGATCGATTCACGCGCTGATCGGGCCGAACGGCGCGGGCAAGACGACCTGCTTCAACCTGCTCACAAAATTTCTCAACCCGACGCGCGGGCGGATCGTCTACAAAGATCGTGATATTACGGCGCTCAAGCCAGCAGACATCGCGCGGCTTGGTCTTGTGCGCTCGTTCCAGATCTCGGCCGTGTTTCCACATCTCACCGCGCTTGAGAATGTGCGCATCGCTTTGCAGCGCGGACGCGGCGATTCCTTCGATTTCTGGCGCTCGAAGAAAGTTCTCAAGACGCTCAACAATCGCGCGCATCAGCTCCTCGCCGATGTCGGGCTGACAGAGTTTGCGAACATCCCCGCAGTCGAGATGCCGTATGGCCGCAAGCGCGCGCTGGAGATCGCGACGACGCTCGCGCTCGATCCGGAAATGATGCTGCTCGATGAACCGATGGCTGGCATGGGGCACGAAGACATCGACAACGTCGCCAAACTCGTGAAACGCGTCTCCGCCAACCGCACCATTCTAATGGTGGAGCACAATCTCAATGTCGTCGCCAATCTCTCCGACACGATCACTGTTTTGACGCGCGGCCACGTTCTTGCCGAGGGCAATTACGCGACGGTGTCCAAGAATCCGGAAGTGCAGCAGGCTTATCTCGGGGCGGGTCATGCCTGAGGCGAACGGCGCGCTGCTCACGATCGATGGATTGCAGGCCTGGTATGGCGAGTCGCACATCCTTCATGGCGTCAACTTCGAAGTCCGGCCCGGCGAGGTCGTGACGCTGCTCGGACGCAACGGCGCCGGCAAGACGACGACGCTCAAATCGATCATGGGAATTGTCGGCAGGCGCCAGGGCTCGGTGCGATTCGAGAACAAGGAAACGATCCGCTCGAGTTCGGACCGTATCGCCCGGCTTGGCCTCGCGTTTTGTCCAGAGGAACGCGGCATTTTTGCCAGCCTCGACGTTAAGGAAAATCTGTTGCTGCCACCGCAGGTGAAGCCGGGCGGCTTGACGCTCGAGCAGATTTTCGAGCTCTTTCCGAATCTGAAGGAACGCCTGACCAGCCAAGGGACAAAGCTATCCGGCGGCGAGCAGCAGATGCTGGCGATTGGGCGCATCCTGCGCACCGGCGCGCGCCTTCTGCTTCTCGACGAGCCAACCGAAGGATTGGCTCCGGTGATCATCCAGCAAATCGGCAAGACTATCGCGCGGCTGAAGGATCAGGGTTTCACCATTCTGCTGGTGGAACAGAATTTCCGCTTCGCTTCGACTGTTGCCGACCGCTATTACGTGATGGAGCACGGCAAGATCATCGACACGTTCGCCAACAGCGAATTGCAGGCAAACATGAGCAAGCTGCACGAATATCTGGGTGTCTAACAAACTTAGTTGGGAGAAGTCAGGCATGAAAACATCGGTTGCAATCGTGGCACTTGCTGCCGCACTCGCGTGGGCGGGATCAGCCGCCGCGCAAAACAAGAACGTCAAGATCGGCTCTTTGTCTGATCAATCCAGTCTATACGCGGATATCGGCGGCCCCGGCTCGACCGTGGCCGCGCAGATGGCGGTCGAAGATTCCGGCATGGCCGCCAAGGGTTGGAAGATCGAGGTGATCGCCGCCGACCATCAGAACAAGCCGGACGTCGGCGTCAGCATAGTTCGGCAATGGTTCGATGTGGAGAAGGTCGACGTTGTCGTCGACGTGCCGAATTCCGGCGTCGCACTCGCGGTCAACAACGTCATCAAGGAGAAGAACAAAGTCTTCCTCAATTCCGGCGCCGGCACATCCGACCTGACCAACAAAGCCTGCACGCCGAACACGATCCATTGGACTTACGACACCTACGCGCTCGCCAACGGAACCGGCAACGCACTCACCAAGGGCGGTGGTGACACGTGGTTCTTCCTGACCGCCGACTACGCCTTTGGTGCCGCGCTCGAGCGCGACACGACAAATGCCGTCACAAAGGCCGGCGGCAAGGTGCTCGGCACGGTACGTCATCCGCTGAACTCGCCGGATTTCTCGTCCTTCCTGTTGCAGGCGCAGAATTCCAAGGCGAAGGTCATCGGATTGGCGAATGCCGGCGGCGATACGACCAATGCGGTCAAGCAGGCCTCGGAATTCGGCATCACCCAGGGCGGCCAAACACTCGCGGCGCTGTTGCTCTTCATCACCGACGTCCATGCCCTCGGCCTCAACGCCTCGCAAGGTCTGACCTTTACCGAGACGTTTTACTGGGACATGAATGATGGAACGCGGGCGTTCTCGAAGAAATTCGCCTCGCGGATGAAGAACGGCAACGTGCCGACGATGGTCCAGGCCGGCGTGTACTCGGCGGTGCTGCATTACCTGAAGGCGCTCGACGCGCTGGGCAGCAACCCCGATGATGGCGCGAAAGTGGTGGCGAAGATGAAGGAGATGCCGGTCGACGACGCGATCTTCGGCAAGGGCAACATTCGCGAAGACGGCCGCAACATCCATCCCGCGTACCTGTTCCAGGTGAAGAAGCCGTCGGAATCGAAGGGTCCCTGGGATTACTACATCACCAAAGCGACGATTCCGGCCGATCAAGCTTTCCGGCCGCTGTCGGAAAGCGAGTGTCCCCTTGTGAAGAAGTAAAATTTGCATTTTGGTGCGGCTCTTTTGAGCCCCACCATTTTGCTCGGTTGACCGGCAGGTGCGATGATCCCTCTTCTCGGAATTTCCACACAGGCGCTATTTGGCCAGTTGCTGCTCGGTCTGATCAACGGCGCCTTTTACGCGCTGTTGAGCCTCGGCCTCGCCGTTATTTTCGGCATGCTCAACATCATCAATTTCGCGCATGGCGCGCTTTATATGGTCGGCGCTTTCTGCGCCTATTTCCTGTTGAATCTGCTCGGCCTTAACTACTGGTTTGCGCTGATCATCTCGCCTCTCGTCGTCGGCCTCCTCGGCATTATCATCGAGCGCACGATGCTGCAGCGGCTTGCCGGGCTCGATCACCTCTACGGACTCCTGCTGACATTCGGTCTCGCGCTCATCATTCAGGGCGTGTTCCAGAATTATTTCGGCTCGTCCGGCCTGCCTTACGCCATCCCGCGCGAACTTACGGGCGGCACCAATCTCGGGTTCATGTTCCTGCCGAATTACCGCGGCTGGGTGATCATTTTCTCGCTGATCGTATGTCTCGCGACATGGTTCATGATCGAGAAGACGCGCCTCGGCGCCTATCTGCGTGCTGCTACCGAGAATCCGGCGCTGGTGCGCGCTTTCGGCATCAACGTGCCGCGCATGGTGACGCTGACATACGGATTCGGCGTCGCTCTCGCCGCGCTCGCCGGCGTGCTCGCCGCGCCGATCAACCAGGTGCGCCCATTGATGGGCGCCGACTTCATCATCGTGGTGTTCGCGGTGGTCGTCATCGGCGGCATGGGGTCGATCATGGGCTCGATCGTCACCGGCTTTATGCTCGGGCTCATCGAGGGCCTGACAAAGGTATTCTATCCAGAGGCTTCCAACACCGTGATCTTTGTCATCATGGCGATTGTGCTGCTTGTAAGGCCAGCCGGGCTCTTCGGAAGGACCGCCTGATATGTCCGTCGATACCGCTTCCGAAACAATCACTGCGCCGGTCGAAGCGGCGCATCCGCGTGACGAGCAGGTCGTCTTCTTGATCATGACGGCGGCGCTGGTGGTTGCGCCGCTCTTCGCCTATCCGTTCTTTTTAATGCAGGCGCTGTGTTTTGCGCTGTTTGCCTGTGCCTTCAACTTGCTTGTTGGCTATGTCGGCCTGCTCTCTTTCGGCCATGCGATGTTTTTGGGTTCGGCGGGCTATTTCAGCGCCCACATCGCCAAAGTCTGGGGATGGCCGCCCGAACTCGCCATTATCGCGGCAGCGCTCGGCGCCGGCGTGATCGGTCTCATTACTGGGGCGCTCGCGATCCGCCGCCAAGGCATCTATTTCTCGATGATCACGCTTGCGTTGTCGCAGATGATCTATTTCTTCTGCCTGCAGGCGCCGTTCACGCACGGCGAAGACGGCATCCAAGCAGTTCCGCAAGGCAAGATGCTCGGCTTTATCAATCTGTCGAACCAGATGACGATGTATTACGTCGTGCTCGCGATCTTCCTGTTCGGTTTTCTCGCGATTCACCGCATCATCAACTCGCCCTTCGGCGAAATCCTGAAGGCGATCCGCGAAAACGAGCCGCGCGCGATCTCGCTCGGTTACAAGACCGACCGCTATAAGCTTGCGGCGTTCGTGCTCTCAGCAACACTGGTCGGCCTCGCGGGCGCAACTAAAGCCATCGTCGCGCAGAATGCTTCACTTACCGACGTGCATTGGACGATGTCCGGCGAAGTCGTGCTGATGACGCTTGTCGGCGGCCTCGGCACAATTTTCGGGCCGGTCGTCGGCGCTTTCGTCATTGTCGCGATGCAGAACTATCTCGCCGGATTCGGCCAGTGGGTGACCGTCATTCAGGGCGTGATTTTCGTCGCATGCGTGCTCGCCTTCCGCCGCGGCATCGTCGGCGAGATCGCGCACTTCTTTAAGCGGTCTCTGTAGCCTTATTTCGGCTTCACATCGGGGTTGCCGCCCGGACTGCCCGGCGGAGGGATCACCGGCGTCGAATTCGGGTTCGGCACGGGGGCCGGCGTCGCCATTTTCGGATCGACGTCGGCTGGCGGTTTGATGACGCCGCCGGATTTGTCGAGCTTGTCGCTGAGACTCTGCTGGGAATTGCCGGGCAGGTCCTGCGGCCGGCTGCGGTCTTTCTCCGGGATGACCTGATCGGTTCCGGGGGCGCCCGGCGTCGTCTGCGCCAGCGCCGGCGCTGCCATGCCGGCAAGCACCGCCGCAAGGAAAAGAGTGGCGGAGTTCATGTCCCTATCCTCGGCTCTCGCGTGCTTGGCAACGCCTCCCAGGAGCCATCGTTCCGGAGTTCCGTTCTAGTCCTCCCACCTCTGCTTCTCCTGCTCCTCGGCGAGAATGCGCTGTTCCATCCGTGCTTCCTGCCGCCGCACCACCCACCAGGAGACGCCGATGCCGAGGATGACGCCGGCAAGCGCAATCAGCCCCACCGGCCCAGTGAAGCGATGGATCGCCTCGCCGAAGAAATAACCACCGAGTCCGAAGACCGTCGCCCACACTATTCCGCCGGCGGCGTTGTAGAACAGGAACGAGCCCCAACCGTAGCGGTTCACCCCGGCGAGGAGAGCGGCGAAAATCCGCAGGATCGCAATGAACCGGCCGAAGAACACGATCTTTGCGCCGTGGCGGCGGAACATCGCCTCGCCAAAGGCGAGCCGTTTCTCGTCGAGGTGAATGAAACGGCCGTAGCGCTTCAGCAGCGGCATGCCGAAGTGCCTGCCGACCCAAAAACCCATATTGTCGCCGATGATCGCCCCGGCGGCGGCCGCGGCGATCACCTGCGCGATGTGCAGGTCGCCTGTCGCTCCGGCGTAAATCGAGGCGAGGACGAGAGCGGTCTCGCCCGGCAACGGCACGCCGGCGCTCTCCAGCATGACAATGACGAAGACCGCATAGAGCCCGTACTGCGCGACGAGAGGCTGCACATAGGCGAGGAACATCGAAGATGCCGGATCTCAGGCCTTCTGCCGGCGATTAGCCGCTGCTTCGGCCTGAGCCAGCAGGCGCTCCTCATGCATTTTGAAAAAGCGCCAACCGATAACGCACCCAACCAGTGCGCAGGCAAGTCCGATCCAGCCGATCGGGCCGGCAATCCTGTGGATGCTTTCACCCAAGATGTAGCCGCCGAGGCCGAACAAGGTCGCCCAGACAATTCCACCCGCCGCGTTGAATGCGAAAAAACGCATTGGTGGAAACCGGTTCATCCCCGCGAGCAGCGCCGCGAAAGCCCGCAGAAACGCGACGAAGCGTCCGAAAAAGACGATCTTCCCGCCATGACGGTCAAACAAATATTGCCCGAGCTTCAGCCGTTTCTCGTCCAGCCCGACATGTGAGCCGAAGCGCTCGACCACGTGCCGCCCGAATTCGCGTCCGACCCAGAAGCCGATATTATCACCCATGATCGCACCGCAGGCTGCCGCCGCAATCACCCATTCGATTTGCATCTTGTGCGTCGTGCCTGCGTAGATCGCAGCGCTCACCAGGATCGTCTCACCCGGAACCGGTATGCCGGCGCTCTCCATCATGACGACGACCAGCACGGCCCAATACCCGTACGTTGCGAGGAGCTGGTGGACGTGCTCCATGTCGAAAAAGTGCAATGCAAACCTCGCACTGAAAAGCCGCGCCTATGCGGCATCATCGCAAAAGCGCAGCAATCTGAGAAGTTCCGCTGGGTCGAATCTGGCTGTCCAAGAGGCGTTTAGCGTCCCTGCACCTCGCGGATGTAGCGGCCGGGCATGGTGACGCTCCATTTCAGCCCCGCCTCGGCGAAATCGAGGCGCACGTCACCCTCGAGAGCGCGCGGCAACATGCGCTCGAGAACCAATTGTCCGAAGCCCCTGTGGCGCGGCGGTTTCACCTCCGGTCCGTTCATTTCCGACCAGCTCAACAGGAATTGTGGCTCGCCTTCGTCGGTCGCGAATGTCGACCAGTGGACCAGCACGGCCCCCTCGGGCGTCGACAACGCGCCGTGTTTGGCCGCATTGATCGAGAGTTCATGCAGCGCGAGGCCCAGATTCTGCGTCGCCTCCGGGGTGAGCAGGAGGTTGGGGCCTTTGATCTCGATTCGGCTCCCAATGAGCTCGGCAAAAGCACCCAGCTGCGACTTCACAAGCTCGTCGATTGCGACGCCCTGCCAATTCTCTTTGAGAAGCAGATCGTGCGAATGAGCAAAGCCCTGCAAGCGGGCTGAAAATTTCTCCTCGAAATCGCGAGCCGATAAAGCTTCCGCAACTGTCTGGCGCGCCATCGCCTGGACAATCGCCATGATGTTTTTGGAGCGGTGCGTCAGTTCCCGCAGGAGATAATGGATGTGATCTTCGCGCTGCTTGCGCTCGGTAATGTCAAGCACCACGGCGCCGGCAAACTCGCACTGCTCCTGCGCATTCATGACAGGATAAATGCCGATGAGCCATTGCCGCTCGCTACCGGGTTCGCCGGGACTCTCTGCCGAAAGCTCGACATCCGTAATCGCCCTTCGGGTATCGAAAACCTGATCGAGAAGGGGCGTAAAAATCGCCGCGTTGCGCGGCAGCACGTCCTCAATCTTACTATCGAGGTGCGCTTCGACAGGAAGTCCATCGAGCCGCGAAAAATATTCATTGACCCGCACGAACTTGTGTTCGCGATTGAAAAAGGCGAAGCCGATCGGCGCGTTGGTCAGAAGCGAGTTCAGCTGCGCCATGCTCTGCGCCAGCGCCGCTTCCGCACGTTTGCGATCGCGGATGTCGCGGGTGATCGCCGATAATCCGGTGATCTTCCCATCCGCGGAACGAATCGGGGCGATCGTAACCGACACAGCAATCTCGTCGGAATGCCGCGACATACGCGACGTTTCGATCGTGAATGTCTCGCCCTGCAGCGCGCGCACAATGAGCTTTTCTGCCTCCTCCCGCGCATGCGCCATATAAACGTCGGTAACGTGACGACCGACGGCTTCGTGTGCGCCGTATCCATACAAGCGCTCGGCCGCGGGATTCCAGCTGCGTATGATGCCGTCGGGCGAAAAGCTGACGATCGGATCGCCGGAGGATTCGATCACCGCCGCAAAGTGGGCGTTGCGTTCCTGGGCTTCGCGCTGCTGCGTCACCTCCTCGACCATGGCGCCGGCAGCGACGATCTTTCCGGCCGCGTCCCGAACAGGATGCACGCGTCCCGCCAGATGGCGCCTTTGCATCTTATCGCCTGCCGACTCGAACTCGATGTCCACTCGCTCGACCGTATCGCCGGCCCGTAAGGCCGCGCTGATCGCGGAGGCAAGCGGCGCCGCTGCTTTGGGCAAAACGTCCGCGGTGCGTTGGTTGATCAGGTAATCATGTTTGACGCCGAAGAGATCCGCGAGCCGAGCGTTCACGCGCTGGAACCGTTCGTCCCGATCGATTAGCGCCAGACCGATGACGGAATGATCATAGAGAGCGTCAAGTTCAAACTGCGCGTCCGTCATTTCACCGTCACGGTAGACGTGGCAAGGGCCGAGCGCGGCATAGCGGGTCGGCATTCGGAGACGTCCGAAGGAACCGGAATTGCCCGGCTTTCCCTTGCCGATCAATGGGTTCTGGCGGCAAACGCCGTGCGTTTGGCGAGGTTCCTTGGTGGAACTTCGGCTGGCCCGCTCCGGTTATGGCTACCTGAACTTTGCCGCTGAACGGGATCGTCATGCTATCCGAACTCGCCGTCGAGAAAGTCTGTTTCATTATCGTCAAAGCGCGTGAGTACGACGCGGCTGGCGGCGAACCCAGCGACGATGCGTCGAACCCGAGCGATGATCGATTTGTGAGTGCGTTCACACCCGCCAACGAAAAAACGACGCGGCGCGAACTCACCGCCTTCATCAATGCGCTGGACGAGGATGAGCAAACAGAGCTGGTCGCGCTTCTGTTCGTGGGCCGCGGAGACTATACAGCCGATGAATGGAGCGACGCGATGGCGGCAGCCCGTGATCGTGGCGATCCGCCGACCGCGCGTTTTCTCTTGAGCGAACCACTGCTCGGCGATTTGCTTGAAGATGGCCTCTCGGCCTTCGACTTGTCGTGCGAAGATTTTGAAAAAGGCCGACTCTAACTCGGACCGCTACGTGTCGCGGGCGATTTGCCACGCCGGCGGCTCTCGCTAATGCGCCACTAGCTCGGCCTTCTCGTCTGCGTCCGCATTCTCGAGCGACGGCTCGAGAATGAGCCGCAGACCGTGCAACACGGGCTGATCGGTACCGCGCAGCGCACGCCAGAGGATATCGCGAGCGTCGCCGCTCGCCGTGCGGTCGAAGCGACGCACCGCACTCGCTGCAAAAGCGCCCGGCGTCAAGCCGCGCACCGCGGCCACTTGGCGCACGCGATCGGCAAAGGCACCGCCTATGCTGGCAACAGCTGCCTGCGCCACCTTTTCGTGCGAACACGAATGAAAGATGTCGTCCATCAGCATGGAGCTGCTCCTCTGTCGTCCGTTTCGGGTCGGAGGCACCGCATTCTGCATGCAGGCCTCTTAGGGCCAACTGCTACGCAAGCCGGTGACGAAACGCACATTACGAGTGGATGCTGACAATATCGTGACTTCGCCGTTTCATGAGAAGCGAAATATTTTTGCGATTTGGCGAAACCAATCGCGCGGGAAATGCGTTGGAGCGCCTTTTCAGCCGATAACGAGGTGGTGCGCGGCCAATTCTCGCAGCCGCTCGCGCAGGTAAGAGGGGTCCGGCATGTGCAGCCGAGCTTGCGTTGGTATATCGGGCACGCCGACCCGAATCGCGATGCCGCCGGAGCGCTGAACTTCAGCGAAACCGTGCTCATCGGTCAGGTCATCGCCGACAAAGATGGGACGGCGCCCCTCGAAAGGCTTCTGCGCCAGCAACGTCTTGATGGCAGTGCCCTTGTCGTGGGCGGCAGACTTGAGCTCGACCACCATTTTTCCTTCTTGCACTGCAAGATCGCGGCCCTGCTGGAAGTGCGAGAGAAAAGCCAGGACCTCGCCGGCAAGCTCCGGGCGCTCGCGAAAATGGACGGCAAGCGTCGCGCCCTTGTCCTCGAGCCAGATGCCGTCGTGGGACGCGGTAAAGGCGGCGACGAGTGGCCGCACTTCATCCATGAGATCGGCGCGCGCGGTACGGCGGGACCCGTCGGGGAAGCGGATATCTGCGCCGTGCAAGCCGGCGGAGGGCAGCGTCAACGGATCGAAGATGCGATCGAGGTCGGTGATCGACCGGCCGCTCACAAGCGCGACGGCGCCGCCCGCCGCGGCCTGGAGGCGGGTCAGGAGCCCGCGCAGATGCTCGTCGGCGACGACCTCCTCGGGCCGGCGGCGCAGCTCGAGCAGAGTGCCATCGACGTCGAAGAAATAGGCGGAAGACTCCGGCGGCGCGATTTCGATGAGATCGGCGACGATCCCGTCAGGAGGCGCGCTTGCGGGTTCGATCAGCTCATCGGCTGGCATGGATCTTCAACAACGCACGCGCGGCGAAGGTTGCCGCGTCACACCGTTACCGCGCACCCATAATCACATCCGGCAGCCAGGTCGCAATCGGCGGCGCGATGCAGAGGAGCACGATTGCAAAGATCATCAGGCCAACGAAAGGCATGATGCCCCAGATGACCTCGCCGAGCGGAATGTCCGGCGCGATGTTGCGGATGACGAATATGTTCAGCCCGACCGGGGGGTGAATGAGGCCGAGTTCCATGACGATTGTCATGACAATGCCGAACCAGACGAGATCGAATCCCGCGGCCTTCAGCGGCGGCAGGATAATCGGCGCGGTCATCAGAATGATCGAGACCGGCGGCAGAAAGAAGCCGAGCACCACGACGAAGAGCAGGATCATCGCGAGCAGGACCCAGCGCGAGAAGCCTGTCGCAACAATGCTCTCCGCCGCCGATTGCGAAATGTGCAGGTAGCTCATCACGTAGGAGTAGAGGAGCGACATGCCGATGATCATCATCAGCATGGTCGATTCACGCAGCGTCGCGGCGAGGATCGGCTGCAGGTCGCTTGGCTTCCAGACAAAGTAGATGATTGCGATGAGGACCAGGGCGAGAATCGCACCCAAGCCTGCCGTCTCCGACGGCGTGGCATAGCCGCCATAGAGCGCGATCATGACGCCGGTTAATAGCAGCACGAATGGCAGGACGCGCGGCGCATATGCGAGTCGTTCGCGCAGCGTGTAACGCTCTTCCGTCAGAAGGCTCGACGTGCGGCCGTGCGCCGCAAAGTCGCGTACGGCGGTCCGGCGTTCCGCGGCGTAACGGAACGTCGCGTAAATTGCGAACAAGCCGACGAGAAGCAGGCCGGGCGTGATGCCGGCAAGGAAAAGCCGGCCGAGCGATTGTTCCGATGCGACGGCATAAAGGATCATGGTGATCGACGGCGGCAGCAGGATGCCGAGCGTGCCGCCGGCCGCGATGATCCCCGAGGCGAACCCCGGCGAATAACCGCGTTTGCGCATTTCCGGAATGCCGGCCGAGCCGATGGCCGAGCAGGTCGCGGGCGACGAACCCGCCATCGCCGCGAACAAGCCGCAGGCAAACACGTTGGCGATACCAAGGCCGCCGGGAATGCGATAGAGCCACACATGCAGCGCAGAATAAAGATCGGCGCCGGCGCGCGAGCGCCCGATCGCGGCGCCCTTCAGAATGAACAGCGGAATCGACAGAAGAGTGATCGACGCCATCTCTTCATAGACGTTCTGCGTCACCGTATCGAGGGACGCATGCGGCATGAAGAAGAACATGAAAATGATCGCGACCGTGCCGAGCGCAAAGGCGATCGGAATACCCACGAACATCGCGGCGAGAGTCGCGCCGCCGTAAAGCAGCCCGATCGCGAGCGTGCTCATCGCGCCGGCCTTCGCGCCGGCTGCGGTACGGATTCGGCAATCAACTGAAGCAGGATTTGCAGCGCGAGCAGGCTCATCCCCGCACCCATCAGCGAATACGGAATCCACAGCGGCGTTGCGAAGGTGGAGTCCCTGACTTGTCCGTCGACCCAGGCTTCGTGCATCAGCGTCCATGATTTCCACGAAAAGAAAACGCAGAAGGCGAGGCTGGTGCCGTCGGCGCAGATGACGCGGAAGCGATTTGCCGCCGGCGATAGAAGCTCCGCAACCGCCTCGATGGCCACGTGTCCGCGCACTGATTGGACATAGGCCGTCGACATGAAAATCGCGCCAACCAGCAGGATGACACTGATCTCGTCCTGCCAATCCGTCGACGCGCGCAGAAAATAGCGGACGAAGACGCTCTCGCTCAGCACGACAGCCGCCGCGACGAGTGCGATCGAAGCCGCGATAACGATCAGCCGGTTGAGGCTCTCAAGCAGCCATTCAACCGGCCGAAGACCGGGGAGGCTGGAATGTTCCGGTTCGGGCGATGCCGTGATGTCGAGCGCGGCATCGCCCTGATGACGCGTGATCAGGCGTTCTTCTCCGCCACGGCTTCGGCAAGCTTCATGAAGCGTGCTGTCGTCTCGGATTTGCCGGCATAGTCCTTCCAGGCGGTGTCGCGCGCGATGTCCCGCCACTTGGCAAGAGAAGCGTCATCGAGATCGTCGATCGTCACGCCCTTGGCCTTGTAGACCTTGACGACTTCCTCGTCGTCGGCTTTCGCCGCATTGGTTCCGAAGCTCTCGAGCGATGCGCCGATCTCCATAATCGCATTCTGCTGATCCTTCGGCAGCGCATCGAAGATCGCCTTCGACATCATCAAAGGCTCGCACATGAACCAGTAGGATTTGCCGTGGCCGGTGGTGAGGTGCTTCGACAGCTCTTCGAGGCGGAACGAGATGAGGCTCGTCGATGACGTCACTACGGCATCGGCGGCGCCGGTCTGCATCGCCGCGTAGGTCTCGTTCGACGGCATCGACACGACGGCGGCGCCGGCCTGCTTGAACATCATGTCCATTTCGCGCGAGCCGCCGCGGACCTTCTGTCCCTTGGCGTCTTCCGGCCCGACGAGCTTGTTCGCGCGCGTCGCGCAGCCGCCCGCCTGCCATATCCAGGAGACCATGATGATCCCCTTGTCAGCGAGGAATTTCGTCATCTCGCGGCCGATATCGGAATTCTTCCAGGCCGCGCCCTGCGAATAGGAAGAGACGAGGCACGGCATGAGACCGATGTTGAGTTCCGGCAACTCGCCGCCCGCATACGGCATCGGATAAAGGCTCATGTCGAGCGCGCCTTTGCGCATCGCCGAGAACTGCGCGTTCGTCTTCATCAGCGACGAGTTCGGATAGACCTCGGCAACAAGCGCACCGTTGGTACGCTTGGCGATTTCCTGTGCGAATTTGCGGCAAAGGCGGTCGCGGAAGTCGCCCTGATCGATCGTGCCGCCGGGGAATTGGTGCGAGATTTTGAGCGTCTGGGCTGCTTGGCCGCGTGAAGCTTTGAGCAGAGCCGGCGCGGCGATGGCGCCCGCCAGAACGTGGCGTCGTGAAATCATTGAAACCTCCCGATTCGCTCAAGTAGTCCGAGCATTGCAGGCAACACACAACACGCCGCTGGGGCTTGTCAACCGAACGAAATGACTAGGGAATAGGTTGCTCACGCATCCGGAATAGAGCCGCGATTCACCAATTTGAATCGTCGACTTTCGGAGTCCTTGCCAAGCCTTTCCTTCCGCCCAAGATTAATCCTTGTCTCGGGACGGGAGACGAGGGGGCCGCAGTGCGAGGATCGGAGGAATCCAATGGATAGACGTGGTTTCTTGAAAGTGGCACTCGGCGTTGCCGGAGCTGCCGCTGCTTTGGCGACCCTGCCCGCCGAAGCAATGCCGCGCATGGCGCCGGTGCCGGAAACCGGGCCGAAGCCCGGCGAGGCGCCCGCCGCCGCAATTGCAACGCCGGAAGACATTGCCGAGGCGAAAGTCGAGAACGTCTACTGGCGCCGTCGCTGGGGTTATCGCCGCTGGGGGTATCGTCGCTGGGGTTATCGTCGCTGGGGTTATCGTCGCTGGGGTTATCGGCCGTGGCGTTGGCGTCGCCGGTATTGGCGCCGCCGTTACTGGGGCTGGGGCTGGCGTCGCCGCTACTGGTGGTAAGTCGCCGGCATAGCTGAGTAGTGAGTGACCTGAAGAGCGCGCCACCCAGCGCGCTCTTTCTTTGCTCACGCCGCAAACAGCCTTTCGACGGCGGCCCCGGCCGCAAGAACATTCGCGTCCGTTCCGCGCGCGCCCATCATCATGAAACCTACCGGCATGGCGCCGGCATCGGGAATCGGCAGCGAAAGACCGCAGCAATCGAGCAAATTGAACACCGTCGTGTTGCGCAGAACCTGCAGATTCACGCGCGCGAACAATTCGTCGTCTTTTCCCAATTCGTCTATCACGGGAGCAACGACCGCCGTCGTCGGCAGGATGACGGCATCGTAAGGCGCGAATTGTTCAGCTGCTTTCTCGACCGCGGCACGGCGAATCTCGATCATCCGCACGTAATCGGCCCCTGAGACCTTGCAGCCGGATTGGATGCGGCGGACCACGCGCTGGTCGATTTCCCTTGGGCGGTTTGCCAGTGCATGGCGATGCACATAAGCGGCCTCGACAGCCGAAATCGAGCCGATGGCGTGGATCTGATCGAGCTGATCGAGCAGCGGCTCGATATCGGTCTCGGCGAGATAAGCGCCAGCCGTTCTCAAGAGCGAGACTGCCCGATCGAAGGCCGCCTCGACGGCCTGGTCGAGTCCGGTCAGAAGCCGGCCGCGCGCCAGCGCGAGCCGAAGACCGCCGGCTTCACGGCGCGGCAGCGGCGCCGGCGTCTCCCCGGCGAGGATCGCACCCGTCATCGCCGCATCGGCGACCGACTTCGTCAGCGGCCCCACCGAATCGAGGGTCAGCGACAGCGCCATCGCGCCGGTGCGCGGCACCCGAGACTGCGTCGGCTTGAAGCCGGTGACGCCGCAGAACGCGGCAGGCACGCGTACCGAGCCGCCGGTGTCGGAGCCGAGCGAAATCTCGCACATGCCGTCTGAGAGCGCGACGGCGGCGCCGGAGGAAGAGCCGCCCGGCACCCGTTTGCGGTCGGCCGGATTGCCCGGGGTGCCGTAATGCGGGTTCATGCCGATGCCGGAGAAGGCGAACTCGGTCATGTTGGTCTTGCCGACGATCACCGCACCCGCGGCGCGGAGCCTCTGCACGACAGGTGCATCGGCTTTTGCGGGAGCGGCCTTCTCGTAGACCTTGGCGCCGCCGGTCGTCGGCTCGCCGGCGACATCAAACAGGTCCTTGAGCGAGATGATGCGACCGTCGAGCGGCCCCAAGGGATGCCCATATTTCGCCCGCTGATCGGCGGCATCGGCGGCGGCGCGCGCTTCATCGACATAGAGCTTGCGGAAGGCGCGGCTCCCCTCCCCTTTCGGATCATCGATACGGGTAAGCGCCGCCTCCAGGCGGTCGCGACTGGAAGCAGCCATGCCGCTACCAAGTCCCGGTATTCGGCATCGAGGCCCAGGGCTCCTGCGGCGGCTTCGGATTGCCTTTTTGCAGGAGCTCGATCGAAATGCCGTCCGGTGTGCGGATGAAGGCCATGTTGCCGTCGCGCGGCGGACGATTGATCGTCACGCCGGCATCCATCAGCTTCTTGCAAAGCGCGTAGATGTCATCGACGCGATAGGCGAGATGGCCGAAATTGCGGCCGCCTGTATAGACCTCCGGATCCCAGTTGTAGGTGAGCTCAACGAGCGGTGCTTTCGTCTCCTTGGCACGCTCGACATCGTCGGGGGCAGCCAGAAAGACGAGCGTGTAGCGTCCCTTCTCGTTTTCGACGCGACGGACCTCGACCAGTCCGAACTTGTTGACGAAGAAATCGAGCGCCTCATCGAGATCGCTCGCACGGATCATCGTGTGCAGATATTCCAAGGAAGCCTCCGTCGGCCTTCAGGCTGATGGGACCTTCTAGCGCATCCCTCGCCGCATCCGCTACTGCCGGATTGCTTGGAATAGAGCACCCTTCTTGCTAGAGCGGCGCCTCACGGGGTGCCGACGTGTCGGATACACAAGCGCTGAAACAGACGGCCGCGCTCGCTTCGATCGGCGCAAGCGCCGCATTGACGCTCGCCAAACTCACTGCCGGCCTGTTCTCCGGCTCGCTCGCGCTCTTGTCCGAGGCAGGTCATTCCTTGCTCGACACGGGAGCGACGATCCTCACCTATTTCGCCGTGCGGGCGGCGGGCAGGCCCGCCGACGAAGAGCACCATTACGGCCACGGCAAATTCGAGGCGCTCGCCGCCCTCGCCGAAACCGGATTCCTTTTCGCGCTCGCCGCGTTCGTTGTCATCGAAGCCGTGCGCCGGCTTTCGGGACCGGAACCGCATATCGATGCGAGCTGGCCGGTTTTCGCCGTCCTTGTCGTGTCGATCATCGTCGATATCACGCGCTGGCGCGCCCTGTCGAAAGTCTCGCGCGACACGAAAAGCGATGCGCTCGCGGCGGACGCTCTGCATTTCTCCAGCGATTTTATTGCCTCGACGCTGGTGCTCCTCGGACTGATCGCAGCGCGCTACGGATATCCGCAGGGCGACACGTTCGCGGCGTTCGGCGTCGCTGGTTTCATCGCGATCGCCGGGTTCCGGCTCGCACGAAGAACGATCGACACGCTTCTCGACAGGGCGCCGCAAGGAATGGCGGATCGGCTCGAGCGGATCATCGGCCGGGTGCCAGGCGTGGAATCCATTGAGCACATCAAGTTGCGGGCCGCCGGAGCGGAAATTCTCGGCGAAGTCGACATCGGCGTTGCGCGCACATCCTCGATCGAGCGCGTGAGTGCGATCCGTGAAGCCGTGCGCGACGCAGCCGGCCGTGCGTTCCCCGATTCGAATCTCACGGTCACCGCAACACCGCTTGCGCTCGACGACGAGACCCTTCTGCAGCGCGTGCTTCTCGTTTCCGCGCGGCGACGATTGCCGGTCCACCATGTCACGGTGCAAGAGATTGGTGGGCGCCGCTCGGTCAGCTTCGACATCGAGCTCGATGGCCGCATGCCGCACGGCAAGGCCCACGAGATTGCCACCGATCTTGAAAACGCGCTCGAGAAGGAGCTTGGCGGGTCCATCGAGGTCGAGAGTCATATCGAGCCGTTGCAAATGCAGGAGCTTCCGGGCCACGACATAAGTCCCGCGGTGGCCGAGCACATTCTCTCGGCATTGCAGCGCCGCGCCGCAGAGGGCGGCACGATCTCGAACGTACATAATCTCCGCGTGCGGGAGACGCCGGTCGGGCTCGTCGTCAATTACCATTGTCGCGTCGATCCGAAGCTGCCGGTTCTGGCGGTGCATGAAGCCGTCGACGAGCTGGATCACAAATTACGCAGCGACATTCCGGGCGTGGCCCGCGTCGTCGGTCACGCCGAGCCGTTGCGCAACTAAAAAGGGGCGCCGCAAGGACGCCCCTTATGGCCGAGCAGCGAATGCTCAGCGAAAGCGGCCGAAGCCCATGGCGGGGATGCATCGGGGCGCCACCGCCGAAGCCCGGGCCGCTGTGCGCCAGGACAGGATTGGCGACGCTGCGGCCGGTGAACACCGGACCTGGACGGATCGCGCCGCCGCCGACGTCAGCTTGACCCCGATATTCGTGAAGACCGGCCCGTTGCCGCGGCCGAAGGTGGGTGGCGTGCGGCCAGGCTTCGGGCCGGGTACGACCGCTCCGATGCCCCCGTCGATCGGCTTTACCGGGCCGCCGAGAACCGGAGGACGGCAGCGCCAGCCGAAGCATCGGTCGATGACCGGCGGCTTGATCACCGGCGGCGGATCGATCTTCACGACGCGCGGCGGCGGCGTGTCGATCACCACGGGAGGCGGGTTGAAGACGCGGGTCGGCGGATTGCTGACGACCGGCGGCAGAAGCGGCGGGTTATTGTCCACCCGCGGCGGCAGTTTCGGCGGAATGGTTATGGGCGGGGATGAGCAGACCTTAGAGTTTCCCCGTGTTCGCTTCGGTGCGGCGAAGCACACGCGATCTTACGTTTTATGAAGCGATGTTCAGGAATGTTTTTATATACGCTCGGTGCGGTTATCGCGCGAAGCTCGTCGCAAAATCTGCATTCACCCTTCGGTGGGAAACGCGCGTTCAAGATTAGACAGCGATCGACGGCGCGAATTAGCGGCGGGCGAATCCCGCCGCGCCGATGCTCTCGTGTAATCGCCGCTCGCCAAGGTCAGCTGTGTCGCTGGCTGTCGGCACGGACACCGCTACGCTGCGGCCGCTCATCAGCGGGCGGCGTCTTCTGCACTTAATATGCGCTGCACCGCGCTTCCCTCGGCTGGCGCATCGATG
>Ga0164305_10000175_pt1 | contig 21677 bp, 32 predicted proteins | sample Whisoiple_237_MG_FD_110215 | JGI IMG/M metagenome (GOLD analysis project Ga0164305, IMG submission 110215) | Soil microbial communities amended with pyrogenic organic matter from upstate New York, USA - Whitman soil sample_237_MG | ecosystem: Environmental > Terrestrial > Soil > Agricultural...
AAGCTCGCTCCCAAATTTAAAACTCCAATTTTAAACACCGAGGAAGGCTGTTGGTTGATAACAGTTAATTGCAGGAACACTGAAATAAATGTTTCTGCACAAGAGCAAGCGGATTGACGTAAACTTCGCAATCCGAAACCTCTTGCGTACATAAAAGGAAAAAAATCCGTGTCTGTAGGCATTCTTGGCACTAAACTAGGCATGACTCAAGTGTTTGACGACCAAGGGAGAGCAATCCCTGTCACCGTCATACAAGCAGGGCCTTGTACAGTAACGCAAATTAAAACAAAACAAACTGACGGCTACAGTGCCGTTCAAGTTGGATACAACGAAGTCAAACCAAAGGCTCTCAACAAGCCAGAATTGGGACACCTTGCCAAGTCTGGGGCAAATCCATTGCGCCACTTGCAAGAATACCGCTTGCAAGATACCAGTTCATTTGAATTAGGTCAACAAATAAAAGCAGATACCTTTACACCGGGACAAATAGTAGATGTCATCGGTACAAACATCGGTAAAGGTTTTGCAGGTTTTCAAAAGCGCCACAACTTTAAACGAGGCCCTATGTCTCACGGTTCCAAGAACCACCGCGAGCCTGGATCGATCGGGCCTGGAACAACTCCCGGTCGCGTTTATCCCGGGAAAAGAATGGCAGGACGTTTGGGCAACGTTCAAGTCACCGTCCGCAAACTAACAATTGTCCGGGTGGATGCAGAGCAGAATTTGCTGCTAATTAAGGGAGCAGTTCCCGGCAAAGCTGGCGCCTTAGTCAATGTTGTGCCTGAGAAAAAAGTAGGACGTTAGTCAGTAGTAAGTAGTCAGTAGTCAGCAGTCAGTAGATAGTGGTTGGCCGTTAGTAGCAAGCAATAACTAAGAACTAAAAGCTGAAAACTAAGAGCTGAAAACTAAGAGCTGAGAACAGACAACAGACGACAGACAACAGACAACAGACAACTAACAACAGACAACTAACAACAGACAAAGGACAAAAGATATGGTTAACTGTGTAGTCCGAAATTGGCAAGGCGAAGAAGTTGGAGAAACAACTTTAGAACTGCGCGTAGCCAAAGAAGAAAATGCGTCTCACATCGTTCACAGAGCATTGACGCGGCAACTGAATAACGCCCGTCAAGGAAATGCTTGCACCAAAACTCGATCGGAAGTCAGAGGCGGTGGCCGCAAACCCTGGCGTCAAAAAGGCACCGGCCGAGCCAGAGCAGGTTCGATCCGTTCTCCGCTGTGGCGGGGCGGCGGTGTCATCTTCGGGCCAAAACCGAGAGACTTTGAAGTCAAAATGAACAAAAAGGAACGCCGTCTCGCTTTGCGGACAGCATTCCAAAGTCGCACCGAAGACATCATTGTGGTTGAAGAATTTGCAGAGCAATTTCCGAGACCGAAAAGCAAAGAATTGCTGAGTGCGATCTCCCGCTGGGGCATCGAACCCGATACAAAAGTTCTGTTAATCTTGCCAGAACCGCAACCAAACGTCTACTTATCAGGACGCAACATCGAATTAGTAAACGTCATCTTGGCAACTTCCCTGAATGTTTACGACGTTCTCGCGGCTGACAAAATTATCGTCACATCTACAGCCATAGCTAAAATTCAGGAGATTTACGGTGAGTAAAATCGACCCCCGCGACTACGCAGATTTGATCCAGCGTCCGATTCTCACCGAGAAAGCTACCCGAATGATGGAATTAAATCAATTCACGTTCGACGTAGCCCCCAAAGCGACCAAGCCTCAAATCAAAGCTGCAATCGAAGAACTATTTAAGGTCAAAGTCATCGGCGTCAACACCCAAAACCCGCCGCGCAAAAAGCGTCGAGTTGGCAAATTCGTCGGCTTTAAACCTTGTTACAAGCGAGCAACCGTAACCCTGACCGACGGAGACTCGATCCGCAAACTCCTATTCCCAGAAGTCTAGACGATTTTGGATTTTAGATTTTAGATTTTAGATTTTAAATTGCGGTTAACTGGTGGAAATTATCGAACCAGAAAACTCGTAAGTTAACCAAAGATCGCCAATCTTCAACCTAAAATCTAAAATCGATAAACGTCAAATCCAAAATCCAAAATCCAAAATCTAAAATAGATCGATTATGGGCATCCGTTCTTACCGGCCTTATACCTCTAGCACCCGGGAACAAACCGTCTCGGACTTCGCTGAAATTACCAAATCAGAACCAGAAAAGTCTCTAACCAGCAACAAGCACACCAAACAAGGCCGCAACAACCGAGGCGTCATCACCTGCCGCCACCGGGGAGGCGGTCACAAACGGCTTTATAGAGACATCGACTTCCGCCGCGACAAACACAGCATTCCCGCTACCGTCAAGGCGATCGAATACGACCCCAACCGCAACGCCCGCATCGCCCTCCTGTTCTACAAAGACGGCGAAAAACGGTACATCCTGCACCCGCTCAACTTAAACGTCGGTACAGTAATTGTCTCAGGCCCGGACGCGCCGATCGAAATCGGCAACGCCCTCCCCCTGAAGAACATTCCCCTCGGTACCAGCATCCACAACGTCGAGCTAGTACCCGGAAAAGGCGGACAAATCGTTCGCTCCGCCGGCTCCAGCGCTCAGCTAATGGCAAAAGAAGGTAGCTACGTTACCCTCAAACTGCCATCCGGCGAACAGCGCAAAGTCCGCGCCGACTGCTACGCCACCATCGGTCAAGTCGGCAACACCGACGCCAGAAACATCAGCCTCGGCAAAGCAGGTCGCACCCGCTGGAAAGGTCGCAGACCCACCGTTCGCGGTAGCGTCATGAACCCGGTAGACCACCCGCACGGCGGTGGCGAAGGCAGAGCTCCCATCGGACGTCCGGGGCCTGTCACTCCTTGGGGTAAACCAGCATTGGGTGCAAAAACTCGACGCAAAAACAAGCGCAGCGACGCTTTAATAGTCCGGCGCCGCCGCAAAGCTTCCAAGCGCGGCAAGGGCGGCAGACAAAGTTAGTTTAATGGGTAATGGGTAATTGGTAATGGGTAATTGGAAATAACAAATTACCAATGCCCGATGCCCGATGCCCGATGCCCGATGCCCAATTCCCTATTACCAAAACCATGTCTCGATCTCTAAAAAAAGGCCCGTTTGTCGCAGATAATCTGATGACAAAAATCGAAAAACTCAACGCCGCAGGCCAAAAACAAGTAATTAAAACTTGGTCGCGCTCTTCCACAATCCTGCCCCAAATGGTAGGTCACACGATCGCCGTTCACAACGGCAGACAGCACGTACCAGTCTACCTCACCGACCAAATGGTAGGCCACAAACTCGGAGAATTTTCCCCCACTCGCACCTTTAGAGGTCACGCTAAAAGTGGTGATAAAAAGGCGAAAAGATAGCCTAATTAGGTGACAGGTAATAGGTAGTCGGAAAAAAAATTACCAATTACCAATTACCTTTTCCCCAATTACCAATTACCAATTACCCAAATCGAAATGGCTATAGATACCACATCCGAAATTAAGGCGATCGCCCGTTACATCCGGACATCCCCCTTCAAAGTGCGCCGAGTCCTCGACCAAATTCGCGGCAAAAGCTATCAAGAAGCGCTGATTTTACTCGAATTCATGCCCTACCGCGCCTGCGAACCAATCGTCAAAGTTTTGCGATCGGCAGTAGCCAACGCCGAACACAATGCAGGATTGGATAAATCCAAGCTCGTAGTTTCTCAAGCTTACGCAGACCAAGGCCCAGTCCTCAAACGCTTTAGACCCCGCGCTCAAGGTCGCGCCTACCAAATCCGCAAGCCAACCTGTCACATTACCGTAGTAGTAGCTCCACTCGTAGAAAACTAAACCCGGGAAAAACGTAAGAGGTAATAAACAGCTTAAAGTTGAAAAAAATGGGTAATCACCAATTACCAATTACCAATTACCAATTACCAATTACCAATTAACTCATCAACTATTATGGGCCAAAAAATACATCCAATTGGTTTTCGCCTCGGCATTACCCAAGAGCACCGCTCTCGCTGGTTTGCCGATCCCAAAAACTATCCAGAACTCTTGCAAGAAGACTATAAAATTCGCAAGTACGTTCGTAAAACCCTCAACAATGCTGGCATTTCATCGGTCAAAATTGAGCGGAAAGCCGATCAAATAGACCTAGAAGTGTTCACCGCCAGACCAGGCGTTGTCGTAGGCCGTGGCGGAGCAGGCATCGAAACCTTGCGCGTCGGTTTGCAGCAGCAACTCGGTAGCAACCGCCAAATCCGCATCAACGTCGTCGAAGTCCAGCGAGTAGATGCCGATGCCACACTGATCGCGGAATACATCGCTCAGCAACTAGAACGGCGCGTATCCTTCCGCCGAGTAGTCCGCCAAGCAATCACCCGCGCCCAAAAAGTCGGCATCCAAGGCATCAAAATTCAAGTCAGCGGACGCCTCAACGGTGCAGAAATTGCCCGTACCGAATGGACGCGAGAAGGAAGAGTCCCCTTGCACACGCTGCGGGCCGACATCGACTACTCCTACTGCACTGCTCAAACGATCTACGGTATTCTCGGCATTAAAGTTTGGGTTTTCAAAGGTGAAATTATTCCCGGACAGGAACAGGAGGCTGCACCAAATGCTGCAGTGCCCCGTACCAAACAAAAGCGCCGCCGCCAGAACTTTGAAGATCGATCGAACGAAGGCTAGCTAATTGTTAACTGTTAGTTGTCATTTGTTAAGTGTGAGTTGTTCCAAACCAATTAGCAATTAACAATCACCAATTACCAATTACCAATTACCAATTACCCAACTCCCTTTCGCCATGTTAAGCCCTAAAAGAACGAAATTCCGCAAACAACAGCGCGGGCGAATGAGCGGTATTGCCACCCGCGGCAATACAGTTAGCTTTGGCGAATTCGCGCTCCAAGCCGTCGAACCCGCCTGGATTACTTCCCGCCAAATAGAAGCCGGACGCCGCGCCATGACCCGTTATATCCGCCGGGGCGGTAAAATTTGGATTCGCATTTTTCCCGACAAACCAGTCACCGAGCGCGCAGCAGAAACCCGGATGGGTTCTGGTAAAGGCTCACCAGAGTTTTGGGTTGCCGTGGTCAAACCGGGCCGGGTAATGTTTGAAATTGGCGGCGTAAGTGAAGAAACTGCCCGCGAAGCAATGCGTTTGGCATCTTTCAAATTACCAATTAAAACCAAGTTCATCACTCGCGAAGAAGGCCAGTCATAGCGATAATCGAAGGTAGAAGTAGGTCGGCATTGGTCAAAATTTTAAACGGCGACAGCAATTTAAAATCGGTCATTCATAACTTTTCTTTCCTTCGACATTCAGCATCTAGACAATTCTGTCTTCTGTCATACCGATCGCTAACGAGAAAGCACACAATTATGTCTTTGCCCAAGATTAAAGAAGCTAGAGAATTAAGCGATGCAGCACTAGCAGAGCAAATTTTAGCCGCCAAGCGCCAACTAATGGAATTACGGCTCCAGCAAGCTACCGGCCGCATGGAAAAGCCTCACCTGTTCAAGCACGCCAAGCACCGCGTCGCTCAATTGATGACAGTTGAACGCGAGCGCCAAATCGCTGCTGATGCAGAAGCGACAGAAAAATCAGCCGCAGCTAAAGAATCCGCAGGTTCGGCTCCCAGCCCAGAAGTCAGCCAAGAGTGAGCGGCAGCCTAGCCTCGGCTCGCACAGTAGCTAAAAAAGTCAATTGCACAACAAAAATAGGTAGGTATGGCAATTAAAGAACGAGTTGGCGTAGTAGTCAGCGACAAGATGGATAAAACCGTCGTGGTAGCAATCGAAAACCGCTCCTCCCACACCAAATACGGCAAAATTGTAGTCCGCACCAAGCGGTACAAAGCTCACGACGAAGAAAATCAGTGCAAATCGGGCGATCGCGTCCGCATCACTGAAACTCGCCCACTGAGCAAAACCAAACGTTGGACGGTTGCTGAGATTTTCGGTGCAAAAAATGGCTAACAGTTAATTCTTAATTGCTTTGAAGTATGCGATCGTCAAATCAATCGATCGACCCTGTGATTAACCCTCAATTAGCAATTAGCAGTTAGCAGTTAGCAAGCATCAAATTACCTTTTCCCCAATCACCATGATTCAACCCCAGACATACCTCAATGTCGCCGACAATAGCGGAGCCCGCAAACTGATGTGCATCCGCGTATTGGGAGGTGGCAACCGCCGCTACGGCGGAGTCGGCGATGTCATCATTGCCGTCGTCAAAGACGCCATCCCCAATATGGCCGTCAAAAAATCAGATGTCGTCCGGGCCGTCATTGTCAGAACCCGCAAAGGCCTGCGCCGCGACAGCGGCATGAGCATTCGTTTTGACGATAACGCCGCCGTTATTATCAACGTAGACGGCAACCCGAAAGGTACTCGCGTCTTCGGCCCCGTCGCCCGCGAACTGCGCGACAAAAACTTTACTAAAATCGTTTCCTTAGCCCCGGAGGTACTTTAAAATGTACGGAAAAAAGGGTAAACCAACTAGCGAACCGCAGCGCTACAGAATGCACGTCAAAGCAGGCGACACAGTGCAAATAATTACTGGCAAAGAGAAAGGAAAAGTCGGAGAAATCTTAAAGACATATCCTAAAGTCAGCAAAGTAATTGTTAAAGGTGTAAACATCAGAACCAAGCACGTCAAGCCCCAGCAAGAGGGAGAATCAGGGAAAATAGTCACGTTTGAGGCTCCCATTCACAGCTCAAATGTCATGCACTATTCCGAAAAAGAGAAAATAGCCAGCCGCGTTTGCTATACATTTAGCGAAGATGGCCGGAAACTGCGACAGCTCAAAAAAACCGGAGAAATCATCGATAATTAGTCATTAGTCATTAGTCATTAGCTGACCAATGCTTTCCTGACAAGTGACAACTGACAACTGACAACTAACAATTCCCTGACCAAGCCCAGGGACAGTTAACGAAACACAAAAACTATGCCGGACAAACTCAAGGTTATTTATCAAGAAAAAATCGTTCCGAAACTGATGGATCAGTTTAAATATACTAATATCCATCAGGTTCCGAAACTCGTCAAAGTCACAGTGAACCGCGGTTTGGGAGAAGCATCTCAAAACGCTAAGGCACTGGATTCGTCGATCAACGAAATTGGCATCATCACCGGGCAAAAACCAGTGGTGACGCGGGCGAAAAAAGCGATCGCAGGCTTCAAAATCCGCAAAGGAGTACCCGTCGGCGTTATGGTGACGCTGCGCGCCGATCGGATGTACGATTTTCTCGATCGGCTGATCAACCTCGCACTCCCCCGAATCCGCGACTTCCGCGGCATCAGCCCCAAAAGCTTTGACGGGCGCGGAAACTACAGCTTGGGTCTGAGAGAACAGCTAATTTTTCCAGAAATAGAATATGACCGCATCGATCAAATTCGAGGCATGGACATTTCAATTATCACCACAGCAAACACCGACGAAGAAGGACGCGCTTTGCTTAAAGAAATGGGAATGCCGTTCCGGGACAACTAAGCACTAGAGTAAGAAGCAAAAGATGGCAGCTAACGATACCATAGCAGATATGTTGACGCGCATTCGCAATTCTTGCATGGCGCGCCACCAAACAACGCAAATTCCAGCTACAAAAATGACCCGCAGCATCGCCCAAGTCCTCAAAAGTGAAGGCTTCATCGGCGAATTTGAAGAAGCAGAAGCAGAAGGGATCAAGCGACATTTAGTGCTTTCTCTAAAGTACAAAGGTAAAACTCGCAAGCCCATTATCACGGCACTTAAGCGAGTCAGCAAACCAGGACTGCGCGTTTACTCGAACCGTAAAGAATTGCCCAGAGTGTTAGGCGGAATTGGCATAGCCATTATTTCTACCTCCAGCGGCATTATGACCGATCGAGAAGCTCGACGCCAAGGTTTGGGCGGTGAAGTGCTTTGTTATGTTTGGTAGTCATTAGTCATTAGTCAGCAGTCATTAGTCATTAGTTATTAGTTATGGGTTAGTGGTTAGTAGCAAATAATGACAACTAACAACTAACAACTGACAACTAAAAACTGACAGCTAACAACTGACAACTGGCAACTAACAACTGACAACTGACGACTAATTAACTAAAAACAAAGGACAAAAAACTATGTCGCGAATTGGCAAGCGTCCGATTAGCATTCCCAATAAAGTCACCATCACCCTAGACGGTCAAAAAGTAGCCGTCAAAGGCCCTAAAGGTGAACTTTCCCGAGTTATCCCAGCCGAAATCCTCATGGGAATTGAAGGCGAGACTTTACTCGTTACCCGCCGAGACGAATCTCGCGTCGCCAGACAACTGCACGGCTTGTGCCGCACCCTAGTCGCCAACATGGTCGAAGGTGTATCCCAAGGTTTTCAGCGGCGTCTCGAAATTATCGGCACAGGTTATCGGGCACAGGTTCAAGGACGGAACCTGATTTTAAACGTCGGTTACAGCAAACCCGTTGAAATGCCCCCTCCAGAAGGCATCACAATGGCAGTTGAAGGCAACACCAACGTCATTGTCTCTGGCATTGACAAAGAACTCGTAGGCAATACAGCAGCCCGCATCCGCGCGGTGCGTCCGCCAGAAGTCTATAAGGGCAAAGGCATTCGCTACAGCGGCGAAGTCGTCCGGCGCAAAGCTGGTAAAACAGGCAAAACAGGTAAGAAGTAACAATGAAGCTTACTCGCAAAGAATCAGTCCAGCGCAGACACCACCGTGTTCGGCGCAAGGTGTTCGGCACCTCCGAACGTCCCAGACTAGCGGTATTTCGATCGGAGCAGCACATCTACGCTCAAGTAATCGACGACACCGCCCAGCACACTTTGGCCGCCGCGTCAACCCTCGACCCCGAATTGAAGTCAACTCTCAGTTCTGGCGGCAACTGCTCCGCGAGCGTGCAAGTCGGTCAGTTGATTGCCAAACGCTGTTCCAGCGCTGGCATAGTCAAAGTCGTATTCGATCGGGGGGGCAACCTCTATCACGGTCGTGTCAAAGCCCTCGCAGAAGCAGCTCGCGAAGCCGGGTTAGACTTTTAGAGGAGGTAATGGGTAGCGGGTAATGAGTAATTAAAAAGTCAAAAGTCAAAAGTTGAAAGTTAAAAGGCAAAACCCAGATTTCTTCTATTTTTACTTTTTGCTCAAACTTTTACTTTTTGCTCAAACAATTACCACTTGCCGATCGCCTTTCACCAATTACTAATTCCCACAGGACAAAACTATGGCAGAACAAAAAGAACAGCGCACCAAGAAAAAAAGCAGCAGCAACAAAACGCGCGAAAAAGAATCCGAATGGCAAGAACGGGTCGTTCAGATCCGGCGCGTTACTAAAGTAGTCAAAGGTGGTAAAAAACTCAGCTTCCGCGCCATAGTCATTATCGGCAACGAACGCGGTCAAGTTGGAGTAGGAGTCGGCAAAGCTAGCGACGTAATCGGTGCCGTTAAAAAAGGCGTCGCTGACGGCAAAAAGCACCTAATTGAAGTTCCCCTCACCAAATCTAACTCCATCCCTCACCCCATCAACGGTGACGGTGGCGGAGCTAAAGTCATGATGCGGCCGGCCGCTCCGGGAACAGGCGTAATTGCAGGGGGAGCAGTGCGAACAGTTCTCGAACTAGCAGGAGTCCGCAACATCTTAGCCAAACAGCTAGGTTCTGGCAATCCCTTAAACAACGCCCGAGCCGCAGTCAATGCCCTCTCCACCCTCCGCACCTTGTCCGAAGTTGCTCAAGAACGGGGAATTCCAGTAGAAAACCTCTACGGTTAGGGCACGCGAGAATGGGAAACTGTAAGTTTTGAGTGTTAAGTGCTTGCGGTGAAAATAAAAAATCCGCAACTCAAAACTCACGCACTCAAAACTACTGCGTACCCCCTCTCTAAATACCAATTACCAATTACCAATTACTAAAACTATGAGATTGCAAGACGCCCGACCCAAAGCAGGCTCCCAAAAGCGCCCCCGACGCTTGGGCAGAGGTATTTCTGCCGGTCAAGGCGCGAGCTCCGGCAAAGGGATGCGCGGTCAAAAATCTAGAGCCGGTAGCGGCACTAGACCCGGTTTTGAAGGTGGTCAAAATCCTCTCTACCGCCGTCTCCCCAAGTTGAAAAGCTTCCCTCTAGTGAACCGGAAAGAGTACACTACCATTAATGTAAGTAAATTAGCATCGCTGCCAGCAAACACAGAAGTTACTCTCACCTCTTTGATCCAAGCAAAAATTGTTACCACAGACGACGGACCGCTGAAAATCTTAGGAGATGGTGAACTGAATGTACCTTTGCAAGTGCGCGCCTCGGCTTTTACCGCAGGTGCTCGCACCAAAATTGAAGCTGCAGGCGGAAGTTGCGAATTAGTTGCGTGAAGATTTGAGGTTTGAGAGTATGTCCAAATCTCAAATCCTCAAGCTTGCTATCAGAAAATGATTTAGTCGAAAATCCCAAATCTAAAATCCAAAATCGTAACTATGGACGTTAGTAGAGAGAAAGCGCCAACTGCACAAGAGACGTTCATGCAGATGGCTCAAGCTGCTGGTTTGCGAGGCCGCATCCTTGTAACCATTGGCTTACTGATTTTAGTACGCCTGGGTGTTCACTTGCCAGTCCCCGGAATCGATCGAGTCGCCTTTGCCCAAAATGTCCAAAATAGCCCTTTAATTGGCTTTCTGGATTTGTTCTCAGGAGGCGGCTTGTCAGCTTTGGGGATTTTCGCGTTGGGGATTTTGCCCTACATTAATGCTTCAATTATTGTGCAACTTCTAACTGCGGCTCTGCCAAGCTTAGAAGACTTGCAGAAAAATGAAGGAGAAGCAGGCCGGCGCAAAATTTCTCAAATTACTCGCTACGTTTCATTGGGCTGGGCAATTCTGCAAAGTATTGGCATTGCGATTTGGGTCAGCCCTTTTGCTCAATCTCCAGCGCCTTTATTCATAGCACAAACTGCTTTGGCTCTGACGGCAGGGTCGATGTTTGTGATGTGGGTGTCGGAATTGGTGACGGAGCGCGGCATCGGAAACGGAGCGTCGCTGCTGATATTTATCAACATTGTGTCGGTTTTGCCGCGATCTTTGGGACAAACTTTTGAATTGGCTCAAAGTGGAGACACGCAAGTAGTCGGCCGCGTGGTCGTTCTGCTGCTGGTCTTTTTGGTAACGATTGTCGGGATTGTGTTTGTTCAGGAAGGTACTCGCCGCATTCCGATTATTTCGGCCCGTCGCCAAGTCGGCCGCAAAGTTTATCGGGAGAGCCGGAGTTATCTGCCCCTGCGCTTGAATCAAGGCGGAGTGATGCCGATTATTTTTGCATCTTCGGTGTTGATTGTGCCTTCTTTCCTCGCTCAATCTCTCAATAACCCGTTTTTGGTTCAAGTGGCTAATGTTTTGAGTCCGAACGGCCCTGCCCCTTGGGCTTACGCGCTGTTTTATCTAACTTTGATTCTGTTCTTCAGCTATTTCTACGCTTCGTTGATTGTCAACCCCGTAGATATGTCTCAGAACTTGAAGAAAATGGGCGCCAGCATTCCTGGAATTCGTCCGGGTCAGAAAACGAGTGATTATGTGGAGAAGGTTTTGAACCGTTTGACTTTCTTGGGAGCGATTTTTCTCGGTCTGGTGGCTATTGTACCAACTGCTGTAGAAAGCGCGATCGGCGTGCAAACTTTTAGAGGTTTTGGCGCAACTTCCCTACTGATTCTAGTAGGTGTGGCGATCGAAACTGCTAAGCAAATTCAAACTTACGTCATCTCCCAGCGATATGAAGGAATGGTGAAGTAATCGTCATGCAATTTATTTTCATGGGGCCTCCAGGGGCGGGAAAGGGAACTCAGGCTCAGATATTATCCGCTCTCTGGAAAATACCACATATTTCTACGGGCGAAATCCTGCGCGCCTGCGTGGTAGCGAAAACTGCCTTGGGCCTAAAGGCGCAAGCTTACATGGACAGGGGTGAGTTGGTTCCCGACCAATTGCTGATGGATATCGTGCAGGAACGCTTGAATGAACCGGACGCGAATGCTGGCTGGATTCTCGACGGCTTTCCCCGCACTGTTGCCCAGGCAACTTTTTTAGACAAACTGCTGCAGGAACTTAGCGGTGCCCAGGGGAGTACATCGAACCCGAAATTTGGTCTCAAAGCTGTTAATCTCGACGTGCCTGACGACATTTTGGTGTCTCGCCTGCTGTCGCGGGGCCGGCAGGATGACAATGAGGAGACGATCCGCCGCAGGTTGCAAGTTTATCGCGAGCAAACTGAGCCTTTGATTGATTTTTACAGCGGCCGTCAACAGTTAGTTGCGGTTGATGGCGATCGACAGATGGAATTAGTCACCGCAGAACTGCAACAATCTCTCTCGGGCAACTCTTGAACCCTCTCAATACAGCTTGTTACTCACAAGCTTTTGCTAAGATATGTTAACTAGGAGCTTTTTGTGCTATCAGGTTTTGTGAGGGTTGCTAGAGACCGGATTGAACTCGATACTAATTGCCACAACTTTACTCAAGTAAAGCTAAAGCAAGGGGTTGGTAGAGTCAACAAGTCGATCGAGTCGCCCTAATTATTGCCCCCCGTTCCCGTTTGACTCCTACCACTAAATAGGTTGTGAAGCCAACGCCGGGACACTCCTAGTTAATCAAATGTAGAGTTGAGGTAAATACCAAATTGTCTAAGCAAGATTTAATTGAAATGGAAGGGACAGTGACGGAATCCCTGCCCAATGCGATGTTTCGCGTTGACCTAGATAATGGGTTTAACGTGCTGGCTCACATTTCCGGCAAGATCCGCCGCAACTACATCAAAATTCTGCCTGGCGATCGCGTCAAAGTCGAATTGACTCCCTACGACTTGACCAAAGGCAGGATTACTTATCGCCTTCGGAAAAAATAGGCTTAGATAAAACTTTCTAAAAACTAATTCTAAGTTTAATTTAGAGAGAATTTGGTAAAAAGCTTCAAATTTATGCTATAATGCTACGTTTGTAGTGTTGCCGAGAAGGGCGTCAACAACCCACCAGTGTAGCGGGTTAAGTCATTGTTACACCGTAAAAGTATCGCTCGCCAACACTCTGGCGCAGGCGAACTTTACCCAGCAATGGGAGTGGGTGCAAGCGGGCTCCTTCATGAAACAACCCGCACTTTATACAATTTAATCGAGGAGAGGCCTACACCTTGCCCAGCCTCTCCTCCCACCGCTCTACGGGCAGTCCCAGCGTGCCTGCTCTCCGGTAGAGCGGGGTTCTCCAGGCAGGAAGAAAGATGAAAGTTCGAGCATCTGTCAAAAAAATTTGTGAGAAATGTCGCGTCATCCGCCGTCGCGGTCGAGTGATGGTGATATGCACTAACCCGAAACACAAACAGCGCCAAGGTTAGAAAAAAGCAAGATTGGGCAATGCACGCAGGTGCATCCTAATTGAACATTGTAGCCAAACAGGAAAACTAGGGAGACAAAAAGTGTGGCACGGATTGCCGGGGTAGACCTTCCACGCGATAAGCGCGTCGAAATAGGTCTGACATACATTTACGGAATAGGCTTGTCGAGGGCCCAAAAAATTATCGCTGCAACAGGCGTAAATCCTGACACTCGCGTCAAGGATTTAACAGAGGCAGACGTGACAGCTCTGCGGGCTCATGTAGAAACCACATACCAAATCGAAGGAGACCTCCGGCGCTGGGAGTCAATGAACATCAAGCGCCTGATGGACATCGGAACTTATCGCGGTCGGCGTCACCGTTTGGGTCTGCCGGTGCGGGGCCAGCGAACCCGTACCAACGCCAGAACCCGTCGCGGCGTCCGCCGAACAGTTGCGGGCAAGAAAAAGGCACCTTCCAAGAAGTAACATCTTTTTTGGAAAAATACGCTGGGGGCTGCTGGCTCCTAGCGCTTCGGGACATTAGTTGAGAGAAACGTTAAAGAGACTAATATGGCGCGACAACAAACAGGCAAGAAATCTGGTGCAAAAAAGCAGAAACGGAATGTACCCAATGGGGTAGGCTACATCCAGTCTACCTTTAACAACACGATTGTAACTATTACCGACCTCAACGGCGAAGTGATATCCTGGGCATCGGCAGGTTCCAGCGGTTTTAAAGGAGCTAAGAAGGGGACTCCCTTTGCAGCTCAAACAGCAGCAGAAAGTGCTGCCCGCAGAGCCAACGACCAAGGAATGCGCCAAATAGAAGTAATGGTGAGCGGGCCTGGAGCAGGTCGAGAAACGGCAATTCGGGCGCTCCAAGGGGCGGGACTGGAAATCACCCTGATTAGAGATGTTACCCCAATTCCTCACAACGGCTGTCGCCCTCCCAAGCGGCGTAGAGTCTAAAACGATTTGAGATTTTAGATTTTAGATTTTGGATAATGGCTAACTGCTTAAAGTCAAAAACTAATGGTTCTAACTGTTGCCCCGTCCATCCAAAATCCGAAATCCGTTCAGGGGTATGCTCTGCAATCTAAAATCCAAAATCAAAAATCCAAAGTGGAAAAGGGAGGTCACTCCGTGGCGCAGTTTCAAATTGAATGTATAGAGTCTAACACTGACAAAGATCGCAGTCAGTACGGAAAATTTGTCCTGGAACCGCTCGATCGCGGTCAGGGAACAACTGTTGGGAATGCGCTTCGGCGAGTTCTGCTGTCAAACTTGGAAGGAACGGCAGTAACTTCAGTCCGAATCGCGGGCGTCAATCACGAGTTTGCCACGATCGAAGGGGTACGTGAGGATGTTCTCGAAATTCTCCTGAACATGAAAGAGGTCGTCCTCAAAACTCATTCTCAGCAGCCGCAAATCGGCAGGTTGCGGATTGAGGGGCCAGTCACCGTTACGGCAGATCGATTCGATTTGCCCTCAGAGGTGGAATTGATCGATCGATCCCAGTACATTGCAACTCTCTCCCCAGGCTCAGTTCTGGAAATGGAATTCAGAATTGAAAAAGGCATCGGATACCGAGCAGTAGACCGCAGTCGGGATGATGGATCGGCTTTGGATTTTCTCCAAATTGACGCCATCTTTATGCCGATTCGCAGAGTCAACTACAGCGTTGAAGATGCTCGGGTAGGCGGTACGGTCGAGAAAGACCGGCTGATTATGGAAATCTGGACTGATGGCAGCGTGACTCCTCAAGAAGCTTTGAGTCAATCTGCCAACATCCTGGTAGATTTATTTGCACCTCTCAAAGACATCACCCAAGATTCTCTCAAACCAGAGTATCCAGGTGAAGCCGATCCTACTAGCCAAATTCCGATCGAAGAATTGCAGTTGTCCGTCCGGGCTTACAACTGTCTCAAGCGGGCTCAGATCAACTCAGTCGCAGACTTATTGGATTATACCCAAGAAGACTTGCTCGAGATCAAAAACTTCGGGCAGAAGTCTGCTGAAGAAGTGATTGAAGCTTTACAAAAACGCTTGGGCATTACCTTGCCACAGGAAAAATCAGCTAAAAGTTAATCAACGGGTAACGGGTAAAAAAGTTCTGAATTTTAAGTAGGTGAGTTTTTAAGTTAAAGAATTCACCGCTCAAAACTCGCGGACTATCCCGGCGCCCAATTACCAATTACCAATTACCAACTGCCATGCGTCACCGCTGTCGCGTTCCCCAACTCAACAAACCGGCTGACCAGCGCCGCGCCCTACTGCGCTCGCTGACCACCGAATTAATCCGCCACGGTAAAATCACTACCACTCTAGCCCGCGCCAAAGCGCTGCGCTCAGAGGCGGACAGGATGATTACTCTCGCCAAAGATGGCTCCTTGGCCGCTCGCCGGCAAGCTATGGGCTTTATCTACGACAAACAGTTAGTACACGCTTTGTTTGAGGCGGCACAAGAACGGTACGGCTCGCGCAACGGGGGCTACACCCGCGTAGTACGAACTGTCCCCCGTCAAGGAGACAATTCCGAAATGGCGATCGTTGAACTGGTTTAATTCAATTTTGGGTTGGAGATTTGTGATTTATGACTGACAATCGAAAATCCCCAATCGAAAATCCCCAATCGATACAGCGCGTTGCTCTGGTGATCCAATACCTCGGCACTAACTTTCACGGTTGGCAGCGACAGCCGAACCAGCGTACAGTACAAGAAGAAATTGAAACAGCAATATCGACTGTTCTGGAACGCCCGGTAACGCTGCACGCTGCTGGGAGAACTGATGCGGGAGTTCACGCCGCTGCTCAAGTAGCCCATTTTGATGCCCGCGGCCCAATTCCGGCTCACCGCTGGGCAAGCGTTCTCAACTCTCGACTGGCAAAAGATATTTTAATTCGAGCTTCGGCAAAGGTGGAACCTACCTGGCACGCTCGGTTCTCAGCCAGTTGGCGGCGCTATCGCTACACCCTTTATACAGACCCGACCCCTAATTTGTTTGTGCGTCCTTTTGCTTGGCACTGCTACCGGGCCCCTGTGGATGAATCTTTGATTCAGTCAGCTTTGACACCCCTAATCGGGCGGCATCACCTGGCTGCTTTCCACCGCGCGGGTTCTACCCGCCCCCATTCCTGGGTGGACGTACAAGCGGCAGAGTGTCACCGTTCTGGGCCTCTTGTCTATATTGAGGTTCAGGCGAGCGGGTTTCTGTACGGGATGATGCGGCTGCTGGTGGGATTGCTGGTGCAGGTGGGTTGCGGGGAAAGGCCGATCGACAATTTCACAGATATCTGGGTCAACGAACGCCGAGAAATGGTAAAATGTGCCGCTCCCGCTCAAGGTTTGTGCCTGCTGCGGGTTGGCTATTCAGAATTTCCATTTCCCCCAGATATCTGGTACGACACTCAGCCAAAATTAGTCATGAGTCATGAGTCATTAGTCATTAGGTAACTACTAATAAAAAACTAAGGACAACTAACAATTAAAAACTGACAACTGACAACAGACAACAAACAACAGACAACAAACAACAAACAATGAACAAAACTTACGTCCCTACTCAAGACTCCCTAGAGCACAAGTGGTACGTGGTCGATGCCGCCGACCAGCGGCTGGGCCGTCTGGCAACTGAAGTTGCCATGTACCTCCGGGGGAAACACAAACCGACTTACACTCCTTCTATGGATACCGGCGACTTCGTAATAGTCATCAATGCTGACAAAATCGCTGTTACTGGCAAAAAACGCACCCAGAAAATCTACCGCCGCCATTCTGGAAGACCGGGCGGCATGAAAACAGAAACTTTTGCAAAATTGCAAGCACGTTTGCCCGAAAGAATTGTCGAAGAAGCTATACGAGGAATGCTGCCTCACACTTCTCTGGGCAGACAACTGTTTACTAAACTGAAGGTGTACGCTGGCCCCAACCACCCGCACCAAGCTCAAAAACCAGAAGAATTAATTGTTCACACGATTCCCGGAGGAAATGAGTAATGCAAGCAACAGATACATCCGGTCGCGCTGTGTACTGGGGTACCGGCCGCCGCAAGTGTTCCGTAGCGCGGGTGCGCTTGGTTCCCGGCACTGGCATACTGACTGTCAATGGTAAAGATGGGGATTTGTACCTGCAATTCAACCCTACTTATTTGGCTCTCGCTAAGGCCCCTCTGGAAACTTTGGGTCTGGAAAATGAGTACGACATTTTGGTAAAAGTCGAAGGCGGTGGCTTGACAGGCCAAGCTGACTCGATTCGCTTGGGTGTCGCTAGAGCACTTTGTCAGTTAGACCCGGACAACCGCAAGCCTCTGAAGACTGAGGGCTATTTGACTCGCGACCCGCGGGCCAAAGAACGGAAAAAGTACGGTTTGCGGAAAGCTCGCAAGGCTCCTCAATACTCGAAGCGGTAATCGAGGGAAGAAGGAAGAAGGAAGAAGGAAAAGGCAAAAATTATCTATCCAGATTTTATCTGCCTTTTTTTGAAGTTTATTTCCGATTCCTGATTCCTGGTTCCAACAGATATAAGGCAAAATTCGTGCTGTTGTTGGTGTACAAGTCCTGCGGCAGCTAAAATGGTTGTAAAGTCAAAAATTAGAGAGTAAAAAACAATGGCAAAAGATGGCATTCACCCTGAGTGGTATCCTGAAGCTCAGGTTTATTGCAACGGGGAACTTGTGATGACTGTGGGTTCAACTAGACCAAAACTTCAAGTTGATGTCTGGTCGGGAAATCATCCTTTTTATACTGGCACTCAGAAGATTATTGATACTGAAGGTCGTGTGGAGCGCTTTATGCGGAAATACGGCATGAGCGAGGTAGAAATGCCGAAGGCAGATGCTTCCTCTGGACCGCTGAAAATGGAAGAGCCGAAAGCAGATGCTTCTAAGGCTGCTGGTAAAGGCAAAAAGAAGAAGTAGCCGGATTGTCATTTGTCCGCAGTTTGTTGAGAGTAGTTCTTTCTACTGGCAACTTACCGCCCTCGGATTTTAGATTTTAGATGGAAGACTGGCTGCGGCTGGCAGTAGAGTTCGATCGCGTAGAGTTCGACCGACATTCTATCCTAAGTGTTCTTCAGTTCTAAGATCTAAAATCTAAAATCGATCCGCCCTCGGATTGGAGAGTTTAGATTGAAGACTTGCTACGGCTGGCAGTAGAGTTCGATCGAGTAAAGTTCGACCGAGATTCTATCCCAACTGTTCTTCAAATCTAAAATCTAAAATCTAAAATCTAAAATCTAAAATCGATTGACAAAGGACAACTGACAATGGCTGAATCTTATTTGCTGGATAAATTGAAGTCGGTAGAGCAAACTTTTAATGAGTTGACTCGCCGCATGGCTGACCCGGATGTGGCTAGGGACAATCAAGAGTTTCAACGGGTAGCGAAAGCTCGATCGTCCTTGGAGGAAGTGGTCGATACTTTTGCTCTGTGGAAAACGACTCAGGAAGATTTGGTGGGCGCGCGACAGGTTCTCAAGGAAGCCGCGGGCGATCGAGATATGCAAGAAATGGCTGCCCTGGAAGTTGAGGAACTTGAGTCGAAGCTGGAGAATTTGGAAAGTCGTTTGAAGGTTTTGCTGCTCCCCCGCGACCCGAATGATGACAAGAATATTATGCTGGAAATTCGGGCGGGTACTGGCGGTGATGAGGCTAGTATTTGGGCTGGAGATTTGCTGCGGCTGTATTCGCGCTACGCTCAAACTCAAGGCTGGCAGGTGAAGTTGGTGAGCGAGTCGCTGGCGGAAATGGGCGGCTTTAAAGAGGTGATTCTGGAAATTACAGGCGACAGCGTTTACAGCAAGCTGAAGTTTGAGGCTGGAGTACACCGGGTGCAGCGGGTGCCTGTGACTGAGGCTGGCGGCCGGGTACATACTTCGACGGCGACGGTGGCTGTGATGCCGGAGGTTGATGATGTGGAGATTCACATCGATCCGAAGGATATTGAGATGAGTACGGCTCGATCGGGCGGTGCTGGCGGCCAAAACGTGAACAAGGTGGAAACTGCTGCGGATTTGTTTCACAAGCCGACGGGAATTCGGATTTTCTGTACTGAGGAGCGGAGTCAGTTGCAGAATAAGGAGCGGGCGATGCAGATTTTGCGGGCTAAGCTCTATGAGATGAAGTTGCGGGAGCAGCAGGATGAGGTGAAGTCCCGGCGTTTAGCTCAGGTTGGTACTGGTTCGCGATCGGAGAAGATCCGCACTTACAACTATAAGGACAATCGGGCTACGGACCACCGTTTGGGGGAGAATTTCTCGCTCAATAGTGTTTTGGAAGGGGATATTGAGGGGATTATTCAAACTTGCATTTCTCAGGATCAGCAGGAACGTTTGGCTGAGTTGGCTGCTTCTACTAATTGATGGAGTGGTGGGGGGCTAGGCGCATTGTTTGCTCAGCCTCAGTTCCCTTGTTACGCGGGAGATCTGGTTGAGTAGGGCTTCCCAAATTCCATTGGCGATCGCCACTGGATATTGGAAATGTTCGAGGTCGTATTGTACAATGACTTCTAGGGGTGCTAGGATTTGCTGGTTTCGACAACTGGCAATTGCTGCGATCGCCTCTAGTTGCCATCTGGCAAATAGTCTGTAGCTGAAAAAGGAACTGCATTTTTTTCCTTTCTGATTCAGGTAAACGACTATTACTTGATGTTGTTTGGGATAGACTTTGACGATGCGGTTGACGGGCATTCTCAGGGCTTCGGCTGCTTCTATTTTGGAGATTTGCCAGCATTTGGGTTTGAGCCAACCGGAGGCTGTAAGGCTTTGACGTGTATGGCTGGGCTTGTGAGTTTTTTGAGTGCGTCTCTTGGTCATTGCTATTTCTCCTCAAGAAACTTTAATTAAAATTAAAATTTTCAATGTAATTAAAATAATATCTGCTAAATCTTCTCCTGTCAAGCAAGACAGGTAAATTTGTTGGTACACAAGTAAACTAGGAATTGTGGTTATCTCGTGGCTGATATCGTGGACGCAGAAGCTAAGAAAAAACTGAGTGAGGTTGTTAAATTAGCGCGGGGTTCGATGAGTCTGACTGCTTTTGGCAAGCTGTTGGGAGTTTCTGCTGCTTCTGTCTTGTATTGGGAAAAGGGGCAGGTACTTCCAGATACGAAAAATTTGACTCAGATTGCGACAAGAGCAGGCTTTACGATGGAAGAGCTCATGGCTCATCTTGAAGGCAAGCCGGTGCAGGAACCCGTAGATACTAACGATCTGCTTAAAAAAATTCAATCTATACCAATTAGTGAGTTGGCAGTGATTGGTAGAGCTGTGATGGATAGACTCGCGGCGGCGGCTGAGTCGTCTGGGAAATATAGTTGATGTATCACTTCGTAAGTAGACTGGTAGATAAGGTTGAGTAACCTTCTAGTCGTCAACATCCAAAATAGACAAAAACTTAGTGAAATTATCAAAACAGCTCGCGGGACAATGAGTCAGCGAGCCTTGGGCAAGCTTTTGGGCGTTTCCCCTACCGCTGTTGAGCTTTGGGAAAGGGGCGATACGGTTCCTGATACTGAAAACTTGGCTAAGCTCGCTGCGAGAGCTGGTTATTCGGTGGAAGAACTTCTGAGATTTTTGGATAGGAAGCCAGTTTCAGATCCGTTAGATATTCAAGATATTATCATTGGTAACAAGTTAAGCTAAGAAAGCATTTGTCAATCAGCAATTATGCTCAAAATTTACTCGGATTTTGGGCCCAAAACTGAGATTTGGGCGATCGTGCGATCGTGCCGAGGGTGATATTTATACCTACTCCCTCTCAAAGGGTGAATTTTCCACTCCTAAAACAGCAGTTTTTTTGAGTAATATTACTCATTGACAAATGCAATTAAGTCTTAACTTGTTACCAATGAGATATTATCAATAAAATTAGGTTCTTGCCTCTGAGTCAGGTGGCGCTAATTGGCAAAGCTGTAGCGGATAGATTCGCTGCATCGGCTGAAGCTGCTGGGGAATGAGTATTAGATAGATTTATCTGTAAACTAGGAGTTGTGTTTATCTGGTGACTTATACTGTGGACGCAGAAGCTAAGAAAAAACTGAGCGAAGTTGTGAAGCTAGCGCGTGGCTCCATGAGTTTTAGCGCTTTTGGTAGGCTATTGGGAGTCTCTGGGTCTGCTGTTCAGTATTGGGAGAAAGGACAGGTACTCCCGGATACGAAAAATTTGACGCAGATTGCGACAAGAGCGGGCTTTACGATGGAAGAGTTAATGGCTCATCTCGAAGGCAAGCCAATGCCGGAACCTCTGGATACCAACGACTTGCTTAAAAAATTCAATGTATGCCGATCGCAGATTTGGCGGTAATTGTCCGAGCGGGCGTCGAGCGGCTGGCTAATGCTGCTGAGTCTTCAGGGAAATATAGCTGAGCGGTATTTGTCCGATCGCCCTTAAAAA
>Ga0164305_10000176_pt1 | contig 21671 bp, 17 predicted proteins | sample Whisoiple_237_MG_FD_110215 | JGI IMG/M metagenome (GOLD analysis project Ga0164305, IMG submission 110215) | Soil microbial communities amended with pyrogenic organic matter from upstate New York, USA - Whitman soil sample_237_MG | ecosystem: Environmental > Terrestrial > Soil > Agricultural...
GGAACATCCACCACGCCCGGGCGGACGAACGGATTCCGACGGTGTCGTAGACAACGATCATGTCCCGGTCCGAAATCCCGAGACTTCCCATCCGCGCCGCGAAGGCGTCAGGCGTCGGGAGCATATGCGGCAGGGAGCTGTCCGGGTCCGAACTGGCGTCCAGATCGAAGAAGACGGCGCCGGGAATGCGTGCGGCTTCGAAATCCGGCCGGCCGTCACGGCCGTCCAGATGCCAACTGGCGTCGACGAGGCGCAGGCCGGGATCGCCGAGGCGTGCAGCGAGGTCTTCGGTCGAGATCAGAGGCGAGCGATCGGTCATGGTGCGGTCCGGCGCGCCGGTCAGTCGCGCGCGAGAACCAGCTGCACCACGTCGGTCCGTGCCGAGCGGAAGCCGGCCTCGCAATAGGCCAGGTAGAAACGCCACAGCCGCCGGAAGCGTTCGTCGAACCCGCCCATGCGGCGGATGTCGGGCCAGGCCGCCTGGAAGCGCTCGTCCCACAGCTTGAGGGTCTCGGCATAATCCTGTCCGAACCGCTCGATGGCCCGCCACTCCAGACCGGCGCGGTCGATGACCGGCCTCAACACCTCCTCCGACGGCAGCATGCCGCCCGGGAAGATGTATTTCTGGATGAAGTCCGTCCGCTTGTTATAGTCGCCGAACAAGGCGTCATCGATGGTGATGATCTGCAGCCCCGCCTTGCCGCCGGGCTTCAGCAGGTCGTGGATCTGTCCGAAATAGGCGGGCCAGAATTCCTGACCGACGGCCTCGAACATCTCGATAGAGGCGACGCGGTCGAAGGTCCCCGCGACGTCGCGATAGTCGACGAGCTGGATATCGACGCGGTCAGACAAGCCTGCGTTGAACATTCGTTGGCGGGCGAAGTCGTACTGCTCCTGCGAGATGGTGATGGCGGTCACACGTGCGCCGACATCTTTCGCCGCGAACTCGGCGAAACCGCCCCAGCCGCAGCCGATCTCGAGCACCGACTGCCCGGACTGCAGGTCCATCAGGCGAGCGAGCGAGGCGTATTTCTCGCGCTGTGCCGCGTCCAGCGCCATGCCGGCCCGGGTGAACCTGGCCGAGGAATAGGTCATCGAGGAGTCCAGCCACGACGCATAGAAGGCGTTGCCGAGGTCGTAGTGGGCGTGGATGTTCTTGCGCGAACCCTTGCGGCTGTTGCGGTTCATACGGTGGGTGAACCAGTTGACCGCCTTCATCGCCGGATGGCCGTCGACCAGACGGCGGATGTGATCGTAGTTGTTGGCGAAGGACTCCAGCAGGGCGGCCAGGTGCGGGCTTTCCCACTCGCCGGCCATATAGCCCTCCGCGAAGCCGATATCGCCCGACGCGAGGACCCGGCGCGCGAAGCGGTAGTCCTTGATGTCAAAGATGGCCGTGACGCCCGGCTGCGGCCCGTCCAGTTGATGGCTCTCGCCGTTCGGCAGCAGAACGGTGAGGCGGCCGAAGGTCCAGTTCGCGGCGAGAAGACGCAGCAGCAGGGAGAACCCGCGGGGCGTGCGGGCGCCTGCATCGCGCCGCTCGGCGGTGACCGACGTCATGGGCGGAACTCTCCGACACGCGGCCGAGGGCCGTCAATCCCTTTCGGCCTCGCGGCCCGCGGCGACGGATTTGAGGGCGTCCAGTGCCCGCTGCCGGGCCTCTGCGTGATCGACAACGGGATTCGGATAGTCGTGACCCGGTCGGAACTGCGCGGCGGCGAGGATGTCCGGCGGCGCCGTCCAGGGCGCGTGAAGCCAGCGGTCTGGCAATCGACGGAGTTCCGGAACCCAGCGTCGGACGTATCGGCCGTCTGCATCGAATTTCTGCCCCTGTATGACCGGATTGAAGATTCGGAAGTACGGTGAAGCATCCGCACCGGATCCAGCGACCCACTGCCAATTCTGAACATTGGACGCGAGGTCGGCGTCCACAAGGGTGTTCCAGAACCACCGCTCGCCCTCGCGCCAGTCGATCAACAGGTGTTTGATCAGGAAGGAGGCGACGATCATGCGGACCCGATTGTGCATGAATCCGGTCGCCCAGAGCTCTCGCATGCCGGCGTCGACGACAGGATAGCCGGTCCGCCCCGCCTTCCATGCCGCGAGGCCGTCCGGATCGTCGCGCCACGGCATGGCGTCATACTCGGGCCGGAAGGCCGTATCGATCATATGAGGGAAGGCGTGCAGCAGGTGGGCCGAGAACTCGCGCCAGCCGATCTCTGCGACGAATTTTTCCGCTTCGGCCGGGGGAGCCAGACCTTCGGCGGCCGCTGCGCGCGCTGACGCGATCGCTCGCCAAGGGCTCATCTCGCCGAAATGCAGATGCGGAGACAGGCGGCTGGTCGCCGGCTCGGCAGGACGGTCCCGGCCAACAGAATAGGATTTGAGCCCCCGGGCGACAAAAGCGGACAGGGCAGCCGCGGCCCCCGCCTCGCCCGGGGTCCAGTCGAAGCCGCCGGACCAATCGGGACGCGACGGATGCAGCGCCCAGGCGTCGATCTCGTCAGACGCAAGTCCGGGCGGGCTCGCGAGCACGAGCGGGCCGGCTGTCGGAGACGGGGCCGAGGCCGTGGCGAGCAGGGCCTTCAGGAAGGGAGTGAAGACCTTGTACGGCTGGCCCGCGCCGTTCAACACGCCGCCCGGTCGGCAAAGGAGGGCGCCATTGTAGCCCTTGCATTCGACACCCTCGACCTTGAGCGCGTGGGCGATGTCGGCGTCGCGGACGAAGGCGTCCGGTTCGAAGAGTCGGTTCAAATAGACGGCGTCGGCGCCGGTTTCCTCGATCAGGCGACGCAGTTCGGCCTCGCTGTCGCCGCGGCGCAGGATGAGGCGCGCGCCGCGCTCCCGGAGGGATGCGTCGAGGGCGCGAACGGATTTGTCCAGCCACCACAGGGAGGCGGCGCCCATCGGCCGGACGGCTGCGCCCTGGTCGAGGATATAGACGGCGAGCACCGGTCGGCCGGTTTCGGCAGCATGGATCAGGGCCGGGTTGTCTTCCAGCCGCAAGTCCTGTCGGAACCACAGGATGACGGGTCGGGCTTCGGCTTCGGTGGTCATCCGTGCAGGCTCCGTGATAGCTTGCGAACCACACCGTCCGACGCCACCTGATCGCCGCATGAGTGCGGCATGAGCCGCGTGTCGCCAAGCCGCAAATCCGGGAAAACCGTCTTGTCCAAGCCCAACGCCGTCATCGACATCAAGGAAGGCCTGACGCGCCCCGTCAGCATCGGCGGCGGTCAGCGGATCGTCTTCATCGCCGGCCCGTGCCAGCTGGAAAGCCGCCAGCACGCGCTGGAAATGGCTCATGCGCTGAAGGAGATCGGCGAGCGCCTGAACGTCGGGATCATCTACAAGACCAGTTTCGACAAGGCGAACCGGACCAGCGCGACCGCGGCGCGGGGTTTCGGGCTTGAGGGCTCGCTGCCGATCTTCGCGGAAATCCGCCAGGCGACGGGCCTCCCGGTGCTGACCGACGTCCATACTGAGGAGCATTGCCGGATCGCAGCCCAGGCCGTGGACGTGCTGCAGATCCCGGCCTTCCTGAGCCGCCAGACGGACCTGCTGCTGGCCGCTGCGGCGACCGGCAAGGTCATCAACATCAAGAAGGGCCAGTTCCTCGCCCCTTGGGACATGAAGAACGTCATCGCCAAGGTGGTCGGCGCCGGCAACCCCAACGTCATGGCTTGCGAGCGAGGCGCCAGCTTCGGCTACAACACACTGGTGAGCGATATGCGGGCCCTTCCGGTGCTCCGCGAGATCGGCTGTCCGGTGGTCTTCGACGCGACCCACAGCGTGCAGCAGCCGGGCGGTCAGGGCACATCCTCGGGCGGGCAGCGCGAATTCGTGCCGGTCTTGGCGCGCGCCGCCGTGGCCGTAGGCGTGGACGCCGTCTTCATGGAAACGCACCAGGACCCCGACAATGCGCCGTCCGACGGGCCGAACATGGTGCCGCTGGACCAGTTCGAGGCCTTGGCCGCCGACCTGATCGCCTATGACGACCTGACCAAGGCGCGGATGGCGAAGGCCGCCTGAATCCGATAGGCCAGAGGGATGGCTGAACGCACGCTGGATCTCGGACAATTGCAGGCCCTGCTGGAGCGGGTGCGCGGGCTGAGGGTGGCCTGCGTCGGCGACCTGATGCTGGACCGCTATGTCTATGGCGAGGTCAGCCGGATTTCGCCGGAAGCGCCGATCCCCGTGCTGCGCACGCGCCGGACCATCGCCATGCCCGGCGGGGTGGGCAATGTGGCGCGCAACGTCGCCGCGCTGGGCGGTGTGGCGCGGCTGGGCGCTGTGGCGGGACAGGATCCTGCCGGAGACGAGCTAGCGGCCCTGATCGCGGGCGAGTCGGGCATCGAGGACGCCGTCGAACGGCGGGCCGGCGTGGCCACCATCGTCAAGACCCGCTTCGTCGCCGCCGGCCAGCAGTTATTGCGGCTGGATGAGGAGGCCGCGGCACTGATGGGCGATGAGACCGACGCCTTTTCTGGCGCTTCCGTCTATCTTCTATCGGATTACTCCAAAGGAGTAGTCAGCGATCTGGTCATCGCCCAGGCCCTGTCGGCAGCGGCGAAGAGCGGGGCGCCGGTCGTCGTGGATCCCAAGGGCCGCGACTTCGCCCGCTATGGCGCGGTCGATCTGATCAAGCCGAACGCCAGCGAACTGGGCGCCGCCACGGGCCTGCCGGTCGAGAGCGACGCCGAGGTCGAGGCGGCGCTGAAGGCGCTCCTGCACGCGACGACGGCCAGGGCCGTGGTGGTGACGCGCGCCGGCAAGGGCATGAGCCTGATGCGGCGCGGCGAGGCGGCGAAACATTTCCCCGGCCGGGCGCGCGAGGTGTTCGACGTCTCGGGCGCCGGCGACACCGGTCTGGCGGCGCTGGGACTGGCGCTGGGCGCGGGGGCGTCGCTGGAGACTGCGGTGGAGTTCGCGATCCTGGCCTCGGGCGTGGTGGTCGGAAAGTCGGGGACGGCCGTCGTGACCCCGGCCGAGCTGATCGACGCCGAGATGAGCCAGCACGCGGCGGGCGCCCACGCCAAGGTCACGCCGCTGGAAGAGCTGGCGGATGTTGTCGAAAGCTGGAAAGGGCAGGGTCTGAAGGTTGGCTTCACCAACGGGTGTTTCGACATCCTGCATCGAGGCCACGTGGCCTATCTGGCGCAGGCGCGCGGCTGGTGCGACCGGCTTGTGGTGGCGCTGAACACAGACGCCTCGGTGCGCCGGCTGAAGGGCGAGGGGCGGCCGATCAACGATCTGGACAGCCGCGCCGTGGTCATCGGCGGGCTTCAGTCCGTGGACCGGGTGACGGCGTTCGACGATCCGACGCCGCTGGCGCTGATCGAGCGGCTGCGGCCCGACGTCCTGATCAAGGGCGCGGACTACACGCGTGAGGGCGTGGTGGGCGGCGATCTGGTCGAGAGCTGGGGCGGCGAGGTGAAGCTGGCCACGTTCGAGGACGGCTATTCGACCACGAAGACGGTCGAGAAGATGAAGGGCGAGGCATGATCCGGCGCATGATCGTGGTGACGGGCGGGGCCGGCTTCATCGGCTCGAACATCGTCGCGCGCCTGTGCGCCGAGGGGCGGCGGGACATTGTCGTCTGCGACCGGCTGGAGGCGGCTGAGCTGGGCAAGTGGAAGAATCTGGCCAAACACCCGATCGCCGATTTCTGGGAGCCGGAAGAGCTGTTCGAACAGCTGGAGCGGAATGCCGAACGGATCGAGGCGGTGATCCATATGGGCGCGATCTCCTCGACGACAGAGCCGGACGCGGATCTGATCCTGCGCACCAATTTCAGCCTGTCGCGGGACCTGTGGGCCTGGTGCGCCCTGCGTGACGCGCGGCTCATCTACGCCTCTTCGGCGGCGACCTACGGCGACGGCGGACTGGGATTCGAGGATCATGACGATCTTCGGTCGCTGTCTGCGCTCAGGCCGCTAAACGCCTATGGGTACTCGAAATATCTGTTTGATCAGTATGCGGCGCGGCAGGCCCAGGCGCGGACGGCGCCGAGCCAGTGGGCGGGGCTGAAATTCTTCAACGTCTATGGGCCGAACGAGTACCACAAGGGCGGGATGAAGTCGGTCGTGGCCCAGATCTGGCCCAAGGTTCAGGCGGACCAGCCGGTGACCCTCTTCCGCTCGCACAATCCGAACTACGCCGACGGCGGCCAGATGCGCGACTTCGTCTTCGTCGATGACGTGGTCGACATGGTCGAGTGGCTGCTTGAGACGCCGGAGGTTTCCGGGGTTTTCAACGCCGGCTCCGGGCAGGCGCGGTCGTTCCTCGATCTGGCCAACGCCACATTCGCGGCTGCGGGCAAGACGCCGCGGATCGAATACGTCGATACGCCCGAGAGCATTCGCGACAAATACCAGTATTTCACCGAGGCCCGGATGGAGCGGGTGCGCGAGGCCGGTTTCAACGGGCTGTCGACGCCGCTTGAAGAGGGCGTGCGCCGCTATGTGCAGGACTTCCTCGCCAAGGCGGATCCGTATCGATGAGTCGGCGTCGGCTGACCTTTCGGCAGTGGGTCGGCTGGATCGGCCTGACGCTGATCCTTTTGCTGGCTGCCGCGGTGGCTGTGTGGCGCGGGGACATTCTGAGGGCGGGACTGGACCCGCAGGTGCCGTTCCAGACCTACAAGCCGCCCCCTGCACCTGATTACGGCGCGCCGGCGGCCTGGGCGCTGCGTGAGACGCGGACCCCGGGGGCGGGACCGGCGGCGATCTTCTTCGTCCATTCGACCACCTATGACGGCGGGCGGGAGTGGAACGGGCCGATCGGCGACCGTGCGGCCGACGCCTATCTGAGCCGGGTGGTCCTGCCCAACTATGCGGGGCCATTCGCGCGGGCCGGGGCGATCAGCGCGCCGCGTTACCGGCAGGGCAGCCTCTACACCCGTCTGACGCTGCGCGAGGATGCGCGCGAGGCGCGGGCCTTCGCCTATGGCGATGCAGCGGCGGCCTTCGATGTCTGGATCGCCAATCATCCGTCCGGTCCCATCGTTCTGGCCGGGGTGGATCAGGGCGGCGACATGGTCGAACGGCTGGTGCGCGAGCGGGTGGCGCCTGATCCGGCCCTGCGCCGGCGGCTGGTCGCGGCCTATCTGATCGATACGGTGGCCGCGGCCGACGGCCTGTCGCCGCTGGTTCCGGCCTGTGCGCGGCGCGATCAGGTGGGCTGTGTCGTAGGCTGGTCGCCGGTGGGCGAGAGCAATGACGGTGCGGCGCGTCGGCGGCTGCGAAGGGCGCTGGTCTGGGATGCGCGGGGACGGCTGGTCGACCTGGACGGGCGTGCGGCGCTGTGCGTCAACCCGGTGACCGGCTCGACCGACACCGCCCCGGTCGAGATGCGGTTCCACAAGGGAGCGACCAACGCCACGGGGCTGGAATGGGGCGCCCGGCCGGCCCTCATGGCGCGCGAGATCGCCACCCAGTGCCGCGGCGGCCTGTTGCGCCACACGGAGCCGACCACGGAGTCGTTCCGCGAGACGGGCAGCTGGGCGGATCGAAGAAAAGCCCGGCCATACAATCTGTTCTACGGCGATATTGAAGCCGACGTGCAGGCGCGGTTGACGGCCTGGCAGTCGCGTCCGGCGGCCTAGTCGATCCCGGGACGATCGTTGCGCCAGTCGAACAGGGCCTCCAGCACCCTGACCGCGTCGCCGCGCGGCGACGTCAGATCGGGATCGCGGCCCAGCACCAGTCTGGCGTCGTCGGCGGCCGTCAGCATCAGGGCGCGGTGACGGATCGGGTCGGCGAAGCGATAGGCCGGGAAGCCGCTCTGCTTCAGGCCCAGCGGATCGCCGCCGCCGCGCAGCCGGAAATCCTCCTCGGCGATCTCGAAGCCGTCCTCGGTGCGCCGCAGGGTTTCCAGTCGGGTCTTCGCCGTCTCGCCGAGGCCGTCGTCGCCGCCTCCGTACAGCAGGATGCAGGCGCTCGCCTTGGCTCCCCGGCCAACGCGGCCGCGCAGCTGGTGCAACTGGGCGAGGCCGAACCGGTCGGCGTGTTCGATGACCATGATGGTGGCGTTGGGCACATCGACCCCGACCTCGACCACGGTGGTGGCGACCAGCAGGGGAATACGGCCGTCGGCGAATTCGGCCATGACGGCCTCGCGTTGGGGCCCGGGCATCTGGCCGTGGGCCAAGCCGACCTCGACCTTGAGGATACGGCGCAGGTCGGCGGCGCGGGCCTCTGCGGCGGCGAGGTCTGAGGCCTCGCTCTCGGCCACCAGCGGGCAGATCCAGTAGGCTTGGGCGCCGCTGTCGATGGCGGCCTTCAGCCGTTTGGCCACCTCGCCGATGCGGGCGAGCGGCAGGACGGCCGTGGTGACGGGGGTGCGACCCGGGGGCTTCTCCATCAGACGGGAGACTTCCAGCTCGCCGTACTGGGTCAGTTCAAGCGTGCGCGGGATGGGTGTGGCCGACATGGTCAGCAGGTGCACGCCGCCGATACGCGGGTCGCCCTTGGCCTGAAGCCGCTGGCGTTCGTTGACGCCGAACCGGTGCTGTTCGTCGATGACGGCCAGCGCCAGCCGGTCGAAGCGCACGGAGTCCTGGAACAGGGCGTGGGTGCCGATGGCGACCTGGGCCTCGCCCGAGGCGAGGGCGGCGAGGCGGGCGCGCCGTTCCGCGGGGGTGTCGCGGCCGGTTAGGAGAACGGCGCTGACGCCCGCCGCCTCCATCATTGGAGCAATACGCTGGAAATGCTGGCGGGCGAGGATTTCAGTCGGCGCCATCAGGGCGGACTGGAAGCCCGAGGCGGCGGCGTCGGCCAGGGCGAGCGCGGCGACGGCGGTCTTGCCCGAGCCGACATCGCCTTGCAGCAGCCGCCCCATCTGCTCCCCTGAGGCGAGGTCGCGGCGGATTTCGGCGACGGCCTGCCGCTGGGCGCCGGTGAGCTCGAAGGGCAGGGACGCGAGCAGGCGGGCCGAGGCGTCGCCCGGATGGATACGCGGAGCCGGCGTGATCTGACGGGCGCGGCGCCGCCGGGCGAGGGCGAGCTGGTGGGCGAACAGTTCGTCATAGGCCAGCCGCTGGCGGACGGGGGCGTCGGGCTCCAGATCGGGTTCGGCCTCGGGGGCGTGCAGCCGCATCAGGGCGGCGCGCCAGCCGGGCCAGCGGGTCTTCGCCAGCCAGGCGGGGTCCTGCCATTCTGGCAGGTCCGGGGCGTGCTGGAGAGCGGCCTGGACCAGTTTGCGGATGACGCGCGAGGACAGGCCCTGGGTCGCCGGATAGACGGGCTCGATCGCGGCGATGTCGGAGGCCTGTTCCGGAGTGAAGATGTCCGGGTGGACGATCTGGACCTCGTTGTTGAACCGCTCGACCTTGCCAGTGACCAGTCGGGTCTGGCCCCGGGGCAGCAGGCGGTCGATGTGCTGGGCCGAGCCGCCGAACCAGATAAGATGAACGAAGCCCGTGGGGTCGGTCGCCCGGACCTTGATCGGCGCGCCCGGTTTGGAGGGCACGATCAGCCGGTCGATGCTGATCTCGAAAATCCCGACCTGACCCTCGACGGCGTCCACGGCGGTCATCGGACGGCGCACGATCAGGCCGGACGGCGACAGGAACAGGACGTCGCGAACCAGCGGACCCGCCAGCTTCTGGACGAGCGGCAGCACCTTGGGCCCCACGCCTTTCAGGGTGGAGACCTCGGCGAAAAGGGGAAAGAGAATCTCGGGCCGCATCACGCGACAGCATAGCTGGCGAAACGGCGGGGGGAACGCTATCTGACCCGTCCTGTTTACTGACCGACCGGGCAAGGAAGCTTGTGGCCGATATAGACGCGCGTCCCGAAGAGACTTCCGCCCGCGAGCGGCTGGGCCGGATCGTGTTCCGGGCCTGGCGGCGCGGGTTCCGCGAGGCCGATCTGGTGCTCGGGCCGTTCGCGGACCAGGTGGGGGCGACGCTGACTGACGACGAACTGGATTCCCTGGAGGCTCTGCTGGCCGAAGACGACGATCACCGACTATACGCCTGGATCATCGGCAGCGAGCCGACGCCTCCGGTGCATGACACCGCCGTGATGGGCAAGATCCGCGAGTTCATGTGCGACCACGTCGCCGCTGCCGTGGCCGAGGGCGCCGGTTGATGGACGCCGTGCTGCCCAAACGGGCTGATCAGGAACTGGGCGGGGCCCCCGAGGGACTGGACGCCCTGACCGTCGCCGAACGGCTGAAGGCCGAGGGCGGCGTCGGCGTCTTCGTAGCGCGGGACTACGCCCGGATGGGCGAGTTCGTGCAGGCGTTCGGCTTCTTCGCCCAGGACATCGAGGTTATCGAGTTCCCGGCCTGGGACTGCCTGCCCTACGACCGGCTCAGTCCGTCGTCGTCGGTGTCGGCCGAGCGGATGGCGGCGCTGACGAAGCTGGCGCAGCGTCAGAAGGGCGACAGCAAGCCGACGCTGGTCGTGACCACGGTCGGGGCGGCGATCCAGCGGACGCCGCCGCGCGAAGTGACCTGCGGAGCGGGCTTCGAGACGACGGTGGGCCTCGATCTCGATACGGCGGCGCTGGAGCGGTATTTCGCGGCCAACGGCTATATGCGCGCCTCGACCGTGTCCGAACGCGGCGAGTTCGCGGTGCGCGGCGGGGTGATCGACGTCTTCCCGCCGGGCTTCGACGAGCCGGTGCGGCTGGACATGTTCGGCTCCGAGCTGGAGTCCATCCGGACCTTCGACCCGGCGACGCAGCGGTCAACGGGGCAGAGGCGCGAGGTGTCGCTGGCGCCGGTCTCGGAAGCCCTGCTGGACGCCGAGAGCATCTCGCGGTTCCGCACCGGCTATCTGAGCCTGTTCGGCGCGGCCGGCGACGATCCCATGTACGCCACGATCAGCGAAGGCGCGCGACGGCAGGGCATGGAGCACTGGCTGCCGCTGCTCTACGACCGGCTGGAGACGCTGTTCGACTATCTGCCCGACGACGCGAAGGTGTTTCTCGACAATCAGGTCGAGGCGGCGCGGTCCGAGCGCTGGACCCTGACTCGCGACGCCTACGAGGCGCGGCGCGATGCGGCGATGAGCCGGAAGGCCGGCGGCTCGGCGTACCGCGCCCTGCCGCCCGAGCGGCTCTATCTGGACGAATCCGACTGGACCAACGCCCTGGCCGGACGCTGGGTGCGACGCATGTCGCCCTTCCACGGGCCCGGCGAGGACGCGGGCGGGCGGCTGGGTCGCAGCTTCGCGGCCGAGCGGGCGCAGGACAGCGTCAATCTGTTCGAGGCCGTGGCGCGTCACGCCCAGAAGGTGATGGGCGCCGGCAAGCGGGTGCTGTTCGCCTCGTGGAGCGAAGGGTCGTCGGAACGGCTGGCTGGCATGCTCGCCGATCATGGGCTGGAGCATGTGATCGCCGTGCGCGACTGGGCCGATGTCCAGAAGGCGCCGAAGGACATCTATCTGCGCGGCGTCCTGCCGGTGGAGCACGGGTTCGAGACGGCTGACGTCGCTGTCATCTCCGAGACCGACATCCTCGGCGACCGGCTGGCGCGGCCAAGGAAGAAGCGGCGGGCGTCGAACTTCCTGGCCGAGGCTTCGGCGCTGACGACCGGCGATCTGGTGGTCCACCTCGATCACGGCATCGGGCGATATGAGGGGCTGAAGACGCTGGATATCCAGCAGGCGCCGCACGACTGTCTGGAGCTGCTCTACGCCGGCGACAGCAAGCTGTACCTGCCGGTTGAGAACATCGACCTGCTGACCCGCTACGGCAGCGACGCCGACGGTGCGCAGCTGGACCGGCTGGGCGGGGCGGGGTGGCAGGCGCGCAAGGCCAAGGCCAAGGCTCGCCTGCGCGACATGGCCGAGGGACTCATCGCCCTGGCGGCCAAGCGATCGCTGCGGACCTCGGAAGCCATCACGCCGCCGCAGGGTCTGTTCGACGAGTTCTGCGCCCGTTTCCCCTATGAGGAGACGGACGACCAGCTGAACGCCATCGGCGACGTGCTGGAGGACCTCGGCAAGGGCACGCCGATGGATCGACTGATCTGCGGCGACGTCGGCTTCGGCAAGACCGAGGTGGCGCTGCGGGCGGCCTTCGTGGTGGCGATGACGGGGCAGCAGGTGGCCATCGTCTGCCCGACCACCCTGCTGGCGCGGCAGCATTTCAAGACCTTCAGCGAGCGGTTCGCCGGCTGGCCGATCACGGTGCGGCACCTGTCGCGGATGGTGACGGCGAAGGACGCGGCCGAGACGCGGGCGGGACTGAAGGACGGTTCGTACGAGATCGTCGTGGGCACCCATGCGGTGCTGAGCGAACAGGTCGGGTTCAAGGACCTCGGACTGGTGATCGTCGACGAGGAGCAGCACTTCGGCGTCAAGCACAAGGAGAAGCTGAAGTCCCTGCGGGCCGACGTTCACCTGCTGACCCTGACGGCGACGCCCATTCCGCGGACGCTGCAGATGGCTCTGTCGGGCATCCGCGAGATGTCGATCATCGCCACCCCGCCGGTCGATCGTCTGGCGGTGCGGACCTATGTGACGCCGTGGGACCCGGTGCTGGTGCGCGAGGCCCTGCTGCGCGAGAAATATCGCGGCGGTCAGGCCTATTATGTCGTGCCGCGTCTCAGCGACCTGCCGGACATCGAGAAATTCCTGCGCGAGCAGGTGCCGGAGATCAAGTTCGTGGTCGGCCACGGCCAGATGTCGCCGACCCAGCTGGAAGATGTGATGAGCGCCTTCTACGACGGCAGCTATGACCTGCTGTTGTCGACGACCATCGTCGAGAGCGGGCTGGACGTGCCGACGGCCAACACCCTGATCGTGCACAAGGCCGACATGTTCGGCCTTGCTCAGCTGCACCAGATCCGCGGCCGGATCGGTCGGGCCAAGGCGCGGGCCTTCGCCTATCTGACCACGCCGCCCGAAAAGCCGATGAGCCTGTCGTCCGAGCGGCGGCTGCAGGTCCTCCAGTCGCTGGACAACCTCGGCGCCGGCTTCCAGCTGGCCAGCCACGATCTGGACCAGCGCGGCGGCGGCAACCTGCTGGGCGACGAACAGTCTGGGCATATCCGAGAGGTCGGCGTCGAGCTTTACCAGCAGATGCTGGAGGACGCGGTCGCCGAACTGCGTCAGGCAGGCGAGGGCGGGGGCGTCGTCGACCGGGGCTGGTCGCCGGCCATCAATGTCGGCGCAGCCGTATTGATTCCAGAGGAATACGTCCCGGACCTCAACGTCCGTCTGAGCCTGTATCGCCGGCTGTCGGACGCCGAGAACAGCGAAACACGCGAGGCGCTGGCCGCTGAACTGATCGACCGGTTCGGCCCGCTGCCGGACGAGGCGAAACAGCTGCTGCGCATCGTCGGCATCAAGGCCAACTGCAAGACTGCCTGTATCGAGCGCATCGACATCGGGCCCAAGGGGGCGGTGCTGACCCTGCGCAACAACGCCTTCCCCAATCCGATGGGGCTGGTCGGGCTGATCCAGAAGAACCACGCTTTCTGGAAAATCCGGCCTGACCAGAAGATCGTGGTCAAGGGCGAGTGGGATACGGCGGCGGACCGGCTCAAGGTCGCCGAACGCATCACCGCCGATCTGGCCCGGGTGGCGGAAGCGGCCTAGCCCTCGTGCGGGGCGGCGTTTTCGAAACGCCCTTCCCACCAGCCCTTCCAGCGGCTCTCCAGATCGGCGAAGGCGGCGTCGGACAGGCCGTAGGTCGTCAAGGTCAGCATGGTCGCGCCGCGCGGGCGCTTGTCCGCCTTGGGCGGGCTTTCCGCCACCACCAGCAGACCGTCGCCCCATGCGTCGACGGTGACGCCGATCTGGTGGCGCGAGACGAACCAGACCTGGCCGGACGCGTCGTCGGGGCCGAGGGGCATGGTGTACGGCTCGCCAGGCGCCGGGGCGGCGTCGAGGCCCAGCACCGACCGGCCCAGCTGGTCCGCGTGCGGCGGACCCGAGAAGAAGATGGTGCGGCGTTTCTCGCCGGGATGGCGGGCGAAGGCGAAGGCCAGCTGCTGGGTGAAGGAAATCCAGCCCTCGATCATGCCGTCGAACACGTCGGTCCATTCGCCGACGGGGGCGGAGCGGACCACCCGAACGATGCTGGTCTCGCCCCGCGCCTCGACCTCATATCGGTCATTGACGCCGACGAAGGTGACAGTGCGCCGCACTTCGTCCGCCTCGGCGTGGGTGACGAAGATGAAGTCGATCTCGTCCTTCAGGGCGTCGGTGTCCCAGCCGAACCAGTTCGCGATCTGCTTCGGATCGCGCAAGGCGGCCCAGACCGCGTCGGCGGGGGCGGGCACGGTGACCTCGACGAGGACGTGGTCTTCCATGGGCTTGGCGGCATCGGTCATGGCGGTCAGTTCCTGGCTGGAGCGGGTCGGGGCGTCGCCGGATGGGCGGCTGCGGTGAGGCGGTAGCGGCGGCCGGCGGGGCCTGAGTATTTGCGGGCGAGCGCGGCGACGGCGGCGCTGACCTCCTCGGTGAAGGCGTCGAAATCGGCGGGAGCGGCGAAGGTGACGTCGGCCTCGACTGTCAGGGTCAGCAGGCGCGAGCCCTCGGCGGCCGCGTCCTGCCGCATGCGGGCGACGTCGCGGACGATGGTCGAGGCGGTGGAGATCAGGTGGTCGGCGGCGTGGCGGTCCTGGGCGTCGACGGCGTCGGGATCGCGCGGGGCCTGCATCATGGCCGGGTCGAAGACGTAGCTTTGCGCGGCGACGAACAGCCGTTCGGTAAAGCCGCGCTTGCGCCGTTCCTCGGCCAGCTGGATCAGGCCGGCGGCCTCAAGCGCACGCAGATGGTGACCGATATTCTGGCGGGGCAGGCCGAGCTTTTCCGACAGGCCGGCGGCGGAGGCGGGCTCGGTCAGGGCGGCGAGGATGCGGCGGCGGATGGGCGCCAGCGCCAGAAGGGCGGTGTCCAGATCATCGAGCAGGGCTGAGGGACGCGCCGTCATGGCGCAAACCTGCATTAGACAAATCGGATTGTCAAATGGACGTCAGCTCTGCGACGGGACGTTCGCAGAGGCGCGTTCCAGCACGGCGGCGGGGGATTCGCTCGCTCCGATCTCGGCCACGCCCACTTCGAACTCGACCACGAACGGCGGGCGATCGGGACCGGCGTCGAAGGCGGTGCAGCCAATGACGGCGGCGATCCGGTCGGCGGCGATCTTGCCGGACGGTCCGTGGGTGGCGGGCAGGGCGAGGGCGAAGACGTCGGGCGACAGGCGCGCCGCCGTGTCCTCCGTGCGGATCAGGCGCGAAACCATGGCGCCGATCTGGGGCAGGGCGCGGTCCAGCCAGCCGCCCTTGCGGGCCTCGACGACGGCCTCCGTCTCCGATACGCGCAGCACGGCGACGGAGAGCGGACGGCGGCGCAGACGGGCGCCCTCGGCGACGCGTGCCAGATGGCTGGCGAACAGCTGCGGCGTGAACAGGCCGGTGGCCGGATCGGTCAGGCCGGAGCCGCGCGCGCTTTCCAGCGCCTTGCGGATGGCGACGTGGCGGCGATGGGCGCGGGCGAGGGCGACGATACGCTCCGCGGTCTCTTCCTCGGGCGTATCGGCGGCCGCGACGTCGGCGAAGCCGCGGTTGTAGAGCTCGGCCAGATTGATCTCGCCCGAGCCGCGCAGATAGAGCACCGCCGGGATGTGATAGAGGCGCGTGTTCCGCTTCATGCCCGAGGCGATCGACAGGGCCGGGGTGTGATCCTCGTCGCCCCACAGGACCGCGGCGTCGAACGACTTTTCGTGGAGGTAGTCGAAGGCGGTGTAGGGCGTCGGCGCGGCCACGACCTCGCAGCCGCGGTCGGTCAGGGCGTTGGACAGGGCGAGGAAATGCCGGTCGGGCTTGCCCGCGGCCAACACGCGCAGCGGCGTCGCATCCGTGTCGGACAGGGGCAGGGGCTGACCCCGCGCGGCGAAGGTGGCCTCGCGCAGGCTGACCTCTTCCTCGGCAATGGCGGAGCGGATCAGGTTTTCCAGACGCAGCGCAGCCTGGGCGGCGTGCGGGGCGGCGGACATGGCTATGTCGGCCGCGCCGGGCTCCCAGCCGGCGGCATCCGGACCGATAGCAAGTATGGGCAGACGGCGGGGCGTGACGGTCTGGCGCAGGGCGGCGACGCCTTCGGCCGCGTCCGGCAGGCGGGCGTCGAGGATGACGGCCTCGAGCGGCCAGTCGATCAGGGTCTGGATGGCGCCGGCGAGCGAGCGGGCCGTGACGGTGCGCCAGCCGAGGGCGTCCAGCCCCTGACACAGCGGGCCGACCAGGTCGTCGTCAGGGGCGACAACCAGAATGCGCGGATCGGAACCCAAAAGCGAAATCTCCAGCCACGTCCGCCCCGGACGCGGTTTCATGGCGGCGGACCATAGCGACCGCAGGCGCCTGTAAGCAACGGGTCTGCGACGGCTTTCCCACCGGTGCTTTCCCCCGCGCCGAATTGCGCTAGAACTGCGCGCATTAACGGTTGTGGGGACCGGCTTGCAGGCCAATTCCGATATTCAAGTCGCCGCGCGCTGGGCCACGCCCATGCTGTGGGGCCGGCTGGCGGTCAAGGCGTTCACGCGCAGCTGGGGCCGCGACGTGATGCTCTACACCGGCGGGGTGTCGTTCTTCGCCCTGCTGGCGGTGTTTCCGGCCATCGCCATCCTGATCGGCTTCTACAAGGCCGTGCTGTCGATCGCCCAGGTCAGCGAGCAGGCGGCGGCCCTGGCCGACGTCATGCCGGCGGCGGCGAGGGCTATCTTCCGGGCCGAGATCGAGCGGCTGGCGAACGCCTCGGCGCGGACGGTGTCGGCGCAGAGCTTCTTCGCCCTGGTCATCGGCGGGTACGCCGCGCATCGCGGCTTCAAGGCCCTGCTGGCGGGGCTTAACCTGATCCACGACGAGAAGGAGCCGCACGGCTTCTTCAAGTTCAATCTGCTGGCCTTCTTCGTCGCTCTCGCGGCCTTCCTGTTGTTCACCGTGGTGTCCGGCGCGGTCGTGACCTCGCGGCTGCTGGAACATGCCGGCCCGATCGCCGCCGGCACGGCCGCACCGCCGTCCGGGGGGATCGCGCTGGACGGGCTGTGGCCCGCGCTGGGTCTCGCGATCGGCCTGACCATGCTCTACCGCTATGCCATGTCTCACCGGACGCCGGTGGCCTGGGCGCCGTCCATCGCAGGCGGGCTGGTGGCGACGGTGATGTCGACGGTCTCGTCGTGGCTGTGCGCCATCTATGTCGAGCAGATCGCGCCGCTGGGGGCGACCTACGGGTCGGTCGGCGCCGTGGTGGTGCTGCTGATCTGGCTGTCGTGGAACGTCAACGCCATCTTCTACGGCGGCGCCTTCACCACCGAGATGGAGATCGCCGCGCGTTCGATCGGCGCGCCCGAGATCGAGCCGGACGCGCCCCTGCCGGACAGCGTCGTCAATCTGTCCGAGCGCCGCCGGGCGTCTCGACCACGATAGTCAGGACGCCGTCCGCCTCGTCGACCGAGACGACGCGACCGCCCAAGCCGGTCATCAGATGCGGCACGTCGATGCGGGCCATGGGATCGGTCGCCAGCAGTGTCAGGCGCGCGCCGGCGGGCGCCGCTCGCATCGCTTTCTGAAGCTTCAGGCTGGGTGTCGGGCAGCGGTGGCCGCGGGCGTCGACGATCATGCGCCGATCCGGTCCAGCAGCACACGCAGGGCGACACGCACGCTTTCCAGCCGGATCGCCTCGCGTCCGAGATCGCCGAAGCGATGCTCGACATGGATAAGGCCTGAAGGGCCCGAGGCTGCGAAATGGACCAGGCCGACGGGCTTTTTGTCGGAGCCGCCGCCAGGGCCGGCGATGCCGGTGACGGCGACCGACACGGTGGCTTCGGAACGGCTGACCGCGCCTTCAGCCATGGCGCGAGCCACGGGTTCAGATACGGCGCCGTGGGTTTCGATCAGCTGGGCGGAGACGCCCAGCATCTCGCTCTTGGCGGCGTTGCTGTAGGTCACGAAGCCCCGATCGAGCGCGGCCGAGGAGCCCGCGACGGCCGTCAGGGCTCCCGCGACAAGGCCGCCGGTGCAGCTCTCGGCCGTGGCGATCACCAGGCGGCGCGAGACGGCGGCTTCGACGACCCGCCGGGCCAGAGCGTCAATATCGTCGGGGAACATTGGGCAGGGGCCTTCCGAAGGGGCGGCGAGTCGGTCCAGGGTGGGGCAAAGCGCCCGGTAGCGGCGCCAGCATACGGGGCGGGCATGACCGAGACCACTATGGACGCGGGTGCGTCGGACAAGCCGGCCGATCGACTGACGCCCGCGCTCTTCGCCCTGGCGATCTTCACCTCGGCCTCGCTGGTGTTCGTGGTCCAGCCGATGGTGACCAAGCTGGTCCTGCCGATGCTGGGCGGATCTCCTGCGGTGTGGAACACGGCGATGGTCTTCTTCCAGACCGCGCTGCTGGCCGGATACGCCTATGCCCACGGCCTGCAGAAGGTCGGGTCGATCAAGACGCAGGTGGCGATCCATCTGACATTGCTGGTCGCCGCCGCCCTGTTCCTGCCGCTGCACATCAATGGCTGGCTGGGAGACCCCAATCCGTCCGCGCCGGTCGGCTGGCTGCTGGCGACCCTGGCCTTGTCGGTCGGCGCGCCGTTCGCGGTGCTGTCCGCGACGGCGCCGCTGCTGCAGGCCTGGTACGCCCGGGTGCGGGCTGGCTACGCCGACGGCCAGAACCCCTATGTGCTGTACGCCGCCTCGAACCTCGGCAGCTTCCTGGCCCTTCTGTCCTATCCGATCCTGATCGAGCCCTTGGCGACCCTGTCGGGACAGCGGCTGGGCTGGAGCGGCGGCTATGTCGCCTTCATGCTCATGGTCGTGGCCCTGGCCTTCGTGGTCTGGGGACGGCGGATCGACCGCACCGCCGAGCCCGCCCGTCTGGCCGCCAGTCCGCCGATGACGCTGCGCGAGAAGGTCATTCTGGTGCTGCTGGCCGCTGCGCCGTCCAGCCTGATGCTGGGGGTGACCTCGCACCTGTCGACCGACGTGGCCTCGGCGCCCTTCCTGTGGGTCCTGCCGCTGGCCCTGTATCTGCTGACCTTCGTCATCGCCTTCCAGAACCGGCCGTGGATTCCGGTGAAGATCACCCTGCCGGTTCAGGCCGCGATCGGGGCGGTCTGCGTCCTGACCGTGGCCTTCCGCTCGGCCAACTGGGGCATGGCGTTCGCCATCCATCTGACGGCCTTCTTCTTCGCCGCCCTGATGTGCCATCAGCTGCTCGCGGCGCGTCGCCCCGCGCCCGACCGGTTGACGGAATTCTATCTTCTGATGTCCCTGGGCGGCGTGGTCGGCGGGGCGTTCACCGCCCTGATCGCGCCGGTGATCTTCGACATGGTGTGGGAGTATCCGCTGGTCCTGGTGCTGGTCGGGCTGGCGCGGCCATGGGGCAGGGGGCCGCTTAACGCGACCCAGACGGGCCTGCTCGTGGCCGCCATGGTCGTGGCGGTTTCGCCGGTGCTGCTGGCGATCTGGCTCAACGCCAACGACGGAGCACGGGCCGCCTTCTACGCCACCTCCCCGTTACAGATGGGGCAACTGGCCATGATCATCCTCATGCCGGTGGCGATCTGCGCCTTCCTGATTCGCGACCGGGCGCTGGCGTTCACGGCAATCCTTCTCGCCATCACCCTGTCGTCGCAGTGGATCGCCCGCGGCTATGACTGGAGCTATTCGGGCCGCAGCTTCTTCGGCGTGATGCGGGTGGCCAACTCGCCCGATCCCCGGCTGGGAGGCGACGTTCATGTGCTGATGCACGGGACGACCCTGCACGGGGCGCAGGCGCGGGATCCGCGTTTCGACTGCATGCCGACCCTCTACTACGCTCCCGCCACCCCAATCGGCCAGGCTGCGGACATGATCGAGTCGCGCGGCCCGGCCCGGATCGGCGTCGTCGGCCAGGGGTCGGGGGCCATGGCGACCTACAGGCGCGCCGGGGACTCGATGACCTTCTTCGAGATCGATCCGATGGTGAACCGGCTGTCGCGCGATCCGAAATGGTTCACCTACATCTCGGACTGCGCCGCAGGCCCGATCGACACCGTATTGGGCGACGCCCGCCTCACGCTGGCGAAACAGCCGGCCGGTTCGTTCGACCTGCTGATCATCGACGCCTTCTCCTCGGACGCCGTGCCGACCCATCTCCTGACGGCCGAGGCCATCGACGGCTATCTGAAGCTGTTGAAGCCCAACGGCGTGGTGCTCCTGCACCTGTCGAACCGCAACCTCGATATCACCCTGCCAGCCATCGCGGCGGCGCAGGCGCTGGGCAAGTCGAGCCTGCATCAGATCTACTACGAGAAGGACTCGTCGCCCGAGATGGCGGAGGCGTCGACCGAGGCCCTGATCCTGTCGCCGACGGCCGAGGGGCTGGCGGACTTCCGCGCCGACCCGCGCTGGAAGACGCCGCGTCACACCACGGTGCGGCCGTGGACAGACGACTACGTCAATCTGTTCGGCTCGCTGTGGCGGAGCATGTTCCCTCCGGCTGAACGGCCGCTCTAGGAACGGCCGCTCCAGGCCGGCAGTTCGATCGTCGCGAGGGCTTGGGCGGCCAGACCTTCGCCGCGGCCGGTGAAGCCCATGGCCTCGGTGGTGGTCGCCTTGACGCTGACGGCGTCGAGCGGGAGCGACAGGATGCTGGCGAGGCGTTCGCGCATGGCCTGACGGTGCGGCTTCACCTTGGGCCGCTCGCAGATCAGGGTCACGTCGACGTTGACCAGCCGGCCGCCGCGCGCGGTCAGGCGCTCGACGGCGTGGATCAGGAAGAGGTCGGAGGCGGCGCCCTTCCACTGCGGGTCTGTGGGCGGAAAGTGGTCGCCTATGTCGCCATCGCCCATGGCGCCGAGGATGGCGTCGGTGAGGGCGTGCAGGCCGGCGTCGGCGTCGGAATGGCCGATCAGCGTCTGGTCGTGGGGAATCTCGACCCCGCACAGCCAGACCGAGGTTCCCGGCCCCCAGCGGTGGGCGTCGAAGCCCTGACCCACGCGGATCTGGCGGGGGATGAGCGCTTCGGCCATGGAGAAATCCTCGGGGAAGGTCAGTTTCATCAGCCGGGCATCGCCCTCGACGATCCGGACCCGACCGCCGGCGCGCTCCAGCACCGCGGCTTCGTCCGTGGCGGGTTCGGCCTCGGGCCACCGGGCGTAGGCGTCGACGATGGCCTGATAACGGAAGGCCTGCGGGGTCTGGGCGCGCCACAGGCCGTCGCGCTCAACGGCCCCCGAGACGAGGCCGTCGGCGGCGCGGCGCAGACTGTCGGCGACGGGCAGGGCGGGAAGGGCGCCTTCGGCGTCGGCGAGCGCCGCGATCAGGCGATGGATGACGGAGGCGTCGAGGAAGGGGCGGGCGGCGTCGTGGATCAGGACGGGGCGGTCACCGGGTCCGCCAAGGGTCGCCAGACCGTTGCGGACCGAAGCGGCGCGTGTGTCGCCGCCCACGGCGAGCCGCCAGGCTGAAAGACCGTTCAGGGCGGCCTGGCCCTCGGCTTCCGAACCGGCGGAGACCACGACCACGACATCCTGCGCGCCGGCCTTCAGCAGCGCCTCGACCGACCAGCGGACGACCGGCTTGCCGCCGAGGGCGCGCCATTGCTTGGCCCCTCCCGCGCGGGAGCCGGAGCCGGCGGCGACCACGATGGCGGCGAAGGCGGGTGCAGGCGTGGTCATCCCCGGCCTTCTAATCGCCGCGGTTGCGCTTGACGAGAGGCGTCGACGTTGCGGAAA
>Ga0164305_10000177_pt1 | contig 21659 bp, 15 predicted proteins | sample Whisoiple_237_MG_FD_110215 | JGI IMG/M metagenome (GOLD analysis project Ga0164305, IMG submission 110215) | Soil microbial communities amended with pyrogenic organic matter from upstate New York, USA - Whitman soil sample_237_MG | ecosystem: Environmental > Terrestrial > Soil > Agricultural...
AGTCAAAAACTTCGTGGCGAGCTTTGCCCAATCCCTTAGCATGATACATAGCAGCATCTGCATCTCGGAGCAGTTCTTCAGGCCGATCGTACAATATGGGGAACGGGGCATTGGGAACAGGAGAGTCAGAAGATAAGCAAGACAAAGAAGTTTCCCGATCGATATTGCCCAGATTTTCGGGACTCGACAGTTTGCGGGTTTCCCTTGGATACGGAGGAAAACCAGAACAAACAATCCCAATGCTAGCACTGGTAAAAACTTGATACTCGTTAAGGTAAAAAGGCTCTGCCAGTTCGGCTTGCACTCGTTCGGCAATCTGGATCGCATCCTCGCTGCTTTTGATATTTTCCAGCAAAATAGCGAATTCGTCGCCGCCGAGACGGGCAACGGTATCTCCCGCGCGCAAACAGATTCCCAGGCGCTGCGCGATCGCGATCAGCAACCGGTCGCCCACTAAATGCCCCAAACTGTCATTAACAACCTTAAAGCGATCGATATCGATAAACAGCACCGCAAACCAAATCTCGGGGCGGCGTTTTGAAAGCTCGATCGCGTGTCCCAAGCGATCCATAAATAAAGCTCGGTTGGGCAAACCGGTTAGCATATCGTGCAAAGCATCGTGTACTAACTTCTCTTCTGCTATTTTGCGGAGGGTAATATCTTCGACAGTGCCTTCGTAGTAAAGTAAATTTCCGTCAGGGTCGCGAACTGCCCGGCCGTTCTCGGAAACCCAGATAGTAGTGCCGTCAGCGCGGTAAACTTGGGACTCGAACTCAGACACAAAACCGTGTTTTTCGATCGCGCGCAAAAACTCGACGCGGCGGTTGGGATCGAGGTAAAGTTGGCGGTCTATGTCTTGGATATTCGCGATCAAGTCGGCCGCCGACTCGTAACCGTAAATTCTCGCCAAAGCAGGGTTAGCGCTGAGGTAGCGTCCGTCGGGCGTTGTCTGGAAAATGCCTTCGATCGCATTTTCAAAGATACTGCGGTATTTCTCTTCCGCCTGTTGCAGCGCGAATTCTGCCTGCTTGCGATCGCTGATATCGGTCAACGTGCCGAGATAGCCTAGAACTTCCCCGCTTGTGGTCATTTCTGGCACTGCTTGCCAAAATACCCAGGTTGTGAAGTCACCGTTGCAAAAGCGGTACTCTAACTTACAGGGCAACTTGTCAGTGACAGCGCGATACCACTGGCTCAAAACACGCTCGCGGTCTTCGGGATGCAAACTTTGCGCCCAACCTTCGCCTAGTGCCTTTGGCGCAGTCAGTCCCGCCATCTCCAAAAATCGCTCATTGACGTACAAGCAATCTCCAGCAGCGTCGGCGCGGAAAATCCCGACCGGCAGTATTTTTGCCAAGGTGTAATAGCGGTATTCGCTTTCTAGCAGCGCGCTGGCAGCTACTTTAGTCTCTGTGATGTCAAACATTGCGCCTTGAAGGATGACAGACTTGCTTGCTTCATCGCGAACTGCGGTCGCTCGATCGCGGAACCAGACGACTCGCCCGTTGCGGGCGATCGCGCGGTATTCTGAAACCAGCGACCCCTCGCAGAAGATATCTTCTCCATCGCTGAATTTCTGTGTGGCGTTTTCCACTAACACGCGGTCACGGTCTTCTGGGTGAACGAGTTTCAGCCACAGGTCGGGATCTGCTCTCCACTCAGCTACAGAATAACCTAGAAAAGTCTCGATTTGCGGGCTGATGTAAAGTTTGGCAGCCTTGCGGTTGAGGGGAGAAATGTAGGTGACAGCGGGCATTTGTTCTACCAGGGCGCAGTATTTCGCTTCTACAGTGGACAGTGCTGCTTCTAGGCGCTGCCGCTCTAATTCGGCCGCTGCCCGTCCGGCAAAGATGCTGAGAATTAATCGGAATTTGGCAAGATGTGCTTCCACCAGGGGTCGATCGTGGAAAATACAAATAATGCCTAAAGGTTCGCCGTAAGAGTTTTTCAGCAAGACTCCCAGGAAACTGCGCGCACCTGTCACTACCGGTCTGCGGTCTTCTGGAAAGATTTCCCAGAGGTAGTCGGGACAGGAATACATTCCCGCCTCCAGCACCCGCGCTTCGGGAGTATTGGCGGTGTCGCACTCAAAGTTTGGCTGCTGCTGTCCGTCGCTCCAAAAACTGATAAGTTGCAATCTATCGGCAGCAGCATCGGTGCGTGCCTTCGACTTAATCGATTTGGCAGCGACGGCGGTGCGAACTCCGAGTGCTGAGGCTAAGTGGCTAACTAAGGCATCAAAGAATTCTGCTCCTCCCGGCGACTCAGTACCTGCTAAGATTTCGCCCAGCAAATCTTCCTCTAATTGCTCGGAAGCAGTAACTTTGGGATGATTCTCGGCATTCGGGCGATCGGGATTTTCCCCCATCGAACCCGAAATGCTCAGACTTAGGGTTTTGCTGGTTCCAGGCCCCACAATAGGCGAAGAATTCACAGTTAGGCGCTGTTGCTTGGCCAAGAATACAGCGTGCCCAATACCTAAAACTTTAGCCAAAAAGCTGTCAGTTGCCGCCCACAGATTTGAGTTGGGGAAAATCAAAAAGTTTTTCCGCCTTTTCAATCCTGCAGATAAATCGTCGGGCTTTAATTCTGCCAACTGCCGTTGCTCTTGGGCTAGCGGTAGACTGGAAGGCCTTCGGTGGCACTTGAGATAAATCGCGGACACCAAGGCTAAAGTCGCCGATAATCCCAGAAGATATGCAAGAATCTCAAAGTAAAAAAATAAATCTAGCTCGAACATCGATTAGCACCGCTCGACAATTGTTGTAGTTATCTGAAGCCAATCTATTTAAAAATAACTAAGTATCGTCACGGATGGGTAACGAATACAAGGTCAGATCGCCCTGAAGGCGAAAAGAGGGTTAACAGTTCACAAAAAACCGGGCAATACTTGACATTACGCAACTTTTTGTGGTTCTTTTCGTACAGGCTGAACCCGTACAGGTGAAATTGCAAACACATATAGCCTTTCGAGCGAAAGATGAGGTAATCCGCGGCCTCCGTGGGCATAGGGCTCGGTGGGCATAGGGCTCGGGGCATACCTCACCACGCTTGAGAACCGCTGTATATAGCCTTTCTCAGTAATATGAGGTGGACGCTTGATAAGCGGGCATAGGCCTCCGTGGGCATAGGCCTCCGTCGGCATACCTCACCAAGATTGAGAACTGCTATATACGGTTGTGGCACTCCTCTAAGGGGGTGAGTTTAGGTTTACTTTTATAATCATATTTAACTCTCCATTCACATCAGCATTAATCCGACTTTCATTCCAAGACCGAAACCACCCGCGTTTACCGCTCTTACCCTGGTAAGACTCTTGCTTACCGACAGGATCTAAATCCAAAAAGCTGCACTTATTTGTTGTATAATAGGCTTCTGTAATTATTACCTTAATACCGACTAACTCAGCTTTGTAAGTAATAACTTTTAAGAGCAGGGCATGAGGAATTACTACAAAAATATGATGCTTTTTTTTTAATCTTATATTCTGTTTATTCCTCACATTTGTGCCAATAACTAACTGGATTATTTTCTCATTCACCAACCGCTTGACTATCAAACTGCTGGTTTGACCGAGGTAGTTTTCTAATCGCTTGTTTCGGTTAAATGTAATTTGCTGGATTTGGCGGGTAGTAGATTTTTTTCGAGCAATTTTTGACAGTAAAAATGCTCGGCGCTGATTGAAACCTTGATTGATTAATTTGAGATGTTGTTTATCGTAAATAGTTGGAGTAAATGTTGGCTTATTAGATGCCAAAGCGACGAGGCGATCGATCCCTAAATCTATACCTGCTCTGAGGTGATAATTTAAATCCACCAACGTTACAGGATTTTGATGAGCCACCTCAAAAAAGTAGATCGCTGTTGCAGGAACTACCCTTACCTTTATGACATCTTGGGACTTTGTAGAAATTATTATGTCACTTTGAGATAAAGGAAGTAGTCCATTATTGGGATTTATCCCCCTTTTTTCTATCGATTGGTTATCAGAACTGAACAAGTTACCTATACAGATTTTATGTTTGTATTGGGGGAGGCTGGGGAGGAATGAAAATCTAGGTATATCTCGGTCATAAGCTATTATTGACTTTTGGCAATCCTCCCAATCGCCAACAAGTTGTTTGAGAACTTGATTGCTAATTTTATCAGGGAATGATTGAGAGAAATCTCTAGGTTTTAAGATGGTAAATAACTGTCCGATCGTTCTAGTGCAACCAACTTTAGATCCAGAAATAAAAAAGTGTTTTCTCATAAATATTTACCGTGATCGTAGAGATTTTTGGACAGCAATGATAAGTCATCAAACTGTTTATAAAACTGATGCTGACGATCTATGTAAGGCATTTCAACAACAATCATAAATTTTGGGAGAAACGAAAAGTTTTTAGTTGCTTTGCCAAGCAATATACAATAAAGTCTAGGGATTATCCGATCTAGTGTAACACCCATGATGAAAGCGATCGTTTTTCAAACCCCCGGAAGCCCCTCCGTATTGAAACTGCAAGATATCCCCGCCCCTACTATACAAACAGAAACTGAAGTTTTGGTGCGGTTGCGAGCGGCGGGTATCAATCCGATAGATACTAAGTTGCGATCGCGCGGCACTTTTTACCCCGATAGAGCTCCTCACGTTTTGGGGTGCGACGGTGCTGGAGTCGTAGAGGCTGTCGGTGCTGGCGTGCAAAATTTCCAAGTGGGAGACGAGGTTTTTTTCTGCAATGGCGGTTTGGGCGGGCCGATCGGTACTTATGCCGAGTTTGCCGTTGTAGACCAACGCTTTCTCGCCATCAAGCCTGCTGCTTTAAGTTTTGCTGAGGCGGCGGCGGCACCGTTAGTTTTAATTACAGCTTGGGAAGCGCTGTACGATCGAGGGCGCTTGCAAGCCGGTCAAAAAGTGCTGGTTCAAGCTGGTGCCGGCGGTGTCGGCCACGTCGCGGTACAGTTGGCGAAGTTGCAGGGGGCAGAGGTTTGCACCACTGTTAGTTCTGAGGAAAAAGCCAATTTTGTCAAGCACTTAGGTGCAGATGCAGTTATTTTATACAAAAATACCAGTGTTGTCGATGAGGTTTTGACTTGGACTCAAGGACAAGGAGTTGATTTGGCTTTTGATACAGTCGGGGGAGAAACTTTTTACCAAACTATTCCGGCTGTGAAGATTTATGGAGATTTGGTAACAATTTTGGAGCCAGATCCGGCTTTGGGCAATTTGAAAACAGCGAGAATGCGGAATCTGAGAATTAGTCTGGAATTAATGTTAACACCAATGCTGGAAGGTTTGGTGGAGGAACAGGAACAGCAGGCTCAGATTTTGCAGAAGTGTGCTCGTTTGTGCGATCGCAATTTACTAAAAATTCACGTCAGCAAAACTTTCCCTCTCGAAGAAGCACAAGCCGCTCACGAACTGTTAGAAACAGGCTCAGTAACCGGTAAAATAGTGCTTGAAATTGGGGGTTAAAAATGCGGATTTTTAAATTTGCCGGTTGAAGAATCGCAGGCGATTGAGAATTGCGGGCGATTTCAAGAGACTGTTGGCGAATTTAAAAAAGGTGAAACCAAACAACATCCAATAATCATCGCAGGAAAGCTGTAGCAATCCTTGCAGGAGTCGTAAAAAGATGTAGGGGTAGTGCCTTTCTTTGCCTACCCCGGCCTCATGGGGGCAACCGGGCGTGGGGAAAGCTCCTACAAGAATTACACAAATGATGCGAGGATTGCTATCTATAGCAGGAGGCAGGAGGAAGAAGGCAGGAGGCAGGAGGCAGATGTAATCAGAGCAAGGGTTTCAGCAATCGATCTCGTCCGGCGCCACCTTGGCTGTTGCTATAAACAAGAGCAAAAACCGCATAGGGAAAATGCCGCTGTCGATCGATAAATTTGGGCGTCAACTGCTGAAGTTGACACGACCAAAGGCACGGCGCCGTGTCGTAATTTGGGGTAACTAACGGCGATTCACTTGTAACCAAATTTCCAGCGTCACCAGCAGCCACAGCTTCAGCCCGTAGCGGGGAAAAACTTCCCCACGATAGTTTAGCCACTCGCGGATTAGTGCTCGATCGAGGTAAGGCGCGATCGCCGCATGACGATTCAGCAGCAAAGATCGCGCTTGCCGCTGCCAATCCCTCAAAAACCACTGCTGCATCGACATCACCATGCCGCTTTTCGGACGGTTGACAATGGCCTCGGGCAGCAAATCCGCCACAGCAGCCTTGAGAACCGCTTTTTCCTGGGCTGCGCGCCCGAAAGCTTGTACTCTGGCGGAATTTGCAAACTCAGCGCCACCATCCCCGAATCGAACAGGGGCGATCGAGCTTTTAGTCCCGCCGCAGCGGTGAGATTATTCACCTTCGTCAAAATGTAATCGGCTCCTTTAAACTCAATGTTGAGCCGCATCAGCCGATTCAAAAACGTCGTTTCTGTCTGTTGCAATTCCTCAGCAAATACGGAAGGCGCATTCTTCACCTTTTCCCAAACCTCCGGCTTCAGCAAACGCGGCAAATCCGCATAGCATTTTTGAAACGAAGTCAAGTAAGCTGCGATCGGATCTGGTTTACCCTGAATTGAACTATACAAACTGTTGAGCAGCATCGGCTTATTTTTCGGCCCGCCAAAGCACGGATCGCCGCCTTCGCCATTGAGTACCACGTCTGCGAATTGCTTTGCCGATCGCCCCAGCAGCAAATTGGGCACCGTCAAGCCTTCCCTCGCCGGATCATCCATCGCCGCCAGCGTTTCCGGCAGTAACTCCCAAATTTGCTGCGGCGAAACTTCCAAAACGTGGTGCTCAGTGCCACAATGTGCAGCAACGATGTTGGCAAATTCAATCTCGCTGGGATATTGAGCGCCAAAGTGCATCGAGAAAGTGTGTACCGGACGATCGTGCAGCCTTGTGGCGATCGCCGTGACGCAACTTGAATCAATACCACCGGAAAGGTATGCTGCGACTGGTTCGCCCGCTGGTAGCGCTGACTGCACCAGTTGTTCCAAAAGCGATCGCACTTGTTGACTGTGCCATTCCAAAGGGCGATCGGCGTTAGCAATTTGCTCCTGTGGCTGCCAGTATCTCTGCGCCTCAACATCCGGTAAGTACAGGTAGCTAGCGGGCCGCAACTCTCGCACCGCTTCCTACAGCGTTTGTGCTCCGGGTACAAAGGCACAGCACAAGTAGTCGCGCAAAGCAACTAAATCAAGTTCTCGATCGTGATACGGATTGAGCGATCGCAGTCGAGGCGCGATCCAGCGAGTCGTTCCTGCACGGGTGTAATAGAGGGTTTTGGCTCCCACGCGATCGCGTCCCAGACACAAGCTTTGCTCGTCTCGATCCCACACGGCAACGGCAAATTGTCCTGATAGCAAGCTCAGTGTTTTAGTACCGTACTGTTCCCACAGCCGCGCGACGATCGCCAAATCGGTCAATCCATCTGTGTCAATCTGTTCTTTGAGAAGAATAGTGCGATCGAAGCAGCAGTCACCTACCAGCACAAATCGCCGATTGGGGCTGAAGGTGGGTTCAGCTCCGATTATGGCAAAACCGGAAGTTTCCCAAGTTGCAGGGTGCGATCGGGCTTCTGGGCCCCAAGCAATCACCCAATTCGGGTAGATAGACTTCTGAGTCTGCATTTTATTAAATAAAACATCTCCCATAATTATTGTTGAACAGCTCGGAAAGCCTGTTCAAAACAGGCTTTTCTGGAGATGACTATTAGATTAAAAAATATTAGAAAGTAACTTATAAATCAAGCGAAAAATAGCTGTTCCAGCGATCGCCCCCAAAGCACCCAACCATCCCACAAACAACACGCCCGCGATCGGAGAATTCGGATAAATCGCAAGTGCCGCCGTCTGTAAAACCGGGAAAAACCACAGCAAAGCCACAGTACCTGCACCAATAATCAACATCTCAGTTTGTTCGATCGCCCTGCGGTACTGGCCGTAAATCAAACCCGCCACAATCATCCCCAACAATCCGATACTCAAGCCAGGAGAGGGCAGCAAACTCGTCAGGGCGATCGCCAGCACCCCCCCCTCAAAACCCGTAAACGCCGCCCCGGACAAAACCTCCCAAATCGAAAAAGTCGCTCTCTGCGAAGGTTGCAGCCCTCCTGGAGGTGTTGCAGGAACCCGTACAGGAGGGGGCAGAGTCGGTTGAAGAGGTATCGGAGGCGGCGCCACCACGACTGTAGCTGGTTGAGAATGTTGTTGAGGCCGAGACATCAGAGCCGCTTCCACCTCACTGGCAGATTGAAAACGCTGGCTGGGAGCTGATAATAACATTCGATCGAGAACGTGAGCCAAACGCGAACTTACCTGCACCCGCGAATGCCAATTCCACTCATTTCTGTAACTATCAAAAAGCTCCGTCGGCTGCAAACCGCTCAGCAAAGTAATACAAGTCACAGCCAAAGCATACAAATCCGTTGCCGGATAAACTTCTTGCCCGCTCATCTGTTCTGGCGGAGCGTAACCCAAAGAATAAATACCAGTCGAAGCTTTTGCACTCCCAACACTTTGTGTTACTTGTTTAACAGCCCCAAAATCTAATAAATAAAGCCGACCGTTTTTAGCCCGCATAATATTAGCAGGTTTAATATCCCGGTGAATCGAACCGCGAGAGTGCACAAAATCGAGAACCTTCAAAATTTCCCGCAGCACCTCCACCGTTTCCGCCTCCGAAAACCTGCCTTTAACAGCTAGTTCATCCTCCAAATTTGTACCGTCAATAAATTCTTGAACCAGATAGAAAAACTGATCGTTTTTTCCCGGCTGCAAACTCGGAACAGTCAGCTCAAAAAAAGCCAGCAAACTCGGAATTTGGGAATGTTCGTTTCCCAGTTCTTCCAGCACCGCCGCTTCCCGTTCAAACAGAGTTTGAGCGATTTTTAGCTGGGGCGGAGTCAGACTTACCGACGGCTGCAAAAGTTTAGCAACGCACTGCCGCATCGCGGGAGTATAGCGGTCTCTGGCCAAAAATGCCGCGCCAAAACCGCCTTGACCCAACAACCTCACGGGCAAATAGCGCCCGCTCAAAATCAGGGGCATCCCGCAAGTCGTGCAAAACTTTTGCTGCACGGTTTTCAGCAGCGAACTGTCATCGAGGTCGGGAAAATAGTTTTGAGGGCGCGGGCAGCCCGGTCGGGTGCAGTAAACTTCCATTTTTGTTTGCTAAGAAGAGGGAAGAAGGAAGAAGGAAGAGGGAAGAAGGAAAAGGGAAGAAGGAAGAAAAAGTGATGGTTAAACCAGATTTCGATTTCTCAACTAACCGCGAACTGCTAACTGCCAGCGACCTAAGAGATTAACTTCCCGCCGAGTTGGGAGTTGCTATTTCTATGAATCCCAAATCGAGCGCTGGGGGTTCTTTCTTCTCCAGAATGGTCGAATAAGTAGCAAACTGGGGCAAAATTTCATTGCTGAAAGCCTCTGCAGCTTTAGAACGGTAGCGGTTGGGGTTGTAAATCAGCGACAAAATCCGAGTTACCAAAACTTCGTCCATTTGAGATTTGTGCAAGACGCCCATAAGCAACTCTTTTTCGATCGCCGAAACCGAGACAAAAGCAGCCCCCAGCCCCGACTGAACGGCATTTTTAATGGCTTCGATCGAATTTAGTTCCATCTCTATTTTCAAGCGGCGCGTGTCAATGCCGCAGCGAGTCAGTACCTGATCGATTACTTTGCGGATCGTAGACTGCGAATCGAGGGATATAAACTGCAATTTGTAAAGGTCTTCTTTTTGGATAGTTTCTTGTTGTACCATCGGGTGAGATGGAGGGAGAATCAGAGCCAGTTCGTCCTCAGCGTAAGGAACAATTTCTAAAGCTTCTACAAGTTCGGTAGGAATTTCTCCGCCAACAATTGCCAAATCGATTTGCCCGTTTGCCACACTCCACGCCGTGCGGCGGGTCGAGTGAACGTGAAGCTGTACTGCTACATCCGGGTACTTTTGGCGAAACATCCCGATCATCCGGGGCAGCAAATAGGTTCCCGTTGTTTGAGAAGCGCCGACGATCAAAGTACCGCCTTGGAGATTTTGCAAGTCTTCCAGAGCTCGACAAGTTTCCTGGCAAAGCGATAAAATTTTCTCGCCGTAACTCAGCAGCAGGTGTCCGGCTTCGGTTAGTTGAGCTCGCCGCCCCCCCCGGTCAAACAGCGGCACGTCCAACTGTCTCTCTAAGTTTTGCACCTGCAAGCTAACTGCTGGCTGGGATACATAGAGGCTGTCCGCGGCGCGTTTGAAGCTTCCTTCAGAGGCGATCGCCTTGAGAATGCGTAACTGGTCTAAAGTGAAAGGAAGGTCAGACATATATCTAAATTGTCAGTTGTCAGTTGTCAGTTGTCAGTTGTCAGTTGTCAGTTGACGGTTGACGGTTGACTGTAGGCAGCGAACAGCAAACAGCGAACAGTCAACAGCGAACAGTCAACAGCGAACAGCGAACAGTCAACAGTCAACAGCGAACAGTGAACAGTTAACTGACTGATAACCGCTGAATGCTCCCATAGATACTTTGTGACACAAATTGGCCGAGAATCAATAACTTTTCTTAATATTTGCAATGACAATCGACTTGGGACTCGACTCCCACTTAGTTATTCTGGGTCTGTTACTGGTTTTTGCGATCGCCCACAGCGGTTTAGCAGCCCTCCGGCCAAAAGGTGAAAAGCTGATCGGGCCGAGACTTTACCGGGTTTTGTTTGCCCTTGTCAGTTTGCCGCTAGCCGTCATTCTGATTGTCTACTTTTTCAACCACCGCTACGACGGCCTGCTGCTTTGGCAAGTACAGGGAGTGCCCGGAGTTAAACCTGCTGTTTGGATACTTTCGGCAATTTCCTTTCTGTTTCTGTACCCAGCAACTTTCAACCTCCTAGAAATTGCCGCCGTCCAAAAGCCCCAAGTTCACCTCTACGAAACTGGCATCATTCGTATCACCCGTCACCCGCAAATGGTGGGACAACTGATTTGGTGCGTGGCCCACACCCTGTGGATTGGCACTAGCTTTACCCTCGTCACTTCCATCGGTTTGGTACTTCACCACCTGTTCGGAGTGTGGCACGGCGACAGGCGACTTCAGGCTCGTTTTGGAGAATCCTTTGAAACCATCAAAACTCGAACCTCAATAATTCCATTTTTGGCAATCCTACAAAAGCGTCAAACTCTTGATTTGCTTGAGTTTTTGCGACCTTCCTACGTAGGTGTAGTCATTTTTACGGGCCTGCTTTGGGAAATTCATCCTTTTTTGATGCGTGTAACTAGGAACATATACTGGTAGCATGATCCCTAGGATAGAAAAAAAATTATTAAATTTTGAGGGCTCATGGTGTTGTCGGTTAGCGAACGCACTTTTGCACAAGAGGTGTTTCAAGCCTCTACCCCAGTTTTAGTTCACTTTTCGGCTCCTTGGTGCGGTTTGTGCCGCGCGATCGACCCCACGCTTAAGACTTTTGAGGCACAGTGGGCCTCAAAAGTTAAACTCGTAGGGGTGAATGCCGATCAATGTTTCAAGTTGGCCCACACTTATCGGCTGACCAGTCTGCCCACGCTGATTTTGTTTGAGGGCGATAAAGTTCGATTTAGATTGGAAGACTACCAAGGGCGCGAGGAACTGCGGCGGACTCTGGATTCCTGGATGCTCGCGGCTCACGTAGCTTCCCCATCTCAACGGCTGCAACTTCAGGAAGTAGCCAACAGGTAACGGCTGCAACCGATTCGGCTTTTAGGTAGAAAGCAGAAGCAATTCCTGATTTGTCGATCGGCCACCTGATGGCCAAATCTCGCAGTCCTGAACGCAGAAACAGTTTTTTACAAAAATATAGGTGCAGCGCGAGAGTATAGGTTAAAAAACCCGGTTTCTTGATTCCTGTCCGTCCCAGACAGTCTGGATTTGTCAATCTATATTTTGGTAGAAATTTAAGGGGAACTAGATCGATCGGCTCGATCGGGAAAATATGCAGTAGGTCTCAAGCATTGTCGATCGACAATGCTTGAGAATTGCAACAAGTATTTCTGCCCAGTCGCGCAGGCGTGTGTCACAATTGTTTACAGTTTTGGCAATATCTAGTAGAAACTTTAAACTACCTATCAGTCATGGAACTGCTTTATCAATATGCTTGGCTGATTCCTGTCCTGCCGCTGGCAGGCGCAATGCTAGTAGGTCTAGGCTTAATCACCTTTAACCAGGCAACCAACAAACTCCGACAAGCGAATGCGATATTAATCGTCTCCGCACTCGGAGGGTCAATGGTACTCTCTTTCGCATTGCTGTGGAGTCAACTACAGGGCCACGCACCCTACACCCGCAGTATTCAGTGGGCTTCTGCAGGCGACTTCTCGCTGAATATGGGCTATATTATCGACCCCCTGACGGCGGTGATGCTGGCGATCGTCACCACGGTCGCCTTTTTGGTGATGATTTACACCGACGGCTACATGGCTCACGATGACGGGTACGTGCGCTTTTACGCCTACCTGAGCATCTTCAGCGCGTCGATGTTGGGTCTCGTAATCAGCCCGAACATCGTTCAGATTTACATTTTCTGGGAACTCGTAGGTATGTGTTCGTACCTGCTAGTCGGATTTTGGTACGATCGCAAACCCGCTGCTGACGCCTGCCAAAAAGCTTTTGTCACCAACCGCGTCGGCGACTTCGGCCTGCTGCTGGGCATCCTCGGCATTTACTGGGCCACCGGCAGCTTTGAATTTGAGGTGATGGGCGAACGCCTGCACTCCTTAGTCGAATCCGGCGCCCTTTCGGCGACTCTGGCGACAATCTTCGGCGTCCTCATATTTTTGGGGCCGGCCGCCAAATCCGCTCAATTCCCCCTCCACGTCTGGCTGCCAGACGCAATGGAAGGCCCGACACCCATTTCAGCCCTGATCCACGCCGCGACAATGGTAGCAGCCGGCGTCTTCCTGATCGCTCGGATGTACCCGGTGTTTGAAGGGCTGCCGGCCGTCATGAATTTGATCGCCTGCACCGGCTGTTTTACGGCATTTCTGGGTGCTTCGATCGCGATTACCCAAAATGACATCAAAAAAGGCTTAGCCTACTCCACCATCTCCCAACTCGGCTACATGGTGATGGCAATGGGCGTCGGCGCTTACAGTGCCGGACTTTTCCACTTGATGACTCACGCTTATTTCAAAGCAATGCTGTTCCTGTGTTCTGGTTCAGTGATTCACGGTATGGAAGCAGTTGTAGGCCACAACCCCGCACTCGCTCAAGATATGCGAGTCATGGGCGGCTTGCGGAAATATATGCCGATTACCGCTAGTTGCTTTTTAATCGGAAATTTGGCAATCTGCGGAATTCCGCCGTTTGCTGGTTTTTGGTCAAAAGACGAAATCCTCGCCAGCGCCTTCGCAGCAAATCCCGCTCTGTGGGCTGTTAGCTGGCTGACGGCCGGGATGACCGCGTTTTATATGTTCCGAATGTATTTCAGCACCTTTGAGGGCGAATTCCGGGGCAATGACAGCGCCATCAAGCGGCAACTATTGCAACCCGGTGTTGTTTTTGGCCCGGGAGCGATGAACGTTAAGGAATTGGCATCAACTGGCGACAGTCACGACGAGCACGACCATTTGCCTCACGAATCTCCTCTGACAATGGCTCTGCCGTTAGTGTTGCTGGCAGTACCTTCTGTGTTTATCGGTTTTCTCGGTACGCCGTTTGCAAATTATTTCGAGCAGTTTGTTCGCGCTCCAGGCGAGTCTCTGGAAGAAGTTTTGGAACACGCTGCTGAGTTCAATTTGACGGAATTTCTAATCATGGGCGGAAGCTCTGTAGGTATTGCTTTGCTGGGCATTACTTTGGCTTCTCTGATGTATTTGAGCCGTAAAATTGACGCAAGTGCGATCGCCCAAAAGATCAAACCGCTTTACGAATTCTCCCTCAACAAGTGGTATCTCGACGAGATCAACGATTTTCTCTTTGTCAAAGGCAGCCGCCGTTTAGCGCGGCAAGTCATGGAAGTTGATTTGCGAGTCGTCGATGGTGTCGTCAACTTAACAGGGTTTATCACCCTGGTTAGCGGCGAAGGTTTGAAATACTTTGAGAGCGGTCGCGCTCAATTTTATGCCCTGATTGTGTTTGTCGCAGTTCTGGGTTTTGCGATCGTTTCTGGAGTCGGTTAAATCTGTAGGGAAGCGGCACTGCCTAGGTGTGTCAACAAACAGGTAAAACCGATAGTCCGACAGGGAATGAATTCCCTGTCTCAAAGCTAAAGTCCTCTTAAGAGGACTGAAGAACTCCTTAAACCTCTTATTGTGGAACAGGCATCTTGCCTGTTCAATACTAGCTTTTTTGGAGATATCTATTAGTCCTCTGAGCGAGGACTTTCGCTATTAGCCAGGGGTTTCAACCTCTGGCGGACTCGCGGAATTGCAGATCATCGGCTTAAGTTGACACCAATGGGCAATGCAATTTCCCACCAGAAGATGTTTTAAGAACGGGTATTAGCTCAAGAACTCACACTTGACAATTAGCAAATAGAAATAAATCTTTCATTAAACTTAACTGTTGCGATCGCATAAATTGTCCAAATAATAGCAAAAAATTTTGTGCCGTATAAAGAAAGTATAAAATTTAGGCTAAAAGTGGCAAAATGTGTTTAAACCTAATAACTGATGGATCATTTTAAAACGCAATGGATACAGCTAACTTTCCCTGGTTAACAACAACAATTCTGTTTCCCATTGCTGCGTCCTTGCTGATTCCTTTAATTCCCGATAAGGATGGCAAGACGGTGCGGTGGTATGCCCTAATTGTGGGTTTGATCGATTTTGCCCTACTTGTTTACGCTTTTTACACTCAGTACGACTTCAGCAATCCAGATTTGCAACTGGTAGAAAGTTACTCTTGGGTGCCGCAACTCGATTTAAATTGGTCTGTGGGTGCTGACGGTTTGTCGATGCCGCTGATTTTGCTGACTGGTTTTATTACCACTTTAGCTACTTTAGCAGCTTGGCCAGTAACTTTTAAACCGAAGCTATTTTACTTTTTGATGCTGGCGATGTACGGCGGCCAAATAGCAGTTTTTGCCGTGCAGGATATGCTGCTGTTTTTCCTGGTTTGGGAACTGGAATTAGTCCCGGTTTACCTGATTTTGTCAATCTGGGGTGGCAAAAAGCGCCTGTACGCAGCAACTAAGTTTATCCTGTACACGGCAGGGGGTTCGCTGTTTATTTTGGTTGGCGCGCTGACGATGGCGTTTTACGGCGATACGGTTACTTTCGATATGCGGGCGATCGCAGCTAAAGATTATGCCCCCAATGTAGAATTGCTCCTGTACACAGGTTTCTTGATAGCTTACGGCGTCAAACTGCCAATTTTTCCGCTGCACACTTGGCTCCCTGACGCTCACGGCGAAGCAACTGCACCCGCCCACATGTTGCTAGCAGGAATTCTGCTAAAAATGGGCGGTTACGCTTTGCTCCGGATGAATGCGGGAATGCTCCCGGATGCTCACGCTACCTTCGCACCCATCTTGGTAATTTTGGGTGTGGTAAACATTGTTTACGCGGCCTTAACTTCTTTTGCTCAGCGCAATTTGAAGCGGAAAATTGCTTATTCTTCAATTTCGCACATGGGCTTTGTGCTGATTGGGATAGCTTCGTTTACCGATTTGGGAATTAGCGGTGCAATGCTGCAAATGGTTTCCCACGGTTTAATCGGGGCGAGTTTGTTCTTCATGGTAGGATGCACTTACGATCGCACTCACACGCTCATGCTCGATGAAATGGGCGGTGTCGGCAAGAAAATGCGTAAGGTTTTCGCGATGTGGACTGCTTGTTCTATGGCTTCCTTGGCTTTGCCGGGAATGAGCGGTTTTGTAGCAGAATTGATGGTGTTTGTGGGTTTTGCAACGAGCGATGCTTACAATCCCGTGTTTAAAGTTTGCGTGGTATTTCTAGCTGCTGTCGGGGTGATTTTGACTCCGATTTACCTGCTGTCAATGCTGCGGGAAATCTTCTACGGGCCTGAGAATAAGGAATTGGCGGAACACGAAGAGTTGGTGGATGCGGAACCGCGAGAAGTGTTTATCATTGCTTCGCTGTTAGTGCCAATTATCGGTATCGGTTTGTATCCGAAAATTCTGACTCAGGTTTACGATGCGACTACTGTACAGTTGACGGCTAAGCTGAGGGATTCTGTGCCGTCGCTTGTGGCTAAGGCTGCTGCGGATAAAACTGTGTCTCTGCGTGCTCCGGCGATCGAACCTAGCAAATTGTAATTTGCACTGGATACGAGGAAGAAAACCCCCAAACTCTTTTAAAAATAGGGTTTGGGGGTTTTCTATTTTTTTTTTCGATTCTTCGATCTAAACTTGTCAAGAGAGTTGGAAAACAGCGCCATATCATTAAAAATGAAAGAGATCAAAGCAGTTATTCTCAATGCGGGTGATGCAGCATGGATTTTTGAAGAACACGCACTGCGTTTGGCGCGTGTGATGAATCTCGAAATTAGCTCGTCGCCGTCAGACTATAATTATTTGCTCGGTTGGGAAAGTTCAGCGCCACCAGCCGGCAAAAGTTTTGTTCCGTTTCAAGCAATTCAGTTGGCTTCGGACAAGCGCCATCTCGCAGAAGTTTTTGCCAAACATCAGGTGGCTACTCCAAAAACATATCTTCTTGATTCAGAAGAGGACGTTAAACGCCTCATTCAGAACGAAACGCAAAGTCAATGGGTTCTCAAATGGCCGACGGGCTGCGGCGCTGCGGGACATCGTTTACAAGATTTGGAGATGCCAATTCCGCATCATTGGCCGGGCCCATACGTTCTTCAAAAGTTCATCCGCTTGGAGGTGCCGGAAGTGTATCGGGTGTATTGCGTGGCAGGCGAAACTTTCGGCTGGAATGCCAGACGTTTTCCCTCCGGCACAAAAACTTCTCCATTCGTCGCTCATGCACAAGGCGCGAGATATGAAGAAGAAAGCGATATTCCGTCAGAAGCAGAATTTCAAGCCCGCCAAGCCCTGACTTGCACCAACCTCATTGACTCATTCGGGTGCGCTGACTTAATGAAGGATGAAAAAGGCAATTGGCTGGTGCTTGAAGTCAACACAGATGGCGTTTATAATCACGTTGACCGTGACATAAGTATCGGCAACATCGCTAATGAGATTGACGAACGCATAGCCAGAGCTTTTCATGCTTGGAGCAGACCTTTGCTGATACGTTAATAAAACCTCACTTCTGGGTCTATGACGTATGTATAGACAAATCTATATCGATTCTAAGTGAAACCATAGGCTTCATTATCTACAATTGAGTTGAGTAGATTATTATTCTCCATTAAGCTTTATACTGAGGCATTTTTATGTTGAACGTGACAGTTGACGAAATTCAGCGCGATCCTTCAAAGTTTCTGCGTCAAGTGGAAGCAGGTGCAACTTTTGTTATCCTGCAAGCAGATAAGCCGATCGCCGAACTCAGACCTATTTCTAGCAGCAAGCAATTACGACCATTCGGTTTGTGTGCAGGCGAATTTACCGTTCCAGATGATTTCGACGCTCCTTTGTCGGAAGATATCCTCAGTGCATTTGAAGGTAAATAAAGATTCTGCTAGATACGCACATCTTTTTATGGTTCATCAGTGGTGACGCCCAATTATCAACAGATGTTCGAGATGCAATTCGCGATCCAGATAATCAGGTATATTTGAGTGCAGTTTCAGTCTGGGAAGCAATTGTCAAGTACCAGTTGGGTAAGTTACCTCTGCCGGAGCATCCCGAAACCTATTTACCCAAACAGCGCGATCTTCATCAAATTGTCAGTCTTTCTCTTGATGAAAGTAGCGTAGCTCAACTAGCTAAACTGCCACCATTACATCGCGCTCCATTTGACAGAATGCTTATCTGTCAAGCTTTAGAGAATGCTATGACTATTGTGACAGTAGATGGGGCAATTCGTGCCTACTCGGTCAGCGTTATGTAGCAGTTCACGGTTATTTGCCGTCCCACAACTTCATGGCGCCATTCGCGATCGCAATACCCAATACTTAAAAATTACCATTAGGTCGATCGCCCTTCAATTCATGCTCGATCGCTCTCTTAGTTTCTAGCCTGATTATTCTGCGAAGAGTCCGATCTTTGTTAAGGGCGATCGCAAGATCGCAAGTTTTGATGCGATCGGGCTCTTATAGGCAAAAAACCTAGCAATAAAACCCCCAAATCCAGTTTAAAAATGGGGTTTGAGGGAATTCGTTGAGGCCCGGAAGCATTCTCATCCGGCTGATATCGTTACCGCGATGTTGGACGGAATTTTCCCCTGTGGATGAAGCGTGGATTGCAGCGGCCCAGAAACCGCCACAGCAACGAACCCCTCAACTCCCGGAAGCGATTCGCATCGCAATATCGGCGTTGTGTAGAAGTTCTCACCACATTTCCCTGCAGATGAATCGGTGAATTCTTATGTGCGGGAATCAGCAACGATTTCTTGATTTTGGTTGGATTTTGTAATAAATTATAAGCGAATAGAATAGTTCTATTTTATATTTGTTGTGGGCTTTTTTTCAGGGAATGACATCCAGAAAAGTTATTGCTATCATCGACGAACAAGAGCGTTGAGGCTGCATAGATGACTGGCAAAGCTCAGACCGGGACTAGACAATTATTGCGTAGGTGTTGGTTGACTTTAACGAAATGGCGATCGCTCAGTGTCCTCTGCGTTTTGACACTGGCGGTTAGCTTGATTGTAAATGCTTGTAGCCTTGCACCACAGCAACTAGCTCCCCTGCGTGTGGGAATCGTCAGTTGGGCAGGATTTGATATTGCCCTTTATGCTCAGGAAGCGGGATTATTCAAACAGCGCGGATTGGACGTGCAACTGGTTCGGTTTGAGAATCAACAAGATTCAACTCGCGCCATGCTGCGCGGTAATCTCGATGCTAATTTCGCTTCTTTGTGGGATGTGGTGCAGTCTGATTCGGGTAGTGACAAGCCTGCGGTGCTGATAGTAACAAATATTTCTCATGGGGCTGATGGTATTGTTGCTCAACCTGCAATCAAGTCAGTGGCAAACCTTCGCGGTAAAAGAGTCGGGGCGAAACTGGGAACGGTGAATCATCTGATTTTATTGGAAGCCCTCAAGTTGCACCAGATTAAACCCGAAGAGGTCAAGATTGAAGATATCTCTAACGAAACAGCGGTTGATTTGATGCAGCAGGGACGTTTAGATGCCGCCGTGATCTGGCAACCGCTTCTAGGCGAAACTGCCCACGCAATCAAGGGGAATATTATTTTTACAACTCAGGAAGTTGATAGTTTAGTTATTGATACGTTGGTTTCTCGGTCAACGATTATTCGCCAGAAAAAAGCTGAAGTGAAGCAATTTATTATGGCTTGGTTTGATATTATGAGTGCGGTGGAAATAAAACCTAATCAAGTGTTTCAAAAAGTTGCTCAAAACCTGGGACAGAAGGGTGAGGCTTTTGCTAAAGATTACGCTGGTCTGAAAAAGGGTGACATTGCCATGCAGCAGAAGATGTTTCTGTCTGGTAGGTTGCCAGAGGCGATCGCTCAAATGGCTGAACTATTACAATCAGACCCTCGTGCCGGACGGATGCCGCGTCAGGATGTGGAGATTAACACTGAGATCGTAACTACAGCAATCAATGAATGGAAATTATGACGAAATTCCTGCATCCCCATAGCTTGTCGCAGCGCTTGCTGGTTAGCGTTGGGCTGTCGATTACCACAGTTGGACTTGCAACTCTGGGACTTAACTATCGGCTGATGCAGTCTGACTTAGAAACGCAAGTTCATAACCGGGCTCAATCAATTACACAATCTCTGGAGTTTTCTACAGAAGGCTTACTAGAGTTGGAGAATAAAAGCATTCTGCGACGGGTTGTACAAAATTTTGCCACGATGCCCGGTGTGATGGAAATTGCGATTGTTAATCCATCTGGAATGGCGATCGCCCGCAGTCCTCAGAATACGACTAATCAGCCATACACTTCGATCTATCCACAACTCGCGATCGCGATTGATCGGGCGGCAACCGCAGGCATTGAAGTCGGGCAAGATACCGTCGTAGACAACCAGCCTGCGATCGCGCAAATTCTGCCTTTTAGCAGTACCTTGTTTGGCGCATCTCAACGACGGGGAGTGGCGATCGCGCTACTCGATCTCAACCAAATGAAGCAAGCAGCCGACAGAACCTTCATTACCTCAACTTTGTCATTGCTAGTTGGCATCATCACAATTTTGTTAATCATGGGGATACTCCTTCAGAAAAATGTATTGCAACCCTTGCGGGACTTAAACGAAGCAGTTTCTCAAAGTAAAAAAACTGGCATCTTTCCTATGCCAAAGACGATTCCAGCTAACGAAATTCAATTTTTGGCAAGCACATTTGAGGAAGTATTCCGACAATTGGAAATCCACGAGCAACTCACCGCCGAAATTGCTCAACGGAAACAAATAGAAGCCACATTACGGGAGAGCGAAGCCAGAGAACGAGACAAATCTCAGCAGCTTGAACAGGCTATTGATAATTTAAAACGAACGCAATCCCACCTTATTCAGACAGAAAAAATCTCATCTTTGGGGCAATTAGTTGCAGGAGTTGCCCATGAAATTAACAATCCGGTCGGCTTCATACATGGCAATCTAATTCACGTACAATATTATGCTGACTGTCTATTAAATTTGGTACACCTATATCAAAAGCATTATCCCAACCCAATTGGCGAAATTGAGAAAGAAGCAGAAAAGATTGACCTGGATTTTTTGCAAGATGATTTACCTAAAATTTTGAGTTCAATGAGAATTGGTACGGATCGCATTCGCCAGATTGTGCTGTCACTCCGCAATTTTTCCAGGATGGATGAGTCAGAATTTAAAGAAGTTGATATCCATGAAGGAATTGATAGCACGCTGTTAATTTTGCAACATCGTCTCAAAGCGCCGCCCGAACATCCAGAAATTAAAGTCATTCGACACTATGGTGATTTACCGCTAGTTGAGTGTTGTGCCGGACAACTTAACCAAGTATTTATGAATATTTTGGCCAACGCTATTGATGCACTCGAAGAAATAAATACTCAACAGGTAGCTTGCTCGATCGAGATGCACCCATGTTGTATTACAATTTGTACCTCGGTGGTAGATTCGCAATGGGTTAAAATTGCGATCGCCGATAATGGCAATGGAATTCCCGAATCAATTCAAACACAGATATTCAATCCATTTTTTACAACAAAGCCTGTAGGGAAGGGAACCGGAATGGGAATGGCGATTAGTTATCAGATTATTACTGAAAAACATGGTGGGACGCTGAGGTGTTTTTCAACGCCAGAAAAAGGGACGGAATTTGAGATTTGTATTCCTGTTCAGCAGCCAGGGTAAACGCATCTAAATTAAGTTGACAGAAAATCATATTTGTGCATGAGTTTTTTTATAAAACAATTCTTAAAACTCTTAAATCTGATGCAATTAACCCAGTTAAAATCGAGCTTTAAGGACTTCTAAATTCTCAAAGCTGAATCAATTTAGATCGGGAATCCGTTTGAGTTTTCGAGCGTTAGCTGGCCGAGTCTAAAATTTGCACTAAATAATTATTATCCATTCCCGCCAGATACCGCTTCATTTTTAAACTTCCTTTAAATCCTTTTTCCTGTTTCAGTAAATTGACAGCTAAACGCCGTAGAAGAGCAAAATTTTCAGGAGAA
>Ga0164305_10000178_pt1 | contig 21440 bp, 25 predicted proteins | sample Whisoiple_237_MG_FD_110215 | JGI IMG/M metagenome (GOLD analysis project Ga0164305, IMG submission 110215) | Soil microbial communities amended with pyrogenic organic matter from upstate New York, USA - Whitman soil sample_237_MG | ecosystem: Environmental > Terrestrial > Soil > Agricultural...
AGCGTGCGCGCCATCTCGCGCGCCGCATTTCGGTTCGGACCGGGCGCGCCGCAATTGACAATGATGCGCTCGCCTCCAAACGAAAACTCAAACGACAGACAGCCGGCATGCGCTTCGGTCGAATAGGCGGGTGGCGGCGGGCGCCCGGTGTCGACGATCAGCGCGGCGCCACCCGCCTCCATCCGCTGATAGCCCGAATACGGCGCGTTGAGGAGCGCGCGCCCGCGCACGTCGTCGTAGGCGAGCAGCGTCGCGATCAATTCCGGTTGCGTGACGCTCATGCCATTGAACAGCGCGAGCGTGCCGTCGCCATGGCGCAGGAGCCGCAGCATCGGCATGATGCGGTCGATGGCGTTAAGCAACGACGCAGGCATTTGCGTTCCGCGCGCCGCGTAAGCCTGGCGCAACGGCAGAAGCTCGAGCAGGAGATCGACGATCGTTTGCGGATTTCGCGCAATATGGCCCCCATCGGCCATCAATTGGCGCGAGAGTTCGCGCCCGAGAAGCTGTGTCGCCGCGCGATGCGTGCGCTGATCGGCATCGCTGCAAACCGCGAGCTCGGCGAGCGCGATCGCCGCGAAGAGGCGCCATTCGCCTTGCGCATCTTCGGTGAGCGCGCGCAGGAGCTGCGTCCGCGCGCGTGCGAAATGATGCATGAAGCGCCGGTAAAAGTCCGGCTCCGCGTCCTGCAGAAGCATCGGCGATTGCGAGAGGAAAGCCAGGATGCGCCGGGACACGACGCGCGGCTCCCACATCGGATCGTCGGCGGCGGGTCGGCCACGCAATTTCAGGAAGTCCGCGACGAGCGCGCGCGCGTTGGCCCGCGAAGTCTGCGCATCGGCGGCACGCAGATGCTTCAGCCAGCCGAAGCCGCCGAGCGCGCGCGCCCAGGATTTCGACGGCGCCTCGATCTCGAACGGCGACAAGGCGCCGGCATTCACGATTTTCCCGCCGAAGGCGAAATAGCCGTCCTGGATTTCGCTGGCGATCGTCGGATCGACGGTGCGAATATCCTGCGGCGCGATCAACAGCCGCTGCGGCGCCTTCGCGCGCACGCTGCGCAACGGCCGCAGCGGTTCGGCGGCGATCCGGAAGGCGCGGCGCAAACCGCGGCGGCCAAGCATGCCGACGAGCTTCAGCCGTTCGGCGACGACGGACAGAGGAGGGTCTCCTCGAGAAAGGCAACAGCCGCAAGACGCTCAAGCGCGGCGGGGCGCAGACTATCAGACGGCAAACGTTTAGACGGCGTTAACCATACCCTCGGCGGCGCCCCTGCGGGCTTGACGCATTCATATCCCGTCGGTTATGAGTTAAATTGATAACCCCTGGATTATGAATCCCCGATGCCGGACGCCGAGGATGTGCTGTTCCGAACCCTTGCCGATCCGACGCGGCGGGCGATCTTCGAGCGCCTCTGCCGCGACGGCGAGCAGACGGTTGGCGCCTTGCAGGCGCGCGCCGGCGTCTCGCAGCCGGCCGTCTCCAAGCATCTCTGCGTGCTGAAGCAGGCGGGGTTGGTGCGCGATCGCCACCATGGCCGCCAGACGCACTATAGCGCTCAGCCCCGCGGGCTTGCGCCGCTCATCGACTGGACAGCTGAGATGTCGACGTTCTGGGAGAGCCGGTTAGATGCGCTCGAAAATGTCCTGAAAAGGATGGACCAATGAGCAAAGCCGGCGCGACGCCAGCAAAAGCGGGCGCCTCCCCCTCCAAGCTGATCGCCGCGCGGATCAAGGATCTCGGCGATTGGCGCGGCGAGATGCTCGCGCGCGTGCGCCGTCTCATCAAAGAGGCCGACCCCGAAGTTGTGGAGGAATGGAAGTGGCGCGGCGTTCCGGTCTGGGAGCATGCCGGCATCATCTGCACCGGCGAGACTTACAAGAACCTCGTGAAGCTGACCTTCGCCAAGGGCGCGTCCTTGGACGATCCCTCGCGCCTCTTCAATTCCAGTCTCGACGGCAATGTGCGGCGCGCCATCGACATCCATGAGGGCGACAAGATCGATGAGAAGGCATTGAAGGCGCTCGTTCGCGGCGCCGTCGCACTGAACACATCGGCGCGCGCGCAGAAGAAATCGAAGAGCGCTTAAGCATCGCCAAGGGCCGAAGCACATGAACAATATCGCGACCGAGACGCGTTCCGTCATCGTCGAACGCGACATCCCGCATCCGCCGGAAAAGATCTGGCGCGCGCTGACTGAGCCGCACCTGATCGAGGAATGGCTGATGCAGAACGATTTTCAGCCTGTCGTCGATCACCGCTTCAATCTACGCGGCGATTGGGGCGCCGTCGATTGCCAGGTGCTTGAAATCGAGCCGCACAAGACGCTGTCGTACAGATGGGACGCGATGGGACTCGAAAGCATCGTCACCTGGACGCTCACGCCGACCCGCACGGGAACGCATCTGCGCATGGAGCAGGCGGGCTTCCGCCGCGACCAAGAGCAGGCCTTCCAGGGTGCCAAGTTCGGTTGGCAAAAATTCTTCGCCAACCTGGAGCAGGTCTTGGCGCGCACGGAGTGAACAGCGCCTCGTCCTAGGAGGCCCCGATCTCGGATGTTTCCGAGATCAGCATTCGTTTGGAAAGTCCTCTAGGAGGGTGACACCACACACTCCACTGCCGCGTCCTTGGAGACGGTGCATGGGGATCGGAACGGGATCGACGCGGTATGGAACTTTAGCTCATGGTCTAGAAATCAAAGGTGGGTGAGTTAGCTGCCGAACTGATCTTAGCCCAAAGATCGTGAGCAAGGTCATGCCGCGCGAGGAGGATCAGCCAATACAAGCGCTGCTCCTGATCTCCTCGGATCAGCTCCCAGTGTTTCGCTTGCGGAAGTCCAAGCGCCGTCACCTTGTCAGACCAATATTTGAGGATGGCGGCACGAAACGCCGCCTTGTTCATATCAGGACTTACTTTACCACGCGAGCGCGCAAATTGTACGGGTCCAGAAAAGCGAGGTGGAGTCCGTATTGGTCCAAGCTGTGGACGATCTTTGGTATTGCCTCCCTTGCAGGTCCAGCAAAGGGACGAACAGGCGCACTTAATGCGGTTAGGCGCTTTGTCGTCGCAGTGAGAAGCTCCTAATCGTCATCGGAAATATTGATCGAGGTGAACCGCCCTGGCGATTCCAGCGCGCTTTTAAAAGCTGCGACGGGGCTACCATCAATGAATCTAGTTGTGTCGCGGATCAGCGATCGCCCAGCGCCGCAAAACGGATCTATGTAGGCAGCCCCCGTGTCTAAATATTTCTTGCGAGCCCCGCCGGATGCGTAGACATACCTAGTAAGGACCTCGAGCTTGTCGACAGCCCAGGATCCCACTTTCTCGACAATCAGTCCGTCATCACCCAACGTGTATTGCTCTGGATCCCTCTGAGGCATTCTCTCTTCCCTTCTCTCGCGGGAAGGCCGTTGCCTTCGTTCGCGATGTGCTGGGAAACTCGCGCCAGAATCTGCCGTCTAGTTTGCCACCGCCCTTGCCGTTTTCAGGCGGGTCGATCTTGATGGCCTGTGGCTCGGTCAGGCCGTCCTCCACTACACAGGGGTTATTCTTATAGACACCCCACTGCTTTAAAAATGGCGCGGCCCCGACGCGGCGGCATTCAGCGATTGCATCCCGCGCCCATTGCGGATCAGTCGGACGAATGCGATCCGTGCGCACGCCGCTCTCGCCGCCAATGATAACCCAATCGGGAGAGCGGCCATCAATATCTAATCCCCCAAGAGGACCGATAGCGGGCTCGTAACTCACGAAATGAATTGCAGCTGATACTTTGAGAAGGAACGGCGCTCGCTGCTTGTAAGCACTTGCGTCTTCCGCTGTCGTTCCTAGCCAGACGTTCGGGTATCCCTCGCCCCAATCAGAGGGCAGCATCTTTCGTATATTTTGCGGCCGCTTTGTCAGAAGCTGCCAGTCCAACTGGTCACATTCCGAATCAGATTGAACAGATCAGCGCGCCATGTGGGATCGACTTGATTATCGAACACATCCGCAAGGGACGCGCAGAAGACGCGCTGCCGCCTCCCATGCTCGACCTGAAACAACCTTGCTCGGCTGTTCCACAACAAGGGACCTCGCCAATAGGATTCAGTGGTGCGTCGACGCGGATGGTTGCCCCATTCGACCTGACCACTCCGCTTGGCCCATTTTTCCGCGTAGCAGAAGTCGCACGCCGACGGGACTCCTTTGCCTCGGGCCACTTTCGTGCAGCCAACCCACGGGTTGAAGGTCGCATCGGTCCACTCAATCTTCGATCGACTGCCCATGCACTCCGCCTTTGGTCGAGAGCAAATCGCTCCCTGATCGGGAGATTATCCGATGTTTCAATTAAGGGAACAAAGAACGAACAGATAATCCGCCCTCGATCACCCCACCACCCGCTGGAACCGCGCGGCAAAAAACCCATCCAGCCCCGCGAGCCGCGGCTCGTCATGCGGCCAGGCATTCGGCAGCGTGCGCAGCGTCCCGTCTGATGTGACGAACTCCGCCGGTATCGGGTCCTCCTCCGTGATCGGCGCGAGGCGCAGATCGGGATTGCGGCGCAAGAGCGCCGGGACATGCGCCTCGCCCTCTTCGGGCTCCAGCGAGCAGCTGCAGTAGACGAGCCGCCCGCCCGGCGCGAGCAGGGTCGCGGCGCGGTCGAGCATGCGCGTCTGCAACGCGGTGAGCGTCTCGATGTCGCCCGGCCGCTTCGTCCAGGCGACATCCGGGTGCCTGCGTATCGTGCCGGTCGAGGTGCACGGCGCATCGAGCAGGATCGCATCGAACGGCCCGCCGGAATAGGACATCGCATCGGCGACGATCACCTCGGCGTGGAGATGCAAACGCTCCAGGTTTTCGGTGAGCCGCCGCAGCCGCTCGGCCGAGCGGTCGAGCGCCGTCACTCGCGCGCCCGCGGTGGCGATCTGGGCCGTCTTGCCGCCCGGCGCGGCGCAAAGATCGAGCACACGTTCGCCGGTCCGCGGCGCGAGCAGCCGTACCGGCAGGGCGGCGGCGGCGTCCTGCACCCACCATTCGCCGTCGGAATAGCCGGGCAGCTCGGCGACCGGCTCGTGGCTGCGCAGACGCACCGAGCCGGTCGGCAGAAGCATGCCGCCGAGGCGCTCGGCCCAGCCCTGCGGATCGCTTTTCACGCTGAGATCGAGGCGCGGCTCCTCGCGATGCGCCGCGGCGATAGCGTGCGCCGTCTCCTGCCCGTAATGCTTGCGCCAGCGCGCGGCGAGCCAAGCCGGCGTGTCCTGATCGAGCGGGTCGGAGGCGGAGAGGAATTCCTCGCGGCGGCGGGCGAGGTTGCGGAGCACGCCGTTGATCAACGCCGCGAACGGCGCGGTCTTGGCATCGAGCCGCGATTCGCGAACGGCGAGATCGACCGCCGCATGGTCGGGCACATCGAGGAAAAGGATTTGCGCCGCCGCGACGATCAAGAGCCATTCGAGCTGGCCGGCCTGACGCGGCAGGCCCTTTTCCAGAAGCGCGGCGAGGGCATGCCGGATCGTCCCGAGCCGGCGCAGCGCCACCGTCGCGATCGAGCGCGCCAGCGCCGTGTCGCGGATATCGAGCCCCGCGACGCGAGAGGGCACGGCGGACGGCGAGAAGCGCTCGTCGAGCGCGTGCGGGCCGGTCAGCACGTCGGCGATGACACGTGCCGCGGCGACACGTGCCGCGAGACCCGGGACGTTCGCCATCTCGCGCGCACGTATCTCGTCCGCCGATTGACCCTGCCCGGGCTTGGTTCGCTGCCCGGTGCGCCGGGTCGGTTTGCTCACGCCGCGTCCTTAACCGTGTTGCCTCAGTTCAACCCCACGGCCCCTGAGCCGACGATGAACGGCCGCGATTCCAGCGCGAATCGGCGAGCCCACGGCCACCCAGGAATGTGCCGGGCTCACGTGGCGGTTCTGCGGTCTGGCGGAACGGCTGCCAGCCGCCGGCGCTTTCGTAAGCCGGCTCGCGCGGCGCGGCGGCGGGAGGCGGCGCCGCTTGCCAGCTCGCCCCCGTGCTGCGCGCGAGGTCCTCGAGGGCGGCAATGCGGTTCTCGACCGCCGGGTGGGTCGAGAACAGGCTGTCCATGCCGCGGCCGGTCAGCGGGTTGACGATGAAGAGATGCGCCATTGCCGGATGCGCCTCGACCACGTCGTCGGGAATGCGCTGCGCCGCATCGGCGATTTTGGCCAGCGCCGAGGCAAGCCAGAGCGGATTGCCGCAGATCTCAGCGCCGTCGCGATCGGCCTCGTATTCGCGGCCGCGGCTCACCGCCATCTGCACGATCATGGCGGCGATCGGCGCAAGGATCGCCATGGCGATCGACCCGAAGAAGCCGAGGCTGCGCCGCCCGCCGCCGAAGAAGAAGCCCCAATGGGCGATCGACGAGATCGCGCCGGCGAGGGTGGCGGTAATGGTCATGGTCAGCGTATCGCGATTTCGCACATGGGCGAGCTCGTGGCCGAGCACCCCCGCCAGCTCCTCGCGCGACAGCATCTGAATGAGGCCGGCATTCACAGCGACCGCGGCGTGCGTCGGATCGCGGCCCGTTGCGAAGGCATTCGGCTGCGGGCTGTCGACAAGGAAGACACGCGGCATCGGCAGGCCGGCGCGGCCCGACAAATCACCGACGAGTCGGACGAGATCGGGCGCCGCAGCGTAATCGACCTCGCGCGCATCGACGGCCGACAGCGCCATGCGGTCGGAATTCCAATAGGCGAAAAGGTTTGTGCCGATGGCGAAGACGAGCGCGATCATCATGCCGCCGCGCCCGCCGAGCACCGCTCCGACGACCAGGAACAGCGCAGTCATCGCCGCAAGCAACACCGCCGTACGCATGAATTGCATAGGGGCCTCCTCCGGCGCCGAGCCGGACCTTAGCATCCCATATAGGTGGGGTTAGGATCGCGACGAACGCAAGGCGGGCGGACAGGCCGGTGGAAGAAAAACAGGACCCGCAGCAACCACCGGCCGCAGAGTTGCCGGCCAGCCCACGGAAACTAACGCCGGAGGCCGAGCGCGCTTTGGCGGAAGCAGCCGTGCGCCGGAAGGCGCGGGAGGATGCCTCCCGGCCGAAGGAAATCGCCGGTCGCGAGGGGCCGGAGCCGACGCGCTATGGCGACTGGGAGGTGAAGGGCATCGCCAGCGATTTTTGATCCAATCGCACAGCCCCCGCGGCGGCGTTAAGCCTACCAGTAAGTAAAAATACGCCGGCGAACCGCGTCGACTAATTTCCGGGCAAGTCTCTCTTGGCCGGAAAAAACGTGCACACGAAGCTCCTCCCGACGAACGTACTCCACGGTCAAGCGCACGCGGCTGGTCTATCAGGTGGGTCGCAAAGCGCGATTTGCGCTCGGGTCCTATATGGGCGCGCGCTACGTCCCGGCACTCGCCAGCAGGGCGCATTACAATTTCATGCTGTCCTCCACGTCCGCCGACCACATCGGCAGCTATCGCCGAGGCGCGGTGGAGTTCGTGGGCATACTCGGCCAGTCGCTGCGAGAGGCGGGCCGGGGTTGGCGCGACATCAAATCGTGTCTCGAGATCGGCTGCGGCTATGGGCGCATCGTTCGGGAGCTGCGTCGCGAAATTCCGCCATCCTGCATCTCCGTCTCCGATATTATCGATGAGGGCGCACGTTTTACCGCCGCCGAATTCGGCGTCCGGCGCGTTCCCGTCGTCGAGGCAATGGGTTCCGAATACGACGGCTCCTTCGATCTAATCTAATTGCTGTCGGTGTACACACATCTCTCGCGACATATGATCGAACGGAATCTTGCCCGCGTGAGTGCGCTGTTGACGCCAAGCGGCGTGCTGGTCTTCTCCACCCATGGCAAGCAGTCGGCCGAGATGGCCGAAATCTACGAGCAATATTGGCTGGATAAGGAGAAGCTCAACGCCGAACTCGATCGGAGCGGCTTCTTCTATGAGCGCTACCCCTACTATTACGCCGACTATGGTCTAACCTGGATCGTCGCCGACGAGGTCAAGCAGATGGTCGCGAGCACCGCGCCCGGACTCGATTTCGTCGCGCATCATCCGCTCGCGGTCGACGCTCACCAGGACGTGCTCGTTTATTAGCGCGCGTGAAACGCGGAAGTCATACGATCTACTGCCGCACTGGTTCCTGCACCGCCGCTTCGGGGGGCGCAGCCGGCTTCGGCTTCGGTTTCGGCGGCTTCGGCTTGACCTCCTCCACGCCTGCCAATCGTGCGCCGAGCGCAATCGCACGCGCTTCGGTGACGCGCAGCGCACAAAAGCCATGCACGTCCTCGCCCGCATAGCTGCGGCACTTTTCTTCGCGCTCCGAGGAAAAGCCCGCCTGCTCGGCGGCGATCGCCTTGGTTTGCTGCTTGTCCTTGCCAGCGCCAGCAAGCAGCGCGCGGAAATCGGCACGTACTGTCGTCTCAGCATGAGCACGTTCGCGCTCGAATTCCTTGATGCGGTCCGGGCCGAATTCCGAGGCTCGCGGACCCCACAAGCCGGCGGGATCGACCTGACAATCGGCGGCCTTGAACTCACAGGTTTTGCCGCCATTCGAGACGAGTACGAGTACCGCGCCATCGAGCACATCGAACGAGAACGGACAGATTTCCAGGCCAACCTTATAGCGCGATAGGCCCGCCGGTTTGCCTTCCGACGCGAGCGGCAGCGGCATGCCCGAAACTTCCACCCGGCAATGCTCGTTCGGCTTGGAAATCTGATCGCCGGTGAGCGCGAGTTTTTGGACGCGTAGATCCTTGCCGGCGCGCTCGATGACAAGCGTGCCGGTCGATCCATTACGCAAAAGCGTGCGGCCGACGACCGCGTCCTCCGACGGGGCGTGTAGGATCGGCGGTTTTGGCCTTTCCTTCGGAGCCTCGGGCGGTGGGGCGACGGTTCCCGCCGGCGCAGGTTGACCGAGGGCGCCCGGCAATTGCAGCTGCGCCAGGGCAGGGGCAGCAGCGAGGCCGAACGCAAGCGCGATCGACAGCGCGTCTAGCGGATATCGCCTGCACCGATTGGGGATGTCAGCCACGCCAGCAATCTAGAGCGCGCGCTCGCGCGAGGCAAAATCAGCCGCGGGCGAGCAACTTTGGCCACAAATGCCGATCCTAGTCGCGGGCGGAGATAGACCATGGCTCGAAATGCGTCAGAACCGGCAATCCGACTTTCCAATCCGGAGGAGCTTGCGCCGCCGCCAGGCTATTCCAACATCGTCGAAATCTCCGGCGGCCGAATCATCTTTATCGCCGGACAAACGGCACTCGACAAACACGGCGATCTTGTCGGCAAAGGCGATTTCGAAGCGCAAGCGGATCAGGTTTTCCGCAATATTTCGGCGGCGCTGGCTTCTGTCGGATGCACGGCGCGCAATCTCGCGAAGCTCACCGTCTTCGTGCGCGACCTGGGCGAGCTTGCAGCCTATCGCCGCGCCCGCAATCGCTTCTTCGCGACGGTAAGGCCGCCTGCGGCGCCAGCCGTGACCTTGGTCGAAGTGTCGCGCCTGTTCGCCGACGATTTTCTCATCGAAGTCGAAGCGGTTGCCGCGGCTGGCTTGCCTTCATGAATGCTATCGTCGCGCAAATTCAGCGCCGCTGGGCAGCGGCCTTCGCTCGCGCCGACGCCGATGCGCTTGCCTCGCTCTATATTGAGGGCGCGCTGTTCTTCGGCTCCATGCCCGATCTCTATTGCGGCCGAAGCGGCGTGCGGCAGTATTTCGAGACGTTGGCAAAAGGCTACGAAGGCGCTGCTTTCGCTGACACACACACGGTCGAAATCAGCCCCGACCTGATCGTCTCTGCCGGCTTCGTCACTTTTACCGGCGAGCGCGACGGAGAGCGTTTTTCCCTGCTTTACCGGATGAGCTGGACGCTGGTGAGAAGCGGGGAGCAGTGGCGAATCGCGAGCCACCACGCCTCGCCGAAAAATTGGGCCTGACCGCTTCGTCCGCCGTGTCCGCCGGAAACCCGACAACATCCCGACACGTTTCGGCGGATGATGTGCGCGGCGTTACAGCAACAGCCCGTCACGAAAAGTAAAACTGCGTGTGAAGCCCTTGCGGGCGAGCGCCAACCGACTCTAACATCAGGCCATGGTCGAGAAGGTCATTTCCATCCGGAATGCACGGCCGGCCGACGCGGAAGCAATCGCGGAGGTTCACGACGCCGCGTGGCGCGACGCCTACCGGGGCATCATCCCCGGCCGCGAACTCGAGCGGATGATCGCGCGGCGCGGGCCGCGCTGGTGGCAGGCGGCAATCAGCCGCGGCTCCCGGCTGGTCGTTCTCGACTTCGGCGGCAGGATCGCCGGTTACGCCAGCTACGGTCGCAACCGGGTGCCCGCCATGCCCTATTCGGGCGAGATTTTCGAACTCTATCTCGCCCCGGAATTCCAGGGCCTCGGCATGGGCCGCCGCCTGTTCGAGGCGGCGCGCCGCGACCTCAACGACCACGGCTATGTCTCGACGCTGGTCTGGGCGCTCGCCGACAATCAGCGCGCGCTCGACTTCTACACGCGGCTCGGCGGCAAGATCATCCGTCGCGCCGAGGAACGGTTCGGCGACGAGACGCGCGGCCGCGTTGCCTTCGGATTTGCCGCCGCGACGGCGCGCTGAATGCGCCCGCCTCTGAGCTAGCTTTCCGCATGCGCCTCGATGCGATTGCCATCGGCAAAGACCCGCCGAACGAGGTCAACGTCATTATCGAAGTGCCGATCGGCGGCGAGCCGATCAAATACGAGATGGACAAGGAGGCGGGAACGCTGGTCGTCGACCGCTTCCTCTATACGCCGATGCGCTACCCCGGGAATTACGGCTTCATCCCGCATACCCTCTCGGAGGATGGCGACCCCTGCGACGTGCTCGTCGCCAATACGCGGCCGATCGTCGCCGGTGCGGTGATCGCAGTGCGTCCCGTCGGCGTGCTGTTGATGCAGGACGAAGCCGGCGGCGACGAGAAGATCGTCGCGGTGCCGGCGAGCCGGCTGACCAAGCGCTACGAGAAGATCGGCAATTATACCGACCTGCCGGAGATCACGCTAAAGCAGATCGAGCACTTCTTCGCCCATTACAAAGACCTCGAGCCGGGCAAATGGGTGAAGTTCTCCGGCTGGGCCGACGCGGTCGAAGCGCGCCGGTTGATCGACGAGGCGATCGCACGGGCGAAGCAGGGTTGATCCCGAACCCCGCAGCAGCGTTGGCATCCTCCTTGCTCCGCTCCTGCCCACATCCTGGGCAGGAGAAGAGGCATGAAACGCGAAGAGCTGACCGAGAAAATTCTCGACATCAAGCGCGAGAAGGGCTGGACCTGGAAGCATATCACGACCGAGATCGGCGGCATGTCGGAGGTGCTCGTGGTCGGTGCGCTCCTCGGCCAGATGAAGCTGATCAAGCCGCTCGCCAAAAAGGCCGCCGACCTGTTCGGCCTATCGGAATCGGAAGAGCGCATGCTGAACGAGGTGCCAATGCGCGGCATGGCCATGCCGCCGACCGACCCGTTGATCTACCGCTTCTATGAGCTCGTCATGGTCAACGGCCCGGCCTGGAAGGCGCTAATCGAGGAAGAATTCGGCGACGGCATCATGTCGGCGATCGACTTCGATCTGCAGCTGGAGCGCCTGCCGAATCCGAAGGGCGACCGCGTCAAATTCACGATGTCGGGCAAGTTCCTGCCCTACAAATATTACGAGAGCGAGCAGGGCCTGCCGGAATATGGGTTTAAGGAGGCGTGAGCGATCACGCCTCCGTTCGGCGCAGAAGGTAATCGAGACCGCCGGCGCGATACCAGCGATAGCCGTAGCCCTCGATCACGAGCTTGTGTTTGCCGTTCGGCTGCGCCTCGCTGTGATCGTCGGACAATAGATTGACGAGGAGCCGCCCGCCCTCGCCTTCGAGGCCAACATCAAACGTGATCTCGCGCGCCTTGGGGTCGAGATTGTGCAGAATGACGACGGAATTGTTGCGCCAATCATAGCGCAGGGCGAGGATCGCCGGGTCACGCAGGCGCAGGATTTGGTAATCGCCCCAGCCGATTTCAGGTACTTCCTTGCGCATGCGGATGATGCGCTCGGTCCAGTTCAGCATGGAATTGTCGAAGCGCCGTTGGATCGCCGCGTTGATATGCTCGAAGCCGTACGGACCGCCTGAGATCACCGGCAGCACCGGCTTGTCGCTCTTGGTGAAGCCGCCATGCGGCTCGTCCGACCATTGCATCGGCGTGCGCGCGCAATTGCGCTCCGGCAGCTTCAGGTCGTCGCCCATGCCGAGCTCGTCGCCATAGCGAATGACCGGCGTACCCGGGAGCGTAAACATCAAACTGTAGGCAAGCTCGATGCGTCCGCGGTCGCCGGCAAGCATCGGCGCAAGCCGCCGCCTGATGCCGCGCTCATAAAGCTGCATGCCGGGCTCGGGACCGAACGCGTCGAAGACGACCTGGCGCTCTTTTTCACTGAGCCGGCCAAGATCGAGCTCGTCGTGATTGCGCAGGAAGAGGCCCCATTGCGCGGTCGCCGGCCGCGGTTTTGTCGCCTTCAACGCTTTGATCAGCGGCCGCGTATCGGAAGCCGCCAGCGCATAGAAAAGATTTTGGTTGACCTGGAAATTGAACATCATCTGCATGCGTTCGCCGTCATCGCCGAAATAGTGCATGTCGGTATCGGGCATAACGTTGGCTTCGGCGAGGATGATGGCGTCGCCTTCGCGCCATTGCAGGAATTCGCGAAAGGTGCGCAGCATGTCGTATTGCTCGCGGGGCGCTTTGACATTCGCACCCTTGCTGGCGATGACGAACGGCACCGCGTCCATGCGGAAGCCGGAGACGCCGAGCTGAATCCAGAATCCCATGATTTTCAGAATTTCCGCCTGCACCAACGGATGTGCCGTGTTGAGGTCCGGCTGAAAATCATAGAAGCGGTGGAAGTAGTATTCGCGCGCCACCGAATCGTAGGTCCAGGTGGTCTTCTGCACGCCGGGAAACACCATGCCCTTGTTGGCGCTCGGCGGTTTCTTCTTCGACCAGACGTACCAGTCGCGGTATTTCGAGTGCGGGTCCTTGCGCGCCTCCTTGAACCAGGGATGCTCGTTCGACGTGTGATTGACGACGAGGTCGATGATGACGCGGATGCCGCGCTGCTTGGCGCCATGCGTGAACTCGACGAAATCGCCGAGCGTGCCGTAGCGTGAATCGACGTTGTAGTAATCGGCGACATCATAGCCGTCGTCGCGGTTGGGCGAGGTCTGGAACGGCATCAGCCAGATCGCGGTGACGCCGAGCCCGTGCATATAATCGAGCCGGCGCATCAGCCCCTGAAAATCGCCGATGCCGTCGCCGTTGGCGTCCATATAGGTGCCGACGGAGAGGCAATAGATGATGGCATTCTTGTACCAGAGATCGTTGATCATGGCTGTCTCAAGCGCGGCGCTTGCCGCATTGTCATTCCCGCGCAAGCGGGCAACTGTATTTTTGAGGATGGCACGAACGCCGTCTTGTCACGCAAGACGGCGGTGAGAATGACGAGGAGTTTGCGGGCAAGCGCGATGAGGGCGAGCTTGGGGGCCTTACCGGCATTGCGCAGGCTCTTGTAGAAGGCTGCAAGTCGGGTTTTGCTGGGGCAGCAGCGAGTGCGGCCATGTAGAGCGCATTGCGCACGCGCCATCTGACCACCGCTGATCGAGCGGTTTCTTTTGAGACGTCCACTTTCGGTGTTGAACGGCGCAAGACCGGCGAGGGCTGCAGCGGCCTTTGGTGATAAGTTGCCCAGTTCAGGCATCAGGGCGATGACGGCCGCGTCGATCGGGCCAAATGCCTGGCCCCGAGCGCAGGAGTGTCTCGGCTTCGTGGAGAGCGGACGTGTCGTTGACGAGCGCGCGGATCCCGCATCTCGATGTCGCAGATCGCAGCATCGAGCCAGGCAAGATGAGCATCGAGGCTGTCGCAGATTGCTGCCTCGTGCTCGCATTCGCTGCGCCAGTTCATTATATCTGGATTCCCCGATCCGTCCTGCGGACCGTCGGGATGATTCTAAAACGGCTCGCTATACGGCCGCAAATCGACCTCCTGCGTCCAGGTCGAACGCTGTTGTTTGTGGATGAACCAATAAGCCTCGGCGATGGCGTCGAGGCCGAGCAGCCCATCCTCGCCGCGCTCTTTGATGAGGTCAGGCGCGCGCCGTAGCAGGCGCTCGCCGGCAATGCCGCCATCGATGACGACATGCGCGACATGGATGCCGAGCGGTCCATATTCGCGCGCCATGCTTTGCGAGATCATGCGCAACCCCGCTTTGGCGGCGGAGAAATGCGCGAAACCCGGCTTGCCGCGGATGCTCGCCGAGGCGCCGGTGAAGAGGATCGTGCCGCGCCCGAGCGGCACGAGACGGCGCGCCGCCTCGCGGCCCACCAAAAAGCCGCTGAAACAGCCGACACGCCAAAAATCCTCGAATTGCGCCGCGGTGATTTCGCGGAAATCGATCTTTTGGTTGTTGCCGGCATTGGAGACGACGAGGTCGACCAGATCGAAGCCGCTGCCCGGCGACATCGCGCGATCGAACAGTTTCAGGATGCTCGCTTCATCCGTTGCATCTGCCGCGATCGCTTCGGCCGTGCCGCCGCGCTCCGTAATGGTCTTGGCGACCTGATCGATCTTCGCCTGCGTGCGGCCGGCGACGAGCACGTGATAGCCGCCGCTTGCGAATTTGCGGCAGAGCGCGGCGCCGAGCCCCTTCTCGGCGCCGACGCCGACAACGAGCGCTGTGGGTTTTGCCATTCGATGTCTCCTAGCGTGCCGGCTGCGGCGCAGGTGTGACCGGCGCAACCGCCTGCGGGCCCGCTTTGCGGATCAGTAGCACCAGCGCCGAGGCGATGATGCAGGCGCCGCCCGCGGCATAGAAGGCCGGCACGTAGGTGAGCAGCTCCGTCCGTGTCAGGCCGGCGCCGAAGGCCGCGATCGCCGCGCCGAGCTGGTGGGCGGTGAACACCCAGCCGAAGACGATGCCGGCGCGCTCCGGCCCGAAATTCTTCGCCGCGAGCCGCACGGTCGGCGGCACGGTCGCAATCCAGTCGAGCCCATAGAACGCGGCGAAGACCGACATGCCGTAGATCGTGAAGGTCGAGTGCGGCAGCGCCAAGAGCGAGAGACCGCGGAGGCCGTAATACCAGAACAGGAGCCAGCGATTGTCGACGCGGTCCGATAGGTAGCCCGAGGCGATCGTGCCGACGAAATCGAAGGCGCCCATCATCGCCAGCACCGACGCAGCCTCGATCTGCGGCATGCCGAAATCGACACAGAGCGGGATGAAGTGCGTCTGCACGAGCCCGTTGGTCGACAGCCCGCAGATAAAGAAGGTGGCAAACAGGATCCAGAAGGTCGGGCTCGCCGAGGCCTGGCCGAGCACCGTGAAGGCACGCCCGATCGCCTCGCCGAAATTGCTATGCGACGCCTCCACAGGAGCTGCGCCGTCCTTCTTAGAGCCATAAGGCAAGAGGCCGACGTCTGACGGGCGGTCGGCCATAAACAGCACGACGAGGACCGCCGCAATCGCGAGGCCGATCACCGACGGCGCCAGTGCCCAGCGCCAGCCCACGCGCTCGACAAGCGCGGCGGCGAGCGGCAGGAAGATCAGCTGCCCCGTCGCATTGGCGGCGGTGAGGATGCCGAGGACAAGACCGCGTCGCTCGGCAAACCAGCGGGTCGAGACGATGGCGCCGAGGACCAGCGCTGTCAGGCCGGTCCCGATGCCAATGATGACGCCCCATGATAATACCAGCTGCCAGACGTGGTGCATGGCAACGGCGACGAGCAGTCCGAGGATGATCATCGCGACTGCGGTAAGGACGATGTTGCGGATGCCGTAGCGTTCGATCAGCGCGGCCGCGAATGGCGCCATCAAGCCGAAGAGGACGAGGCGCAGCGCCAGGGCGCTCGAAATCTGCCCGATATCCCAGCCATATTCCTTGGTGAGCGGCAGAATCAGTGCGCCCGGCACGCCGATCGCGCCGGCAGTGGTGACGCTGACGCATAATGTCACCGCCACGATCACCCAGCCATAATGAACGCCGAGCCGATCGAGGCGAGCCGCAAGGGCGCGTGCCAGCATGTGTTGACCTCCCTGCGGCGACCCCTTGCTTGAAATGCACGAGGGATATAAGGATGACTACCCTCATTATTTGAGGATGACGATCATCATCTTGTCAAGCGGCCGGAGCGCGAACATGCGGATCAGCAAAGCCCAGACGAGAGAGAACAAGGCGAGGATTGTCGCCGCCGCAGCCCAGCTCTTCCGTGAACGCGGGTTCGAGCGGGTCGGCGTCGCAGAAGTCATGCAAGCTGCCGGTCTCACCCATGGCGGCTTCTACAACCACTTCGATTCGAAGAAGCAGCTCGAGGAAGAGGCCTGCACGCTCTCGTTCGGCGAGGCGCTCGGGCCGCTGTCGCGCATCGGCGAGCTCGATTCCCGGCGCCAGCGGCGCGCGGCCTTCGCGGCGTATGTGGAAGGCTACCTCAGGCAGCGCGAGCCGGCCGGCTCCGCCCCGCGCTGTCCGTTCGTCGTGTTCGGCTCGGACATGCCGCGCCAGGACGAGCGCACGCGCGGCGTCTTCGGCAAGGGGCTGCGCGATTATCTCGACAAATTTGCCAACGCGCTGCGGCGCAAATCGAAGAAGCCGGAGGAGACCCGCGCCGACGCGATCTTTGCGCTCGCGGCGATGGTCGGCGCCTCAACGCTCGCCTACGGTGTCGATGAAATCGATAAAGAACTGGCGCAGGACATACGCACCAGCGTTCGCGAGCGCCTGATCGACGAGTTCGGCGAGTGAGGCCTCGCCCGCCGATGCTAGCGCGGCCTCCGCTACGCCCTTAAGGTCCCGGGAAACTCGGGAGAGCGCAAACGCATGGACCTCGAAACAAAGGCGCAGTCCGACGCCGCGACCGGGCCGCTGACACTTGCGATCGACATCGGTGGCACCGGGTTGAAAGGCGCCGTACTCAATGCGAGCGGTGAGCTTTTCACCGATCGCGTCCGCGTGCCGACGCCGGAGAACAGCACGCCGCAAAACGTCGTCGAATCGCTTGTCGAACTTGCCGCCCAGCTTGGGCACTTCGATCGTGTGTCGGTCGGCTTCCCCGGCGTCATCCGCCGCGGCGTGGCGCTGACCGCGCCGCATCTCGGCACCGAAGATTGGCGCGACTTTCCCCTGGCTAAAACGCTCGGCGAGCGGCTGAACGCGCCGGTGCGCATCCTCAACGATGCGAGCGTGCAGGGCTACGGCGTCATTTCAGGGAGCGGCGTCGAATGCGTAATCACGCTCGGCACGGGCGTCGGCTTCGCTCTCTATGAGAATGGCGTGCTCGGGCCGCATATGGAGCTCGGGCGCTATCCCGTACACAAGAACACGCTGCTCGACGATTATCTCGGCCGGGTGGCGTTTCGCAAGATCAGCCGAAAACATTGGAACCGGCGCGTTCACCGCGTCCTTGGATATCTCGACACGTTGGTGAACTACGACGTGCTCTATATCGGCGGCGGGAATGCGAAGTATATCGATCTCAAGCTCCCGAAGCACGTGCGGATAGTGCCGAACGAAGCCGGCGTCACCGGCGGAATAAAACTTTGGGAACCGCACGTCGACTACGCCTTTGCGGAGATATGACGCGCGCCTGAGGAGATGCCCGACTTAGTTCCGGTCTTCCGCTTCGCACCATCGCCGAACGGCTTCCTTCATCTCGGCCACGCCTATTCCGCGTTGCTCAACGCCAAAATGGCGCGCGAAACCGGCGGCCGCTTGCTTCTGCGCATCGAAGACATCGACGTCGCGCGCTGCCGGCCGGAATACGAAGGCGCGATTTACGAGGACCTCGCCTGGATCGGCTTCAACTGGGAAGAGCCGGTGCGCCGGCAAAGCGAGCATCTTTCCAATTATGCCCGAGCGCTCGATCGCTTACGCGACCGCGACCTCACCTATCCCTGCTTTTGCACGCGCGGCAATATTGCACGCGCGATCGCCGGCCGGGCGGACTGGCCGCGCGATCCCGACGGTTCGCCGCTTTATCCGGGAACATGCCGGCGCTTAGACGCAAAGACGCGGGAGGCGCGCTTAGCGTCGAGCGAGCGTCCGGCATGGCGGCTTAACATGGAGAAAGCCATCGGTGTCGTCGAGCCTCTCACGTGGACTGAATACGGCACCGGGAATGTCGCGGAACTTGGCGCCGAACCGCAGGCCTGGGGCGATGTCGTTGTCGCGCGCCGCGATATTGCGACGAGTTATCACATCAGTGTCGTCGTCGACGATGCAGCGCAGGACATAACGGACGTGGTGCGCGGCAAGGACCTGTTCGCCTCGACCGGCGTACATCGCCTGCTGCAGGTGCTGCTCGGATTGCCCGCCCCGCGTTACCACCATCACGAGCTGATCACAGAAGCGGGTGGGCACAAGCTCTCGAAGGGCCGCGGCTCGCCGACGTTGCGCGATCTGCGCGCTGGCGGAATGATGCCGGAAAAGATCAGGAGTGCAGTGGGGCTTTAGTTCGCCGCGGATTGCCGCCGCGCCAGGCTCGCCGTCGCGTTCGGCGCTTTCGCCATCAGGCTCTCTATGCGGTCGCGCTCGCGCGAGAACGAGGCCAGCATCTTACCGTCAAACTCGCGCGTGCGCGCTAGCTTCACCCGCATCGGGTCGACGAAATGGCCGTTGACCATCACCTCGTAATGCAAATGCGGACCCGTCGAAAGGCCGCTCGAGCCCAAGAATCCGAGGACCTGGCCCTGCTTGATCCGCAGCCCTTCCTTGATGCCGCGTGCGAAGCCGGACATGTGATTATAGGCGGTTACATACCCGTTGGCGTGCTGGATTTCGACGCGGCGGCCATAGCCCGCGTCCCAAGTGGCCTTGATGATGGTTCCGTTGCCGGCGGCGAAAATCGGCGTGCCGATCGGCGCAGCCCAATCGACGCCGGTGTGCATCTTGGCGTAACCGAGGATCGGATGACGACGATAGCCGAAGCCGGAACGCATCTCGCCCCAGGCGATCGGTTTGCGCACCAGGAATTTGCGCGTCGAGCGGCCGTTCTCGTCATAAAAGTCGAGCAAACCGTCATCCGGTGTCTGGAACCGGTAATATTTGAAGGTTTCGTTGCGCGCGGTGATCGAGGCGTAGAGCAGCTCCTCTCTCCCGTCGATGTCGTCCGGCTCGCTGTAGAAGGCGTCGAACGAGTCGCCCGCATTAACGGCGCGCTGGAAATCGACGTCGTTGGCGAAAATACGCACGAGGTCGTCGATCACCGGACGCGGTATCTCCTGTTTCAGCGCGGTTTCGTAAAGCGAATCGTAGAGCCGCATCCCGCCTGAATCCTGATCGTCGTCGGCTTCGTCAGGACTCATAGGCTTGGCGGCGCCCTGCTGCTGCGGTGTCGCCAGCGCAACCTGCATATAATCGCCGCGATCGCTGATCGCAGCCATGGCCTCGAGTCGGTCGTCGATATAAACCGAGATGCGGGCGAGCTGCATGTTCTTTCCCGACGCGTCGAAATCGGCATAAAGCAGCTTCAATCTGCGGCCTTCGCTCGGCATGTCGGTGCGCTTGCCCTTGAGCGCGGCGACGATGTTCGGGATTTTGTCGCGCGGCACGTTATTGGCGGCGAGCACGTCTTCGAAGGATTCGCCGCGGCGTACGGTAACGAGCCGCTCCTCCATTTGCGTGGGCTGCTGCGCCGGCTCCGCCTTCGGCACCAGCGTGACGTTCTCCGGGATCATCCGCACTTCGATGGAGGAGAACGGAGACCGCTGGATCGGCTCTCCGAGATTGGCATAGGCGAGCGCATCGCCGGTTCCGAGCCCAGCGCGGCTCGTGCGCATCAAGAGAAGTTGCGCGGGAAGCGCCAGCGAGGGCTTGTTACCGGCCGAGATCATGTTCTTCACATGCTCGATCACCTGGGCCTGGACCTCAGGAAGCGAGAGCGTGGCAGCAGAGAACGGCGTCTGATCCATGCCGAGATCGCGGGTGACGAAAGAGACCTCCGCGTCATCCTGCGCAGGGGGTGCGGCCTCGGGGATCTGCTCGACGCCGTTCCGCGCGCCCGTCAGCACTTTGAGCGGATTGAATGGCGGCACCTCATCGGCAAAGCCGGTCGCGTTCAGCGTCAGCGTGGTCGACACTTTGGTGAAGCCGCGGGTACGGATCACTTCCTTCTCGCCACTCTTGACGATTGTCGGCGTGCGGAAGCTCTGCTTGGCGGCGACAATGTCGACGCTCTTCACCAAGCGGTCGCCCTTGCGCGGATTGACGGCCGCATCGGTTTTCTCGGCACGCGGAACCGCGGGCGTCGGCGGCTCGGCGAAGTTCGATTGGCCGTCGAGCGCCGAGTAGACGGCGGCGCCGATGAGGAGAGCCCCGGTTAAGCCGGTGAGACAGGTGCCGCTCAGCCAGCGCAGTGAGATATGGCGATGGTCTTCGGGGCTATGGCGGCGGCCATCGGCTTCGATCGGGGGCTCGGTGCCGATATCGGCAGAGGGGGCGTGACGGCCCCAAGACAATGCCAAGACCGCCGCCTGCGTCTGCACCGAGATAAAGTCCGTTGGGCTGAGCTGGAACATTCGGGCTCGCCGGCCCGAATGAGATCGCGCGCCGGCCCCGAACGACGCGGCGAAAAGGAAGCCTGTCGATGGTGGCGCAAATGGGGCGCGCTTCCCATATGTATCTTGCGCACCAGCGGACGCGAAACCCTCGCTTTGCACAGGCCGTCGACCGCGAGGGAGCCCAAGGAATCCGGGGCTTTGGCGCGCAGTGCAACGTTTTTGCAAATCGCTGTTGACAGTCCGGCGCGAGCGGACCTATATACAGCCATCGACGGCGGGGCTGCTTCGGGCAGCTGCGGCAGGTCGTCTTTCTGAGCTTCTTAGGCCTCTTGCCACCCGGTCGACAGATCGGGGCAGCCAGTTCGACCGCCAAAGGGTGTGAGCCCCTCGCTTGGGTACGCTGCTGTTTGACAATTGAATCGGAAGAAAGAGAAACGTGGACGGCGGAGGTCCTTGCGGACCGCTTCCTTTGCGGGAGGCGGTCGATGAGACACTCTGACTGTCACGTTACTCAAGTCACACCGCGTTCGCGAGCCGTGAGGGTTTAGCGAGCGAGTGTGCTTGGGACTCGTCAAGAGTTATGTGACTAGTCGGGACAAATCTCAGTTCAACTTGAGAGTTTGATCCTGGCTCAGAACGAACGCTGGCGGCAGGCCTAACACATGCAAGTCGAACGCCGTAGCAATACGGAGTGGCAGACGGGTGAGTAACACGTGGGAACATGCCCTTCGGTTCGGAATAACTCAGGGAAACTTGAGCTAATACCGGATACGTCCGCGAGGAGAAAGATTCATCGCCGGAGGATTGGCCCGCGTCCGATTAGCTAGTTGGTGAGGTAATGGCTCACCAAGGCGACGATCGGTAGCTGGTCTGAGAGGATGATCAGCCACACTGGGACTGAGACACGGCCCAGACTCCTACGG
>Ga0164305_10000179_pt1 | contig 21379 bp, 17 predicted proteins | sample Whisoiple_237_MG_FD_110215 | JGI IMG/M metagenome (GOLD analysis project Ga0164305, IMG submission 110215) | Soil microbial communities amended with pyrogenic organic matter from upstate New York, USA - Whitman soil sample_237_MG | ecosystem: Environmental > Terrestrial > Soil > Agricultural...
GACAACATCCGCAAGGACGATTCGTTGTCCAACGTGCCCGTCGTCGTATTCACCGGCCGCGAGCTTTCGGTCGAGGAAGATGCTGAATTGCATACGATGGCCCGAAGCATCGTGGTAAAAGGCGTCGAGTCGCCGGAACGTCTGCTGGACGAGACGTCACTGTTCCTGCATCGTGTGATCACGGAGTTGCCGATCGAGAAGCAGCGGATGCTCGAGAAGCTCAATTCCTCCGACGAGGATCTGGTAGGCCAGACCGCGTTGCTGGTGGACGACGACGCCCGCAACATCTTCGCGCTGAGCAGCGTGCTGGAGCGCCGCGGCATGAAGGTTCTCACCGCCACGACCGGCAGCGAGGCGGTCGCGCTGGTTGAAAAGAACCCGGAGATCGCAATTGTCCTGATGGATATCATGATGCCGCAGATGGACGGCTACCAGACCATCGGCGTCATCCGTGAAAATCCGGCGTTCCGCCGGCTTCCCATCATCGCTCTGACTGCCAAGGCGATGAAGGGCGACCGGGAGAAATGCCTCGAAGCCGGCGCTTCCGACTATCTGGCCAAGCCGGTCAACACCGAGCAGTTACTGCTCGCCATACGCATGTGGCTACATCGCTGATCGGCGGACACGATGATGGACCATGAAAAGGTAAACATCCTCCTGGTCGACGACCAGCCAGCCAAGCTGCTCGCCTATGAGGTTATCCTCAAGGAGCTTGGCGAAAATCTGGTGGTCGCTTCTTCCGGCCGGGAAGCGCTCGAATATCTGTTGAAGAACGAGGTTGCCGTCATCCTGGTCGACGTTTGCATGCCGGAACTGGACGGATTCGAGCTCGCCGCCATGATCCGCGAGCATCCGCGTTTCCAGAAGACCGCGATGATCTTCATCTCGGCCATCCAGGTCAGCGATATAGACCGGCTTCGCGGCTACGAGATGGGCGCGGTGGATTACGTTCCGGTACCCGTTGTTCCGGAAGTGTTGCGCGCGAAGATCAGGGTGTTCGCCGAACTCTATCGCAAGACCCGGCAGCTGGAGCGGTTCAATGCCGAGCTTGAGGATCGCGTTCGAGCCCGCACGGCGGAGCTGGAGCAATCGACCGCGAGGCTTCTGGAAAGTGAGCAGCGCCGCAGCCTGGCGATCGCCGCGGGCCGAATGGGCTCCTGGGACTGGGACTGGGTCAACGGCGACTGGATGTGGGACGAAGGCCAGTACCGCATCTTTGGGGTCGACCCACGCACCTTCGTGGCGACACCGGCAAGCGTTCAGGAGTTGCTCCATCCGGACGACGTCGACGAGCTGCGAAAGGCCATCGCCCAGTTCGCCAAGGGCGTCGCCTCGTACGAAGCCGAATTCAGGATCAAGCGGCCGGACGGCGAGATCCGCTGGTGCGTCGGCACCGCCGCGGCAACCGTCGACAGCGGCGGCCGTGTCGTGCGTGTCAGCGGCGTCACCGTTGACATCACCGAACGGAAGCAGGCGGAAGAACGCCAGGATCTGTTGGCCCGCGAGGTCGATCATCGCGCCAAGAATGCGCTGGCGCTCGCGCAATCCATCGTTCGATTGACGCGCGGCGAAAACGTCAAGGCCTACATTCAGGCGGTGGAAGGTCGGATCAATGCGCTTGCGCGGGTGCATACCATCCTTTCATTGTCGAACTGGCAAGGCGCGGAAATAGGAAAGCTGGTCGACGAGGAACTCGCCCCTTATTCGACCGGCGATCAGATCAAGTTCTACGGCACGGAGATTCAGCTGCAACCCGCGACCGCGCAAACCCTGGCGCTGGCGTTGCACGAACTGGTCACCAATTCGGCAAAGTATGGGGCCCTTTCCACGCTGTCCGGCCGTCTCTCGATCAAGTGGGAGACCGACGCCGACGTGCTGCGGATGGTGTGGGAAGAAAAGAACGGCCCGGTGGTCGAGAAACCGGTTTCACGCGGTTTCGGAACAAGGAGCGTGATCGCCAGCATCGAATCGCAGCTCGGAGGACAAGCCGAATTCGACTGGCGCGCGACAGGTCTGATTTGCCGGCTCTCGGTTCCGCTGATGCAGGATGGGGCCGCGCGTCAGCTCAACGCTCTGCAAAATGCGATCGTCGGCAGGAACGGGGCTGAGCTCGCTTCGAGGTCCGCCGACGCCTGAGCTTGCGCCGGATCGACCGCCAGCCTCACAGCGAAAAACCCCATTGGCGCGCGGTCTGCAAGACCCAGTCGCGATAGAGCGTAAGCGGCGTGACCCCGGTCAGGCCGCCGCAGCCCGCGCTGCCGTTCGGCCCCGTCGACCAGCTGATGACGCCGACGATGGCGGGAGTGCCCTGCCGGTCCTCAAACACCGGGCCACCGGAATCCCCGGTACAGGCGCCGAGCCCCTCCCGCGCCCCCTGTCCGACCGGATCGACCAGGCGGATTTGCAAGGTGCCCGGTTGGCCGGTCGCTACCAGGCCAGCGACACGAACGATCCCGCCGCTCTTGCCCTCACCTCGGATGGCCACGCCGATGCCGGCGATGGTGAAACGGCTGCCGGCGACAATCGGAATCTTCGGCACACCTAGATCGGCGGCATTTTTCCGGTTCGGCGGCGCTTCGAGCTGCAGCAGCGCCACGTCGGCGGTGGCGCGATGCGCCGTTATCGCCTGCATGTTGAACGCGGGGTGAATGGCGACCTTGCTGATATCCCTCAGCTGCGGCTGTTTGCCTGTGCCATATTCGACGATCTTGTAGACCACGCCGGGCTGCACGCAATGCGCCGCCGTCAACACCAGCCTGGGTGCAATCAAGGCGCCGGTGCAGAAATTGCCGCGGGAGCCGACGATGGTGACGACGGAACGGCCGACGCCCTCGGCGGACGGCACTCCGCCGCCGACGATCGCGTCAGCCGGCGCAGAAACAAGCAGCGGCAAAACTGCAATCATTCGGGAAAAGGTTCTCATCGGGACGCGGCTTGTGAAAATTAGCATGACCAGGAAGCTAACAACTTTGTGCGGATTTTAGCGAATTTCCCGGCGGTGACAGCCGTCCTCCTCCTTTACCAAAAAGTTTCATTTGCTGGCTATGGTTGGGACCGGGCGAATTGCCTGCCTGCGATTGTCGCGATTGAAGGTCTGTCAAAATGGCTGAGGTGAAATCGTTTCTAAGCGATCTTGACGACGCGGTCGCGCGTGGAACGGCGGAAAGCCGTGAGCGTGCGCTGTGGCATGCGACGGATCTGTTGATAGCCGGCCGCTACAGCGACGATGAGATATGGACCTTCGGCGAGGTCATTGGGCGGTTGGCGGACGAGATTGAAGTCGCCGCCCGCGCGCAGCTTTCAAAGCGGCTGGTTTCGACAATGCCCCGATCAACATCATCCACAAGCTTGCCTTTGACGATTCGATCGACGTCGCGGGCCCCGTGCTCCGGGAGTCCGAGCAGCTCGACGATAATGCCCTGATTGCCAACGCCACCACCAAAAGCCAGTCCCACCTTCTCGCCATCTCACAACGAAAGTCCATCGGAGAGACGGTCACCGACGTGCTGGTGGCGCGCGGCGATCAGAACGTCGTGAATTCGGTTGCAGGCAATGCCGGGGCGCGCTTTTCGGACTTCGGCTTTCTTCACATGGTCAAGCGCGCCGAAGGCGATTCCATCCTCGCCGAGCAGCTCGGCCTACGCAGGGACGTCCCGAGGCGGATTTTCCAGCAGCTGATCGCAAAGGCATCGGAGGATGTGAAAAAGCGGCTCGAGCGCGAGCGGCCCGCGATCGTCGACCAGATTCAGACCTCGGTGGCGGATGTCACGGGCGGGCTGCAGTCCAAGTTCGGCCCAATATCGCGAAACTACTTTGTCGCAAAACGGCTGGTGACGACGCAGCATCAGCAAGGCAATCTGAACGAGAACAGCATATCCGGATACGCTCAGTCCCACCGGTTCGAAGAGGTCACGATCGGACTGTCATTATTGTGCGCATTGCCGGCCGACGTGATCGAACGCGCCCTGGCCGACAAGAACAGGGAAATGCTGCTGGTGCTGGCAAAGGCCCTCGACTTTTCGTGGCAGACCACAATGGCCTTGCTGTTTCTCGGCGCCAAGGATCACCGCATCACCGCGCAGGACCTGAACGACCTGGAAAGGGATTTTGGCCGCCTCAACCCCGAGACATCGCGGAGCGTTCTGAAATTCTATCGGACACGCAAGAATGCCGCGGGTACCGAGTCGCGGACCGAGGCGCCTGCGGGCGCTTGATATGAAGCGAGATTACCGATCTGGAATGGCAGGGAAGTATCGCAAATGAATGCCCCATCCGGCGCAGTCGCAGGCGAGCGCCTCGGCACGGCTGCCGATGAACAGACCTCCGACAAATCCTCGGATGCGGCCTGGATCGTTCTGGAGGCAGCGAACGATCTCGGCGACCATGCGACCGTCGAGGCCTGTCGCCGTGTCATCGACGCAAACCTGAACGGCACGGTTCCCTCCGACGCCGATTTGCACATCATCTTCAATTATTTCCGATGAATTGCGGGGCGGGTTCTGAGCGCCTGACTCAAAATTCAGCCAATGGAATAAGGGCTTTCTAGCGAAACTCGTGATGCCCGGCCGTAGCAGTCTGCCTTGCGCAGACTGCGTAAACTTGTCTGCGATGCCGGGCATCCACGTCTTAGTTCCACTCGAGCGGAAAGACCTGGATAGCCGGGACAAGCTCGGCCATGACGAATTCTGGTAGTCCATCGGCTGCGTTGAGCCAGACGCTGAGGAACTCAAACATCGCGCGCAAAAATCGGACCTGCCCGCCTCAAGGCTGGCCGCCGCCGGGACACCGTGCTAGCCAATTTCCAATTCGCATTTGCATGGGAAGCAAGTCGATGATCGAGGCGGTGATCTGGGATTTCGGCGGGGTGTTCACCTCCTCGCCTTTCGAGGCTTTTGCGCGTTTCGAGACCGAACGCGGGCTGCCCGCCGATATCATCCGGCGCACCAATGCCAGCAATCATCTGGAAAATGCCTGGGCGAAATTCGAACGCGCGGAAGTGGATATCGAGACGTTCGATCGATTGTTCGCGGCGGAATCGCTGGCGCTCGGCGCGGAAGTTCGAGGCAGGGACGTCTTGCCGCTGCTGGCCGGGGATCTGCGGCCCGAGATGGTCGAGGCGTTCAAACGTATCGCAGCCAAACTCAAGACCGGGTGTATCACCAACAACCTTCCCGCCAACGCGATCGGCAGCCTGGGCGGCCGATCGATCTACATCGCCGAGGTGATGGCCCTGTTCGATCACGTCATCGAGTCGGCAAAAATCGGCTTAAGGAAGCCTGATCCGCGCATCTATCGGATGATGGTGGAAGCCCTTCACGTCGATCCCCGCGCTTGCGTTTATCTCGACGATCTCGGCGTCAACCTGAAGCCGGCGCGCGAGATGGGCATGACCACGATCAAGGTAGCTAATGCGCCGCAGGCGATCGCCGAACTCGAGAAGGCGACCGGATTGGAGCTGCGCTAGGCGTTCGCAACTCCGTACTAGAGCTCGACCATGTCGAAATCGCTCTTGGGCGTGCCGCATTCAGGGCAAACCCAGTCGTCCGGAATGTCGGCCCATCTCGTGCCAGGGGCCAGGCCCTCGTCCGGATCGCCGGCCTTTTCGTCATAGATGTAGCCGCAAGTCCGGCACTGCCAGGATTTGTAGGGCTCGTCACTCATCTTGATTCTCGGGCTTGCATGGTTCGTGGCCGGGACGCGTAACGAGTGTAGTGGGGAGATTTCCCGAAGGCCAGAGGTGGCCGCAGCAACTTAAACTCACCGCAGCGCGGCGGCGATGTTGCCGCCATCGACGGTAGTCACGTCGGCGGTGGTCTTCAACGCCAGCGCCTGGGCCAGGAAGGCCTGCGCGACGTCTTCGGCCGCGACTTCGCGGCCGAGCAGATTGCCGCGCATATAGGCCTCCTCGCTGAGTCCGCGGGCTTTTGAACGTGACGCGATCATCTCTTCCGTCAGGAGGCCGGAACGAACCCGGTCGGCATTGACGGCGTTGGCGCGAATGCCTTCGCCGCCATAATCCAGCGCGTATTGCCGCACCAGAAACAGGGTCGCCGCCTTCGGCAGACCATAGGGGCCGAAGTCGGGCCCGGGATTGACCGCCTGTTTGGAAACGTTGAACAGCAGGCAGCCGCCGGTGCCCTGCGCCCGCATGATCCTGACGGCGCCCTGCGCCACGCGCTGGTGGCCATAAAAATTCAATTCAAAGCTTTCTCGCAGCACCGCTTCGTCAACCTCGCCGATCCGGCCCTGCCAGGCGGCTCCCGCATTCGATATCGCGATGTCGATCCCGCCGAAGGCCGTGGCGACTTGGGCAAACGCATCCCTGACCGAGGCCGCGTCGGTGACGTCGCATCGAAGCCCAAGCGCCGCGCCGCCGATCGATTTGGCTTTCGCGTGCGCGGCAGCCTCGTCGACATCGAGCAGCGCCACTTCGGCGCCGGCTGCCGCGAACGCTTTTGCCGTTGCAAAACCGATGGCGCCGGCGGCGCCGGTGATGACGGCGACCTGGCCCGCCAGCGGCAGCTCCCTGGCGCTCCCCAGTTTCGCTTGCTCCAGCGACCAGTATTCGACGTCGAACAGATCGGGCTCCGGCAGCGGCTCGAAGCGGCCGACCGCTTCGGCATCCGTGATGGTGGCAACCGCAGCCTCGGCGAGGTCGGCGGCGATTTTCGCGTCCTTCTTGCTGCGTCCCAGGCCGAACAGGCCGACGCCCGGCACCAGCATCACCCGCGGCAACGGATCGAGCATGGTCTTGATGCCGCCGACGCGCGCATTATTGCGGTCGAAATAGCCTTTGTAATATTCGCCATATGCCGCGACGGCGTCACGGACCGAGCTTTTGAAACCGCTGAGGTCGCCATCCGAAGGCGCGGCTACCGCAAGCGGCCTGTTCTTGATGCGGATATTGTGGTCCGGCGTCACCACGCCGGCCTGGCCATAGCGCGCCACTTCCGAGCCATTGACGAAATTCATCACGGCATCGCTGCCTCGGAAGTCCAGGATAAAGCGCTTCCAGTCGCCCTCGATTTTTTCCTCCGGCAGGCTGCAGGCGCCGCGGATGATTGGCGCTACGTCCGCCACCCGTGCCCGGCATGCCGGCAGTTTTGCGCCGGTGAAGGCCGGCTTGCGCTGCCTCGTCAGCCGCTCCTCGGCCAATGTCACCAGGGCGATCATGCGCTCGTAGGCTTCCCGGGCGTCGGCGCCGAAGCTGAAAATACCGTGCTTGACGAGGATCAGGCCTTCGACGGACGGATCGGCATCGAATACCGCCGCCGCAGCCTTGGCCAGTCCAAAACCCGGCATCAGGTATGGCACATAGCCGACGCGTGCGCCAAAAACCTCGCGGCACAACGCTTCGCCGTCGGGCTGATCGGTGAGCGCAAGCACTGCGGTGGAATGGGTGTGGTCGATGAACTTGTGCGGGATGAAGGCGTGCAGCAGCGCCTCGACCGACGGATTGGGAGCAGCGGGGTCGATCAGATTGGCGCGCTGCAGCCGCACCATTTCCTCATCGGAAAGTTTTTCGCGCCCGCGAAGTTTTAGCAGCGGCGCGAGCCGCACCGCCGGCAGGCCCGCCGGCTCGATCGAGCCCATATCCCAGCCGGAGCCCTTGACACAGAGGACATCGACCTGTTCGCCGTTGAGGTCGGCAAGCCGCGTCTTCACGGAGGTGTGGCCACCGCCGTGTAGCACCAGCCGCGGATCCTTGCCCAACAGGCGCGTGGTATAGACCCGGAGCGCCAGATCGCGGCCGAGATTTTCGTAGCGGGCCACCGCCGCTTCGGCATCGCGATCGTTCCACGCGCTCTGCATCAAGCTGCTTCCTTGGCTATTCGGCCGCTGCCGCCGTGCGTTCGGGAAATGCGGCAGCAAGCGCGGCGCGGCTCGCGCTGAGCACGCCGCGCTCGGTGATCAGGCCCGTCACCAACCGCGCCGGCGTGACGTCAAAGCCGTAATTCGCAACCGGCGAGCCCTCCGGCACGATCCGCACCGTTTCGATCCGTCCGTCGACGGTCCGCCCGGTCATGGTCGTGACCTCGTCGGCCGCGCGTTGCTCGATCGGAATCTGCGTGATGCCGTCATCGACGCTGAAATCGATGGTCGGCGAAGGCAGCGCCACATAGAACGGCACGCCATTATCATGCGCGGCGAGTGCCTTCAGATAAGTGCCGATCTTGTTGCAGACGTCGCCATTGGCGGTCACACGGTCGGTGCCGACGATCACGAGGTCGACCATTCCGTGCTGCATCAGGTGGCCGCCGGTGTTATCGGGGATCACGGTGTGCGGCACGCCGTGATGGCCGAGCTCCCAGGCCGTGAGCGAGGCTCCCTGATTGCGCGGGCGGGTCTCATCGACCCATACATGGACGGCATGGCCGCGGTCGTGCGCCAGATAGATCGGGGCAGTGGCCGTGCCCCAATCCACCGTGGCCAGCCAGCCCGCATTGCAATGCGTCAGCACGTTGACGCGCCCGCCCGGTTTCTTGCTCGCCGCGACCGCCTCGATCAGCGCAAAACCATGCCGGCCGATACCCTTGTTGATCGCGATGTCATCTTCGGCAATCTGGTTCGCGCGCGAATAGGCTGCCGCGACCCGTTCCGCGGGCGGCAAGTGCCGCAGCACCGATCGCATATCGTCGAGCGCCCATTTCAGGTTGATCGCCGTCGGCCGCGTCGCGATCAGCGTTTTGCAGGCATGATCGAGCGCGGCATCCGAACTGTCGGCCCGCATCGCAAGCGCCATCCCATAGGCCGCAGTCGCTCCGATCAGCGGCGCGCCGCGCACCAGCATCGAGCGGATCGCATCCGCCGCGGCATCGCAGTCGGTCAGCCGCGCCACGACAAAGTCGTGCGGCAGCCGGCGCTGGTCAATCGCGCCGACGGTCCAGCCGTCGGCCTCGAGCCAGATACTGCGGAAGTGCTTGCCGTCAACCTTCATGACGTACCCATCAATATTATCAATCTCACGCGCGCAAAACCCGCCCCGCCACCGCATCGAGCTTCTTCAACAGCTCCGGATCGCGCGCTTCCGGCGCGGTGATCAAGGCGGTATCGAGCGCACGGTCCGAGCCAATCGGACACGGCTCGTGCTCCCTGGGAAAATCCGCAGCGAGCCGCGCGACCAGGCCTTTGGCCTTGTCGGCGTTCGACGCCAGCACGCGGATGATGTCCTGTACCGTGACGGCATCGTGGTCGGGATGCCAGCAATCGAAATCGGTCACCATGGCCACGGTCGCGTAGCAGATTTCCGCCTCGCGGGCGAGCTTGGCCTCCGGCATGTTGGTCATGCCGATCACCGAATAGCCGAGATTCTTGTAGGTCATGCTCTCGGCGTAGCTTGAGAATTGCGGACCCTCGATGCAGACATAGGTGCCGCCGCGCGCGATCGCGATTCCCTCGGCCTCGGCCGCGGCGGCAAGGTGGATGCGCAGCCGCGGCGACACCGGATGCGCCATCGACACATGCGCAACGCAGCCCTTGCCGAAGAACGAGCTTTCGCGCTTGTGGGTGCGGTCGATAAACTGGTCGACCAGCACGAAGGCGCCGGGCGGCAATTCCTCCTTGAACGAGCCGCAGGCCGACAACGAGATCAGGTCGGTGACGCCTGCGCGCTTCAGCGCATCGATGTTGGCGCGGTAATTGATGTCGGAGGGCGACAGCCGGTGTCCCTTGTCGTGGCGCGGCAGGAACACGATCGGCAGGCCCGCGATGGTGCCGCGCCGCACCGGCGCCGACGGCTCGCCCCACGGGCTCCCGATCGCCTCCTCGCGCGCGTTCTCCAGCCCCGGCAGGTCGTAGATGCCGGAACCGCCGATAATGCCGAGCACCGCTTTCGTCATGGTTTATCCTAAGCCTGCTTCGTACCCCGATTCAGCCTGCCGATGAAGCGCTTGTTCGCTTCTTGCTCAAGCGCCTGCCACGTCGATTGAAGGCAAGCCGATGGATCGAAACGGCCGCCGCTCTTCAGCCTATCGAAAATCAGGCGCACCAGGGCAGAGCGCTGCTCCGGGTCGCTGGTTTCATAAAGCATCCAGCGCCCGGCCACGGTGTTCAGAATTCGCTCGCTATGCTTGAGCCGATCGAGCAGGACGCGAAGCGAACCAAGCGCTCTGGACGAAGTCGACGCCAGCCGGCGGGCCGGAGCTCTGAGCCATTTCCATGGATCATTCGGCACAAGAAAGCGTGCCAGCACGATGTCAAACAACCGTCGCCGTTCCTCCGGATCGCGGCCCGCCGGCGCAACCACTTCGATCATCCATGCCGCCAGGGAGGCCCAAGCGAGCTGTTTCTGATGCTCGGACCAGCTTTGCCGTTTCAAATGCAAGTTCGCACCGTGCAGGCGTTTGTAATAGACCGGACCTGGCACGAAGCGAAATTCGCCCCACAGGGCAAGTTGCGCCATAAACCGCATTTCGGTGCCGCAGCTGTCGAACGGATCGAAATCGCTCAGCAACAAGCCTGTGGAAGCCAGCGCCGAGCCGCGGATCAAACCGCGAAACGGCACGCAGTCCAGGGTTTGCAGATAGGTCCTGGCGCGTTCGACCGGCGCGCCCAAAAGTTGAAACCCGCGACTGACCATGGTTTGAAGTCCGCTGGTATGCACTTCTGCAAAGCAGATCGCCGCGTTGGGCGCGCGCGATGCAGCCTCGACCAGGTCGGCGACGTAGGTCGGCGACACCTGATCGTCATGCTGCTGAAAAATATAGAACTCCCCGCGCCGCTCTCGCATGGTCCAATCGGTGTTGCCAGCCCAGCCGAGACGTGATGGCTGGACCTGCAACCTGAACCGGGCGTCGCGGCGCAGGAACGGTTCACACGCTCTCGCGCTCTCCTGGTCGGCGGCGTCGACGGAGATCAGCACATCCAGATTGGGATAGGTCTGGGTTCTCAGACACTCCAGCGTAACCGGAAGTTCCAGCTGTCCTCGATAGACGGGCACACCGACGGTCACCAGCGGACTATTCAATGCCTGCTACCCTCCAGGATACGGCCCGCGCAAATATCTGCGAAATAGGGTGCCATCGTGAGCTTGCCCGGATCGATGGAATGAAATCGGCCCGTCGAAGTGACACCGATTTCGAAGCGGCGGTGCAACTCGCTGGCCGGATCATAAATGTCGGTCTTCCCCCATGCGACGATGACGCCGCCTTTGACAGTGACGTCCTTCAACTGCCGCGCATCGAGCGCACGAAGCGACGGCACGAATTGCGCCATGGCTTCCAGCGTTCCCTCCACCAACTGCGAACGGAGCGGCTCGGGGGGATAAGTGGCCCAGTCAGGCGGCGTGACATCTGTCGAGATTCCCTGCAAGCAAACCGGATACCAGGTGAGATAGGTCAGGCCATCGGCGTAGCTGACCACTTCGCCGAACGGACCCGACACAAAAGTGGCGCTCGGCGGCAACCTCGCGCCTGACGGCAAGCGGAAGCTGACGCCATATTTAAGCCAATGCAGCCATGGACGATTCGGCCGCAAATCACGCTTTTCGTTGATGGCAAAGCGTCCGTCCCACAGGGCGTTGACGACATGATCGAAGCGCTCCCGGACCGCTCCACCTGGCGTATCCATTGAGACATCAAGACCGTTGCTGTCCTCGACCGACAAGACTTCATGATTCAGTCGCACATCGATCCGCCGGTCAGCACCTATTCGGTCGCGCAGGGATTGCGCCAGCGCCACGGGATCTATCGCCACCTCGGGTGTCGCGAAGGTCGCCAGCGCGACCTCAGGATCGAATTCCGCCTCCCGCTCCGCGGTGGTCCACATACGCGGCTGGTCCGAAAGATCCCGGCCAAAATAGGCGTCACCCCTGTCTGCGCTCGCGTCGCGGATCAGCGCGTGAACGGCGGCGATATAATGCGAGACCTCCTCGGGCGTGCGCTGACTGTCGCGATGCACGACGTAAGCCGCGGGCCGGGACACCGTCATGGAGTCGCAGGGCAAACCGAGATGCCGCGCGAAAAACGGCGCGAAGGCCAGCGCCCCCCGCATCATCATTCGTGCCGTCGAACAGCTGGGGTCGTTCGCGTACATGTAGCCGAGATGAATCTTGCCTTCGTTTGCAACTGCCGCCCGGCTGAGCAGCTTGTCGTTGCGATCGAATAGAGTTACATCGATATCGTGCTGCGCCAGGGACAACGCTACGCAGCACCCCTGAAGACCACCGCCCAAAACTCCGACACGCATTACCAGGACCTGCAATTCAAGAACGCTCAGTATGGCCGGTTTGCAACATTGTAGCCGAGCGAATCTGCGCTTGATCGCTGAAATTCGCAACGTAGGCAAGTGAGATGATGTGCCGCATTGTCAAGCGCGGGTTTGGCCGAGCATCCAAAGGTTATTCATGATTTGGAATTATGTGGGGCGGCCCAATCGGCCATAGCGATTTCATCACCGGACCATCGAAACCTCATGTCTGTTCCCTTTTTTGCCTCGGCGCCCGGCGTTAAATCCGATATCGCGCCCAGTGCGCTTTCGGTGCTGAATTCCGTGTTCGGCCTGCCCGGCTTTCGGGGCGCGCAGGAAGAGATCGTGCGGCATGTCGAAAATGGCGGCAATTGCCTGGTGCTGATGCCGACCGGGGGCGGCAAGTCGCTATGCTATCAATTGCCATCGTTGCTGCGCAAAGGCTGCGGCATCGTGGTCTCGCCGCTGATCGCGCTGATGCGCGATCAGGTCGCCGGGCTGATCGAGGCGGGCGTCAAGGCGGCGGTGCTGAATTCCACATTGTCATTTGACGAAGCCGCGGCCGTCGAGGCGCGGCTCGTCGCCGGAGACCTCGATCTGCTCTACATCGCGCCTGAGCGGCTGTTGACACCACGTTGCCTCGCCTTGCTCGATCGCGCTGATATCGCCTTGTTTGCGATCGACGAGGCGCACTGCGTATCGCAATGGGGGCACGACTTTCGCCCGGAATACATCGGCCTGTCGGTGATCGCCGAGCGTTTTCCGGACGTGCCGCGGATCGCGCTGACCGCCACCGCCGATGAGCTCACGCGAAAGGAGATCGTCGAGCGGCTCGGGCTTGCCGGCGCGCCGAGTTTTATCGCGAGTTTCGATCGCCCCAATATGAGATACGAGATCGTCGAGAAACAAAACGCCCCGGCGCAGCTCAAGACCTTCATCAACGAGCGCCATTCCGGCGACGCCGGCATCGTCTATTGCCTGTCACGCGCCAAGGTCGAAGACATCGCCGCCACGCTGACCGGGGCTGGCATCGAGGCGCTGCCCTATCACGCAGGCCTCGACGCCAGCTTGCGTGCCCGCCATCAGGATCGCTTCATCAACGAGGACGGCGTCGTGATCGTCGCCACCATCGCGTTCGGCATGGGGATCGATAAATCGGATGTGCGCTTCGTGGCACATCTCGATTTGCCGAAGAGCATCGAAGCCTATTATCAGGAGACCGGGCGCGCGGGGCGCGACGGCAAGCCATCCAGCGCCTGGATGGCATACGGCCTGACGGATATCGTGCAGCACCGGCGCATGATCGAAGAGTCGTCAGGCTCGGACGCGTTCAAGCGCGTCTCGCGTACCAAGCTGGAGGCGCTTGTCGGTCTGGCCGAAACCGCGAGCTGCCGACGCACCCACCTGCTCGGATATTTCGGCGAGACGCTCAGCGCCGCCAAATGCGGCAATTGCGACAACTGCCTGTCGCCGCCGCAGCTGCGCGAGGGCAAGGTGATCGCGCAAAAGCTGTTGTCCTGCGCCTATCGCACCGGACAACGCTTTGGGGCCATGCACCTGATCGACGTTCTGGTCGGCCGCATGACCGAACGCGTCAAGCAATTCGGGCACGACAAGCTATCGGTGTTCGGCATCGGCCGCGAGCTCAATGAAAGGCAGTGGCGCGCCGCCCTGCGTCAGCTTGTTGCCATGGGTCATCTTCAACCCGACAGCGAGGCTTTTGGCGCGTTGAAGCTGACGGAGACCGCGCGCGGCGTGTTGAAGGGCGAGACCGAGGTGATGTTGCGCGAGCAGGTTGCGGGCTCGCGTATCCGCGCGACCCGCGTCAAATCAAGGCGTGGCGACATTGCGCCGCAAGCCGCGGGCCAGGTCGCGGCCAGCAATTCGGCTCTGGTCGGCGCTCTCAGGAAATGGCGTTCTGAAATGGCGCGCCAGCGCGGTGTGCCGGCCTATGTCGTGCTGCACGACGCCACGATCGACGGCATCGCGGCCGCGCGCCCGACGACGCCGGCGCAACTCCGCGGCATCCCCGGCATAGGCGACAAGAAGCTCGAACATTACGGCGACGAACTGCTTGCGCTGGTGAGGGCCACCGAGGCCTGAGCGGGCGACGGAGAGTCCGAACCGGCGCGAGGAGCCGCCGGTTCGGACGGAGCGAGCAGGCGCAACGCGACCTCGTCGATCGGGAAATGCTCGGTCTTTTGGCCCGCGGTCAGAGCCAGGTCCATGGTGTAGGCGCCTAATTCGCACATCACCTGCGAAGCGATATCGCCGAGCGGAATGAACTGTTTTGCCAGATATTCGAACTGGGCACGTGCCTGACGCAGCGTTGTCTTCGGCACGACGGCGTCGGCCTCTCCGGCGACAGCATCCCGGTCGCCGGGCCGCGGCGGTACCGGGTTCGCTTCAAGCCAGGGCGTTGCAGGAATCAGATGATCGGCGGCGCCTTGAGGTTCGATCGCTTGATTCTTGAGATCGTTGATTCGATCGACAGCGGCACGAAGCTCTTCGCGTTTGGCTTCAAGGGAAGCGACCTTCGCCTCGAGCGCGTCGCGCTCGCGGCCAGATGTGGCCCTGAGGGCAGTAAGTTCGTCCCCCTGCGCCTTCATCCGGACCTGAAGTTCAGCGCGTTCACGTTCGGCGACAAGGCGAAGCGCGGCCAGTTCTCCTTCGCGCACTTTCAATCTTGCCGCGGAATCCTCCCGTTCGCGGCGAAGCCGGTCCAGTTCCTCACCACGCGCCTCAATGGCCGCCTTGAGCGCTTGGTGCTCCCCCTCGAATCCGTCGCGAAGTTCGGAAAGTTCCGATTCTCGCGACTGCAGCGATGCAGACAGCGCGTCCCGTTCGCTCAGGATCGAGGAGGTGACGTTCAGGTGCCCTTCAATGTCAAGCTTGAGCGCGTCGCATTCGGCTTCCAGCGCACTGGCATGATCAGCCAGGATTTCGTACTTGCGGCGCCATTGTTCGTCCTCGTCAGACGCTGCAAGCACACGGGCCGTCATGGTTTCGAGAAGTTCGGCTGCGCGTTGCAGGTATGTCGCGTTGTACGTATTGGACATCAGGTCGGCAAACCGGCGCAGAAACCTTGTCGTGTCGGCGACATTAGGCGCCTCGGGAGACGTCGATGGGTCTGTCATGAAGCCTGCCCTCGCAAAAGCCATCCCTGAGCGCCCGACGGGAAGAAAATGCGCCCCGATATGCGCGGCTCCGGCCAAAGCGGCGGGGACGAAGACGCACTGGGCCGATCGGCTCGCAGGTGGTTTTCCAGACCGGCGGCGGCAAAAATAGGGCGCTATAGCGGCCGTCTTAACATGGGTAAAATACGCCGCAATCACGCAACGGAATTCTTTACGTGCGCGCCCGTACAAGGCACGAATGCTGCGTCAATCGCGGCGGTTGTATCACTGGGAAGGTTGAACAGACGGACGCGGCAACGCCGAGCTGACTTCCTGCGCCGCGCCGAGAGGTTGCTCGAACTTCGAGACCAGCGGGGCACCGGTGTCAAAACGAACGCGATAGACCTGCAAATTCTCCATCACGCGCTGAACATAGTTGCGCGTTTCGGAAAACGGAATCCGTTCCACCCAATCGATCGCATCGACGTTGGGGTCGCGCGGATCGCCGTACAGCTTCACCCAATCCCGAACGCGGCCGCGGCCGGCATTATAGCCGGCGAAGGTCATGATATGGCAGCCCTTATACTCCTGCAGCAGCGCGCTGAGCTCGGCCGCCCCCATCTGCGTGTTGTAGACGGGATCGGAGACCATCCGCTCCCAGTCGTAGCTGACGCCGAACCTCTTGGCGGTGTCACGCCCGGCCTCCGGCGTGACCTGCATCAGGCCGACCGCGTTTGCCGGGGACTTGTCGCGCTGGTCGAACGCACTTTCGGTGCGCGCCACCGAATAGATGATGCTGCGGTCGATTTGGGGACCGATCGGGCTGTGCTGCGGGATCCCGATCGTCGGGAAGGCGTAAGGGTCCAGCGCCAGGCCGCGGCCGAGCGCCGCCTTGCCGATCTGAAGCATGGCACGCGCGTCGTTGCGGCGGCCGGTCAACTCGCCAAGCGCGGCCAGCGCTGTGACGTCCGCGCTCTGTTCGGCAAGATCCGTCACGAAATATAGCACGACGTCACCCTCACCCAGCGTATAAAGCATGTCGGCAGCGCGCACGAGTTCGTCCAAAGCCTGGGGGAGGTTAACCGGGTCGGGCTGCAGCGGGAGCCGCAGCTCAATCCTGTCGAGGCCGAGTTTGGCGCGCGCAAGCTGCCCGTAATAGGCGGTGGGATAGCGCGCGGCGGCTTCAAAGCTGGCGCGCATCTCGTCCTTCGCGCCAATCGCCTCGGCGGCGCGGCCTCGCCAGTAGTTCGCCCGCGCGAGGACGATCGGATTGGATGCTCCGTCGTCGATGTGGGCGAAATGCGCGCGCGCCGTCGCGGGATCGTTGAGGTAGCGCAATGCAATCCATCCGGGCATGAAATGGGAATCTGCCCGGTAATATTCATTGGCCGGCGGTGCGGCGCCGCGCACCACCTGATAGGCGTTCTGGAACTTGCCCTGATCGAGCAGCTTGCGGGAGAGAAGACGCCGCTGCCGCCACCATTCGTCGGTGTCCTGAAGCGCCATGGTTTCCGGCGCCGCCGTCAGCATCAGCCGCGTCGCGTCCTCAAGCCGATTCTGACGCACCATCCAGCTAATACGGCACAGCGTGTAGCCCATGTCCTGCCGCGCCTCGGTCGCAACCGCATCGAGCATGTCGAGCGCCTTGGTCGCGTTCGCGGCAACAGCGGCGCAGGCCTTCACGATCGAGCGGTCTTGGTCGCCGAGGCGGCGCGCGGCCCGCGACGCTCCCGAAAAGTCCTTGGCGCCGATGCGCTTGTCCATGCGCGCGCGATGGTCCTCGCCGGTAAGAAGGTCGCGGAATGCCTCGAACGCCTCGGTCTCGGCGCGGTCCGACAATTCGTCCGACCGCCAGGCCTCGCGAACCAGGCGCGCGGCGCCGTCGCGATCACCTTCGGCCAGCAGCACGCGCGCAAGCGCGAACTTGCCCTTGGCGCTGGCCGGCTGACCGGCGATGAAGCGGCGGACGGTCGCGGCGTCGCTTCGCTCCTGCCACAGCCGCACTTCCGCCCGCCGGCGGAACAGGGCCGTGCTCGGCCAGTGTGGGTTGTCGGCAATGAAGGCCGCGAAGCGATTAAAATTCGCTTCACCGTCGGGGTGGCGCAGGATGAACCACTCGACGAGTTTTTGGGCCGCCGGATCGGCAATCGTTTTTCCGATAGCCGTCGCTTCGCCGGTTTTGCCCTTGCGCACCAGATCGATCGCCTGCCTCACCGCCGCCAGATCTCCGGTCAGGGGAGCTGCCGTTGCAGCCGGAGCGTCATCCGTGGACTTTGTCGATTTGCGCCGCGAGGCAGCAGCAGTTGACGCGTGCCTGGCTTTCTTGTGCGCAGCCTGGTGCTTGCGCCCCGCATGCTTGGGGCCCGCGTCTGCCTTCTTGGCATGGTGAGTTTGCTTGTGACGGGCAGCCGCTGCCGCATCACTCGAAAACGCGGTGAGCATGGCCAAGGCGCACAAACAAGTCAGCGGCCGGAAACGCTGGTTCATTTCGTGATCCCCCCGCGAACCCGATGGCAAGAGCCACGAGATCGCCCGATGCACGCGGTCAGAACTTCGCAAAAGTTACCACACCGCCGATTCTCAACTGTTACGTTTGGGCAACAGCGTGGCGAAAACGTGGCGCGCGCGGAACAAAACGTTGTTGCTCCCCCCGTGCGGGTGGTCATGCCACCATTCGTGAAAAGTGTAATGAGGCCGGACCTCATCATGTCCACGTGTTTCGTTTTGCAGCTCCGGGACATGACTTCGCATGCCGCGCGCCTGAAGGATCAGAACATCGTTGCAACCGCGCGGGAGCAAACGCGTGATGCATCACACCAAAATCGATCCGGCAACCACGCTCGCAATCGGCTGCGCCGCGGGTGTTCGGCCATCCGGCCGATTTGTTGCATTCGGATGTCAAGCCGCGAGCATGCGGCCGAGTTCGCGACATTTGCCGGGCACAGCGCAAAAATGCCCCGCGGCGATTTTTCCGCCAAAGGACGAAACAGAATGACCGACCAATGCCGCCTCGCGCGGAACTTATTAGAGCGCTGTAGCTTATTTGCGCGGGGCAGACAGCAAGCGGGTGTCCCTTGCCCCATTCCTTGTTGATTCTTCTCTGCTTTTTCGCACTCGCCTCTGAAGCCCGCGCGGAGATCGGTTTGGCCTCCTACTACAGTTACGGCAACCGAGGCGAACGTGGCGAGATGACCTGCGCTCACCGAACTCGTTCTTTCGGAAGCATTGTCACCGTCACCTATTCCGGGCGGTCGATCCAGTGCCGGGTAGCCGATAGAGGCCCATTCATTCGAGGGCGAATCATCGATCTGTCCGTGAAGGCGGCACGAGCTCTCGGCATGATGGAAGCCGGTGTGGTTCGTGTCTCGGTCGAGTAGAGGCCGGGCGCGCTTTAGCGCCGGCGACAGTATTCGTCACCTTGACGTCTGAGTTGGCGTCGGGCGAAGCAGGTCGCGCCCAAGAGGTCGGCAGCGGAACGACTCGGTAAACGCCGAATTGTTGCAGTGGGCGATGACTGTAGACGTGGCCCGCGCGGCCTCGCTCCTGTCCCCCAATCCCCTAAGCGAGGCTGCGCTTTCATTCGGAGGAAACAATGGACGATCTAAATAAGAAGGGTGCGGGTGACCGCAGCAAGATCAACATGCACGAAGATTACGAAGTGAAGTATTGGACCAAACAGCTTGGCGTCTCCAGGGATGAGTTAGAAAAGGCGGTCGACAAGGTTGGAAACTCGGCCGCAGCCGTTCGCAAGGAATTGGGCCGCTAACGCAGGATGGACAAAGGGGCTGCCGGATAATCGCGATAAGTTCGTTCGGAGAAACCTCTCGACAGCCCATTCGGCACGAGGTTGTCATCCATGTCTTAGGTTACGACCTGTTACCTATGTCTCCGGGCCGGACAAGTTGTGTATTGGCGGAGGGAGAGGAACTGGGATCGAACCTTCTCCACGTAGGCCAAGGTGCTCCAGCGAGCTCTGGCGGACGTGGTTCCTGGCAAAGGCGGAAGGGGGCCGCCCCAGCCCGCTGCGGGCGGCCTGCACAACCCATTCTCGGTAAAGCGTCAGGGGGCGTAACACGGGTCACAATCGCCGCAGCCAGTGCAGTTTGCGCCGGCGGGCGACTGATCGAGCCACCCTCAGGGCTAAGTCCGCTCTGCCCCCCAACATCAGACATTCGCCATAGACCTTGTTAGGTCCGTTTCGTGCCTTCGCCGGAACAGTCACTGCTAGATGTCGTAATAGAGATGGAACTCGTGGGGATGCGGGCGCAGCCGGATGGCATCGACCTCCTTTTTTCGCTTGTAGTCGAGCCAGGTTTCGATCACGTCGCTGGTGAACACATCGCTGCGCAGCAGGAACGCGTGATCGCGTTCGAGCGCGTCAAGCGCCTGGTCCAGCGATCCGGGCGTCGATTTTACATCCTTCGCCTCGGCGGGCGGGAGATCATAAAGATTCTTGTCGATTGGCCTGCCCGGGTCGATCCGGTTGTTGATGCCGTCAAGGCCGGCCATCAGCATCGCGGCGAAGGCCAGGTAGGGATTGCAGGAGGGATCCGGCGAACGGAACTCGACGCGCTTTGCCCGCGGGTTCGGCGAATACATCGGAATCCGGCAGCAGGCCGAGCGATTGCGCTGGGAATAGACCAGGTTGATTGGAGCTTCGTAGCCCGGCACCAGACGCCGATAGGAGTTCGTGGTCGGGGCGCAAAGCCCGCATAACGCCCAGGCGTGGGTCAGCAGCCCACCGATGTAGTAGCGGCCAAGCTCGCTCAGCTCGGCGTAGTCCCCTTTGTCGTAGAACAGGTTGGTCTCGCTCTTCCATAGACTCTGATGAACGTGCATTCCCGAGGCGTTGTCCTCGAACAGCGGTTTTGGCATGAACGTCGCGGTCATGCCGTGCTGGCGGGCGGTGTTCTTGACCACGTACTTGTAGATCATCAGGTTGTCGGCCATACGGGTGAGCGTAGTGAAGCGCATGTCGATTTCGTTTTGGCCGCCCGTCGCGACTTCATGGTGATGGGCTTCGATCGCAATCCCCAGCGACTCCATCGTCAGCACCATTTCCGTGCGGAGAGCCTGCATGCTGTCGGTCGGGGGAACCGGAAAGTATCCCTCTTTCGGGCGCGGCTTGTGGGCCAAATTCGGCGCTTCCTTCTTGCCGGTGTTCCAGCTGCCCTCGCTGGAATCGATTTCGTGGAAGGCGTAGTTGATGCCCTGTCCGTAGCGCACGTCCGTTGAATACGAAGAACTCCGCCTCCGGGCCGAAGTAGCTCGTATCGGCGCGGCCCGTGCCCTTCAGATAAATCTCGGCCTTCTGGGCGATGTGGCGAGGGTCGCGACTATAGGATTGGCCGGTCATCGGGTCCCTGATGTTGCAGGTGAGGACCAGCGTCGTCGTGGGGACAAACGGGTCGAGGAAGGCCGTCGTCGGGTCCGGGACGACTAGCATGTCGCTTTCCTGGATCTCCTGGAAGCCGCGGATCGATGAGCCGTCGAATCCGATGCCTTCGTTGAGAGCATCGATATTCACTGCGCTAGGCGGGACAGAAAAATGCTGCCAGACCCCCGGCAAGTCGGTGAACCGCAGATCGATCATCTGGACCTTCTCGTCCTTGATCGCCTTCAGGAGGTCTTCCGCTGTCGCACAATTCGGAACCATGGCTTCACTCCTGTAACCGAGAGGGGCGCCCTGAAGATCGTGTTGCCGTTCGGCCGCTGCCTAGCGGGCTTGGGACGGATTTTGGTCCGCATTCCACCTTCTGCGCCGCCGCCGCACCGGCCTCGATCCGGCATGGTGGCGCTTGCATTCCGGCATGCCTTGTCACGCGCGAGCCGGCAGCTTCAGCTTTGGTGCGGCCCACGCATGAGCTTCAAGGCGTCTTCGATATGGCGCCAGGTTCTGGCCAGTTCCACCTCGCCCTTTGCTTCAAGGTCGATGGCGTTCTGGGCAGCTTCCGCAACGGCCTTGGCGCCGTGTGCTTCCAGCAACTGCCGCGCATAGTCATGGATTTCGATTTCTCGCATGGCGTCATGCTCCTCTTGTTCTGCGCGCGACCGTGAACTCCAGGCGGGCACAGAAC
>Ga0164305_10000180_pt1 | contig 21361 bp, 16 predicted proteins | sample Whisoiple_237_MG_FD_110215 | JGI IMG/M metagenome (GOLD analysis project Ga0164305, IMG submission 110215) | Soil microbial communities amended with pyrogenic organic matter from upstate New York, USA - Whitman soil sample_237_MG | ecosystem: Environmental > Terrestrial > Soil > Agricultural...
ATCAAGCCAAACGCATTCTCATCAATTAATGATTATTGAGAATATTGTCATCTCTAAACCCCACTTTAACGGTAACTAAGGGTTTCAAATATTCTCTGGTAACTAGATGCGTTTACCCTGCGGGGGCACCGCCCCTACTAAACTCAAAATTCCTAAAAACTTATGGCAAAAATTGGTTATCATGCTTCCCACGAACAGTTTAAGCCCAGCGAACTGCTGAAAGTAGTAACATCTTGAAAAGCAAAATGCTGGCACAACTGATAACACCCGATCAATTTGATGCGGTCGGGGAGTTTGTGCAACCAGAGAGGATGTTTTAAAAGGGTCGTTTGACCTCATAGTTGGCACAAAGAAGCATCTAAGTATGGGCCCAAAGCTTGATTTATCGTCTCAGTTAAGCCCAATCAGAAGGGCTAAATTATACCTTCCCGGACTTTTAAAACATCCTCTCAGCTTCAGGTAATCGTCCCCCTGTTTCTTTGACCCAGTTGATGATACTATTCTGGCTGATACCAGTACAATGCTCAATTTGTCTCGCGGGCCATGCCATTACAGTACATTGGTTAAGCAAATTTGTTTGGCATCCTCGGAATCTCCACGCTCACTATAGGTTTGGACAAACTGGCAATTGCATTGCTTACATCGATCGCACTGTTTTCCGTCTTGATGTCCATTTTTAAGTACATCTTTACCCTGGCATTTGGGGCATTGCATTTTTGAACTTTGAACAACTTTGCCTTGATTATGCTACTCCCTATGTTTAAATATCATTATGAATATATGCAATGCCACCTCTTCAGCAAGCAATTTCCCATAACTAATGACTAATGACTAATGACTAATAAAAACAAATTCCCCGGCCTAACCAGGGAACGAAAGATATTAAAAAAAGTAATGTTGTTTTAATAAATTGAATTTGCCAAAAAGCGGCGATAATTTAGTAGCAGCGGTTGTTGATTTGAGAGCGGACGCCGGGGCGGGCATTCCTGTGCAGATGCCGCACCCGATCGCATTTTTCAGTCTCAAGAAAACAGTTGCATTCATATTTGAGTACCAGTTAAGCTTGGCTGCTGTTGCGAGTCTGGCTAGCCAGCTCCAACAGTTGCGCCCAGCGTTTTTGGACTTGTTTGGGAGTGCATTTGAGGGCGGTGGCGATCGCCTTGTCGCTTTCTTGATTCCGCTTCATTTCTAACAGTTGCTGCATTTCGGGCGCAAGTTGAGCGCGAAATTCTTCCCATTTGTCCGAAGTCATTCCCAGCTTTTGATCGACATCAGCACCCAGCCATTCGTGGACGAGTTTCCAATTTTGAGTGCGGGCAAATTTTTCGACGTGGTACTTAAACCGCTGTTGCAAGTAGTCGCGCTGGCGGGAAGACAAACCGAGCACGCGGTCAATTTCCGAAGCCGAAAAATCTTGCAATTTTAAAGTTAAGTAATTCACGCATTCTGGTTGATTTTGAGATTCCAGATAGGCGATCAATTCCGAGACTACTCGATCGCGCAGCACAGCATCAGCCGGATCGACAGTTTCCGATACCATTTGCTCGCGCACTTGTTGCAGCGCCGGAGAGCGGCTGTACATTTCCGCTTCTTCTCCCTTGCCGGATTCTACAGCCATTTCAATGTCGATCGCAGTTTCCGGAGGCTGGCCCTTGGCAAATCCTTGAGCGCGCAACACGATCAGGCGCTGGCGGTTGCGGCCCGGTAAGCCGATTTGGCGCTTGGCGTAGTGTTCGGTAAAAGCCATGTACTCAGCCAATTCTAGCTGCGTGCGAGGCTGGTAGGTGACATCGAGTTGGTGTTCGCGGCGGAAAGCTCGCAGAGATTCGATGTAAAAGCCTTGCAAAAAGTCTTCAATCATGTTGTAGCGAGCTTGGAAGTTCAAGTTCGATCGGAAAGAAGCAACATGGCGGTAAATCATAGCCGCTAGGTGAGAATGCAGTTCGACGCGGCCTTGTTTGGAACCGAGGCGGTAGTATTGCAGGGTTTTTTGCAACCGGTGCTCGGCCAAAGTGATTTGCCAAGCTTCAACTTCGCCGGAAATTTGGATGCGATCGCTTTTTTGGCAAATCCGCTCGACTTCCTTAGCAATCCGCATCGCCACTGCTTGAGCGCTGCGGCTGGGAGTTTTCATTTCCGCTTGCAATTCTTTGAGGGCGAAGTCAGCCAAAGCGAGGATATCGATGCTGGGAAAAGTATTGAGTTCGGCGTTTGGTTCGCTGGAGGTAGCCGGAATGCAGTTGAAGCCAGAAGCGTTGTTGCAGTTGACGGTGGTGGCAGTTTTGAGAGTCATGGCGTTTATCCGGTGGTAGGGCACAGCGGGTGTGCGAGGACATTTCTCAGAGAGTGAGGCGGCAGTTGCTGGCGGTTTCGCTTGCTGTGCGGATTCAACTCTCTATACATTGAATGTTAGAGAAGTAGAGATAACCGTAGTGATGCCAGTGTTCCACTCTCTCATGCAACAGTTTTTGGCTGCTGAATCTGATTCTAAGCGCTGGCTGTGGAAGATTGGTTTTATTGCCGTTAAAGCCTTACTGTACAAGCATTCTGAGCTGTTATTCGGGTGGGGCGATCGCTCTTTGAGATGGGGGTGCTCCAAGGCCGCTGAGTGGACGATTTACTAACTGGCTATTTGAGGTGGTTTTGGCCGTTAGAGATTGTGGAATCGAGACTCGGCAGAGTGTAGCTAACTGCAATCTATTCTGAAGCTACGGCACAGTAATTCGGAAACCCGGTTAATCTGAAAATTTGATCTTATCCAAGAAGGAAGAAGGAATAAGAAAGAAGCACAGAGAGCTTTGTTTGCAAACAATTCACCCTGATTCTTTCTCTAATACCAAAGTCACCGGCCCGTCATTCTCGATCGAGACTTGCATCATCGCTCCAAACAAGCCCGTTTCGACTTTTAAGCCGCTCTGGCGCAACTTTTCTACAAATTTCTCATAAAAAATTTCGGCTCGTTCAGGAGCTGCGGCTCGGTCAAAGGAAGGTCGCCGACCTTTGCGGCAGTCCCCATAGAGGGTAAACTGACTCACAACCAGCAACTCGCCGCCGATGTCCTGTACGGACTTGTCCCAGCGGCCGGTATCCCCGGCAGAGTCGGGAAACAAACGCAATTCTAGGCATTTGCGAACCATCCAATCGAGTTCAGATTCGGTGTCGGTGTCTGCAATACCTACAAGCAAGTTAAGTCCGCAGCCAATTTTGCCGACAATTTGACCTTCAATTTCGACTTGAGATGATTTTACTCGCTGGATGATGACTCGCATTGGAAATTAGAAATGCTTAAATTTCAAACTAAAAATCAAAAGGTAAACTTACCTTTTGAATAGGAATGATCGAAAGAAACCCGGTTTCTCGGATAAATCTCGGTTTTGACCGCGAAGTCTCGACGAAAAAACCGGGTTTCTAGCCAGCGCACGTCAGTTCTGTTTAATTTTCAACCTTTAGTTTTTCCCAAAACCTTTGCCGCGATTGGTTGAAGGCATACAAAGACAGTTTTCGAGTTGCGATCGCAAAGTCTCCGTATCCAAACCCTGACCAATGAGAACAAGCTGGTTTTTGCGATCGCCTTTCCACTCGTCGTCATCCATCGTAAATCGCTTGCCGCTCAAGTGGAAAATATGGCGTTTGGGGCTTTCTTCAAACCACATAATCCCTTTCGCGCGAAACACGTTTGTTGGCAGTTGGTTGTCTAAGAAATATTGAAATTTCCTCAGAGAAAAAGGCTTCTCGCTCTGGAAAGAAATTGAGGTAAATCCGTCATTTTCTAAATGGTGGGAGTGGTCGTGATGGCTGTGGTCGTGATGGCTGTGGTCGTGATGGCTGTGATCGTGATGGTCGTGATGTTCGTGATGTTCGTGATGTTCGTGATGTTCGTGATGGTCGTGATGGTCGTGATTGCTAGGAGTTTCCTCAGATTGGAAATATTTGTCCGATTCAAACAATCCGACGCTGAGGACTAGCGGTAAGGGAACTTCCGATTTTACGGTTCGCAGAATTCTAGCACCTTCTTTGACATCGCGAATCTTAACTTCCAACAAATCTAAATCTGCTTCTTCAACCAAATCAGTTTTGTTGAGGATAATTATATCGCCGTAAGCTATTTGACTGTAAGCTGCTTGAGAGTTGAACAAATCTAAGCTGTAGTTGGCTGCGTCTACTACTGTAACTATCGAATCGAGACGAGTCAGGTCGCGCAGTTCTGTGCCTAAAAAAGTCATCGCTACTGGCAGCGGGTCGGCGAGTCCGGTTGTTTCCACTACCAGATAATCGAGATTTTCTTGACGTTCCAGAACTTTGTAAACTGCATTAACTAAATCTTCATTAATTGTGCAGCAGATGCAGCCGTTGTTCAGCTCAACCATGTTGTCGTCGGTGGTGACAATCAGTTCGTTGTCGATGCCGATTTCGCCAAATTCATTTACCAAAACTGCTGTTTTCAAACCCTGCTGATTGGTCAGGATGTGGTTGAGCAGGGTTGTTTTGCCGCTGCCGAGAAATCCTGTAATGATTGTAACGGGCAATCCGTGTTTGGGAGCGTCCATCGCCGGTTCTGTCTCGGACTGAGTTGTAGATTGCATAGCTTGACTGTCAAATAATGTCGATCGCACTTTCTTTGTGGTTCTTATTGTATCTTAATTAGGACAAGGCCTCGTAAACCCAGTTTCTCGGAGAAATGTTGGGTTTGGTGGCATGGTATCTACGCATCAACCGGGAATCAGCCCGAGAGTGCAAAATAAGTGGGCCGGTAATTATCGGAAATTGCTAACGCGGTCGATCGCACTTTTTGATTTTTTTGATAAAATTTTGTCCAGAGTACCTGTCGCAGTTAGCCTGCAACCAGTTTTCCCGGTAAATTCAGCAGCTACAAATTTGGGACAGACTCAAGCTGAGTGCGATCGGCAAATTCCCGCTACTCTATAATAGTTTTAATCATCGAGCTGCGTAAAATATTTAAATCTCAACTATCAACGAAAACAGGGCAGTGGCTAACAACAGCCACCGCCCTCAAGATAGTATTGCGCTATCTAAGTCTGTGCTTACGCAGGAAGCAAGACTGAATCAATAATGTGGATGACGCCATTATCAGCAGCAACATCGGCTGTTGTAACGGTAGAATCATTGATTTTGACGCCATTGGAAGCATCAATTTTCACTTCTGAACCTTCCACTGTCTTGGCAGATTTCAGCTTGACCACATCAGCGGCCATAACTTTGCCGGAAACGACATGATAAGTCAAGATTTTTTTGAGCTTAGGAATGTCCTTAAGCAGTGCTTCTACAGTACCTGCGGGAAGCTTAGCAAAAGCTTCGTCAGTAGGCGCAAAAACTGTGAAGGGGCCAGCGCCTTTGAGAGTATCTACTAAACCAGCAGCTTTGACAGCAGCAACTAGGGTTGTAAAAGAGCCTGCCGAAACGGCGGTATCAACGATATCAGCCAAGTGAGTCACCTAGTTTTTGTAATCTATAAATCACTATAACGCTAAAAAGTTAATTTAGCTACATTAATTTTTTCTCTAGTTATGTCTGGTTTTCTGATTATTTAAGATAGCATTTTTTATTTAACTACTTTCCTGAAATACCTATCTAAAGGTAGATATTTATTTTTCAGTTTTAGTGTACTTTTATTTAGCAATGTAATCCTAAATACATTAGTAAGACGATCGCCCCTGCGCGCTTTTTAAACTAAATGCAGGGGCAATGGCCCGGAGCCCTCGCCCCTGCTACGACATTTTGATTAACTTAGCAAAACATTTAACATTCAGCGCAGCGCTAACACATTACAAAAGCCCGTCACCCCGACTTATGGCAACAGTTTAGGAAATCCCGATCTAAACTGTTAACAACCACTAACTAGCGGAAGGGTGACATGAGATACAAACTACTAGGTCACAGCGGACTTCGCGTTTCCGAAATCTGCCTCGGAACCATGACTTTTGGGGAAGAGTGGGGTTGGGGGAGCTCCTACGACGAAAGCCGGAAAATGTTCGACGCCTTTGCAGAAGCGGGCGGCAATTTCATTGATACCGCGAATCTCTACACCAACGGTACTAGCGAAAAATATGTCGGTGAGTTCATCGCAGCCGATCGCGAAAAATGGGTAGTTGCCACTAAGTATAGCCTCAACATGAAGAATGGCGAAATCAACGGTTTCGGCAACCACCGCAAAAATATGGTACAAGCACTAGAAGCAAGTTTGAAGCGATTGCAAGTTGAATACATAGATTTGTTGTGGCTGCACGCTTGGGATTTTACCACACCCGTCGAAGAAGTGATGCGCGCTTTTGACGATTTGGTACGCGCCGGAAAAGTTCTTTACATAGGCATTTCCGATACGCCGGCTTGGATTATTTCTCAAGCAAATACGATCGCCCATCTGCGCGGTTGGACACCATTTATCGGCTTGCAAATCGAGTATTCTTTAAAAGAGCGAACTCCCGAACGGGACTTGATCCCTATGGCAAAAGCCTTTGATATTGGAGTCACAGCTTGGAGCCCCCTAGCAAGCGGTTTGCTGACAGGAAAATACAACACTTCAGAAACAGCCAGCGAAGCTAAACGGCTGAATTCACCTGAATCGGGAAAAATTAACGAACGAGACCTCAAAATTGCTGACGAAGTTAGCAAAATAGCAGCCGAAATTGGCAAACCGGCTTCTCAAGTAGCCCTAAATTGGCTGCGACAACAGCCAGTGCAAGTTATTCCGATTGTGGGTTCGCGCAAACTCTCGCAACTTCAGGAAAATCTAGCTTGTTTGGAGTTTCAATTAACTCCGGAACAAATGCAGCAGTTAGACCAAGTAAGCGCAATTGAATTGGGTTTCCCTCACGATTTCTTAAAGAGTTCGACGGTGCAAGATTTTGCCTTTGGAGGAGGAATCGCCAAAATAGACAGCCGCCGACTGTAAAGTTGCTGCTATTTTCTAGTCGCGGGTTTACGTGGATATTTGGCGTTCGATCGCAGATATCGGCAAACCCGCCCTTAGAGGGATGATTGACATTTGTGCTGTGGGCGCGAGGTTAAACTGACGCCCACAGCGCAAATGTCATCACCTTGGTTTCTTGCCACAGAGTCGCACAAAATCTTAGGTTTGTCGTTGCCGTTACCTGTTTTCTTTGATATTGTTGAGATAGGTGATATTATGCGAGTTTAACCCCACTGCATAAACTGTCAATTGTTAATCTATCGGAAGTTAGAAATCTTTGACAAAACTTTGTATATTAGGATACAATTTTACCAATTAGCGATCCGACGAGTTAAAAAAAAGCAAGGTTTGTCAAATCAAAAAGCAACATAAACTTGATGACAAATTTTCTCTTATCTTCAAATAAAGCAATAAAACTCGCTCTTTTTTCACCCCGTACCTGCCAGTTAAGAGTCATTTTACAAGGTCGATCGGCATTTTAACGGCTTTTGAACCCAGCGTGCAAGCTAGGTGTCTCCTGAGATAAAAGTCATCCTTCAGATAGAAGTTAGGGCCGAAAAACTGGGTTACATTTAACAACAATAGCAAGTCTAACAATATTAACTTATCTCCAAGTTTCAATTCTGAAAAAAGCAGATAAGCGTGTTTTTCCGCAGCTAAACAGTTTATTTGTTTGGCTCACTGAATGTGGCGCTTGCTAGTCAATACAAATTCTCAGATTTATGCTTGCGACTTTCAGTAAGAAAATGCTGAGAAATATATCCTATTGACCAATTTTAACTGACAAATTTTCATTGACAAATTCCAGAGGCTAATATGTCGCCCCCAGAAAACTCAGTAAACAATAATTATAGCAATAAAGATCGAGCATGGGAGATCCGATTTACCTCTATAGATCCAGCCAAATCGCCCTCTCAATTCGCTCCCTCGCCCGCATTGCGCGCCAACTTATCAAAAACTGAGACTTTAGATGCACCAGATTTAGTTTGCCTGTCTCATTTGCGGTGGAATTTTGTCTATCAGCGTCCGCAACATCTCTTGAGTCGTTGCGCCAAAACTCGTCGCGTATTCTTTGTAGAAGAACCAGTTTTTAGTGAGGCTGCAGATTGGTGGCTGGATGTCAGCATCCACGAAAGCGGAGTCTGGGTAGTAGTACCGCACCTGAGCGAAGGAACCAGCGAAGCAACAGCACAAACTGCTCAGCAAGCCATGCTAGATGATTTGTTTAGCTCGGCAGAAATTAGCCAGTACATCCTCTGGTATTACACACCAATGGCTGTCAGTTTCACAAGCCACTTAAAGCCGCTAGCTGTAGTCTACGACTGCATGGATGAACTGTCAGCATTCCAAGGCGCGCACCCGGATTTAAAAGCCAATGAAAACCAATTATTAAAGCGCGCCAGCGTAGTATTTACCGGGGGACACAACCTTTACGAAGCTAAACAGCACCAGCACGAAAACATTCACCCCTTCCCCAGCAGCATCGAAAAAGAACACTTTGCGACAGCCAGGAATCTTTCAGAAGAACCGGCGGATCAAAAAGATATTCCTCACCCGCGTTTGGGATTTTATGGCGTCATAGACGAACGCATGGATATCGAACTGCTGGCGGGCATGGCCCAAGCAAGGCCAGACTGGCATTTAGTCATCATTGGCCCGGTGGTGAAAATCGATCCGGCAACTCTGCCAACTCACCCAAATATCCACTATCTCGGCGGCAAATCTTATCAAGAATTGCCAGCGTATCTTGGCGGATGGGATATCGCCATGCTGCCTTTTGCGATTAACGAATCGACTAAGTTTATTAGTCCCACGAAAACTCCAGAATACCTCGCTGCCGGCAAACCTGTGATTTCTACTCCTATCCGCGACGTGGTGCGGCCCTACGGAGAAAACGGCTTGGTTCGGATTGCTAGCAATTGGCAAGAATTCGTTGCTTGTGCCCAAGAAATCCTCAGCGAAAGTTCGGACGTTCGCACCAAGTGGCTGAGTGAAGTAGACGCCTTTTTAGCAGACAATTCTTGGGACAATACCTGGCACGAAATGCTGGGGTTGATCGAAAGTGCGATCGACAAGAAAATGCAGAAAGCAGAAGGCAGGATGAAAGTTTTAAGTTAGGAATATTGAGGTTGAAGTTAAAGGGTTACACTTTACGGATTCAAAACTTAACACTCAACACTCCTCGCTTTATGTCCAATTACCAATTATTCCTTAGCCTTAGCCTTACCCTTACCCTTACCCTTACCCACAATTAGAGGTGTTTCAATGTTTGACTATTTAATCGTCGGAGCCGGATTTGCAGGTAGCGTCATTGCCGAAAGACTAGCAAATGAGGCGGGAAAAACTGTCCTGATCATTGATACCCGCAACCACATCGGCGGCAACGCATACGATCACTACGACAATCATGGCATCCTCGTACACAAATACGGCCCCCACATTTTTCACACCAATTCGCGCCAAGTTTTCGAGTATCTTTCGCGGTTCACCGAGTGGCGGCCCTACGAACACCGCGTCCTCGCCAGCGTTGACGGTCAACTGCTGCCAATTCCGATCAATCTCAACACCGTAAACAAACTTTACGGACTGAATCTCACCTCATTTGAAGTTGAAGATTTCTTCGCGAAAGTAGCAGAACCAAGGGACTACATTCGCACTTCCGAAGATGTAGTTGTCAGCAAAGTCGGTCGCGAACTTTACGAGAAATTCTTCCGCAACTACACCCGAAAACAGTGGGGAATGGACCCGTCGGAACTAGACAACTCAGTGATTGCGCGCGTACCCACTCGCATTAACCGGGACGATCGCTATTTTACCGATACCTATCAAGCAATGCCGCTGCACGGCTACACTCGGATGTTTGAAAAGATGCTTTCTCACCCAAACATCAAGGTGATGCTGAATACCGACTACCGGGAGATTGAGGGTTTTATCCCTTACGGGGAAATGATTTACACCGGGCCAGTCGATTCCTATTTCAATTATTGCTACGGCAAACTTCCTTACCGTTCCTTGGAATTCAAGCACGAAACGCTGAACGTACCTGTACACCAAGAAGCACCGGTAGTAAATTACCCCAACGAGCATTTATATACTCGCTGCACGGAGTTTAAATACCTCACCGGACAAGAGCATCTAAAAACTAGCATTGTCTACGAATATCCCCAAGCTGAGGGAGACCCTTACTACCCGGTTCCCCGTCCAGAAAATGCCGAAATTTACAAGAAATATAAGGCTTTGGCTGATGCAACTCCGGGAGTTTCTTTCGTGGGAAGGCTGGCGACTTACAGGTATTACAACATGGATCAAGTGGTCGCTCAAGCTCTGACAACTTACACACAAATTACTACCAAGCCGATGATTGAATTGGTAGAAAATGTTAATGCTTCTGCCTCTAATGTCAGCTCATCCAATGGAGTTGCCCATCGCCCAGCCGCAGCTTCTCTAGAAGTCGCTGCTGTCAAAAACGGCAACGGGAACGGCAACGGAAAATCTGCTAGCAAGTAGCTGGAAGCTGCCAGTTACGGGTAAAAACGTAAGGTGCCGAGAGAGCACCTTACTTGGTTTTTCTCAAAAGTTATTTAATAATTCAAACAAGCATTGAGGGAAAAATGAACGTTATAGTGAAAATTGTTTTGTCTCATGAGGTTTTGGAAAATTCTCAATTTGCTCAGTTTCAGAAAGAAATACAGCGCCTCATTGAAAGCGGTGGCAAAATTCTGATGCTGGATTTCTCTAAAATCAATTTCCTGAAAAATTCCGAGTTAATGGCTGTAGTGGCGATCGTGAAATTAGTTAGAGACAGCGAATGTATACTTTTGATCTCTGCCATGAGCGAACAAGTTAGAATTCTATTTGAACTCACGGGACTACAGCAAATATTTCAGTGTTTGCCGTTTGCCGACTCAGAATTTTCTCTCAAAAGTGATCTAACTGAACCGCTAGGAGGTTTGCAAAGTCTTGCTAGCTAAACTAGAGTTTTGAGTTGGGGAGAGTGTCCGAGTCAGAGTGGCTCAGAGGGGGAGAGAGGGAGACTCGGAGAGATCCAGAGTGACGAAGTGTGCGATTGGGGGATGGGAAAAATCTTCCTTCTTCCTTGTTCCTTGTTCCTTCTTCCTTCTGACTAATGACTTCTGCCTTCAGCACAAGACAGCCTTCAGATGAGGCTGTTTTAAGGTGGAGAACTTTTGCAAATTAATCAGCAAAAAACTTGTCAAAGTCAGGGTAATTGTCGCTAACCTATAAATATAACTTTGGGTAGATGTGCCGATGAGTTGGTTAGGTAGAGAACTAGAAAATTGCGAGATAGAAGAGTCTGCAACTCTTGATAGTAAGGTGACAGTTCAAGGACGGAAAACAGGTTATCCGCGCCCACAACTGCGCCGGAGCAACTGGATTTGTCTCAATGGTCAGTGGCGGTTTGCTTACGATGACGCGGGCCACTGCGTGCAGCCGATCGATATTTCGGAGTGGACTCACACTATAGAAGTGCCGTTTGCTCCAGAATCCGCAAAAAGTGGGATCGGCGACACGAATTTTCACGCCAACTGCTGGTATGAACGCGAATTTGACGTACCCCACACAGAAGGCAGAGTTCTCCTCCACTTTGGGGCCGTAGACTACCGCGCCCGCGTCTGGGTGAACGGTCAGTTTGTCATAGAACACGAAGGCGGACACACTCCCTTCACCGCAGACATTACAGCAGTTGTGAACCTCAACGGGATGCAGCGGGTGACAGTCTGGGCCCAGGACGACCCGCAAGATTTAGAACAACCGCGTGGCAAGCAAGACTGGCAAATAGAGCCACATAGTATTTGGTATCCGCGCACGACCGGCATTTGGCAGACAGTCTGGGTAGAATTGGTGCCTCACACTTATATCGAGCGCATCCGCTGGACTCCCCAGTTTGAACGCTGGGAAATTGGTTTTGAAGCGTTTGTCGCGGGCGATCGCCAGTCGGGAATCCAAATTAAAGTTAAACTGTCGATCGGCTGTTTGCTGCTAGTCAACGACACCTACGAAGTCATCAACGGCGAAATCCACCGCCGCATCGCCCTCTCAGACCCAGGTATCGACGACTACCGCAACGAACTGCTGTGGAGCCCCGAAAAGCCGACGCTAATTAACGCTCAAGTGCAGTTGTGGGCGGACGGCAAATTGCTCGACGAGGTTAAATCTTATACCGCCATGAGGACGGTCAGCATCCAGCGCGATCGCTTCATGCTAAACGGCCGCCCCTACTATTTGCGGCTGGTGCTCGACCAAGGTTACTGGCCCGACACCATGATGACTGCCCCTTCCGACGAAGCTTTGCGGCAGGATGTCGAATTAGTCAAAGCAATGGGTTTCAACGGCGTCCGCAAGCACCAAAAAATCGAAGACCCCCGATTTTTGTACTGGGCAGACGTGCTGGGGCTCCTAGTTTGGGAAGAAATGCCCAGCGCCTACCGCTTCACTCCCAAAGCCGTGCAACGGCTGACGCGGGAGTGGACAGAAGTCATCGACCGCGACACCAGCCACCCCTGTATCGTAGTCTGGGTGCCGTTCAACGAATCCTGGGGAGTTCCGAATTTAGTCGAAGCGGCAGCCCACCGCAACTACGTGCAAGCGCTGTATTTCTTGACAAAAACCCTCGATCCGACTCGCCCCGTCATCGGTAACGACGGCTGGGAAAGCATCGATACCGACATCCTGGCGATTCACGACTACGACAACAACCCGCAAACCCTAGCCAAACGCTACGGGCCAGAAGTCCAGCTAGCGGATTTGTTCGATCGCGGGCGTCCCGGCGGGCGAGTCCTCACCCTCGACGGCCACCCGCACCAAGGACAGCCGATGATGCTGACAGAATTCGGCGGCATAGCCTGCGCCGGTCGCGAAAACCCTGATTTTTACAGGGTTTGGGGCTACGTGCGCGCGTCGGACACGAAGGAACTGCAAAGGCGCTACAGCGCGCTGTTGAAGGTGGTAAACCGAGTGGAAATGTTCAGCGGATTTTGTTACACGCAGTTGACCGATACTTTCCAAGAAGCTAACGGTTTGCTGTATGCCGATCGCACTCCCAAGTTTCCCTTAGAGGTGATCGCGGCTGCAACTCTCGGCTGGGATATTCCCGAAGAAAGTTCACAGCCGCAAGCTATTACTCAATGCTAATGGGGCATGGGGAATGGGGCATCGGCCAAACAGGGCATCGGTTATTAGTTATTAGTTATTAGTTATTAGTTATTAGTTATTAGTTATTAGTTATTAGTTAATTGCTAACAATTACCAATTTCTAAATTTCTAAATTCCTAATGCCCAATGCCCAATGCCCAATGCCCCATCCCCCCATGCCCGATGCCCAATGCCCAATGCCCCATTACCCATTACCCATTCGATTGATGTTTCAAAGTTTTTTCATGGGCGGATTTGAATGTTCCACCCACAGAGTGCAATCTGGAAAACGCCTCGATGTCACAGCCGCCACCGGTCACGATAAATTTGCAGCAGCCGACTACCAACGCTTGCAGGAGCAAGGCATTTACACAGTCCGCGAAGGCCTCCGCTGGCACTTAATTGAACAGTCGCCCGGAAAATACGATTTTTCCAGTTCCCTGCCAATTATCCGCGCCGCCCGCGACATGAAAATGCAGGTAATTTGGGATTTGTTTCACTACGGCTGGCCAGACGATATTGATATTTTCAGTCCCGAATTTGTGTCCAGGTTTGCAAGCATGGTGCGCGCTTTTATGGAAGTGCTAACTGAGGAAACAGACCAAACACCTTTCGTGACACCTGTCAATGAAATTTCATTTATTGCTTGGGCCGGCGGCGATGTCGCGTACATCAATCCGTTTGCCAAAGGGCGGGGAGACGAGCTAAAAATCCAGTTAATCAAAGCTGCGATCGCAGCGATAGAATCAGTTTGGGAAGTCAATCCCCGCACTCGCATCGTTCAAATCGACCCCACAATTAACATTATTGCCGATCCTGACAAACCGGAGGATCGGGACGCGGCGGAAGGTTATCGCTTATCTCAATATCAAGCTTGGGATATGTTGGCTGGACGTTTTCGCCCGGAACTCGGCGGTAAGGAAAAATATCTCGATATTATTGGGGTGAATTATTACGATCGCAATCAGTGGATTCACAATGAAGATCCGATGAAATACACCGATCCGCTGTACCGCCCGTTTCGAGAACTGCTGCAAGAAGTGTTTGAGCGCTACCGTCGCCCCTTATTCGTAGCAGAAACAGGCACTGAAGACGATTTTAGACCTGTCTGGTTTAATTATGTGTGTACTGAGGTAATGGCGGCGATGAAAGCAGGAGTTCCGATAGAGGGAATCTGCTTGTATCCGATTGTTAACCATCCGGGTTGGGACGACGACAGGCACTGTTACAATGGTTTGTGGGATTATTGCAATGAATCGGGCGATCGGGAAATTTACCAACCTTTGGCGGATGAATTGCAGTTTCAAAGGCAGCAGATTGAACCGTTGCTGAAGTTGCAGGATTGACAATAGGGGCGATCGGTGATTTAAAAATAGGCGATTTCAATCGGCGATTGAAATCGCTTCTATACAAACGAAGTCCGCCTTCGCGGACTAAGAGATTGAGGGAAGATTTAAGCCCCATTTGGGATTAGATATAAAAGTGCGATCGCTCTTCTATTTCCTGGGAGGAGTGAGGGGCGATCGCTTCTGAGTTAGGACTTACGAACAGAGGTCTGTAGGGCGATGCACAATCTTTAATTTTATCCTCTTTGGTAAAGTGAACTAAACTTAGATTGAGAAAACTCTCCATTTTCCACAAAGCATTGAAGAACTGGACGAAGTTCTTGAAGTTCTGATTTAGTCAAAGAACTGCGAGCACCCATTTCAATAGCACCTAAAATTTTGTTTATTGTTAAAATTTGCCTGTTAAGGTCATTATTTGGTACGGTCTTTTTCATTTGTTCACTGTGAAGTTCATGGCGGGTAGCCTTTAGTTTAGCTATCATATCTTCACGACTCAAGCCTTCCAGTTGTTTGAGTATAGATGTAATTGTCATATTCTAAAGTCTCCTGTTCTTTAGCAAATGAAATCAATTGATTTTTTTAGAATTATAGGGCATTCTAAAACTCCCATTCATGATCTGGATCGTCAAGGGCGGTTCTGACAGATGTCAAATTAGCTAGGTCTTTGAACGGACTAGACTTAGCTATTTCGGTAATTGAAGTCATGGCTAAAGCTAACTGGTTGTTATCACCGATTGCTATTGCCTCATCGACCTTTTCAAACAGAAATTTAAAGTTATTAGCACGTTCATAAAACGAGCATTCAAGATACTCGATCAAAGCATCGCGTTTTGCTTTAATTTCAGCAATCGTTGCTTTTTCCCAAGCTTCTATACCACGCCGTTTAGTCCGCTCTTGCTCTGCAACTATTTTGTATTCGGTGTAGGCTTCAACAACATCGCGGAAGCACTCAGCAGCGGAGCCTGGATTAAAAATTTCTACAGGAACTTTTTTAGCTACCATTTCTATTTCCCTGGTAAAATGCGATATTTCTACAAAACAGAATCCTAAAACACCCGAGTCTGCCACCAAGGAGTATTCTGAATTTCATTCTGAAGCTCCCTGACTTCTTTTTGAAGATTTCGGACTTCATCCATCCTGGATTCTTTGCGAAAGAGGCTGATAGCTTTCTGAAAATCTGCTACCGCTTCCTCTCTTTTTGCCTTTTCTCTGCGTATAGAACCCCTTTTAACGTAGGCATAAGCATTGTCTGGCTCTATTTTGATGACCTGATTGTAGTCGGCAATAGCTCCCCGCTTGTCTCCCTTTTCATGGCGGACGCATCCCCGATGAAAATAAGCATCTGTACAGTTTGGTTCTATCTTGATGACTTGATTGTAGTCAGCTATTGCACCATCATAATCCTTGTTTGCTACACGTGCATGACCGCGATACAAATAATTAACTGCTTCATTAGGGCTAAGCTTTATAACCTGAGTGAAATCGGCAATAGCTCCTTTATAATTCTTTACTTTGGCGCGAGCATAACCCCGCTGAAAATACAGGTTAACATCATTAGGTTTAGTTTTGATAACTTGAGTGAAGTCAGCAATGGCTTTTTTGTAATGTTCTAGCTCTACAAGTAAACAGCCCCGCGTGAAATAGGCATCGACACAGTTAGGGTCAAGTTTGATAACTTGAGTATAATCAGCAATTGCACTCTCATAATCCTCTAGTTCAGTATATGCTAAACCACGACAGTAGTAGGCATTCACATTACTAGGATCGATAGTGATAACTTGAGTGAAGTCAGCAATGGCTTCTTTGTAATTTTTTAGTTCGCTGTAGGCACTTCCTCGTATTAAGTAGATATCCGCATTGCCGGGAGCGAGTTTTATGACTTGGGTGTAGTCGGCAATTGCCTTGCTATAATCCTTTTTACCGACGTAAATGTTACCTCGATTGCGGTAAGCATCTACATAGCTAGGATCGAGCTGGATAGTTTTAGTATAATCTGAAATTGCTCCTGCATAATTGTGCTGTTCATCGAGGATACAGCCGCGCACAAAGTAGGCATAAACATTTTGAGAATTGAGTTCGATCGCTTTCGTAAAATCTTCAATAGCTGCCCCGTACTCTCCACTTTCAAGCTTTTCTATTCCTCGGTTAAAAAAGTCTTCATCGCTTTTGAAGAAATCAAAAAATCCTGTAATTCCCTTAGATACGCCTTTGCCTACATTCTTAACTGTAGATTCTGCTTTGGCACCAGCCATTGCTACGCCTTTGCCTACATTCTTAACTGTAGATTCTGCTGTGGCACCAGCCATTGCACCGCCAACCATGATTAAAGGAATAGCCACAGGCCCTAGAGCAGCCGCACCCAAAAAAGTTACACCAGCCACAAGTGCTGCACCTCCTCCTACAACTGCACCCGCTTGGTTTTCTTTTGCGAAGTCATTCTCAGTACATATCTGATGCAAATCACCAACATTTCCTAAAATTTCCCACGGATTCATTCCAACCTCCTTATTTTTAAGTAGTAAGGTGGGAAATGCCCACCCTACAAATAGATTTTCTGCGTAAGTCTTGAGACTACTTGGATCGTGATTTCTATTTCCCTGGTAAAATCCGATATTTCTCCAAAACCTTCACAGTACCGAGGTTAAGCTTACCGTCATTATTTAAGACAGGAGTTTTCAACATTTCTACAAGTCCTTTCATCAGAAGACCTACCTGTTGGAACTTCTCAGCATCCCTCTTAGCATCAAAAGGCTGAGATTCAAGTTGACTCAGACCTTTAACAGCACGAGTGTTCATTGATTCAAACACTCCTCTCAACTCAGTTATCCGCTGTCTTACCTGTTTGGCAAAGTCCTTAGCAAGTTTCATGTCTGCGATCGCCTTATTGACTTGAGCTTCATGCTCTCGCGCCTTTGTCATCGCTTTCTCGCCTTCACTAGCAGCAAAAAAGCCACCAATCGCCAAAGCTGGTAAAAGGGTGATACCGCCTAGCACAACAGCACCAACAGCCATACCGCCGCCACCAGCCGCAATCGCTCCACCGCCAAACCATGCTAAAGTTGCATTCCAAGCAGCCGCTCCACTGAGAGTTGAGATAGCAGTTCCGGTGCTTGCAGCTCCTAGTGTAGTAACAGCACCAATAGCACCGCCGTAACCTGCTGCGGCTGCTCCAGCCGATTTAACGCCAGCCATAAAATATTGTTCTGCTCCTACCGCCGCAGCTTTGTACTCCTTCATCTGCTGAACTGAAAAATCCATCCCTTCTAAAAGCCGCTTTTCACTTTCTGAAGCCTTCCGACCAGTATTTTCAAGGAAGGTAACAAAGCGCTTAATTGTGCTTCTTATGACATTCAGTTGCAGTTGACCGTACTCTTCGGCTAATCTGTTTGTGGCTGCTTCTTCTCTTTTCAAATCTTCAACCGCACGCTCGAATCGCTTTTGAGCTTCCTGAGCAAGTTCATTAGCTTTCTGACCTGGATAGAATGAAGGCATAAAATACTCCTAAGTCTGATTTTTCGACATCTTAAAAACAGAGGATTTTTTAGATACTTTGGCTTAATAACTCTGTCCAGGAGAAAACTCTACGCGGCAAGAAGTGAGCCTTGCCCGAATTTCCTGTGTAAAATTAATCACGCTCCTGCTTTTCCTGATACTAACCTAACTACCTTTAACAAAGAAACTAATAAGCATTAGGAATCGTGTTAGACTTTGATTATAAAAAATCCAGAAACCTATCCCCTGCAATGGCATCCTCTAACGATCGCTTCTCCGAAGCTGCCCGCGACTGGGACTTAGAAACTCTTTACACAGACCTAGCATCCGCCAAGGGAAAGCGGCTCACGCCCACAGAGAAACAACATCTACGGGGTCTACTCTGCGGCTACAGTCCCGCCGAAATTGCCGAAAGGCTCAGTAAAAACCCCAAGGGAATTGCCGTAGACTTCTGTAATACTTTATACCAATATGTAAAAAATCTTGTAGGTAAAGCGGATGAAAAGGTAGAAAACTGGAGGAAGATTTGTGAATGGCTGGAGGACGCAGGATATAAAACTCAGCCGTCTTCTGAACCTGAATCAGGTGATTGTTTACCAATAAAATTTTTAATAAAAAAAGCAAATGTAGTTGTTGATAAAAATCAAATCATAGTTGATATAAACCTGCGAATAGTGGCCTCCTCACCTTCAGAAATTCCCATTATAGAAAACTTCGATATCAATGGCAATGGTGCAAACTAAGGAAAGTGCGATCGAACTGAGATGTTGCACCATTCTCAATTACTTGTTTATGAACAGGCTTTTCGGCCTGTTCCACAAGAAAATTCACTCTTTGTGGGACAGGCCGAAAAGCCTGTTAAGCGAGAATGGTGCAAGATGTGCGATCGAAGGCATCAGCTTAATGTTAAACCGAATAGCAATAAGGGCGGGCAAAATGCCCACCCCACATACTAGATATCAGTTTGATATCAGACTTAAATTTTCAATACCCCCAGGGGAATTCGAATCCCCGTCGCATCCGTGAAAGGGATGTGTCCTAGGCCTCTAGACGATGGGGGCGCGTCGTTGCGTTTGCTTGTGTTCCGCACCTTTATTACCTTAACTAATCTTTCCCAATCTGTCAACTACTTTGCGAAAGTTTTTTTTCTACTCGTCCCAAAGCTCGTCACAGTAGGCTTTGAGGATGGCGGCGCAATTGCCGATCGCCCCGAGATGAGCAATTTCAAAGCCGTGGGTGTTCTGGGTGGGGAAAGCCAAACAAGCGGCGCGGGCTACGTGGCCGAACTTCATGGCGATCGAAGCATCGCTCCCAAAACCGCTAATTACCGCCAACTGCACCTCTACATCGGCTGCTGCGGCTGCTGCGCGCAATTGGGAGTTCAATCCTTCATCGTAGACTCCGTAGCCGTCCTGAACCAGCAAAACCGGGTTTTGGCCGTCAAGAATCGGGTATTCCGGCGCCAGAGGGCAAATTTCCAAAGCGATCAGCGCCTCCAACGGCTGGCGCTGCGTGAAATACAAAGCTCCGATCGCCCCAACCTCCTCCTTCGCCGACGCTACCAAATAAACATTCACCGCAGGCTCTTTCAAACATTCCGCCAGAGCCAGCAAAATCGCCACTGAAGCCTTGTTGTCCAGAGTGTAGCTCGCGATCCAGTCCTTCAACCGCAGCGGGCGCTTGCGGTGCTTTCCCACCACCATCCGCGTGCCCGGTCGAATTCCGGCCTCGGCTAATTCCTCGGCGGTACACTTAGTTTCGATCCAGGCATTTTCCCACTTTAAAGAAACATCTTCCTGCTGAGCTTTCTGAGGAGATTCGTGAGAAACATGGCGGGAACCGAAGCTGAGAATGCCGCTAATTGTTTGCTTGTCTCCGAGCAAATCCACCACGCCTTCGCCGTAAACCCAAGGAAACGAGCCGCCCAATCTGCGGACTTCCACGCGGCCACTCTCGCCTATTTTTTTAACTAGGGCGCCAATTTCGTCTTTGTGGGCGGTAATGGCGATCGACTTTTCGGGATTGCGACCCTTAATTAGGGCGATCGCATTGTCCGCGCGATCGAGCCAAGCATTCACTCCCAAGGCGGCGAATTTTTCCATCAACCGCTGGTTAATTTCCGATTCCGCACCGCTGGGTGAGTGCAGCATTACTAATTCTTCGATTGTTTGGAACAGGCGATCGAACTCTAACATTTTTTATTTTCGTTTTTAGGAGCGAATTTTGACGACATATATTAAAGCACATTTACCCACTATTTCCCGGCGGTACACTTAGTTTTAATTCAGGCATTTTCCCACTTGAAAGAAACATCTTCCTGCTGAGCTTTTTGAGGAGGGTAGGAATGAAGCAATTGGAGGCAGCAAAGGGCGATTGAGTAACAAGATTCATGCGAGCGCGTGGATGCGTTGGGCAATCCGTTGGGGTTTCACCTCACCCCCGACAAACTGGTGACGCGAGCAGGAGGCGACCAACTGCAGCCATTACTGGCGGCGGATACACTGATGGCTAAGAAGGGCTATGATCCAGATCAGCGTGTAAGGAACCCCACGCTTATTAAAAGCGGGGGCTTTTAGGAAGTCCGGCTCGTTCCGAGCGGTGCAAGAAAAAAGCCCGAACCTTACCAGAGACAGGATTAGACCTACGTTTCTTGAGTCACGACACCGGAAAATGCGACGCTAGTTTTCCGCTCTGTCGTCAAAAGTTAAACAGGATTACGGGGTTAAACCAGTGCTTTTGACATAACAAGCTCAGGAAACATTCTCGAAGCGAACATTACCCAGCAATGGAGGACTTGGTGTCTAATTTCGTTTTTGTAATTGATACCCATAAACGACCGCTCGGTCCAATTCGCCCAGGACTGGCTCGTAAATTGCTAACCACTGGCAAAGCTGCTGTTTTTAAAAGGTATCCGTTCACAATAATTCTCAAAGCAGACGTTATAGCACCTCAAAAACCAATCATTCTTAAATTAGACCCTGGTTCCAAAACTACTGGAATCGCATTAGTGCAAGGAGAAAACATAATTTTTGGTGCAGAACTAGCTCACCCAGGACAAGCAATCAAAGCCAGTTTGGAGTCTCGCCGTTCACTGCGTAGAGGTAGAAGAAATCGCCATACCCGCTATCGTCCAGCGAGATTCCTAAATAGGGTTCGCCCTAAAGGGTTGCTAGCGCCAAGCTTACAACATCGTGTCGAAACAACCCTAACCTGGGTAACTAGATTGATGAAACTCGCTCCCATTGTCTCTATTGTTCAAGAACTTGTGCGGTTCGATTTACAGCAACTAGAAAACCCCGAGATTTCGGGAATTGAATACCAGCAAGGCATTTTGTGTGGCTACGAAATCCGCGAATATTTGTTAAATAAATGGGACAGAAAGTGCGCCTATTGTGGAATTACGGATACACCGCTACAGGTCGAACACATTCATCCCAAAGCC
>Ga0164305_10000182_pt1 | contig 21265 bp, 16 predicted proteins | sample Whisoiple_237_MG_FD_110215 | JGI IMG/M metagenome (GOLD analysis project Ga0164305, IMG submission 110215) | Soil microbial communities amended with pyrogenic organic matter from upstate New York, USA - Whitman soil sample_237_MG | ecosystem: Environmental > Terrestrial > Soil > Agricultural...
GCAAGTGTCTGTTCCGACATGCTCTCCTCTTGCGGCGCTTTCTTGCGCCCGGCGCTTCCCTGAAGCTTCCGGCGGACAATTGCAATCGGCGGCGGGTTGCGCTGTTGCGCCGCGCCGGGCGAGCGGCTAAGGCCGGCTTCCCCTTCAAGGACGCACGATGAACGAGGCCCCGCGGCCGCTCACCTATGCCGATGCCGGCGTCGACATCGATGCCGGCAATCGCATGGTCGAGCTCATCAAGCCGCATGTGCGCTCGACCCGCCGGCGCGGCGCCGATGCGGAAATCGGCGGCTTTGGCGGGCTCTTTGACCTGAAGGCCGCGGGCTTTTCCGATCCGATTCTCGTCGCCGCGAATGACGGCGTCGGCACTAAAGTGAAGATCGCCATCGAGAGCGGCATTCACGATACCGTCGGCATCGATCTCGTCGCAATGTGCGTCAACGATCTCGTCGTGCAAGGCGCCGAGCCGCTGTTTTTTCTCGACTATTACGCAACCGGGAAACTCGATCCGCAGGCGGGCGCCGCGATCGTGCAAGGCATTGCCGCAGGCTGCCGCGAGGCGGGTTGCGCGCTGATCGGCGGCGAGACGGCGGAAATGCCGGGCCTCTATGCCCAAGGCGACTACGATCTCGCGGGATTTACGGTCGGCGCGGCGGAGCGCGGGCACCTGTTGCCGCGCGATGATGTCGCCGCAGGCGATGTTGTTTTCGGACTACCGTCTTCGGGCGTGCATTCCAACGGTTTCTCGCTGGTGCGGCGGATCGTTGCACGCGAAAGCCTCGCTTGGGATGCGCCCGCACCGTTCGACAGTACGCGTTCGCTCGCCGAAGCGCTGCTGACCCCGACGCGCATCTACGTGAAGCCGCTACTCGCCGCGTTGAAGCACACACAAAACATCAAAGCGCTGGCGCACATCACCGGCGGCGGCTTTCCCGAGAATCTGCCGCGCGTCTTGCCAAAAAATCTCGGCATCGCGCTTGATCTTGCAAAAATTCCCGTCCCAGCGGTTTTCAGCTGGCTCGCGAAAGCCGGCGGCATTGCCGAATCCGAGATGCTGCGCACGTTCAACTGCGGCATCGGCATGATTGTGATCGCCGCACGCGATGCGGCAGATGAGGTCGCATCGGCCTTGTCGCATGACGGCGAGACGCCGATTCGTATCGGCGAGGTGCATGATGCCGGCGGCGGTCCGCGCGTCGTCACGCGCGGACATCTCGCGCCGTGAACGCGCGCCGCCGCACCGCGATCCTGATTTCCGGCCGCGGCTCGAATATGCGCTCGCTGATCGAGGCGGCGCGCGCGCCGGATTTTCCCGCCGAGATCGCGCTCGTTGCGTCGAACCGGCCGGAGGCGCCGGGTCTTGCCATCGCCAAGCAGGCCGGCATCGCCACCGCCGCTGTCGATCACAAAATCTACGCCGGCCGCGAGGAATTCGAAGCCTCGCTGCAAAAGCTCCTCGACATTCATCGCATCGAATTGATTTGCCTCGCCGGTTTCATGCGGATGTTCACGGCGGGCTTCGTCGAGCGCTGGAGCGGACGGATGATCAACATCCACCCTGCTTTGTTGCCGGCCTATCGCGGCCTCAATACGCATGAACGCGCGCTCGCCGACCGCGTGAAAATCCACGGCTGCACGGTGCATTTCGTGGTGCCCGGAATGGACGAGGGGCCGATCATCGCGCAGGCGGCGGTGCCGGTGCATGCTGACGACAATGCGGAAACGCTCGCCGCGCGCGTGCTTGAGCAGGAGCACGTTCTTTATCCGCAGGCGCTGCGGATCGTCGCATCGGGAGAGTATTCGGTCGACGGCAATCGCGTGCGGTCGAAACTCATAACAGCGCCGAGTCCCTCCGGACCGGAATAGCAATGAACGTGATTGTCGTCATCGGCAGCGACTTTGCTTTTGTGCACTTCCCGCGGACTTAGACGCGCGGGGATTAACGTCATTGCGAGCGAAGCGAAGCAATCCAGAGGCAAAGGCGTCGATGATTTGTAGCACTTGCTCGTCGGATTGCTTCGTCGGCTTCGCCTCCTCGCAATGACAGAGTGACGCGAGTTACGCCGGCTTCAGCCACACCCTGTTGTCGTGCACCGCGGCGCCGCCGAACGGCGCGGGGGAATCGTCGCCGGTCAGCACGTTGATCCCCTGGCCGTCGATAAACGCACCGTTCGGCCAGATGCCTTCGGAGATGAGCACGCCGTGCTGCACGCCGTCGAATAGGCGCGCGTGCAGGCGCACGCGCCCGCGCTCATTGCCGAGCGTGACGAGGTCGCCGTCGGCGATCCCCTGCTCCGCCGCGTCGTCGGGATGGATCATCACCTCCGGCCGTCCTTCGCGCGCCCGCGACGTCGGACCTTCGTTGAAGCTCGAATTCAGGAAATTGCGCGCCGGGCTGGTCGCGAGCCGGAACGGATGCGCCTCGTCCGCCTCCTCGATGACGCGCCAGTGATCGGGCAACGACGGCATCTCGTGATAGGCACCGCGCGGCGCAAAACCTTTGAACGGCACGCGCGGCCAATCAGCCTTGAAGCGGAATTTTTTGTCCGGCCAGGCGAAGCCGTCGATGTAGTGCGAGGTGGCGAAGTCTGGCTGCACGTCGAGCCAGTTCTGCGTTTCCGCTTCCGCCAGCGTGCCCCAGCCCGAAGATTGCAGCGTCGCGTCGATGAGCTCGCGCGGGCTCATGTCGAAGCCGCGATGTGCGACGCCGAGCCGCTCCGCGAGCCCGTTGATCATGTCGTGATTGGAGCGGCATTCGCCCGGCGGCTCGATCAGCTTCAATCCGAGGCCGATATATTGATGGCCGCCGCCGGTATAGAAATCGTCGTGCTCCAAAAACATCGTCGCCGGCAGCACGATGTCGGCGACGCGCGCCGTCTCGGTCATGAACTGCTCGTGCACGGCGACGAACAGATCCTCGCGCGCGAAGCCGCGCCGCACCTTGTTCTGATTGGGCGCAATCGAGGCCGGATTGGTGCTCTGCACGAGCAGCGCCTTGACCGGCGGGCCGCCCTCCAGCACGTCGGGCTCGCCGCAAAGAATGGCGCCGATGCGCGATTGATCGAGCGCGCGGGTTTTCGAATCGAGGAGGTCGGCGCCTTCGAGGAGGCGCTTGTCGAGGTGGAAGATGGCGTTGTTGTTGTGGAAGGCGCCGCCGCCCTCGTATTGCCACGCACCCGTTATTGCGGCGATGCAAGTCGCGGCGTGCATGTTGGCCGCGCCGTTGCGGCTGCGCGAGAAGCCGTAGCCGAGGCGGAAATAGCTGCGTTTCCGCGTCCCCACGATGTGGGCGAATTCCTCAATCTCCGCGACCGTCAGGCCGGTGATCGCCGCCGCCCATTCCGGGGTGCGGGTCGAAAGATGCGCCTCGAGCTCACCGGGTACATCGGTATAGCGCTCGAGGTAGACGCGGTCGGCGTGTCCGTCGCGGAAGAGCACGTGCATGACTGCGCAGGCGAGCGCGCCGTCCGTGCCGGGCCTCAGGCATAACGCGAGATCCGCCTGCTCTATGGTGGCATTGCGGTAGACGTCGACGACAACGATCTTCGCGCCGCGCTCTTTCCGCGCCCGCATTGCGTGGGTCATCACGTTGACCTGTGTCGCCGCGGCATTGGTGCCCCAGATGACGACGCAATCGGCTTTCGCCATCTCGCGCGGATCGGGTCCGGCCATTCTGCCGGTGCCGGCGATGAAGCCCGGCCAGGCGAGGTTGACGCAAATCGTCGAGAAGAAGCGCGAATATTTCTTGGCGTTCGTCAGCCGCACAATCGCCGAGCGCATGACGTGGCCCATCGTGCCGGCATAGTGGTAGGGCCAGATGCTCTCAGGCCCGAACTCCGCCTCCGCACGCATGAATTCGCGCGCGATCATATCGAGCGCTTCGTCCCACGTGATACGCGCGAACTCACCAGACCCTTTCGGCTCGACGCGCCTCATGGGATAGAGCAGCCGCTCCGGGTGATGCACGCGCTCGGCGTAACGGGCGACTTTGGCGCAGACGATTCCCGCCGTGTAGGTCTGCTCCTTCGCGCCATGCACGCGGCCGATACGGTCCGGCGCCAGCACCTCGACATCGAGTGCGCAGCACGAGGGGCAATCGTGCGGACAGGTCGAGCGGAGGCGGGCGATCTGGACGGGGGCGTTCATAGAGCTCTCGGGCGCCCTTATGCCTCGCCGGCGCTTTCGCCGCAACGCGAGTGTGGCTAAGCTCGCGCCAGCATTGAGCCACAACGACTTTGCGGAATTTTGCCCATGCCCGATTTTTTGAACGCTGTCGTCGACGTATCGCACTGGGATCGCGACGTCGATTTCCAAGCCGTCGCCGGCAGCGGCGTGCTCGGCATCATGCAGAAGGCCACGCAAGGGCAGCTCGACATCGATCCGACTTACGCCGGCAATCGTATCAAGGCGACGCAAGCCGGGCTTCTGTGGGGCGCCTATCATTTCGCACCGGCGACGAGGGTGTCCGCCAGGCGGAGCATTTTCTCTCAGTCATCGGCGATTATCGCAATGTATTGCTGGCGCTCGATTTCGAACAGAATCCAACCGGCCCCAGCATGGACCTCGAACAGGCGCGGGCTTTTGTCACGCATGTATACGCGCAGACCGGACGCTATCCCGGCCTTTATGGCGGCTCCTATCTGAAAAAGCCTCCTCGGGGCCGGGTCCGATCCGGTGCTTACGCAATGCTGGTTCTGGATCGCGCAGTACGACCAACGCCGGTCAACGGCCCGGAAGCGCAGCTGAGGAAACTGTGGCTATCTTGAGCGGCTGAGCGCGCCGGGCCTCAGCCGACGATCTCGTTGCCCGAAAACCACTGCGCAATCTCCTTCTCCGCCGTCTCCGGCGCGTCGGAGCCGTGCACGGAATTCTCGCCCATGTTCAACGCGAATTCCTTGCGGATCGTGCCGGGATGGGCCTTCTCCGGGTTCGTCGCCCCCATCACCTCGCGATATTTGGTGATGGCATTCTCGCCTTCGAGCACCTGCACCACGACGGGCCCGCCGGTCATCTGCTCGACGAGCTCTCCGAAGAACGGCCGCTCCTTATGCACGGCGTAAAACGTCTCGGCCTGGTCGCGCGTCATCCGCACGCGCTTCTGCGCGACGATGCGCAGTCCCGCTTCCTCGATTTTCGCGTTGATCTTGCCGGTGAGATTGCGGCGCGTCGCGTCCGGTTTGAGGATCGAGAAAGTGCGTTCAGTCGCCATGGCGCGGCCGGTCCTTGTCATCGCTGTTGAGGAGCGGCGCGCTTATAGCTGTGGCCTTCCGGTGCGGCAAGCAGGCCTGGACACGCGCGCCGTGGGACGGCATGAGCCGCCGGTGCTGCAGATTACCGACCTCACCTACCGCCTTGGACCCCGGCTTCTTTTCGACGGCGCGAGCGCGATGCTGCCTTCGGCCGCGCGCGTCGGCTTCGTCGGGCGCAACGGCGTCGGCAAGACGACGTTGTTCCGCCTGATCGCCGGCGAGATCGCGCCCGAGGGCGGCACGATCATGCTGCCCCGTCGCGCGCGTCTCGGCCAGGTGGAACAGGAGGCGCCCGGCGGCGAGACGGCGCTCACCGATTTCGTGCTCGCGGCGGATTCCGAGCGCAGCGCGCTGCTTGGCGAAGCCGAGAACGCCAGCGATCCCGCGCGCATCGCCGAAATCCACACGCGTCTTGTCGACATCGAGGCGCATGCGGCGCCGGCGCGCGCGGCGGCGATTCTTTCCGGTCTTGGCTTCGACGCAAATGCGCAGACGCGGCCCCTGTCCGCCTTTTCCGGCGGCTGGCGCATGCGCGTCGCGCTCGCCGCGGCTTTGTTCACGACGCCAGACGTCCTGCTTCTCGACGAGCCGACAAACTATCTCGATATCGAGGGCACGCTGTGGCTCATGGACCATCTCGCCACTTATCCGGCGACGCTGCTCATCATCAGCCACGACCGCGATCTGCTCGATCAATCCTGCGATCACATCCTGCATTTGGATCGTGGCAAGCTCACGCTCTATCGCGGCAATTACTCAAGCTTCGAGCATCAGCGCCGCGAGCAGCAGATGCTTCTCGGCAAAGCGGCGAAAAAGCAGGAAGCGAGGCGCAAGCACCTGCAGGCTTTCGTCGATCGTTTCCGCGCCAAGGCGACAAAGGCGCGCCAAGCACAGGCGCGACTAAAGATTCTCGCCAAGATGGAAGACGTCGAGCTGATCGTCGACGAGAGCGTCACTCCCTTCCACCTGCCCTCGCCGACGAAGCCGCTATCGCCGCCGATCATCGCCATGGAAAACGCCAGCGCCGGCTATGATGGCAAGCCCGTCCTCTCCCGGCTCAATCTGTCGATCTCGAATGACGACCGCATCGGCTTGCTGGGGGCCAACGGCAACGGCAAGTCGACACTGGCAAAGCTCCTCGGCGGACGCCTCGATTCGCTCGGCGGCAAGCTGAGTCGTGCACCGAAACTCACCGCCGGCTTCTTCACCCAACATCAGATCGACGATCTCGATCCCGACGACACGCCGCTCGCCGCCGTGCGCCGCCTTGCGCCCGATGCATCGGAGACGCTCGTTCGCGCACATGCCGCGCGGCTCGGCTTTCCCGCGACAAAGCCGGAGACGCCGATCGCGCTTCTCTCCGGCGGCGAGAAGGCGCGGCTGCTTTTAGGTCTCGCCGCGTTCGACGCGCCGCATCTCCTCATCCTCGACGAGCCGACAAATCACCTCGACATTGACAGCCGCACCGCGCTGATCGAGGCGCTAAACGATTACGAAGGCGCGGTGATCCTCATCGCGCATGACCGCCATCTCCTCGAAGCTTGTGTCGACCGGCTATGGCTTGTCGCCGACGGACGCGTTGAACCGTTTGACGGCGATCTCGAAGATTACCGCCGGCTCATCCTGGAGAAGAGCGGCGGTGCGACGCGCCCATCCGCTCCTGCTCCGGCTAAGCGCGGGACCACGGTGCAAAAACGCGAGCCGTCGCCTGCTTCGGTCCGCAAGCGCATCGCGACTCTCGAGGAGCAAATCGGCAAATTCGAGACCCTGATCGCGCGCGTCGATGCGGCGCTCGCCGAGCCGGATGCCTTCGCCCGCGATCCGCAAAAGGCTTCACAGCTCGCAACACAACGGCGCGATCTCGAAAGCGCACTCGCCGCGGCTGAAGAGGAATGGCTCAAGCTTTCGCATGAGCTTGAAAAAGCCTAATCGCCGGCGTGGTCGCGGAAAGGCGGCTCAGAGCTGCGGAAAATCCGTTGTCAGGCTTGTGCGCCACCACGCCGCAATCATTGCGAGTGCGAAAAACGCCGCGGTGGCCATGAGAAGAGTGACGCGAGCATGCTTTAAAACTAGGATCAACATGGTTAATGCCAGATTAACGCATGCGGAACGCTGCCAGCCTCCCCGTCGGGATGCAGCATCGCCCGCAGGCGCTCAGGCAAGCACGCGTTCGGTCGCGACCCCGCGGCAATCCATCTCGTATTCGAGATCTCGCACCGGCGGGCGGGCGAAATGCCAGGTAAGACCGTTTCGTTCGGCGCCGCGGCGCACGATCTCGTCTGCCATGAACGGATGAATGTCGTGCACGGTATAGACCTGCGTCGCGGTCGTGTCGGCCCATGTGAAGCCGAGCGCCGCAAGCCGGCGCTCCATTTCGCCGAGCACATAACGCGCTTTCTCGCGCATCGCGTCGGGCGAGGTCTCTCCAAACCGGATCGTTCGCTCGCGATAAGTCTGGCCGCCCTCCATTGCCTCGCCGCTGCCGGCAACAACGAAACTCGGCGCGGAATCGCTCGCCGGCACGGTGTACGCGAAAGCATGAAATGACGGCTCGCCTGGCGGACCGATTTCCGGGCAGACATTGCTGCGCGCCACCGGATTGGTCTTTCCGTCAAACAAGCCCCATTCGCGCAGCGTTTCGACGTAAAGCTCGTTGAACTGACGAAAACCACCCTCGGTAAACGGGGCCGGCGAGCGCAATTCACACGCACAGAACGCCGTCAACGGCCGTCCAGCCTGCTCGATCACGCGCTTGATGCGCGCAAATCCCGCCCACAGCGGGAAGGCTTTTCGGAAGCGGATGCGCTCGATGGCGAAGCCCGTCTCCGCCGCCACGCCGCCCGAATATTGGAACACGCCTGGGATGAAGCGATATCCGCCGGGCGTGAACGCGACAGTGCTCATCATGCCTCTCGATTAGCCGAAGGTCTCGCGCAGGGCGGCACGCTGGGCCATTCTCCCGCCATTGACAAGGGCGCTCCCTCCTCCGCACACTTGAAAAAATTTGGAAGGCCGATCGGCCGTCTGGGAGGAATCGATGAAACGCGCAGCCGCAAGCCTCGGGCTCGGTATCTTTGCCGCATTGTTGTTCGGCGCCGCTTCGTTTGCCGCCGAGGATATCAAGATTGGCGTCATGTACGACTATACCGGTCCGTTCGCCGGCGGCGGCTCTAAGGCGGCTGCGATCGGCAACAAGATTGCCATCGATATGATCAATGAAAAGGGCGGCGTCGAGGGGCACAAGATCGTCGGCATCTATACCGACGCGCAGTCGAAGACCGATGTTGCGATCAACGAGACCGAGCGCCTGCTCAACGAGCAGAAGGTCGACGTGATCATGGGCGTCTTCTCGAGCGCGCAATGCGTCCCCATGGCGGCGAAGATCGACGCGGCAAAAAAGATTTTCTGGGCGAATGTTTGCGTCTCGTCCGCCGTGTTCAAGGACAAGAACCTGCAATACGTCTTCCGCGCCAATATCCATTCCGACCAATATGGCGATGCCTCGTGCACATTCGTCAACGAGAACGCCAAGTCGAAATTCGGCAAAGAGCCGAAGAATCTGAAAATTGCGATCATTTACGAGGACGGCCCGTATGGGACGGGCATCGCGCAGGCAAACGAAGCACGCTGCAAGAATTTCGGCATGCAGATCGTGCACAAAGAAGCCTATACCGCGACATCGACCGATCTGTCGGCGCTTGTGACGAAACTGCGCCGCGCGCAGCCGGATGTGATCCTGCACACAGGATACAATCCCGACATCACGCTGTTCCTGCGCCAGGCGAAGGAAGCGGGCTTAAAATTCCAGGCGCTGATCGGCCACGGCGCCGGTTATAGCCAGATCGACAAACTCTACGAGACTTTCAAGGACGACGTGAACTATCTGCTCGACGTCGATCCGGCGCCGGCGCAATTGCTCGACCCGAAGACGCTCGCGCCCGGGCTCGGCGATCTCACCGCCGAACTCGTCAAGCGCTACAAGGCGGAGACCGAGGCCAAGGAAGTGCCGCCGCATGCCTCGATGGGCTTTAATCACACCTGGGTTTTCTTGACCGACGTGCTGCCGCGCGCGATCAAGAAATACGGCGGCTACGATCCCGAAGCCATAAGGAAGGCCGCGCTCGACACCGACATTCCGCTCGGCGGCACGATCCAGGGCTACGGCATCAAGTTCTTCCCGCCGGGAAATCAGATGGCTGGACAGAACGAGCGCTCGCTGCCTGTCGTCATGCAATTCGTGAAGGGTGAAACGAAGGTTGTGTGGCCGGCCGCGATCAAGACGGCCGATCCGGTGATGCCGTTCCCGCCGGGACACGCCTACGCACGCTGAACGAGGTGGCGCTGCTCGATGTCCGGGGCTTGAGCAAGCGGTTCGGCGCGCTCAAGGCGGTCAACGACGTCTCGTTCAGCGTTGAAGAAGGCGAGATCCTCGGGCTGATCGGCCCGAACGGATCGGGCAAGAGCACGACGTTCAACTGTGTCGCCGGCCTCTACCGGCCGAGCGCCGGCAGCATCACGTTTGCCGGCGGTGAGATCGCCGGCCTCACTGCCAATCGCGTCTGCCACAAAGGCATCGGCCGCACGTTTCAAATCCCGCGGCCGTTCCGTAATCTGACGCTTCTCGAGAACGTCGCGCTGTCGGCCTATTTCGGCCAGGACCGCAGCGCGACCCGGCAGGAATGCTGGGTTCATGCCGAGGAGGCGCTGGCCCTCGTCGGATTGCCGACAGATGCGCGGATCACGCTCGACGGGCTCGGCGCCGCAGCGCTGAAGAAGTTGGAACTTGCCCGCGCGCTCGCGACACAGCCGCGCCTCTTGCTTGCCGACGAAAGCCTCAACGGCCTAGATCATCGCGAGATGGAGCAGGCCGCCGAAATGCTCGGTCGAATCCGCCGCGAGAAGGGCATCACGATCGTCTGGGTCGAGCATATCATGGGCGTGCTCATGCGCGTCGTCGATCGCGTCGTCGTGCTCGACCATGGCGAGGTTATCTTCATGGGCTCGCCCAAGGCGGCGCAGGACAATGCGCGTGTCGTCGAGGTCTATCTTGGCACCGACACCGATGCTTGAACTTACAAACGTCGATGCCGGCTACAGCGGCTTCCAGGCGCTGTTCGGCATTTCGATGTCAGTGAGCACCGGCGAGGCGGTCGCGGTGATCGGCGCCAACGGGGCGGGCAAGACGACGCTGCTCCGCGTCATTTCCGGGCTGCTGCCGGCAACCGACGGCACGATGACCATGGAAAGCGTGTCGCTGCGCACAACGCCGCCGCACAAGATCATCGACACTGGCATTGCGCATGTGCCCGAGGGCAGGCGGCTGTTTCCACGGCTGTCGGTCGAGAACAATCTGAAGATCGGCGCCTATATTCCAGCCGCGCGCGCTAAATTCCCCGAGCGTCTGGCCTTTGTCTACGAGCTGTTTCCGCGTCTGAAGGAGCGGCGCGCGCAACTCGCCGGCACGCTTTCCGGCGGCGAGCAGCAGATGTGCGCCATCGGCCGCGCGCTGATGAGCCGGCCGAAACTCGTTCTGTTCGATGAGCCCTCCATGGGGCTTGCGCCTGTCATCGTCGCGCAGGTGTTCGACCTCGTGCGCCGCATCCGTTCGGAAGGCTACACGGTGCTGATCGTCGAACAGAATGTGCGGCAGGTGCTGAAATTCGCCGATCGCGGCTATCTCCTGGAAGCGGGACGCATGGTCATGAGCGGAACCGCGCAGGAAATGCTCAAGAGCGACGAAATCCAGAAAGCCTATATGGGAATTTAGATGGAGTGCCAGCTCGATATCTTTTTTCTTGAGGCAGTGCTGAACGGTCTTTTGCTCGCCGGTCTGCTTGCGCTGCTGGCACTCGGGCTGAACCTGATCTTCGGCGTCATCGACGTGGTGTGGATATGCTATGCCGAATTGGTCATGGTCGGCATGTACGGCATCAATTATGCCTACAAGGCCGGCGCACCGTTTCTTGCCGCAGCGCTGTTTGGCGTGCTGCTCGTCGCGCTTGCCGGCGCCATCCTGCATCAGCTCGTCATCCGGCCGGTGCTCGATGCCGCCCCGATCAATCAGTTGCTGGTGACCGGCGGCATGCTTTTCGTGCTACAGGCGGCAGCGACGGTGGCCTTCGGCATCGATTTCAAGAATCTCGGCATCAGGCTCGGCTCAATCAACGTCGCCGACATGTCGTTTTCCTATTCGCGTATCATCACCTTTGGCGTGGCGAGCGCCGCGATGCTCATGCTGTGGTTGTTCCTGTCGCGCACCTATGTCGGCATCGCGATCCGCGCCATCGCACAGGACCGGCAGATCATGCCGCTCATGGGCGTCGATCATCGCAATATCTATCTCGTCACGTCCGGGATTGGCGGCGGCCTCGCGGGTCTTGGCGCCGCGCTCATGGTGCTGCAATACGACATCTATCCGCAGATCGGGCTGCAATTCGGTCCGCTCATCTTCATGATCTGCGTGCTCGGCGGGCTCGGCAGCATGATCGGCGGCTTCGTCGCGGCTTTCATCATCAGCGAGTTCATCGCCATCGGCGGCTCGTGCTTTGCCACCGAGTGGGGTTACGCCATCGCCTTCCTGTTCTTCATGGTGGTGATCTTCATCCGGCCGCAGGGACTGTTCGGGGGCAAGGCGTGATGCGCCTCTCCCGCAGCGCCATGGCCGGACTTGGCCTGCTCATAGCACTGCCGTTCCTCATCCGATTCTTCTTCGGCGCCTCGGAGCGATATTACCTGCATTTGCTGATCCAGATTTTCATCTGGTCGTTCATCTATACCGGTTGGTCGATCATGGGGCGGTTTGGCCTGACCTCGCTCGGCCATGGTGCTTTCACCGGCATCGGTGCCTATGGCTGCATTCTTTTGTGGAATTATGCCGGGCTGACGCCATGGCTTGGCATTCCGATTGCGGTCGCAGTCGCCGTTCTGGTGGCGCTACTTGTCGGCTATCCCTGCTTTCACATGCGGATTACCGGCCATTATTTCGCGCTGCTGACGCTGGCATTGACGGAGTTCGTCCGCCTCTGCATCGTGGGATTGCGCGATTATACCGGCGGCTCGCTCGGCACTCAGCCGCGGCGTTATGGCGACGGGCTGTCGCTCTACGCCATGCAATTCGAGCCGAGCCGCACGCTGTCGTTTTATATCGCGCTGGCGCTGTGGCTCGCCGGCCTCGTCATCTGGAAATGGATCGACCGCAGCATGGACCGCTACGCCCTTGAGGCGGCCAGTCAGGATGAGGAGGCGGCGGCTTCCGTCGGCATCGACGTCACGCGCGAGAAGCTGAAAGTGACGGCGGTTTCCGCCGCGATGTGCGCGGTCGGCGGCGCGATCTATGCCCAATACCAGATGTATATCGGGCCGGACACGATCGCCGGATTGAGCGTCTCGCTGAATATCGTCTTCGCTGTCATCGCCGGCGGCCTTTGGACGATGCTCGGCCCGACCTTCGGTGCCGTGTTCACCCAGGTTCTCTCCGAGGTGCTGCGCGTGACCATCCAGAGCACGGCCGGCTTGCAATCGGCGTTCGGCTCCTCGGTCCTCGCGCTCGACACCTTGATTTACGGCCTGCTCTTGGTCCTGTTCATTATCTACATGCCGAGGGGTATTCTCGGCACGATATTGGAACGCCGCGACAAGAGACATTCCCGCATCGCGGCGACGCCGGTAAAGGCGATGTAAGGCGCGCGAAGAGGGAAAGCACCATGCACACGGAAGGCTCGCCGACACCGAAAGGTGCATGGGGCATCGTTGCCCTCCTCTTCCTCTACATGCTCGTCAATTTCGCCGACAAAATCATCGTCGGTCTTGCCGGCGTGCCTATCATGACCGAGCTCAATTTGTCGCCGGCGGAGTTCGGCCTGCTCGGCTCCTCCTTCTTCTTCCTCTTCTCCATCTCTGCGATCGTCTTCGGCTTCATCATCAACCGGGTAGCGACTCGCTGGGTGATCCTCGGCCTTGCCTTGGTCTGGGCGCTGACGCAATTCCCGATGCTCGGCAGCGTCGGTTTCGTCACCTTGATGATCTGCCGCGTCATCCTCGGTGCCGGCGAGGGGCCGGCCTTCTCCGTTGCGGTCCATTCCGTCTTCAAGTGGTTCCCCGACCATCAGCGCACGCTGCCGACGGCGATCCTGGCGCAAGGCTCGTCCTTCGGCGTGATCATCGCCGTGCCACTCTTGAACTGGATCATTGTCAACCATTCCTGGCATTGGGCGTTCGGCGCGCTCGGCATTGCCGGCCTGATCTGGTGCGCGCTCTGGCTTGTGTTCGGCCGCGAAGGCCCGCTCGAAGCAAGGGCCGCGCCCGGCCTCGTCGAGGAGCCTGTCCCTTATAGTCGGCTCCTGCTCTCGCCGACCTTCATCGGCTGCTGTCTTGCGACTTTCGGCGCCTATTGGGCGCTGTCACTCGGGCTCACCTGGTTCACGCCTTTCATCATCAAGGCGCTTGGCTTCACGCAGCAGCAGGCCGGCTGGATTTCGGTCTTGCCGTGGATTTTCGGTGCGACCGTCTCGCTCGGCACGGGAGCGATTTCACAAATCATGCTGCGCCGCGGCTTCACCACGCGTGCGGCGCGCGGCGTGCTTGGGGCGGCGCCGCTCGTCGTCGGCGGCTGCCTGCTCATGCTCGTTCCGCGCGTCGACAGTTCGGCCGTGCAGCTCGCGCTGCTCGTCTTCGGCAGCGGTCTTTGCGGCGCGATCTATGTCGTCTGCCCCGCCATGCTCGGGGAATTCGCGCCGGTGTCGCAGCGTGGTGCCGTCATATCGATCTACGGCGCGATCTACACGCTCGCCGGCGTGATCGCGCCTTATGTGATGGGCAACATCATCGAAGGTGCGGCGACGCCGATCGACGGTTACATGAACGGCTACCGCGTGCTGGCGAGCGTGCTCATCGTCGCGGGCCTCGCCGGCCTCGCGCTGCTCTGGCCCAATCTCGAGCGCGCCCGATTGGGCCGCGCACGAACCGCGATGCGCGTGGCTTGATCATGCGCGCGTTAGTCGCGATATGCTGACGCTCTACTATGCAGCCATCGCTGGGCCGATGATGAAGCAGCGATCGCGGCAATGCGGCGCAAGGTGCCGGACTCCGTCGGCGCCTGCTATGAGCTGATCGAGCATCACATGTTCCGCGGTCCCTGGGTGATGGGCGAATCCTACACGATCTGCGATCCCTATCTCTTTACGATCGCGCAATGGATGGAGGCCGATGGCGTCGATCCAAGCCGCTTCCGGAAGGTGGCCGAGCATCGGCATCGTATGTCGCAGCGCGCCAGCGTGCAGAAAGCCATCGCGGAACTCGCCTGATCCGCGGCGTCACGCCGACAAGCGGCTGCGACAAACCAGCTTGTTCCCGGCATAGCCGCGAAGCTCGATTGCAGCCGCGCCAGCAGGCAGCACGAATTCACGATCGACCGGCAGCTCGAAATCGACGGTCCCATTGGAGACGTTTCCCGAAGCAAGCGGCCGGCCATCCAAAAACGCATCGACATAATCGACCCCGTTCGCCGTGACGTGCAGTTTCAGCTTCGAGCCGCTTCGCGAAGACGTGACCTCGAATTTATAGATCGGCAGGGTTTTGAGAATGCCGGCCGCATGCGCAATAAGGTCCGGATTATCGTTCAGCGTGTCATTGCGCGTGAGCTTGTGCTCGAAATTTGGCCGAACCCCCAAATCCTCGAGCTCGGTGCCGGCTTCATCGCCGACTCGCAAAGTGCGGCGGATTGCCACGCGCATACCGGCGCCCTTCGGTAAGGCCGAAAGCGGCGGCTGCATTCCGCCTGATGTAAAGAATTCACGCAGCTGTTCGAGCGTCCAGACATTGGCACCACCGGCGCCCGTATTGTTATCCGTCCCCAGAATCGGACCAATCTTGTGGTCCTGAAATCCCGCCGAAAAAATATCGGTGGTGCTATAGCAGCGTGCATCCGTGATCAGCAGCACAGGTCCGTAATATCTCTGTCCGATATCGTTGCAGCGCTCAGGCGGCGTGATCGGAAAGCTCGACGAGAAAGCTGCGCCCGTTTCGAGGGCGCGTTCGATCGAGGGGTACCAGGTTTTCAGGCTTACGTTGCCTTTGCAGAGCTGCAAATTCATCTGGGTATTGATGAACTGGACTCGGCAGGGCTCGATCGCCTGAGGCGTGAGCAATTGCAGCAGTCGTTCGCCGGCCCAAATGAGGCCGCCGCCATTCCCCCGCACGTCGATAATCAATCCGTCCTTCGGCATTTCCGGTAGGTCTATAAGACGCAGGAACTCCTGGACGAACTGCACGTCGTCGGCCACGGAAAAAGTCAGAATCCGGACATATGCAAAGGCGCGCCCATCGATGCTGACAGGCCGGGCGCCGAAAACGTCGGGCATGGTGGAGGCGGTGCCTTGCACCGCGTTCGTGACCGCCTGACTTTCAGCAACAGCCGCGGTTTCGAAAGCCCCGTCACCCATTGCCGTCGTACGAGCGCGTGCCGATTCGCGAATATCCTCGAGCCTCCGCTTTTCCGAAACAATGTGTTGAGCAAAAAGCATTTTGTTGATCTGGCGAAACGCTTCGCCTTCAAGGTCCACACCGAATGCCGCGGCGGCGTCACTGGTCAATGGGGGCGTCGGCGGGCTCAGTTCCGCCGGCAAGCCCGTGATCGTCCAATCGGCGCGAAACTCTTGCGTCTGACCGGCACTATCCTTGTAGCCGACGACGACCCATTCCTCATCCGGCGGAGGCGAAATGATCATGGCGCGTTTGGTAAGTCCCGCCACGCCGCGTGCATGACGCGCCGCGGGATTGCTCCCCGCATGGTACTCCGCGGCGATTTCCACGGCGCGCTCGATCGGAACGCCATTCCAATAGATCAGCTCGACACCCGGCATGAAGGTGGGGTGATGAAAGCCAGGGACGGTTTTCGAGACGATATATTGCCGTTTGTCTCCTTCAAAGCAGGCCTCCACCTCGAACGGCAGGAAGGCTCTCATCTTGGAAAAGTGAGCGGGCAAAATGTAGTTTGTGTGCAGGTCGCGTAATGAGGTGAATATCTCCGTCATTTCATGATGAAATGCGATCTCGCTTGTGAATTGCGGCAGACGGCGCTGAAGGAGACGAAGGCGTTGCAGCGGATCGACGGCGTGCATGGCGCGCTTCAACGGCAAATGTACATAGAAACCCTCGAGAAGCCCGATCGCGTTCTCGACCAAAAGCGCCATTTCAGCCGGCTCAAGCCTATCGATCGTCTGCAGAAATTCTCTTAAGCCTTTGCCGCCGGCCAGCGAGCCCTTAACGCTCTCCTCGGCAGCGGCAACTAGGTCGCCTAGGCTCCCGCCCTCTGAATATTTTGTCATCCTAGGACTCCATCTGAACGGCGGCTCGCAGCGTCGCTCATTTGGTTAGCACAGTAAAGCTCTAAGTTGCAAAAATCCGCTCAAGCAGCGGAAACACGGCGAGATACTAACGGGCTCGGCAGTTGGCACCGGCGGTTCGCGGTTTGGGCTCCCGCTGTGTCCATTCCGCCGGCCGCCCTCGCCCCTCGACAGCTTCGATCGATCGTGCCTCTTTGCTCGGCCCGCTCGACCAGTCTCCGGAGCGGGCGTGCCTCTCGGCGTGCAGGCCATGTCCGACCCGTTTGTTGATCATGCCGAACTGCTGATCCGGACATCCGGCGCGCTCAAGGGAGCGGACGACGCGTGCCTGCGATCCATCGGTGAGGCGGCGATGTGGACGACCATCCGCGGCGGCGAGACGCTGTTTTCGCAAGGCGAGCCGTCGGATGCCATGTACATCGTCATCAATGGGCTGCTCGCAGCCTATCTACGCAAGAGTTCCGGCGAAGAGGCGATGGTGGATCGCATCGGCCCCGGCGAGGTCATCGGCGAGATGGGGGCCCTCATCAACGAGCCGCGCTCCGCGACCGTGCGGGCGCTACGCACGTCCGAATTGGTGGGCGTGTCGCGCGAGTCCCTGGAGCAGTTGGCGCGGCGGCATCCGGCCCTCCTGAAATGGCTTTATGGCACGGTGGTCAAGCGGCTTCGCAATACGCAGGAAGGCAGAAGCACACTTTATCGTCCGCGAACATTCTGCCTCATCCCTAACCTTGACGAGGACACTGCGAACAGCCTGGCGCGTCAGTTCGCCTACGGGCTTAGTGCGTTTGGCACGACCTTTCTCGTAACCAAGGACGCGATGGCCGATGCGACCAGCGATGCATTTGCCGCTTTGGAGGGGGCAAACGATTATGTGGTGTATTTAGCAGAGGCCGCCAAGACGCAATGGTCGCGATTGTGCCTAAGTCAGGCCGACACGATCCTCGTTGGCGCTCGCGGATCGGATGTGCCCCGCCGCGTGGAAGCGCTCGCGGATCGCGGAGGTGCGCATATCCCGATCGAAATCGTCCTCTTGTGGTCGGGTGGCATCGTGCCCGGCAAGACGGCGGCCTGGCTCGAGGCTCTCGATGCGAATGGACATTTTCATGTGCGCTCGCGCGCCGATCTCGGCCGCGCCGCGCGGCTCGTAACTGGGCGCGGATTGGGCCTCGTCCTCTCCGGCGGCGGCGCGCGCGGTCTGTCGCATCTCGGCGTCAGCCGCGCGCTGGCCGATCACGGCGTAGGGGTCGACGTGATTTGCGGGACAAGCGTCGGCGCCCTCATCGGTGCGGCGCTTGCAATGGAAGCGCCGTTCGAGGCGGTGCGCACGCGCATGCACGAGTTCAGCCGCAGGCATCCCTTACGCGAGCTCGTTCTCCCCTATTCCTCCCTGCTATCGGGGCGCCAGCTGCGTCTCTCCATCGAGAAATGGTTTGGCGAGCTCGCCATTGAGGACATGCCCGTCCGCTTTGCCTGCGTGACGAGCAACCTGACCGCGGCCAGTATCGCCACGCATCCTCGCGGCAAGCTCAAGACTTGGATCTACGCCTCGAGTTCTTTGCCCGGCATATTCCCGCCGGCCTTTGCCGACGGCGCGCTTCACGTCGACGGCGGGGTACTCAACAATCTGCCGAGCGACGTCATCCGGCAAATGGGGGCGGGATGCGTCGTCGGCGTCGATGTTGGAATCCGGCCTGTGCCGGTGGGTTATTCCGGCCCGACGGCAATGCCGGTGCTGCCTAATATAATCGACCTCTTGATGCGGGTCGCAACCATGAGCGACGCCGCGCGCGGTTTTGCGGCAAGTGCGCAATGCGATGTTTTGCTCGTGCCGAATGTCCAGCATGTCGGCCTCTTGAACTGGCGTGCCTATGACGAGGCGATCCGCTGCGGTTATGATTGCGCGCTCGCGCATATCGGCGAGATCAAGCGGCGCTCGGCTAATATGGCGCCTCCTGAGCCGGCTCTTGTTTAGTCGGTGACCATCCGGTGCGCCGCCCGGCGCGAATGCCGCCGATCCTCGGCAAATAGCGCGTCATCCTTCGCGGTGGAGCCGCTGAGCGAGGCTCATTACAGGTTGCCAGCGGAGCCCCAGCATGACAGGTTATTCCCAAGGGGCCGTATTATTCAGGTTGTGTTATTCCGACCTGCCGGTGACCGAGGGAGAGCAGTCACGATGGCTTGGACCGAAACTTATGCTGGGGGCGATCCCGTAAAGGAACTCGAAGAGTTCAAGCAGCTTGCCGACGACATCATGCATGCGCAGCTCAAGGCGCGCCGTGCAGCCGTTAGCGGGACCGCCATCACGGCCGTCGACCGCGCATTTCATGTCAAACCGCTGCTCGCCACGGATAATGCCGAACTGCATTTTTACGCCAATTTGCCGCCTGAACTAAGCGCCGGTTATGCGCAACCCGATGCGCGCTATCCAGTCACCGTGCGCATCTCGAACGCGGCGAACCGGCCGGGCTCCGACAGCGACCCCGATATGCGCGGCATTGCGCTGCGTGTCCGTGTATCGGAAACCGAGCGACACGACCTCCTCGCCACCAATTATCCGGTCTCGCACGCGCGCAATGCGCGACAATTCGTCAACTTCGCCGTCGCGACCGCCGGCGGCACGGTTTCGCGTGTTTTCGGGATTGGCGGACTCTTGTTCAGCGAAGGTCCGGCCGAGACTGTGCGCATGCTCAAGAACGTCAAGGAGGCGCGCCGCAAGATCGACAGCGTCGCGCTCGAGACCTATTGGAGCCGCGGCGCGATACGTTGGGGACCAACGCTTGCGGTGCGTTTTCTGATCCGCCCGCTCAATGCGGCGCCGGTTGCCGGCAATTTCACCGGTGCGGATAGTCTGTCGCAGGAAATTGCGTCGCGACTCGCCAATGGGCCAGTCCAGGTCGAGCTCGCAATCCAACGTTATGTCGACGACCGCCGCACGCCGATCGAGGACACATCGATCGCATGGGAGCCCGGCGTCGCACGGATCGAGCCGATCGCGACGCTGACAATTCCGCAGCAGAACGTCGCAACCCCCATGGCCGGGCAGGCATCCCGAACGATCGACGCGCTTGCGTTCAACCCGTGGAACACGACGGACGAATTCCGTCCGCTCGGCAATCTCAATCGCGCCCGCAAGAACGTCTACGATGCGAGCGCGGCGCACCGCCTGCAGATGCGCTGGCGCGCCGAGCCGCCGCTGCGCAACCGCATTGCCAGCAAGGGCGCAGCAGGGCTCTACACGCTAATCAACCGCCGCTACGAATGGTATCAGCTGCCGCTCGTCTACAGCCTGCTCAATCTCGACATCAGCCGGGCGGTTCTGCGGCGCGAAAACCTGATCGATACCGAGCCGCCGGAGGCGCCGCCGAAGGCGCGGCCCGTACCGACGCCGCCGCTGGAAGAACATCGTGCGACGCGCACGTTCGATGGCCAGTGGAACGATCTCTCGGCGCCGAAAATGGGCGCCGTCGGCGCCACCTTCGGGCGCAACCTCAAACCCGATTTTGCGCAGAGCGTCGACGAGCCGCATCCCTATGTGGTCGCGCGCGCGCTCCTCGACCGCAAGACCTTCCTGCCCGCCCGCTCACTCAACCTTCTCGCCGCCGCCTGGATCCAGTTCCAGGTGCATGACTGGGTCAACCACGCCCGCTTCAGGCTCGGCCAAGACGGCGGCAAGCACGACATACGCATTCCGTTGCCGCAGTCGGCGCCGGACTGGTCCAACACCAAGGACGGTCCGCTCGAGCGCGAAATGCGCATCGCCGGCAACATCCAAAATGACGAGACCGGTCACCTCTTCGGCAATGCCGCGTCGCATTGGTGGGATTCCTCCGAGGTTTACGGCGCCGACGCGCAAGCGGCCGCAGCACTGCGCGAAGGCGCCAAAATCCGGCTTCACGACGGCTTCCTGCCGGTCGATACAAGCGGCAGGGTGATCACCGGCTTCAACGAGAGCTGGTGGCTCGGCTTGGGCGCGCTGCATTTGCTGTTCGTGCGCGAGCACAATCTGCTCTGCGACGAGTTACGCGCGCATTATCCGAGCTGGAGCGACGATCGCATCTTTCATACGGCGCGGCTGATCGTGTCGGCCTTGATCGCCAAAATCCACACGGTGGAATGGACGCCGGCAATCCTCGCGACGCGCGCCATCGACGTCGCGCTCAACGCCAATTGGAGCGGCCCCCCTGCCGATGACTGGAAAACCAAGTTCGGCATTTGGCTGACCGACGTGCATGCCGCGACCGGCATTCCGAAGACCAAGCCCGATCATCACGGCGCGCCTTACGCGCTGACCGAGGATTTCGCCACCGTCTACCGGCTGCATCCCCTGCTGCCCGACGAGTACGCTTTCTACCATTATCGCAACGGGGCGAGCCTCGGCACGGCCGGTTTCCTCGATATTCACGGCGACAAGGCCGACGCCAAGATGCGTCAGCTTCGTCTGCACAATTGCCTCTACAGCATGGGCATCGCCCATCCCGGCGCGATCACGCTGCACAATTATCCGCGCTCACTGCAGGGCTTCGTGCGCGACGACGGCAGCAACGAGCGCATCGACCTCTCGGTCATCGACATCGTGCGCACCCGCCGCCGCGGCGTGCCGCGCTACAACGCCTTCCGCACCGGTCTGCACAAACGGCCGGTCACGCGCTGGGAAGAGATGTGCGCCGATCC
>Ga0164305_10000183_pt1 | contig 21212 bp, 8 predicted proteins | sample Whisoiple_237_MG_FD_110215 | JGI IMG/M metagenome (GOLD analysis project Ga0164305, IMG submission 110215) | Soil microbial communities amended with pyrogenic organic matter from upstate New York, USA - Whitman soil sample_237_MG | ecosystem: Environmental > Terrestrial > Soil > Agricultural...
AGGCGCTGCGACTGTGCGTTCGGGTGTTGGAGTCGCTGCGACGGTGGGGGCGGGCGTTGGTGGCGGTGCGACTGTGGGTGCGGGCGTTGGAGTCGCTGCGGGTGTGGGTGCGGGCGTGGGAGTTGCTGCTAGTGCGGGTGCGGGTGTTGGAGTAGCTGCGGGCGTTGGAGTAGCTGCTGGTGTGGGTGCAACTATTGGCGGCGGTACGGAAATAATTTGAATGCGATCGACATCCTGTCTGTGAGTATAAAGATAGGAGTTATCCCGCAAAATTGTTTGAATAGGATTAGAATTTCCCCTAGTAATTGCACCCGCCGTTCCATTTATGGCAGAATCACCCACGATAAACGGCGTTAATCCTGCGCCTCCGTGGCGGATAATTATAGTACCGCCGCTGCTATCTCCAGGACTTCCAGCCGTAGAAATGCTAGCATTGATGCCGTTGCTGTCTGTGAAGGAATTGAGCGATCGAAAAAACCTTCCCATTTGAATCTCGACATTGCCTCCCGTACCCTTGCCGAGACTACTTTGAGCGTTAATTTGACTCACCGTAATATCGCCCGCAGCACTGCGGTTATAAGCCGTAACATTCCCTGCATTTCCCTTTGCCGAAGAGTCAATTGTACCAACAGTAATACTTCCGGTAGCGTCGAGCAAGATACTGCCGCCATTACCAGCAGACGAGGTATTGATATCGCCCGCAGTAATATTAGTTCCAGCACTCAAAATGATATTACCGCCATTGTTAGGAGAAGTCGCATCGAGATTTTTTGTGGTGATTTCTCCGTTCTCACTAAACAAAGAAATTCCGGCGGGTGAGGTAATATTTTTGGCGGTAATATTATTTGTAGTAATAATGTTAATTGCAGCGGGACTTTCGGGGATATCATCTTCAATATTGACGCTCTTGAGGGGAGAGACACTGCCCACAGCATCACCAAAGTCAACACTTCCCGCATCGGGTTGAACAGTAAGACTGTAAGGCCCGTCAACAGTAGACTTAAAAGTAATATCGCCAGTCTCTAAAATTTTGACCGACAGGTTATTACCTAATGTTACCGGAGCGTTAAAAGTAATATTATTGCGGTTAGTTTCTATCTTGCCACTGGCAGTAATAGAGTCATTTGCCTTGACATCAATATTGCCGCCTGTCACACTAATACTGGGAGCGAAAGTGCGGGAATTAATATCAGATGTCGAAACTGTTCCGCCAGCATTTATGGTGATATCTCCGCCCTTGCCATTGGCCGCAGCGGTAATAATTGGGCCGGCAGTTGTGTCGATATTACCGCCGCTTTGAATGCGAAGATTTCCGCTATTGGCATTGAACCCGCTTAATAATAGGGCGCTACCAATTCCTGCCGTACTGATGTTGCTTCCAGCTTCGAGGGAAATATTGCCGCCGTTGTTGCCGCCGATCGCATTTATGATTCCGGCGGTAGTGTCGATCGCCCCGCCGCTTTTAAACGTGATTGAGCCGCCGTCTTGAGTACCACTGGCTTGAATACCACGAGTAGTAATGTTGCCAGTGCTGGCGGTAATATTAACACTTCCACCCTGCAATTTTCCGCCAGAATTGACATTACCTATTTGAATATTACCGTTAATCGTAGATAGAGTAATGTTGCCACCATTCCCATTAGGAGAACGAGTCGATAATAAATCTAAGCTATATCCTGGTATTTCACTTGGTGTTTCTATGCCATTCTTAGCTTGGAGGTTGATATTGCCAGCATTGCCACTAATATTAGCTTCGGTATTGAGAATGCCTGTGCTAATTTTACCATTCATGCTAGTGAGGCTAATATTACCGCCGCCAGTATCACCTGGTATGTACACGCCTGAAATGCTTAGAAGATTAATATCGCCATTAGCCAAAATGGTTACATTACCGCCAGTACCCTTGCTGTCAGATCGGGCATCTATGGAGCCAGCTACTGAGTTTGCCGATCCAATAGAGATCGCACCTCCACTTGACAGAAAAATATTACCAGGAGTATTACCAATTGTATCGATCTGACCTGGAGAAATTATAATGTCACCATTGGTAGTCTTGAGGGTAACATTCCCACCCGTTGGGCCTTGAGGGCCACCAGCGCTGATGCTATTCCCAATAAGATTAATTCCATTACCAGCCTCCATAGTTATATTACCACTAACACTATTACGAGAATCGGAATTAACACTCCCTTTTAAGCTAAGGCTCTTATCACCTATCAACGTTATTGCCCCACTATTTTGCAAGGCAGATGAACCAATGCTATTAGTAGTAATATTGCCGCCCGCACTGAGATTAATTGCGCCACCTCTGTTAGTTGAAGTGAACAAGGAACTTTGCAACTGACTTGTAATGATATCGCCCTTAGTGTTGGTAATATTAATATTTCCACCCTGCAATATACCAAAAGTATTTACGCTACCAATATTAATATTTCCATTAGTAGTAGATAAAGTAACGTTGCTGCCATTGCCGTTACTAGAAGTACCCGCGATAATTCCTGTTGTCGGTGTTGTGATGCCACTGTTAGCTTGAATTGTAATATTTCCAGCAGCGCTATCGCCCGTTGCATCGATCGTTCCGATATCGATTGAACCGCCGCTCGTAAGTGCGATCTGCCCGCCGTTTTCAATCGCCTTTACATTGAGATTGCCAGTCGTAATAGTGCCACCTGCATTCAAAGTAATATCGCCGCCCTTCTTGACAGTGCCAGTGACCAAACTAACTCCTGTAGAAAGTGTACCTGTAAGGATGTTGCCTCCAGCAGTTAAAGATATTATACCACTACTATCATCCATTGTCTGCTCTGTATTAATACTTCCTGTTTGAATGTTGCCTGTAGCTTGCATAATTATAGGGACTGTAGTCTTTGATGTATTAGGACTATAAGCCGCAAAATTTCCTGTTTGAATGTTACCGCCAGATTGCAAAATTACCGCTCTAGAACCGCCCCAAATCAATTCATAACCCGTAGGAGCGCTATCATAAACTCCAGCGGTACTGGTAAGTCTTATATCTCCATTAAAAATAATATTTCCCGTACCCGAAGTCGTATCTATTTTGATAGATGGACCTATATAAGTTCCAGAAATAATAATGTCACCTATAGCTTGCATAATTACAGGTCCTATGTTCATGTATGTATAGAGATAAGTATCAATACCTCTTGTTTGAATGTTGCCGCCCGATCTCAAAATTACAGCTCGCGAAGTACGCAGAATAAATTCATCCGTCCCGGGAGCACCGCTAGTAATAGTTGTGTCTGGACTCGTAATACTTATATCTCCATTAAAAATAATATTTCCCGTACCCGAAGTTGTATCTACCTTGAGGGAAGCCCCCGTATATCCCCCAGAGGTATAATCATTAGGCTGCGTAAATATTGGATCGTACAAACTGGTAAAATTAGCAGGTTGGCCCGAACGATCGAGAATCGACATATTATTGCCACTGCGAAAGTGAGCATCTGTAGATATGATGCCATCACTCACTAAAGTCAGATTTCCACCGCTGACAAACGGCGTTTGTGAAAGATGATTCAGCGCCAAAATATCGATACTTTGATTCCCCTGAATGTAGAGATTTCCGCCAGCATTAGCCACAAACGGATTTGCCACACTGTCGCGCACCCGCACTGTATTGTTAGCCAACAAATTTAAATCGCCAGTTGTACGCAACAGACTTTCAACTAATGTCAAATTGCGATTAGCTGACAGCGTTGCAGTCTCCGCACTTACTTCTTTAGCAGCGACATCTCCATTCTCTACCTGCAAACCAGAACCCGTTAATTCTATTTGCCCTCCAGCGTTGACTGTCACCCCCGTTGCACTTCCCCCGCCACCCGCCAACAACTGCGGCAAAGATGCAACTGGCAACACCCAATTTTGAGGCAAACTCCCCGCGACAGATTGTGGCTGAATCTCCAAACTCAACAGATTTCCCGGTTGACTAATTCTGACTAAACTCTCGCCGGGAACCGCCGCAACAGTAATATTTCCTCCCGGTGCAGAAAGTTGTCCCGTACTCAAAACCGTGCCGCCCAATAAAGTTAAATTTTGCCCTTGTCCCACAGCCAAATTGCCTAAATTGATAATTCCCCCCGGCTGTGTATTGGTAAAAGCAAAAGTATTAGGATTTCCGACTAATTGAGTATAATTATTAGTACCAGCCGCACTAAACCAGTTATTGCCAAAACCGATGCCCGTCGCAGTAGTCGCGGTGAAAGCAGCAGGCACGTTCAAACTGGCATTTGCACCGAAAACAATCCCCGCCGGATTCATTAAAAATAAATTGGAATTGCCGCCAGTTATTTGAATTAATCCGTTAATCAGCGAAGCATCGCCGCCGACAACTCGCCCTAAAATATTGCGGATATTAGGATTAGATATAAAATTGGCAGTTTGTCCTTGAGTTAAACCAAATTGTTGGAAACTGTGAAATAGATTTGTACCGTCGCTAGATTGTTGGCCGCCGTTGATGTTGAATTGGTTGCCGCTGGGAGTAATTTGAGTATTGGTGCCGTCGGTTGCGGGAGTAATTTGGGCTGTGGCTGTTTGGGATGGCGCGAAAAGTCCTATTTCCCACATTGTTAAGGCGGTAAATGAGAGGAATGCTAGGAAAAAGCGGGGTTTTTTGTGTGTTGATTTCATGGTTTTGTTAGTAGATGATATCTCGTACACTCTGATAATTGCGAAAGTCCGCCAGCGCCCTCTGACAGTCCCAAAGTCCGTCAATCCGCCAGGGAATGAATTCCCTGGCTAATAGCGAAAGTCCTCTGAAGAGGACTGTAGAAAAAAGTTTGGTATTAGTCCACTGAAGAGGACTGTATAAAAAAGTGTGATATCAGTCCACTGAAGTGGACTTTTGCTTTGAGGCAGGGAATTCATTCCCTGCCGGAATTAACGTCACAACCCCTGCCGGAATTAACGTCACAGCCAGTTACTATTTCCTGTTTTCCCTCCTTTGCAAATCTCGCAATTGCTTCTCTACCTTTTCCACCATTGGCAAATCTCCCAAAGTTGTATATCCATCTTTTGCCATTCGCAAATATTTCATAGCTTCCAGATTATTTCTCATCGCTGAATGAACTTGCCCCAATCCGTATCGAGCGGCTGTTAACTCCTCAATATCGTCAGGTTTCGCCGTATTAATCACCTTGGAATAGTAGACTTCAGCCTGGGGAACCAGTTGTAGCTTTTCCAGATACAGGTCGCCCAACGTGCGATAAATGGGCGGTGTTTCCACGCCTGTTTCTTGTAAATTTTCTAAAATTTCTCTTGCTTCGGCAATCAAGTCTGTGTTAAGATAAACGCTAGAAATTGCTAATTTTTTGGCGTTTTCGTTAGGTACTTGTTTGTCGATCGCCCCAACCTCACTTTTCACCCTTTCCACCTCAGTCTCATCCAGCAAGCTAAACTCGATATCCCCCTCCCCAACAGCGCTTTCCGATGAAGCACCTGTATTTGCCTCCACAATCAACTTGTACTTAACACCCGGCTTCAGCGCCGGTTCCCCCGGATACACAGCCTCAGTACCGCTAACAGTCATTTCCCAGTTCAATTTCGCTCCATTTTCGCGGAGGCTCAACTTATAGCTAGTAGCACCAGCAACCGGATTCCACCGCAAAATTGGCTTGCTGTCGAGCAATTTCGTGCGCCGCGGACTGATAATATAAGGAATTGGCGCGCTATTCCAAGCAATTTTACTGTCGCCGCGATCGGGACATTTAATCAAGTCGGCGCTGCAATCAGATTTCGACTCTTCTTTGGCTAACAAACAGCTATTCAATTGATTTTCACCCGGTGCGATCGACTTTATCCCCAAATCTGCACATTGGATCGTCAGTTGTCCGTTTTGTGCTGTCCGCAATTTGTCTCCCGGATAAATCGGCGTACCGCTGGTAGGGCGGACAATTAGCCCGTTTTGGCGCTCGATCGCAACTTCCCCGCTAGTATGGATAATCTGTCCGTTGGATATTCTGTTACTGGCTGCTAGTGCGGTAGTTGCGATCGAGCTTAAAGCTATAAAAATTGCCATCCTGATTTTCACTTGATATTTCCTTTTATTCGTAAATGTTGTTTGGCACTTTGGATACATTGCTCTTGTTCTGGTACGCTAGATTTAGAATATTTAATCGTTTTTTTCCAGTGATATAACGCTTTAGGTGGTTTACCTTTAATTTCCAGAACCCGTGCTAAAAAACAGTGAGCTTCAGGGCTATTGTCTGTTAATCCAATTGCTGTTTGGAAATCTATTTCTGCATCATCATATTGCTGTTCTTTAAACCGTATCCAGCCGCGATTTTTGATACAGGCAGCTTTTACTCCGTCGTATTTAGCGTGTTCTAAACAAAGGTTGATTGCCTTTAAAGCGGGTTGATGTTTATCCTTGCGGATGAATAATTTAGATATTTGAGCAGAAGCATCAGGAAGTCCTCGCAATACAGCATTTTGCATTGCCTCTAACGCACCTCGATCGTCATTCAATTCGTCGCATAACATAGCTAAATTATAGTAAGGTTGTGCATAATTCAGGTTAATTAAGCTTGCTAAATTGTAGAATAATTTAGCAATTAAAGGTTTATTTTGACGGTGGTTTTCCATGCCAATTTGATTCGCAACTGGGGCAAGTATCGGGCCCATTAACATATAACTGCTAGCGGTAGTAGCTAAACCGATTCCCAGGCGCTGCATCAAATTACAAATAAAAATAGAGATATCGTTGTTTGGGCGATCGCCCCCAGTATCACCCAAAACATCTCCCACAGGAACAAACGGGCGATCCCACTCTAATTGCGGTAGAGTCAACCCCTCAAAAGTTGGCTGCTGACAGAGCACTGGTATCGCGCTCGCGCCAGGGAACTCAGATTCCCACTTCTGCAAATCATCCTTAGCTTTTCGTACTGCTAAAAACAAAGGATTGTCTTCGCTTAAATATCCGAATAAAGACTTAACAAAATCGTGAGCAATTTTATCGGGTATCGGCGCACGCATCACAATCATTGACGGTAAAGGCAAGCCTCCAGCAACTAAATCTGCTGCCAATTGGAGGCTCGAACAAGAGTTTAAAATTAGCAACTCCAATCCTTGAAAAATAGATTTTTCCAACCCCTCTTTTAAATAGTCTATTGTGACAGTATTATCGCAATCTGCTTGATTAATATGCAGCCATCCCTTGACAGCATTGCTATTGCTATGTCCGCCGTAATATAAAATCTGCCAATTTTTTTCATCCTTTAACAACTTCTCGCGTAACTTTTCCGGTGTTGGCTGGTGAATAAATTGTAACTCGCAGCGCTCGTAGCCCAAAGACCTCTGAATACTTTTCTCATCTTGTTGCAGATCGAGTCCCTCACTATTACCGGAGACACATAAAATTCTACCTCGCGAAGGCAGAGGCATTCCCCCTATAGTTGCCTGTTTGAGAGCTTTTCTATACTGTGACGGACTTTTAATTATCTCACAATTTTTGTAATCTTCGCGAAATTTCCACGCATCCCAAGGTAGATGCCAATTTTCTGAATTTTTTATTTCTAGAAATACTTCAAAGCACTGATATCTGCCACCAAAAGCATCAACTACATTTCTAAAATTATGCTCAATTCCAGCATAAAATTCCTCACTACTCAGCCACTGGCTCATCACTTCATTCAAGCATTGATAGATAAGTTTAGGATTCTCTTCAGAAATATTTGTGATTCCTGTGGGCTTGACTTTAATCCTAGAAAAGATGTTGCTAGATTGTCTAGCAAGGCAAATATTTTGCCACCTTCTTTGCATCTCTTCAACGTCCGGCGCTGGTGGCAAACTTCCTTTAAATTTATGGACTGTTGTTCGGCTTTCTTGAAACTCCCCTGTGATGTCGGGAAAACCCTTTTTTAGATCTCCCATCCCTAAACCCAAGATAAATCTTAAGCTCATAAATTTAGATGCGATCGCAGTGAATCAAAATATCATACCACAAAGTTTTCTGTGACGCTGAAATTATCCAAAGCTACTCGAATACTAAAGCTCTCGTCTCCCTCTACCTCAATATCTTCCAGCAAAATGCACCTGTCCTGAATCCTTGATTGTGACTCGTTTAGGTTTTCTCCGATGTCGGATATTAAGGAAAGTTTAATATTTGTTGGTAGGTAACGCTCTCCCATCGCCGGATATAATTGAACCTGGACTTTGAAAGTGCGATCGCCCTCTTTGGTAATAGCAACCAACAAAGCAACAGTAGTTCTGCCCAAACGCATTCGTAAGTCTATTAACTTTGCCCGCACAGCACCGGCTGCAGGAAACCTATTCATGCTGCTGTGATAGCCCTGGGAGGCAGATTCGCCACTAGAATTTCCACCTCCTCTAAATGCAGGACTTAGGCGATCATCGGGAAAAATTAAATCTTCTAAATTTTGTTTACCTTGCTCAATTTTCTGCCAACCTCTTTCTCTAAGATTTTGCAACCAATTGCCTGAATTAGATTTAACTGGGTTTTTAATCTCAACAGGCGAAGTGTCAGGATGTGGATTAGATACTGATTCAATAGACTCCAAATCCGATCTAGATATCTGATTCAACCACTGACGAAGATTGACTTTAGATTCCGACAAATGTTCGAGGTGAATCAAAAAGTCATCCAAAGAATTTAAATCCCTTAATACTAATTCTCCCGTCTTGGCAGTCGGAGAAAATCCCAGCAATCTTGCTTCCTTGTTATCCCCATCAATTTCTACTACAATATAACCGATACGTTCCTCCCTAACTTCGATAGGAACAGGACATACTTCATAGGTATTTGCTTGGAAATTTTGATTGCCGTTTTCTGCCTTTTGATGTATAGCCTTAATTGGGCGACATTCAATTTTTCCCAAACCTGTAATATACAAATCTGCCGTATCCTCAAGCATCCGAATTACTGAATTCCAGCTATCGCATTGAGTCAAATCAGTTTCAATATCTAAAATTTTCAAATAATTTTGGACTACCAAGACTGCCAGAGTATTGAGATAAATCTGTTCTATTTTTTTCGGATGATTGTGTGCGGAAGCAAATTGCCATGCTAAACGAGTTGCCTTTTGGGTAATTGGCATTGACAATGATTGAGTTCCGGTAATATTGTTATTCATTTCCCTACTTTAACTCCTTCTATGATTAATAGCCATGATTTTCGCGAAATTCTTGCAAATGATGACGACATTTTTTTTGGTAAAAGCCGTAGAGTGTAGGATAAGGACAGCCAAACTCTAATGCTATTGTCGAAAAAGTTTTACCAGATGACAAGCTTCTCAATATAACTTGACAAGTTAGATCTTTCCGCCCTCGAATGTGTTCGCTTAATACCCCATCCGGGTTGGTTTCAATCCAGTTTTTGACTTCTTCAAAATCTCGAATATATTCTAGATTTTGACTTTCATCGCGATCGGGTAGCTCTTTGATTAGATCGCTCAATTCTCCATCTGGTGAAAGTTGTTCGTTATTGCATATCTTTTTGTTTTCTTTAGCCCTCTTAAGAGTCAAAGTTAAAAGTCGCCACTTCAAGCAATTGTTGAACCAAGTAATCGGATTACTGCGAGTGCGATCGTATTGAGTTCCTGTGCGGGCTTCCCACAAATTGTTACAGAAAAACTCCCACTGATCTTGGACTGCATCTTGGTAGAAAGGTTCATTTTTATGATTTTGGCAGATCAGGCCGGAATTTTGGATCTTAGTCACAATTTGGCTCAAATAACGCTTTCTGGTAAAACCAGGAGGATGCTGGGAAGCTTCGATGACAAGCCGATCGATCTCTTGATATAGAAGTTGTCTGTGGGATAATTTCGATTCTCCCTCACCCTCAACAGAATCGGTTTGGTTCTCGGATGGGTGGTCTTCCCCCTCGGAGGGGATGTACTCCTCATTCATAGTTCAGTGCGGCCGCAACTTTGTTCCTACATTTACTTATCAGGATAAGTTGGGTGATTTTATGCGAAATTCTGAAAATTTTTTTCAGCCGATGGTTGAAAGTCTTGCTGTGCGGTGGATTGGGCCGTTCAATTAGATGTGAATTTTTGTTAAGACGCATCAAAACCTGCATAAACCGGGTTTTTGCGATTTATGCAGGTTTGTAACGAAGTATTCTGCGAAAAACCCGGTTTCTGACCGCCCGTGCGTAACATCGATCGCCCTTAAATCCCGAAAACACCCGTTGTTCCGTACTTTCACCAGTGTTTGCAAAACTTGATCAAAAAAAACTTGAGAGTTTTGCATAAAACTACCGAGCTCACCCTGATAAGTAAATAGGAAGAACAAAAAGGCTTGAGGGGCGATCGATCTTTGGTGTTAACAACCAGATCGATCGGGCAATCCGGCTATCTCGTAATTCCGAACTCCGACAGGGGTTTCAACCCCTGCCTCAAAGCGAAAGTCGTCTGAAGACGACTGAAGAATTTACCAGTCCTCTTTCAGAGGACTTTGGCTATGAGGCGGGGAATGAATTCCCCGCCGGATTGTGGGAAAGCGCGTGATTCGATCGCCCTTAAATCCCGAAAACACCCGTTGTTCCGTACTTTCACCAGTGTTTGCAAAACTTTATCAAAAAAAACTTGAGATTTTTGCATAAAACCACTGAGCTCACCCTGATAGATATACAGAAGGGAAATTACGAAGTTCGATCGAACTTGTTGAGAGTTATTCAAAAGTGCGATCGCCCGTAAATTCCCGATCGAAATCCGAACCAACATCCCAACGGATATTGGAAAGGGCTTCTTCCGATGTTGGTTTAATCTATTTCCACGGTTGCATTTATTGAGTTCATTTGAGCTGGTAATTGCGACAACTGAGTTGAAGTGCGATCGCGCTTCGCGAGACTTCAGTTTGGGTAAATGACGGATATACGACAGCTAGAGAGTACGAAAGTGCAGAAGTGCAGAAGTGCGATCGGGCTTGTCGATAGAGTCGCTTTGTCAATTTTCAGAACACATTGTATCTACCACGCGAGGACAAATATCATGGCTACTTCTAAAAAATTTGATTTCGATGCAGTCTGGAACCAACGCCTTGAAGATTCAGGGAAAATTTCTGTGGTATATATCAATGGAATCCGGACAGTCGAAGACAAATATAAAAAAGATATTCGAGGTTTTGATGGCATTTGGAATTTTCATGGCAATCTTTTGGCTCCTGCCGGACAACATCAGAAAGATGTTCTTCTTAAAAATTTTGATTCTATCTCAAAAGGCGCTATCAATCTCGATGTTAAGTACCGTAACACTTCGGATAGTACGGGTAATGATTGGGCTGACATAGGAGTTTTTGCTATCAAGTTTTTAGTGGGTGATATCATCGAATCAATTAAAAGTTTGCCATTTGACTTAGCTAAAAATAAGGTAGATCAATACAAGGATTTGCAAAAACAAATAGAGACTTTGCAAAATGCTGGGGAAGATGTCACTGAGCTTAAACAAGATTTGGATAAATTGAAAAATGGCGCAGATATTGGAAAAATATTCGATAACTTCTCGAAATTTTTGGATGTTTTTGAAGTTATTAAATCAGGTTGGGAGCTAGCAGAGAAGTTTATCAAGCTCGATAGTCCTAAAGATGCCCTAAAAGATCCTGATTTTACTGCTCAGATATTTGATTTCATTAAAAATGCAATTAAGCTGATTCCTGTATATGGGGAGGCAATCGATACTTTCATAGATCGTTTAATTTACGCTGCCCCGGAAGACATTAAGGAAGCGCTGAAGCAATATTGGGACAATAAACCACTGTTTCAGAGTATTAATGATTGGACAAAAGATGCTCAAACCTGGCTATCTGAAAATTCAAATAATTCCTTGATTCTCCTAGGTCATTCTCAGGGAAACTTTTTCCTAGAAGATGGACTCATTGATATGAATGCTGGGGGCAGCAATCGCATTCGCGTATTAGCGTTGGGTTCGCCGACAAGTTATCTTTATGCGGGTGGCATTCACTCTTTTAAAGGGAATAGTGTTGCCGAAAACAATATTAAAAATCCTGGCGATCCAGTTCCGTTACTGCAATTTGACTCAGATCCGTTTTTCTGGGACAAAATTGTCAAGATTTTTAGTATGCTTCCTAGCATTGGCGGCTTAGGTGATTCGCATCTCATCGAAAATTATCAAAGTCGATCGGACGTTCAAAGTTACTTCAAAAACACAGTCTACAACCTTCACTCTCAGGGTTTCTACTTTCCCAATTCAGCGATCGAAGCGCCAGGTCAAGCCAGTGTTGCCGGAACCACAGATGATGACTGGATGGAAGGCAGCGAAACGGATGATGAAATGGTAGGAGGCGATCGCAACGATGTTTTGCGAGGTGGAGGTAGCAACGATAAATTAAGAGGTGACTCTGGCTACGACTTTTTAGACGGAGGAGAAGGAATTGATACTGCCGATTACTCTAGTAGCTTAAGTGGAATCAAGGTTGAAGCAACCAAGTTTGATCAATCTGATGTTTACAAAGTTCAGGATGGCTTTGGAACAGAAGATGTTCTTGGCAACATCGAAATCATCAGCGGCTCAGATTTTGCTGATGAAATGACTGGCGGCGACTACAGCGATATCTTCTACGGTCAAGGCGAAAACGACCTTTTTTGGGGACAAAAAGGAGACGATACATTCTACGGTGGCACTGGTAATGATACAGCTTACGGCGGCGATGACAATGATGACCTCCGAGGTGATGAAGGCAGCGACGATTTAAGAGGAGAAAACGGCAACGACTCTCTCTACGGCGGTCAAGATAACGACTTTCTCTACGGTGGCGATGGCGAAGACGAACTTCGCGGCGAACAAGGTGCCGATGACCTCCGAGGAGAAAATGGCAATGACTCTCTCTATGGAGGCACCGAAAATGATTCCTTGTACGGCGGTCAAGGTGAAGACAAACTTTATGGCGAAGAAGGAGACGATTACTTAAAAGGAGAAGAAAACAATGATTCTCTTTACGGCGGAACTGGCAAAGATACCCTCAATGGCGGCACTGGAAATGACGACTTGCGAGGCGAACAAGGCGATGATTTGCTAAAAGGAGAAGCCGGAAACGACTCTTTATACGGTGGCGAAGACCAAGACCAACTTTATGGTGGATTAAATGCCGACTTACTCTACGGCCAAACTGGCAGCGACAAACTTTTTGGTGAAGATGGCGACGACATCCTCGACGGTGGTAGCGACAACGATATCCTTCTCGGAGGCAGCGGCGATGACAAACTCTACGGCCGCGCAGACAACGACATCATCCAAGGCAACCAAGGCGAAGACTACGCCGAAGGTGGCAGCGGCCGCGACAGCATCCAAGGCAACGAAGGCAACGACATCCTCTACGGACAAGATGGCAGCGACACGGTAGAAGGCAACGCCGACGACGATTTCATCGATGGCGGCAGCGGCCAAGACTCGCTGCTGGGCAATACCGGAGATGACAGAATTTACGGACAAGCAGGCAACGATGTCATCCAAGGCAACGAAAATAATGACTGGCTGGAAGGTGGCGACGGCCAAGACATTATTGATGGCGGGGCCGACGACGATGATATTTACGGACAAGCAGGGGAAGACAATCTTTTCGGCAGTCAAGGTCAAGACTATATCGATGGTGGCGACGGCAAAGATACTCTGTTTGGCGGCTTCGATGACGACGTACTTTTAGGCCAAGCCGGCGATGACACACTCAACGGCAACGCCGGCAACGACGAATTATTTGGCGGTACTGGCAATGACTCGTTAATCGGAGAAATCGGCGATGACTTAATTGATGGGGGAGAAGGAGTCGATCTCGTTAATTACATCAATTCTCCCAGTGGCGTTATCGTTAATATTGACGAAAATAGCGACTACGAAACTAATACCAAGCAACGTTTCAAAGAATTCGTCACCGCAGTTAATCCCAGCGAATACTACACGGAACTCGAACGGGATTTTGAAATTGCCGCTGGTACTGGTAAAGATGGTTTTGGCACTACCGATGCTTTGAGAAACTTAGAAGACATCATTGGTACTCGCTTTGAAGACATCTTAATTGGCAATGCCAAAGATAATCGAATTTGGGCATTAGAAGGCAACGATTTATTAATTGGCAATGCCGGCAATGACTCATTTTACGGGGGAGAAGGTATCGACATTCTCAGCTACCGCCGCGACCCGAACGGTGTTACTGTCAATTTACAAACAGGCGATGCTACGGACGGTTGGGGAGACCAAGACAAAATTGCTGGCATTGAGAACGTCGTCGGTTCTCGGCATGACGATAATATTACCGGCGACGATACCGTTAACGTTATCACTGGCGATGCTGGGGACGATCGCATTGACGGACTCGGTGGCAACGACAAACTCTACGGCGAATTCGGCAACGACCTAATCTACGGCGGCGAAGGCGGCGACAGCATCTACGGCAACCAAGACCGAGACACCCTATACGGTGAAGCCGGTCAAGACTACATCCGAGGTGGCGATGCCGACGACTTAGTTTACGCCGGTAGCGATGACGACACAGTTGCAGGAGACGCTGGCTACGGCAACGACACAATTTTCGGCGAAACAGGCAAAGACTTACTCTACGGCGGCGCTGGCGACGACTTTGTGTACGGCGGCGAAGACAAAGACACCATCTACGGCGAAGGCGAAAACGACAAACTCTACGGAGAAGGAGACACCGACCTCATCTACGGCGGCATCGGCGACGACGAACTCTCCGGCGGCGACGAAAAAGACACTCTTATCGGCGAAGCCGGCAACGACACTCTCGCAGGCGATGCAGGCGACGACACCCTAGACGCCGGAATAGGCAACGACCTACTCTACGGCGGCAGCGGCAAAGACACCCTAAATGCCGGCCTCGGCAACGACCAACTTTACGGTGGCGATGATGCCGACATCCTCCTAGGCAAAGAAGGCGACGACAACCTGTTTGGCGAAGCGGGCGACGACAGCCTCGATGCAGCAGAAGGCAACGACAACCTCTACGGCGGCGACGGCAAAGATATTCTCGATGCCGGAATTGGCAACGATAATCTTTACGGAGGTCAAGACGACGACACTTTATTTGCCCAAGCGGGCGACGACAACTTGTTTGGGGAAGGCGGCAACGACATCCTCAATGCAGCAGCAGGCAACGACAGTCTCTACGGCGGCGACGGTAAAGATTTCCTCAATGCTGGCAGCGACAACGACTACCTCTGGGGTGGTCAAGACGACGATACTTTATCAGCCGAAGCTGGCGATGACTACCTCTACGGTGAAGGCGGTAACGATAGCCTCGATGCAGCCGCAGGCAACGACAGTCTCTACGGTGGCGACGGCAAAGATTTCCTCAATGCTGGCAGCGACAACGACTATCTCTGGGGAGGTGAAGATGACGATACTTTATTAGCCGAATCCGGCAATGACTACCTCTACGGCGAATCCGGCAACGACAGTCTCAATGCAGGCGATGGCAACGATTCTCTTTACGGCAGCAGCGGCCGCGACATCCTCGATGCGGGAAATGGCAACGACCAACTTTGGGGAGGTCAAGACGACGACACTTTATTTGCCCAAGCTGGCGATGACAACCTGTTTGGCGAATCCGGTAACGACATCCTCGATGCAGGCGATGGTAACGACAGCCTCTACGGTGGGGACGACAAAGACACCCTATTCGGCCTAGCTGGCAACGATTTATTAGAAGGCGGTTCCGGCGATGACTCGCTGCTGGCGGGCGACGGCAACGATACCCTTCTCGGTCAAGCTGACAGCGACACTCTGTACGGCTTCGGTGGCGATGACATCCTGGAAGGCAATTCAGGAACAGACCGACTTTTTGGCGAACTGGGCAACGACTCCCTCGACGGTGGTACTGAAAACGATACCCTCGAAGGCGGCGACGGCAACGACATTCTCGACGGTGGTGAAAATAACGACAGTCTGTTCGGACAAGTCGGTGATGATACGGTTATTGGCAACCGTGGCGATGACATTGTTGACGGCGGTTTGGGCAATGATTTGCTTGAGGGCAATCAAGGGCGCGATCGACTTTACGGTCAATCCGGCCTCGACACCCTGTTCGGTGGCGACGATAGCGACACTCTTTGGGGAGGAGACGACAACGACAACTTGCTGGGAGAATCCGGCAGCGATACCCTGTTCGGCGGTTTCGGCAATGACCAACTCGACGGCGGCGAAGATAGCGACAGTCTCTACGGGGAAGGTGGCAATGATACCCTAGCCGGCGGAACAGAGGACGATTTCGTGGACGGCGGAACCGAAAACGATACTCTCTCCGGCAACGACGGCAGTGACAAATTATACGGTCGCCAAGGCAACGACTTGTTAGAAGGCAATGCCGATAACGACCAACTGTGGGGCGGCGATAACGACGATACGCTGTTAGGACAAACTGGAGACGACCAACTGTGGGGTGAATCGGGCAATGACAGCCTTGATGGTGGCGAAGGGGCCGATCGACTTTTCGGTCAAATCGGCAAAGATACCCTCTCCGGTAACAATGGCGACGACTACTTAGAAGGCGGCGCAGACGATGATAGCTTAACTGGCGGCGAAGGGCGCGATCGTATTTTCGGAAATGACGGCAACGACATCGCCGACGGCAACAGCGGCGACGACTACATCGACGGCGGCGCTAACAACGATACTTTAGCAGGGGGAGAAGGGGGCGATCGAATTTTCGGTCAAGCCGGCAACGACAGCCTCGAAGGCAACGACGACAACGACTTCCTCGATGCAGGTACCGGCAATGACACCCTGTGGGGCAACGACGGCGACGACGAACTCTACGGCCGCGAAGACCGAGATTTCATCGATGGCGGCCGCGGCAGCGACCAAATCTACGGCGGAGATGCAGCCGACACCCTCCTCGGACAAGTCGGCAACGACAACATCGACGGCGGTTCCGGCGCAGACTCGATTCTCGGCAACGACGGCAACGACAACATTTGGGCACAAGCCGGCAACGACTCGATTTACGGTGGCGCTGGCAGCGACAACGTTTGGGGCAACGAAGACGACGACAGGATTTTTGGAGAAGCAGGCCAAGACAAAATCGACGGCGGTTCCGGCTACGACACCATCGACGGCGGCGCCGGCAACGACGAACTGTTCGGCGGTACGGGCAACGACCAATTATTAGGAGGTGCCGGCAACGACAAAATTGACGGCAGCATCGACGACGACAAACTCTTCGGAGGTTCTGGCAACGACTTGATGTTTGGCAGTGAAGGGCAAGACACGATGTTGGGCGAAGTCGGCGAAGACACTCTTTACGGCGGCGACGAAATTGACCTGATGGACGGCGGCGCGAGTAACGACTTGGTTGTCGGCGACTCCGGCGACGACATCCTCACAGGCGACTCCGGCGACGACACACTCGCCGGCGGCAGCGGCAACGACTTGATGGGAGGAGGCAACGGCGACGACTTGCTGTTCGGTGAATGCGACGACGACACCATGCTGGGAGGTGCCGGAAACGACACCCTCGACGGCGGTTGCGGCAACGACTTGCTAACTGGGGAAGCTGGCAGCGACAACCTCTTGGGCAACGATGGCGATGACAGTCTCGATGGCGGTAGCAGCAGCGATACCCTCGACGGCGGAAATGGCAACGACTTCTTAGGTGGTGGCAGCGGCAACGACAGCCTCAACGGCAACGATGGCGATGACAGTCTCTACGGCGGCGAAGGTAACAACGTGCTCAAGGGTGGAAACGGCCAAGATTCGCTGATTGGAGGCAGCAGTTCCGACATATTTGTGCTATCACCAAGTTCGGGACTTGATAACATTTTCTACTTCCAAGCCGATCGCGATTACTTCGGACTCTCACAAGACCTCACTTTTGACCAATTGCAAATCGTTCAAGGCGGCGAAAATTATACTAACGATGCCTTGATTAGCATCGCCAGCACCGGCGAACATTTAGCTTGGGTGAAAGATACTCAATTTAGTGCGATCGACAGTTCTCGGTTTATTTCCATCACCCCCGGAGACCCGCTGCCTGGAGTTTTCAATACTCCTTCGCCTGTCGATTCTTTAACTGGCGAACCAGTTGATAGTGAGGATGATGAGTTGATTGATAACAGTTCTACCGCTGGCTTATCAAACACGACTGCAACAGTAATGAGTCAGCCCAACAGCACGACTACTGCATCAATTAGCCAGCCAAACAGCATGACTACTGCACCAGCAGCCATAAGTTTCCCACCGCTAACAACAGCTACTAATCCAGGTAGTTTGACAGTATCTTCTGTCACAACTACTACCGATGACATCTTGCTGAATGGCGGTTCAATTCCAACGATGAACAGCTTTAATGGCATTGATGATGACATTCTCATCTACGACTCTAACAGCTTGTTAACATCTCTAACCAGCGCTCAAACTCAGCCAATTCTACCTTGGCAAGCGGCGAGTGTTGGTAGTGCGATCGCTCCTACTGCTAATCCTTCTGGTAAGGAAGCTGGCGTCTTGCTCAATGCGAATCCGAGTCCCATTCAGCTACCAACAAGTAGCGATTTAAGTGGCACTTCTACCTTGTAGTAGTTGTAGATTTGGTTGAGGGCGATCGAATAGATAAAAACCCGGTTTCTTGAAGAAACCGGGTTTTTTGTAGTTTTTGCAGTTTATCATACCAAATCCGGGTTAGCTATTGTCGCGATCGAGGGTATGGTGCGTCGCTCGTTTAATCTTGGTCAATAGCGAGAATTATTGTTAGCTTGTGGGCTAAATTAATTTAGACACGTAATGAATTTGCTAAGGCTTTAAAGCGCCCAGCAGCATCTTCAAGTATTTGTAATTCAGCTTTAGCTGTTGAATCGCTTAAGTTGCCCCCAGATAGATATGAATCTTGAAGAAAAGCGCTTACATATATTCCTCTAGATTCTACTGCGTTTTTTAGTATTTCTTCATAACGCCACAATCTATCTTCTCCAACTTCTTTACCAATGACCTCAATTAGTAAATATAAATATTCATCAAGTTCTGAGCATTGATTAGATGGATTTTGTTCTTTGCTAAATGATTCAATAATTTGCTCTATGCAATGCACAATCTTGTCAAGATAAGATGCTACACGTTCGCGACGTTCAAAAGCTGATTTGTCAAGCTCAGCTGTTATTCCCAAAAGGCTTTTTGCCAAATCAAGAAAATCTTTGACCATGTTTAATATCTCCAAGTTCACTGTTACAGTACAATACTCTTCCCGATGCATTGTTATGCCATGTCCCCATCCAACTCCGACTACTTTAATGTTAAGTGTTACGGAATAAAGATACGCCTTGCGCCCTGATAATCTTCGATATCAACTACAATGTCAACCAAACTGTTGACACAAAGATTCCGATAATCTGGATCTGCAAGTAGCCGATCGATATTGCCAATCGTTACAACTGGTAATGATGTGGGAGTATTTTCCTCACGCATCACTTGCTCCAAAGAATCTTTGCCCTTCATGCTTCGATTGGCGGTGATTAAAATCATTTGATTAGCTTGAGCATACCGCCAAACAACACGATCGTTGCTCGTGACTGCTAACCCAACCTCTTCAAACAGAACAAAGCGAATTGAGATTAACTCAAGCCAGCCACTTGCAGCCAGACTTCCAGCTAGGACAACAGAATGTCCGCGTAAATTATGATCGACTAGAAAATTCATGGTCGTGATGCAAGCTTGGCTTTTTCCGCCTTAAGTTTTGCCCTAATAGCTTCTGTACCTGGTTTTGGGGGCTTAGCAGCAATGCGGGCAATACGCTCCCGATTTTGTTCTTCGTAATACTGCCGTAGTTCTTCTGCTTCCTTAACAACAAGATTATACTCCGCTTCAACCTCTGCACGGTTGGAATCAATATAAGAAAGCGCAGCAGCCACCTGCTCTTCGGTAAGACTGAGCATAGCGCGAATAAACTTTGATGGATAGTGTTCAGTCACGTAGTCCATCACATCGTAAATCGTGATCCTTGTACCTGCGATCGTCAGCCCGCGTTCTGTACGAACGATCGCTGCTTGTTCATTTAATGCCAGAGTCATATTGGATGTTCCTCCTAAGACTAACTCTATGATACCCGATCGAAAACTTAGGGTAGAGCGCGATCGCACCTGCAACCTTTATTTCCTATGATAATGGTAAATTGTCGAGCTAGAAGAAAATCCGTAAAGCCTCTATCGATGACAAACTCGATCGGGAAGGTTGCGCCATTCACCAAGAGAAATGTCAGCGAGACGATCGCGTGTCTATCAGTCACAATACCGGAAATCACTACTCACCCGCTCCATCACACCGCCGAAAGAAGCCGCTACATTATAACCGATGCGGATGCCAAAGAGTCGTGCATACGGAGACTTTGCTTGGAGGTTTTTAGCTGCTTGTAGCCTTGTTCGATCGACTTCATAGTCACCTGTCTCAACATTGATGATGACCATTTTGCCAATATTTTCCTCTAAGGTGTTCAGCATCTAAAACGCATATTGTATGGTATAATATGACAATATTTAGAAAAAGTCAATGCCTACTAAAAACTTCCTCAGTTCCGAGACAAAGGAAACTCTGCAACAAGCATTAAAAGACCATGAGCATCCAGACATTCGACAAAGAGCGTTAATATTTTTATTGCTAAATAACGGAAATACACAAGCTCAAACTGCTGAACTAATTGGATGTTCTCTTAGAAAAGTTGCCTACTGGAGCGTTCATGGCGATCCGGAAAATTTAGACAGTTTTAAAGATAATAGGATGAAGGGTAATTACCGAAAAGCTACAGAAAACTACATTAATTTACTTTTAGAAACAGTTGAAATAGAGCCAGAACAATATGGCTATGAGTTCGGAAGATGGACAACAGCTAGACTTGCAATACATCTAGGAGAGAAGACGGGAATTGAGCTGAGTAGTACCCAAGTAAGGAGAATTTTAAAATCAAAAAAGTATGTTTACCTCTGGGCTAAATATAGCTTAGAGTCTAAGCAAGATGCCGTGGAAAGGGGTTTATTTAAAGATAAATTAGCTGAGTATCTAAGAATCGAAAAAGAATCTCCAGACCTTTTGCAAGTATGGTTTTGGGACGAGAGTGGATTTAGTTTAAGAGTGATTAGAAGGAAGAAGTGGTGTAAAAAGGGGACTCGAAGTAATAAAAGAGGAGATCGACGAAAAGGTCGTATTAATGTTATGGGTGGAGTGAGATATTCAGACAAAAAAAGATGGGTAGATTTTATTCCATCTGGGAATTCTGCTAATTTTTATGCC
>Ga0164305_10000185_pt1 | contig 21115 bp, 31 predicted proteins | sample Whisoiple_237_MG_FD_110215 | JGI IMG/M metagenome (GOLD analysis project Ga0164305, IMG submission 110215) | Soil microbial communities amended with pyrogenic organic matter from upstate New York, USA - Whitman soil sample_237_MG | ecosystem: Environmental > Terrestrial > Soil > Agricultural...
ATCAGTCTCTTTTTAACGTGTCACGACATGTAACGATCAGAACACAGGACAGAATCCAGCTTCATCTAGTCGCGTGACGCTTGCACTCGGGCTACCGAGTGATCGGCACACTACTACGATGATGACGTGTCACGATTGTTTTAAGACTGACATTGGATCTCAATCCCTCTCTCAAGCTTGTTTCTGTTGTTTCACGCCTGACACAGAGTTCCTGTGGCAGCACCTCAGTGTCACAGCTCTCTCGGCTCGCTACGAGAGTCTCTCTCTCCGCTCGCCACACCCAGGCCAGGTCAGCACCACCACGAGCAGGTTCACTGCGCCCACGGATGGTTCTACCGACCGTCCATCCCTCAACCGAGTTACGGCACGTAACGAGGTTCGTTACGTCTCGTTACGTTTTCGTTACGCCAATCTGGGCCCTGATCAGGGCTTTCTCCAAACGTAACGACGTAACGAGTGTAACGACCAAAACTTCCAAACCCTGGGAGAGGAGAATAAAAGTTTCGCCCGTTACGTTCGTTACGTCGTTACGTTTCCAGTTGCCCATGCAACGCATGGCCACTTCGTAACGAGATCGTAACGAGTCCACCTCGTTACGCTGCTCGTTACGCCGGCTGCGAGCTCTCTCTTGAAGGTCTCTCAGCTCTCCGTCTGTCTCTCTAGACTGTGAAGAGTCCTCAACTCTGTCACCTCTTTTTCTCTCTGTTTCTCACTACTGCTCTGCGGCTGCAGAGAACTGTCGGCTGACAGTGAGTCACGGCTGTGACTCCATAGGTAGTTACCTATTTTTGGGAAAGATAGATTGTTAATTCAATTTGAATTCAATTTAGATTCTCAACTCAAGTTACATCCGCTTACGTGTCAACAGAGAGGACACACCATGACTACCACGTACCAGAAGATCGACTTCCTGTCGGACTGCGTCACCGACAAGGAGCAGCAGATCCAGGAGTCGCTCGACAAGCTCGAGCTGCTCTACCCGCAGCTCGCCAAGATCCAGGAAATGCTGCGTCACCGCACTGGTCGCTCGGCTTCCAGCCTGCAGCGCCAGCTCTCCGCCGTCAAGACCAAGCAGCTCGCTCTCGAGTGCAAGATCCAGTCGGATCAGATCGCTCTCCGCCGGCTGCGCTCGCAGCTCGCTGCCAACCGCATCGCTCTCCGCCTCACGGGGTCCTGATGGAGCTCGCGCTCTTCATCGCGTTCGTCGCCTGCGTCCTGCTCGTCATCATCGCTATGGCGGGTGACTAGTGGACCGCGACGCGTACCTCAAGAAGCTCTACCGCAAAGAGCTCAACGAGGCTCACGACCGTGGCTTCGTCAACGGTCTGGTGCTCGGTGCAGCGATAATGCTCATCGTGCTCCTCCTCACCGGCGTCATCCAGTAGCAGGTCATTCAGAAGGGACCTCCGCTCATGTGCAACTCTTGGCTCAACAGACACTCGTCCGCCAGTGTCTTGACCCTCGCCGGCATCGCCGCCTGCGTGTGGTCCATCGTCGCTCTCCAGCTGGCGCTCTCGTGATCTTCGTTGATAACGATGCAGCTGCACAAGCTGTCATCGTGCTCGTCGTACTCGGAATCGCTCTCCTCTTTCTCGGCAAGATCGCCGACAGCCTAGCAGTCGACATGGTAGCAGCCACGCTGTACGTGGTCGGAACGATGATCTTGCTCTTCGCAATCCTCGGACCGATCATCAACTTCGTTGTCTACCTGTTCCTCAAGGCGATCGGGGTCTACGAGTGAGCGACTTCAACGAGCGCTTCCTGCCGAAGCGAGCGCAGCCCGACGATCCCGACGACATCATCGAGTTCTGCAGGGAGGTCGAGCGCTACGAGCGACAGCTCAGCGTGCTCGACCTCCTGCTGTTCGCCTCCAAGGCGCTCCTCGTCTCGATGATCGTCTGGTTCATCGGCTCCGCCCTCGGGTGGTGGCCGCTGTGACCACCAAGAGAGGGCCTCACAACGATCCCAACAGGGGTCAGAGCAAGGGCGTCCGGCGCTACCACTCCCTCGACCCCGAGGCAAAGCAGCGCTACCGAGATCAGATCTACTCGAAGATGAGCCAGCACCAGGCGGAGACCGCTCAAGGAGCAGTCAACAACCGCCAGTACTGGACCGAGGAAGAGGACCTCATCGTCCTCGACGAGGAGATCAACACCAAGGACGCGGCGACCCTGCTAGGCAGGACGTATCAAGCGATCCTCAGCCGTCGCTACGTCCTGTACCAGCTCCTCCTCAGTGACGAACCGCTCACGTACCACGACGGCATCGCAAACGTCCCGACCACGCGTCAAATCAAGGTCCTCTGTCCCTGCGGGACTGTCGACGACGATCACGACGAGTGGTGCCCGCAGTTCACCGGCTGACGAACTCGACCCGAACCCGGTCGTCAGCCAGGCCGACCCTCTGAGCGGAGGGGTTGGCCGATCCCGCTGAGCCTCTAGAGCCAGCGGAGGGAGTGCAGTCACCCACTGCACTCGTGCCGGCCCGTTGCCCCCGCAGCGGGCCGGCACATTCTTCAGCAAGATTCCAAATCTTGCGTGACAATAGTCACACGCCACTGCGCGCCTACCAAGGAGGAATCATGGCAACGAAGAGCAAGACCACCAGCAAGGCCAAGGTCGAGGCCAAGGACGAGACCAAGCCCGAGGACGTCACGACCGAAGCCCCGGCTGAGGACACCACGCCCGACACGAGCGGCGACGTCGCCACGCCGGACGCCAGCTCCGCCGACACCGACACGGCGGTCGTGGACGAGAACGACGAGAACGCGGTGCACAACGAGCGCGTCGACGCGATCGCCAACCGCCACGCCTCCTACCAGGAGGGTGTCTCCAAGAGCTCGGCCGCTCGCCGCGGCAAGTAGCTGCACCACCGGCCCCGTCCCTCCTACTCCGAGGGGCGGGGCCGAACCAACTCTACAGGAAGGAAGCGAGTGCCACTCCACATCGCTCTGCTCAACGCCGAGGCCGCTGTCTTCACCGACACCGGCAACCTCGAGAGCTACACCGTCAAGCTCGTTCTCAAGCGCCAAGCGTGGGAGGACGACGAGAAGCCCGTGACCTACACGCTCACGACGCCGTAGCCCACAGTCCTCAGCCCGTCACTCCGCTAGGGGGGTGGCGGGCTGAGTCTCTTCGGAGACACTCTCAAGTACACCTAGCCAGAGAGAAGGGTTGACCACATGGTCAAGAAGGACAGCACCACCAGCTCCACCGAGAAGAAAGCGCCCGTCAAGCGCGAGGACCCGGTCCTCAAGCTCGAGCGTCAGCTCGCCGAGGCGCGCGAGCGCAAGGCCGAGTACGCCCGCAAGAACCTCGACGAGGCTCGTGCCGCCCTCGGGCGCGCCGAGAACCAGATCGAGCGCTGGACCCGCATCCGCGGGGAGGCGGCCGAGCGCGTGCGCGACCTGGAGGAGGCCGCCGGCCTCAGCCAGGAGACGCCGGCCGAGGCCGACGCGACGGAGGAGTAGCATGAGCAGTCTCGTCCCCGCCGTCAAGGCAGTCGGCGAGGCGCTCAAGGCCGTGGCAGGGCTGCCGGTGTTCATCGCCGGCAGCTCTGTCGCGTGCCTCGTTCACGAGGACGTCGTCGGCAGCAACGCCTTCGACGACGTCGACGTGTTCTGCGCCAGCCAGAACTCGCTCATCGCCACCGTCCAGCTGCTCCTGTCACAGGGGTACACCATCGAGCCGAGGCACCAGCGCGTCTGGGCCCGCTGGCTCGAGTTCGGCTTCAACAAGTGGCACACCAACAGCCTGAAGTTGAGCAAGGGAGGGATCGAGATCAACTGTGTCTACAAGCTCGTGGACGGTCACCCGACCACCAGCCTGAGCCAGGTACTCGAGAGCTTCGACTTCGGTCTGCTCGGCGTCGGCATCGACGCTCGAGACGGCGTGCTGCGTGACCTCCGACCGTTCCTGTTCCCGAACCTGAACAAGAGCGGCCCGCTCCCCCTGCTCCCCGTGCGACAGACCAACTGGCGCAACGGCTTCATCAGCCAGTACCAGGGTCTGAGAGAAGTCGGTCGCTACGTCAAGTACGTCGACTACGGCTACGACCTCTCGCTCGTCAAGGACGACCTGCTCACTGGCTACAAGAGCGTCGCGTCCTACATGATCGACCGAGGCGGCGACGAGAAGCTCAAGCTCGGCGCCATCTACGAGTCGCTCGCCATGCGCATCGAGGACGACGACCTCGACGCTCTGCGTGAGGCCGCCAAGGAGATCCTCTTCCTCGACGACCTCGACGCGATCATGGAAGCGATCGACTGATGGACCGCAGGCAGCACCTGCCCCGCTGTCCTCGCTACCACTCGAGCGCGCTCGGAGTGACCTGCACCTGTCAGTCTCTCGAGGATGAGATGGTCGCCAACGCGAGCATCAAGTCTCCGGCTGAGCTGCTCAGAGAGGCACAGTCCCGCGGCTGGATCGAGAAGGCGTTCGCCTACCAGTTCTAGCTGCAAGAACTCCTCGCAATTCCTTGACCCGTAGGGGCCCAAAGTCAAGGATTCGCGGTAGAATAGGAGTGTACCACCGTGGCCCGACTCACCACCCAACCTCAAGGAGACGAGCAATGCTCACCACCACCGCACTCACCAACCACCGCGTCCTCGTCACGGGCTCCGACGTCTTCGGCGTCGAGGGCAAGACCGTCCTCGACTCCCACCAGTGGGACGAGCTCAACGCCCACAACGACCACGCCGAGGCGCACGAGGCGTTCGAGGCCGCCGTCGAGGCGTTCTTCGAGCCCATCACGAAGGCCGCCGAGATCCTCGAGCAGTCGCACGCCGAGACGGAGGATTCGCTGTTCACCGTCCAGGTCAGCGAGGCCGTCGAGGCCACGGCCGGCCGTCCCGCGGAGGTCATCCACCTCCACAAGGACACCGCCATCCTGCGTCTCATCGACCAGGGCGACCAGGCGCGCCTGATCTGGGTCAACGACCAGCTCGAGATCCTCCGCGAAACGCCCAAGTCCACGGTCGAGTTCGAGCAGGCCGACGAGCCCGAGGACGCCGTCGCCTCCGAGCCCACGGCGTAGTGAACCCGCTTCTCCTTGCCGGGAGTCAAATCACGCTTGGCTCCCGGCGGGAGATAGTGGTCCCTGAAGAGGAGATCTCCCGACTCCGATCCTCTGCACAGCGGAGGATCAAGGAACTAGTGGCCTGGAATAGGACTTACTTCTGGGCCAACACAGACGTCGTCAGAAAACAAGTCATCTTCGTCTCATACATCAACGAGATCTCTACCATAGAGGATTTCGCCTACCTCCTCAACACAGGACTCATCTCACCAGAAGCCATCGCTCGAACCCAAGGTCTCTCGCCTGAGAGAGAAGGGAACTTCATGCTCGACAAGCTCATCAAGCTCTACTCCGCCTACATGGCGCACGACGTGCGCAGCCCGATCCCGCACCTCGCCGGCCCTCCCGGCGTCGGCAAGAGCGCCGTCGTCGCTCAACTCGGAGACCTGCTAGGCGTCAAGGTCCACACCGTCAACGTCAGCCGGCTCAGTCCTCTCGAGATCGAGGGCGTGCAGATGCCGATCGTCGATCCCGACGACGACACCAAGCAGAAGCTCCAGCTCCTGCACAACACGCTCTGGACCCAGCTCAGAGAGGGAGACATCGTCCTCCTCGACGAGTTCCTGCGGGGCTTCCCCGAGGTCTACAACGGTCTGCTCGACATCATGACGAGCAGGGAGGTCGCCGGCTTCAAGCTGCCGAAGGTGTTCTTCGTCGCAGCGAGCAACAGCACGAGTGCCTACGACGAGGCGCTCCGTGACCGACTGCTCCACATCCTCGTGCCGGACATCCGCAAGAGCGCCACTGCGGAAGAGCACGCTCGTCGCATCCTCATCGACTCCATCGGGCTCAACCCCGAGTGTGTCGACTCGAGCGAGGCGCGCGTGCTCATGACCAGCGAGGTCAAGCCCATGTACGAGATGCTCGACCAGTTCGCTGGCTCGGGCCGCACCGTCGGCGCTTCTGCCGGCACGGGCGTGGGCCACTCCATCCGCAACCTCATCGGGCAGGCTCTGCTCCGAGAGGTCTCGAGCACCGCGCTCCGAGACCTCATCAGCTACAACAACCTCATCTCGATTCAGAACAAGAAGGCTCAGTTCGTTCTCCTCCTCAACGGGAAGAACCCTGACCCGAAGTACGTGGATCAGGCCCGGAAGCTCGTCGGCAACGAAAAGCTCTCGCCGCTGCAAGCCGCGAACCTCAAGCTGAACCTCGAGCTCATCGAGATGGAGGAGCAGCGCAAGTCCACTCACCCGAGCACCACCACCACGAAGGAGAACGACGAGCTCGATGAAGACATCTTCTGACCTCAAGCAGAGCCTCGACCTGTTCGAGTTCGCTCCCGGCCGCAAGGCCAGCTGGCGCGCACTCGGTCGGGTCCTCAAGGATCTGGACACCCTGCTGTTCTTCGCCAAGGCGCTGAACATGCCGTACGCCACGCTGAGCGAGATGACCTACGTGCTCTTCAAGAGCAGCGTGGTCAACGCGTTCCTCGGGCAGGCGGACGCTCACTCGAGCGACCTCCAGTCCTACGTCATCGACACGCTGCCCCCCGACGTCTACGCCGAGATCCAGCGGCCCGACCTCTGGAGCGACTCCGCTCCAAAGGGCGAGCTGCTGCCGGCAGTCTGGGACAGCATCGACGTCGTCATCGCCAAGAGCATCGCAACCGTCATCGAGAAGCTGTCTCGAGTCCTCGACGCCCTTCCCAGCAAGGAAGGTTCGATGGTCTTCGAGCACGCCATGAAGATGAACCGGCAGCGACCGACCATCGGCACCTACGGCGCCGCGATCAAGCACCAGCTCGTGCCCGACGTCCTCGTGATCCTCGACGTGTCGGGCTCCATGAGCGCCTCCACGATCAGCCAGATCGTGGACGACGTCGTGGCGATGAGCTGGAAGGCGAACGCCCACATGGCGATCGTCAGCAACTCGGCCTTCCACTGGGAGCCGGGCACGTACAACGTCGCCGACATCCTCCGCAAGGCAGAGTACGGCGGCACGCAGTACGAGATGCTGACGCCGCTCCTCCAGAAGGACTGGGGCACGGTCATCACCGTGGCCGACTACGACTCCAGCAACGAGGCGAAGCGGTACATCGCCAACAACGCCAAGGGTCGCATCGGTCAGGTGCTCGACATCAGCCTCGTGAACCGTCCCACGTTCCTCGCCGAGTGCGTGGGTCAGCTCGCCGACGACGTCCGGCCGATCCTCATCGGGTCGTCCGGCTACGTCCTGGCGTAGCGCCCCAGGGGAGGGAGTTCCACACCAGGCTCTCCCTCCCCTGGTTTCAACTCGTCGAAAATTTTTCGGCGAGTACACCTGGAAATACACACGGAACAGAGAGGGGCACCATGCCCACGACCAACGCCACCAGCCCGAAGACCGTCACGATCCGCGGGCGCCTGTCGTTCCCGCGCTTCACGCACGCCGAGGCGGTCGCGGCGAACAAGAAGAGCAAGTTCCCGAAGGCGAAGGAGGAGGACGTCTCGAGCGAGTTCAACCTCCTCGTCGAGCAGGAGCAGCTCGACAAGCTCAAGGACCACATCCGCAACGTGTTCGTCCCGTACGTCGAGGAGAACTACGCCAAGGATCCCAAGAGCAAGGACTCGCTCGACCCGAAGACGGTCAAGAAGCTCCTCGACAAGCTCGACAACGACGACTGGGACGGCGCGCCGTTCCTGCCGATCAAGAGCATCAGCGAGAAGAACCAGGAGGCTGCCCCCGAGGCCGTCGCCAGCATCAAGATCACCGGCCCCAAGGGAGCGGACGTCTCGCTCAAGGCCGCGGTCTACGACGAGGGCCAGCTCCTCGTCCCGGACGGTGACATCCTGTCCTACCCGGTGATCAAGCCGATCGGGCAGACCGTGTTCCAGATGTACGCGGGAGCGTACGTCGCGGCCACGATGAACCTGTTCGCGTTCTTCTCGAGCACCACCGTCAACGGCGTCAGCGCCGGCGCCAACACCGCTGTCTACCTCGGCAACATCGAGGGCGAGCGGTTCGGCGGCGGCTCGGACATCGACGAGGACGCCATCTTCATGGACTAGCAGTCCGCCACGAGGGGTCCGGTCTCACCGGCCGGGCCCCTCTCCCCTACCAGAGGAGCTACGATGAAGTACACCATGACGGCGTACCGTCGCTACAAGAGCACCGAGCCGTTCAACAACGAGTACGTCACCGACTACTACATGTTCGCCGAGGAGTTCGAAGTGGCTGAGCACCCCGACTGGGTGTTCGGAATCTCCGGCTCGGAGGAGTGCAACTGGGCGTACCGCCTGCAGGACCTGCCTGCCATCCAGGCCGGAGAGATAACCTGCATCCAGTACGGTTGGAGCAACTGGGGTCCCTACTGGAAGGGAGACCCGTACATCTTCCAGCAGTTGCCCGAGGCAGACCCGGACTTCCAAGCGCAGAACCTCGAGATGTACAGTGGCCTCGATCTCGAGGCTCACCCGTACATGGAGTTCCCCGAGGGAGTCCTCGACCAGCCCGAGCTGCCGTTCCAGGAGCTGATCGACAAGATCAAGCTCGACCCGTTCTTCTACTGGGATGGGGATGCGGCCAAGGAGGCAGAGGCAGAGCGCTACAACACGCTGCCCGAGCCGCCAGCTCCTCAGCCTCCGGCAGAGAGCCAGCTCTACGACGTGAACGGCAACCCCGTTGAGTGATCGCCCCTCGTGGGACTCCTACTTCATGGGAGTCGCAGAGGCGATCGCGGCCAGGGCTGACTGCACCCGGCGTCTCGTCGGCTGCGTGATCGTCGGCGAGGACCACCGCATCATCGCCACCGGCTACAACGGCGCTCCAGCCGGAGAGCCTGGCTGCTTGAGCGGAGCCTGTCCAAGAGGGCGAGCTACGCCCGAGCAGCTGACCGGAGACAAGAACTACGACTTCGGTCAGTACCCCTGCATCGCCGTTCACGCCGAGGCGAACGCCCTCCTGCACGCTCGCACGAGCTGCAAGAACGCCACGGTCTACATCACCAAGGCTCCGTGCCCCGCCTGCTCCAAGCTCATGAGAGCTGCAGGCGTGGCTCGAGTCGTCCACCCGTAACCACTACACCAGGAGGTCCATCGTGACCAAGAAGATCAAGATCAACACCAAACTCTACACTCTCGTCACTCCCGTCAAGAGCAACCACGGTAGCTTCTTCCGTGCCATTGTTCAGGGCCACGAGCTCATGGCCTGGATCGAGCGCAACATCAACGGGGACAACGTTCGGTTCTACGTCGAACCCCACGACGGCAAGCAGACGCCTGAGTTCCTCAACAACTGGCCGGCAGGGTTCTACCAGTGACCAAGCGCTTCAGCGCTAGCAGCGCCAAGCAGCTGATGGCGTGCCCTGGGTCTGCGCACCTGGAGCTCGCCATCCCCGGCTACGTCGAGCCCGATCGGGACGACGCGGCCGGCGCCAAGGGAGTCGGCACTGAGATCCACGCCGCTCTCGAGCCTCTCGCTCACTACTCGACGCCGGATCTCGGCAAGCTCCACCGTTTGGTTCACGCGTACGCTGAGCTGCCCTACACGCAGCGACGCCTGCTCGCAGCCTCGCGCAGCGAGTGTGACGCATGGGTGAACAGCGGCGTCATCGTCATGATCGGTTCCGAAACGGAGAAGCAGTTCCACGAGTTCCTCGTCTCGATCGCAGCCCTGAAGCTCCCGCCTCGGACGCTGCGCTACCTCGGTGACGTCATCGTCTACATCTGGGCGTTGTTCGTCAAGCACGGAATGACTCGTAGGGTCTACACCGAGCTGAGGATGACGGCGACCTGGCTCCCGAGCCAGCCGACCACCACTGCAGACCTCGTCGTCGTCTCTGACGCGGGGATCGACGTCGTTGACTACAAGACGGGGACCATCTTCGTCTCTGTCGACGACAACGACCAGATGAACTTCTACGGCTGGACTGCACTGCTCAAGCTCGATCCTGAGCAGCTCTACTATGAGGTCGGACTGCACATCCTACAGCCCGGGAACCTGACAGGGACGACCGTCTCTGTCCGGAACCTCCGAAAGTGGGCTGAGCAAGCTCTCGCTGCAGACGACGCCATCGCGGCTAAGGACCTGCGCCTGATTCCCGGGGATCACTGCACGTTCTGCCCTGCCAACCCGCACTCGCGGGGGGACAAGAGCGTCGTGAAGTGTCCCGCCAAGATGAGTCAGCTGTACCCGGCTCTGATCGATGAAGGAGAGATCCTCGGTGTCTAAAAGTAAAGTCCCAGAGAACATCTGGGTAAACATCCACAACATCCAGATGCAGACGTACCCCAACGTCAACACCACGGTGAACAGCACTGCCAACGTGTCGCTGAAGCCAGAGGTCATGGGTCTCGACTTCGAGACCTTCAGCACGGTGGACCTGCGCAAGCACGGTCTCGACCGCTACGCGACCGACTCGTCGACAGTGCCGCTCATCGCGAGCACGTACAACCCGACCCTCGGGACCCGGTCGTTCTCGTTCATCGACAACTACGACAACAACGTCCGGAAGTTCGTCGAGTACCTGTACGCCTTCGTCTGGTCGAGTCACAACTGCTTCATCTCAGCGCACAACGCTGGGTTCGAGCGGGCCATTCTCCGCAACATGGGGGGTGACAGTGCCAAGATCGAGTTCATCGTCTCTCGCATCGTCGACAGTGCAGTGGTCGCCCGCTGCATGGGCGCCAGCTCGCACCTCGAGGCTGCTGCCCCGCAGCTGACTCAGGTCGAGAAGCTCGAGACGGGATCTCACCTGATCAGGGTGTTCAGCATCCCGAACGACGTCAACGAGGGCAAGCCCATTACGGTCAAGAAGCTGGCGGGAGACACTCAACTGCTTCGAGACTGGAAGGACTTCCAGACATACTGTGAGCAGGACGCCCTCGCCTCGCGCGAGATCGTCGTGCAGATGAACGCCCTCCAAGACCCTGTCCTCCGCAGAGAGCTGATTGACTACGAGCCCATCAACCAGAAGATGAACGACATCGGCTGGAACGTGGATCTCGACGTCGTCGCAGAGATGAAGGTCCGCTACGAGCGCAACGTCGAAGAGGCCCTCCGAGACTTTCAGGCTCGAGTCGACCCCGACCTCAACCTCAACAGCCCTCAACAGCTGAAGAGGTGGTGTGCGGACCGACACATCAAGGCGACCGGCTTCGACGCCGACAAGGTCTCTCAGCTCCTCGGCAAGCTCGAGCGCGGTCTTCTCAAGATCAAGCCCGACGACCCGAAGAGACCCGGCTACGAGCAGGTTCTCGAGATGCTGCGCACCAAGCAGATCCTCGGCGGTACCAGCCTGAAGAAGCTGCAGGTGATCCTCGACACCGTGGGTCTGGACGGCCGGCTCCGCAACCAGTACATGCACTGTGGAGCAGGCCAGACGTACCGCACCAGCGGCAAGGGTGTGCAGATGCAAAACCTCAAGAAGCTGAGCAGCGACGCGCTCGACATGGAGACGATCGAGGACCAGTCCCTCGAGTTCTCCAACGACGAGCTCGCCGCCAACCTGCGACAGGTCTTCCGGGCTAGCAGCCCGACAGGCCGTATGATCGTCGGAGACTTCTCCGCGGTCGAGAGCAGGGGGCTGGCGTTCCTCGCGGGCGAGGAGTACAAGCTCCAAGCCTACCGCGAGGGCAAGGACATCTACAAGGTCCTGGCCAGCCGCTTCAGTGGTGTACCCTACGAGGCCATCACCAAGGAAGCTAGAGCAGAGGGCAAGTATAGCGAGCTGAGTTGTGGGTACCAGGCCGGCCCCAAGGTCGTCCAGGACTTCATGCACCGCCTCGGCTTCGACATCCCTCTCGAGGGTGAGGGCGGGGCAACACAGCGCGTCATGAACTGGAGAGAGGCCAACCCGAACATCGTCCACTTCTGGTCGGTGCTCAACGACCTGCTTCACGAGGCCCTGAGCAGCACGCTCGGTGCCGCCCCTAGTAGGCGTAATCTGGCCAACGGACTCACCGTCCAGGCCGCTCAGATCTACACGCCGAAGACCCTCACGGCCCAGCACCCCGGTGCCAAGTCAATCGAGGTCTCTCTGTACAACGCGGACGGCTACCGCATCCTGCAGCGGGTGTTCCACGGCTGCTACCTCAGAGACCGGAGCATCTGCTACTACAAGCCGAGCGACCGCAAGACAGGCGACCTGTGGAAGGGGTCCTTCGTTCACCCGAAGACCAAGCAGATGACCTTCTACTCGATCTACGGAGGGAAGCTCGCCGGCATCCTGACACAGAGCCTGTGTCGGGAGATCTTCATGTACGTGCTGAGGGAGCTCAGCGTCTCCTTCCAGGGCATCCACAACGTCTCCATCGTCGGCCAGTTCCACGACGAGATCGTCGTCGAGTGGGAAGAACCAATCGAGGACAAGACGTGGATAACTCTCCAAGGAACGATTGAGGACATGGAGGTCATCATGAGTGCCGAGCCGAGCTGGCTGCCCGGCTTCCCGCTCTCGTCTGAGATCAAGAGCGACTACCGCTACACCAAGTAGCAACAGAGGCCCCGGGCCATTATGGTACCGGGGCCTCTGCCTCCCACCAGAGAGAAGGAGTACTGCCACTCGTGTTCCAGTATACCGCGATCGGCATCGACCCGGGACTCGTTCACACGGGTGTCGTGGCGGTCAAGATCGACCCCGACACCCGACGCACCACCATCGACTACGAGGTCATCCTCGGAGACGACGTCCGTGCGATCCAGGTCGCTGTCGCCGAGATGATGCGCACGCCGCACCCGGACGGCGACGTCAAGGTCACCATCGAGAAGTACCGAGAGCGCGGCACGGTCTACGGCACGCACAGCGACATGCGCAAGCTCGAGGCCGCCCTCAACAAGGCGATCCCCGGCAGCGTGTTGCTCGACAACATGGGCGTGAAGAAGATCGTCAAGCGCGAGACCCTCGAGGTCTTCAACGCGTGGGCACTCCCCACGACCAACCACAGAGACCTGCAGGCTGCCGCTCGCATCGGTCTGCTCGGCGCCCTCAAGGACCCCGAGTGGAACGAGGAGTTCGCGCAGGTCGTCGCAGACCACCTCGACGGCAAGCCCTGGCTCGCCGTCTAACCAGAGAACAGGAGAACAGAGTGACCACCAACAACGAGACGCAAGAGCTCCTCGACGGCCGTCACGCCGTCTACGGAGACCGCATCGAGAACATGGTCCGCGTCGCGCAGATCTGGAGCGGGATCCTCGGCTTCGAGGTCAAGCCCGTCCAGGTCCCGCTGATGATGGCCGGCTACAAGATGTACCGAGCCAGCATCACGCCCGACTACAGCGACAACATGGACGACATCGACGGCTACGTCGCGATCGCTCGCGAGGTCGTCGGTGAGGACATGATCAAGGCCAGCACCGTCGCCGAGTACGAGCGCCAGAAGAAGCACCGCTCGCTCGACCCCATCGAGCTCTTCGCCGCGGTCAGTCGCACGCAGGCGCAGGACGAGGGTGAGAAGATCTCCCTCTGGGAGCAGGCGCAGCGGCCTCAGCCGTGAACACGATCGAGCAGGCGCGACAGCGGTTCTTCATCGCAGACCCCGACTTCGAGAACTGGATGCAGCCTCAGCTCGACGCGCTCCTCGCCTGGGAGAACAACCAGTGGGAGCGCATCCTCGTGTTCTACCCAACGGGCACCGGCAAGACCAAGACCATGCTCTCCATGCTGTTCTTGCGTGGAGAGAAGAAGGCCGTCGTCGTCGCTCCGCCGTCCACTGCTGCCAAGTGGAAGAAGGACGCAGCAATGCTCGACATGGAGGTCCAGGTCATCAGTCACGCCAAGTTCCGCATGAAGGACTTCAAGCTCAGTCGCACCACGCCGCTGATCGTCGACGAGTTCCACATGCTCGGTGGGCACACGGGAGCAGGATGGACCAAGCTGGATCGAGCGGCTCCGGGTCTCCGGGCCCCGCTGATCCTCGGGAGCGCGACGCCGAACTACAATGACGCCGAGCGCTGCTACTGCCTGGTCCACGTTCTCGACCCGTACTCCCACCGGGGCGGGTTCCAAGGCTGGGTCTACCAGCACTGCGACGCAGAGCCGAGCCAGTACTCGCCCATGCCGATCGTCCACGGGTTCCGACAGTACGCCAGCGCAGCAGAGTTCCTCGCTGCCCAGCCGAACGTCGTGTACCTGCCGGACGACGCGCCCGACATCATCGTGGACGTGCCGATCGGCACTCAGCTCCCGGCTGAGTTCTACTCGCACAACCTCGACAGGTCGCGGCGCCGGCTCCTCGCGAGTCAGATGGAGCAGCGACAGCGAGAGCGGTTCCTCCACATCGTCGACCACGAGACTGGTCAGCTTCGACCGGAGGTGGCGCAAGAAATGGCCACCATCCTGAGCGAGGCAGAGAAGCCGGTCATGATCTTCTGCTTCCGCAAGAAGATCGCCGAGGTCGTTCAGGCAGAGCTCGCCAGCCTGGGACACGAGTACTCCTACGTCGACGGCGATACCTCCGAAACAATCAAGGAGCAGCAAGTCCAGCTCTTCCGGGACGGACACACCACTGTCCTACTCGGTACCGCCAGCATCTCGACGGGCACGGACGGTCTCGACCGTGTCTGTGACGAGATGATCATCCTCGATGACACCGATGACGACAGTCTTCGACGTCAGCTCGTAGGTCGCATTCTCCCCAGGGGCATCGTCTCTCCTGACGACTACCTAGGGAAGAGAGCGTACCGGTTCGTGTACGACTCTTGAGCGGTTGGGGAGGGGTCTGGCGTCAGCCAGACGCACCGGAACAGGAGAAGACATGGCCACCGACAACATCGAGACTGCAATCGAGAATCACCTCATGAACATGCTCGAGAAGGACCTCTCTCACGAAGAGATTCAGCTCCTCGAGGATAAGGTGACTGTCATCAGGAAGCTCGGCACTGTCTGAGCACCCGGGGCCCAGGGGAAAACGTTCACCCTGGGCCCCGACCCCCACCTAGAAGGAGAAGTAGTGCCAGACCTCAAGTCAAAGCAACAGCTCGCAGACGCTGCGAAGATGCTCGCCAGCAGCTTTGCGCTGGTGCAGCGGGGGACGACCACTTTCATCCCCGTCCACTGGGAGACGCTCAGCCCGAGTCCTCCGCCACCACTCACCGAGAGCATCTGGCTGCCCCTCACCCGAGGGGACAAGCGAGACCTCGCCAACCAGCAGTCCAACATCTTGTTCGGCAGCGACAGCGAGCTGCACAGCTTCGACTTCATGCTGCGACAGCTCGCTACTCAGAGTTCCGGAGAGGTCGACGGGATCCTCGTCAAGACCGACGAGGGCCTCAAGCTCCTCGACACTCGAGGACAGCTCATCGACCCTGCCGGCACGTTCGTCCCGAACTTCATCCGCCCGCGGCTCAATGCGACCGAGGACGACAAGGAGTTCCTGATGAGCGTCCTGGTCGAATGGCTCGGTACGGAGGAGCAGGCCAAGAGCCTGCTGCACCACGTAGCCACCGTGCTCGCCCCGCACTACAGCGCCGTCAAGTACGTGCTGCTGCTCGGTGAGGGGCGCAACGGCAAGGGAGTCTTCCTCACGATGCTCCGGGCTCTGCTCGGTCACGAGAACGTCAGCGGCGTCACCCGCCAGATGATGGCGGAGCGCAGCCCGACGTGCGTGGAGCTCAACAACAAGCTGCTCAACATCGTGTTCGACGGCGAGATGACCTACGTCAAGGACAGCTCGATGGAGAAGACGCTCGTCGCCGGCGAACCCGGCTCCGTGCGCCTGCTCTACGACTCGAGCATTACCGAGGTGCAGACCAACGCTCTGTTCATCGAGGCCCTCAACCTCGAGCCCAAGGCGAGAGACAAGAGCAGCGCGCTGCAGAAGCGACTCGTGCGGTTCTACTTCCCGAACGTGTACGCGGTCGACAAGGCGTTCCACCGGAAGATGACGAGCGAGCCCATGCTCGGCGCCCTCCTCAGCCTACTGATCGACCACTACGTCCGGGAGGAGGACATCGCCGAGAAGCTCTCGCTCACCAAGGCGAGCCTCGACCTGCAGCAAGAGCAGCAGTGGCTCGGCAACCCCGTGCTGCAGTACCTCGAGCACCTCGCCAACTCCGACTCTGTCTCGATCAAGAAGCTCGAGGAGGGTCAGATGCCCGTCGAGATCTTCCTCAACAGCTTCAAGCCCTGGGCCACCACTCAGGGCATCGCCGACCGCTCCGACGGAGACATCATCAGCCTCCTCGGCTCGGTGTTCGACGTCGGCTGGAAGACGAAGAGGCTCAACGGGAAGCCCACGAACGTCCGCACCATCCGTGGCCTCAAGCCCGAGGCCAAGGCTCTGCTCACCACACTCAAAGGAGAAGTCACTCATGATTCAGTATCCGACTCTGGTCCCACCCTCGATGGAGACCGTAACGAGCAACCTCCTGGCCCTGAGGCTCCGGGAGAAGCACAAGCCGATGGCTGACCCCACCGGCATCGAGGATCAGGTCTGCCGGCACGACCTCGAGTCCTGGCCGTGCGACGTCGAGAGCGACATCCGTGCCTGGGGTCGAGAGGAGGGTCTGATCCTGTGAGCTCCCTCAACCTCTCGGCGACGCCGTGGTGGGAGGCAGACCAGTACGAGGACGAGTCCCGCGTACCGGCCGCTCTCGAGCGCGAAGATTTGCACGGCCCGAAGGGGATGGCCCTCGTCCGGGCCTATCCCGACGGTCAGACTCAGCGGGGCTGGGGCGCGGAGTTCATGCCGCGCTACATGGCCACGGAGTTCCTGCCTCGCAGAGCGCTCTGGGGCGTGGAGCAGGGGAAGCACGCGTTCGCGTTCGTCCTCCGCTCCAGCCGCCTGCTCTGCATCGACATCGACGGCAAGAACGGCGGGCTGCAGCACGCCCCGTCGCTCGGCAACCTGCCTGCCACGCTGAGCGAGACCAGCAAGAGCGGCACGGGCTACCACCTGTGGTACGAGGTGGACGAGCCCTGGAACGACGCCACCGGCTTCGACTCGATCTCCGACCAGATCGGGATCGTCCAGGGCGTCGACATCCGGGCGGTCGGCTGTGTCTACCACTGGGACACCCAGCGGTGGAACGACCGGCCACTCGCCAAGCTGCCTGACTGGCTGTTCGACCGGCTCACCCTGCGCCGGCGCCAGCAGCTCGCAGTCACCAACCGAATCGCCAGCGTGCTGGCCAACCGAGATGAGACGGAGATCCTCATGCTTCAGACCGAACTGCTCGACGAGCTCGCCAAGCCGATCCCGGCGGGCAAGCGCAACACCACCCTGTTCGCCATCGGCATCAAGCTCAAGGAGGCCGAGGTCCCGGACTGGGAGAACAAGCTGCACGCCCGCGGCACCAAGATCGGCCTGCCGGCAGACGAGGTCGACCGCATCGTGAACAACGTCGGTAAGCACAACGCCTAGAGTCCTTGTGACTCATGGGTTCTAGACCGGTATCCGGTCTCAGGCGGGAACATCCTTCGGGGTGTTCCCGCCTATTTTTCTAGCTATAATGACCTCATGACCAGCAACCGAGAGTCCCTGCTCACTGAGGTCGAGAAGGCTCTGAAGGAGAAGTACAACAAGGATGAAGCCAGTAGGGCTCGCGTCCCGAGTGACGCTCGCCCGACAGCGCCGTCAGAGCGCGTGACCCAGATCCTCTTGGATGTGGAGGACAGGCCGGACATGCCCTTCACCAAGGAGAAGTACATCGTCCGGGAGAACCCGCACCTGATCACCTGGGAGCGCGAGACGCGCCGGTTCCTCCGCAAGCTGCCGTTGCACTCTGGCCACCGCATCAGCGCCACGATGGTCTACGAGTGGGCCACCGGGATCAAGGTCCGAGAGCTCGTCGCGGAGGGTGGCAACGCCAACAGCGACCTGCGGAAGATCAACGAGGTGCTGCGGTTCTACTTCGGTAAGAGCTTCAAGACCTGGATCATGGGCCGCCAGGTCCCGAACGCCTACCGCGTGCCCCAGGGCTGGCGCGTCAAGTACCACCGCCCGATGACGATGACGCTGCTGCTCGAGTACCACCAGAAGACCCTGGATCCCTGATGGGTCGCGCCGGCACGCAGCACTCGAGCGTGTCCCGGTGGCGGCAGCAGCCCCCTCTGCCAGCGTTCCTCGACGAGGAGGAGCGCGTGCTGCCCGCCACCGGGCCGTTCGTCGACGACGGGCGCTTGACGACCGCTAGACGCGCAAGGGAGGCCGCTCAGCGAGCTCCTCGTCCATGAGCGCGCCGCCCTCGAGCCGAGCGAAGATCAGCGCGATGCTGTCCAGGTCCTTGCCCATGATCGCCTGCAGTAGCAGGGTACACGCCGTCTGGTCGAGGGTGTCCTGGCTGCGGAGTGCGATCGTCTGGATCGTCCCGAAGCGCTGGTTCCAGAGCCACTGGATCCGCGTGTCCAGGCTGCCCTTCCACTCCTCGGGGATGGCCTGTCGGTAGTGTCGCCGCTCGACGGTCGTGTCGGGGATGACGACGATCTCCTTGCCCTTCACTCGTCCTCTCCCCTCTCCAGGACGCCGACGGTCAGGTCGACGAACGTGATGCTCTCGCTGCCAGTCATGATCGGGTGCGAGCCCGGCCGGCGCCGGCCGACCATCCGGTCGAGGATGATCTTCTGGGCCCGGGTCGCCCGAGCCATGCTCCCGCGCACTCGGGGATCTGGGCTGTTCGCGATGTGGAACAGGTTCCGCGTGATGAGCTCCCACGCCGGGGCGTCGATCGGGTCAGTGACGCTCGGCAGCGGGTGCTCTGACACCCAGGTCAGGGCCTCGTTCACTCCCTTGCTGCGCATCTTCTTGGCCGTCACCATACTCCGCTCCAGTCCTCTACGTAGTCCGTGCTGCGGACGTCTCCGGTGGTCTCGAAGAACCGCCCGCCGAAGAACTGCAGCTCCTTCGTCGCCTGCACCGCGTAGCGCAGAGCGTCCATCATGTGCGAGTAGCGGTCGTGGAGAGGTTTCCCGCTCCACTCCTGCAGCTTCTGGTTGTACTCGTACTTGTAGTTCTCGAGACACTCGAGCAGCCAGTCACAGTTCGTCTTGTGGACGACCGTGTTGTACAGGGCCATGCGGACCTGCTGGATGTCGGTGATGACGTCGTAGTCTCCCTGCCGAGAGCCGGGGATCCTCCAGACCTTGTTGCTCTTGGCCAGCACAGCGACGTTCGGGAACTTCTGCCGCATCATGTCCGCCGGCGTCGTATTGACCGCCTTCTCGTGGTGTTCACCGTCCCACGGGAGGATGATCTGCGCGAGCCTCGGGAACCAGTGCTTCGTTCGGAGGTCATCCACGTACTCGGGGAGTGCTTTACCGTGACCCTCTCCGCAATCGTAGAGAAAGAGGCGGTTGTTGATCCACTGGAAGGCGATCCAGCTGGTAGCGTCAGAGTGAAGACCAGAAGCACCGATGTCGAAAGCAACGTATACAGGGTGGCCCGCGTCCAGGTTGAAGTCAATGTCCCTCTTCTCTGCGAGGAGCTTCATGAACGCCTCGCCGTACACCGCGGCGGCGTCCATCTCCTCGAAGCTGACGTAGTACTCCTGCTCAAACATGCGGTCGTTGCCGAACCGCTTGAGGTAGGCGTCACGGTCGATCTCGAGCTGAGCCTGGGTCCTCACCGGAGGCAGGCCCTCGCGGCGCATCATCTCGTTCAGGTCGTCGATCGTGCGGATGATCACCTGGAAGTTCGGCGTCCCTTGCATGCTCTCCATGAGCTGCCACAGCGGGTTCCGCCGCTTGCCTCGCGGGGTGCTGGCGACCATGAGCTTCTTCTGCTCGTGCTCACCCGTGATGATCGGCATCAGTCGGGGCAGGGGGTCCTCGCGAGTGAACAGCGCGAGCTCGGTGAACGCGTAGTCCTGGAAGCTCGTACCGACGCCGTTCTTGTCACGGCCGTTCTGGAAGTAGCCCTGCAGCTTGAGTCGGCTCTTGTTCTTGAACCGACCCTCCATGACCGTGTTCTTCCAGGCGCAGAGCTCTCCCGGCACGTTGTCCTGGAGCATCTGAACGTACTGGCCCGTCTTCGGGTCGAGGTACGTCTTGTCCCAGAGGATGTCGCGGATCATCGGGTTGTCGAGCGAGATGTAGGCGCCGGTGGTCTTCGGCTCGCGCAGTCGGCGCTCGACCATCTCCATGCTCATGGCGACGTCCTTGCCGGACTGTCGCGGGTAGACACACACACCGATGCGGTTGTTCCGCCACATCTGGTGCAGCTCGGCCTGGTACGGCCGCGGCCGGTAGTACAGTGGGAACGTGTGCATCAGGGGAGAGACCCGTTCAGCACGGGGCGATCGCCCAAGAACCAGATGAACGCGACCGCCACCACCACGACAACGATCGCGACAAGGATCTCGTGCTTCACGGGTCTCTCCTCCTGACTCAGATCCGCAGGCCCGGCAGGCCGATCGTGCCGAACAGCGTGGAGAAGTCCTCGCCGTCGTCCGAGCTCGAGCCGGCCTTGCTGGGGATCGCGGCCTGCGGACCACTGCCCGGGGCGGTGAACTGCCCCTGAGCCGTCCTGGCCTGCTCCGCCGCGCGCTGCTGCTGCGGCGAGGGGGTCGCCGGCGCGGGCGGGGCGGCCGTCTTCTTGGCCTCCCGCTCCGCCGCCAGCCGGGCGCGCTCCTTAGCGAGGAGCGGCTGCACCGGGATCGTGTAGCCGACCAGCTTCCCATCGACGCGGAGCTGGTACGGCTCCACGACCTCGGCGAAGCGGTCGGCCAGCTCCTTGTCGAACTGCTTGGTGCGGGGCACGATGTCAGGGTTCTGGCGGAAGAGCTCGACGCTGTTGTTCAGCGTCTCCATCATCTGCCGGGTGCCGTCCTGCTGCCGCGAGATGCGGTCGCGCACCTCCTGGCCGAGAGCCTGTTGGACAGCCTCCTGCCACTCCTTGGCGTCGGTGCTGTCGCGCAGCACCTCTTCCTTCGAGGGGTCCTGCAGGCTGGGGACCTTCTGTCCCACGAGAGTGCGCGGGTGCGCGTTCAGGAGGTCGACGTAGCCCTTGTACTCCGTCTTGATCTCGTTGACTGCGACAGCCTGGAACTCCTGGAACTGCTTCGTCTCGAGACCGGTCAGGACCTCTGCCCACTTGGGCTCGAGTGTGCGGGCGTCGAGAGTGGAGGTAGCAGCTTCCGCCGCGGCGGGAGCATCACCTCCAGCGTTCCCTGCGTCGGCGTCCAC